>Ga0207681_10001821_pt1 | contig 13678 bp, 24 predicted proteins | sample KBSS53metaG_FD_184324 | JGI IMG/M metagenome (GOLD analysis project Ga0207681, IMG submission 184324) | Switchgrass rhizosphere microbial communities from Kellogg Biological Station, Michigan, USA - KBS S5-3 metaG (SPAdes) (version 2) | ecosystem: Host-associated > Plants > Roots > Rhizosphere... | reverse complement strand
GCGTCAGGGCTGGATCCGCAATATGAGAACTGGACCATTCGGCGGCTATCCTGGGTCGCACCTCTTGTGGTTCCCCAATTTGCGCGCGATCGGGACAGCTGAATTTGGGCAAGGGGGCGAGGGTGCGGCAAGAGACGACGATCCTTTCGATCGACATGCCGGGCCAAGGGCTTCACGAGGTCACCGATCCGATCCTGCGGTGGGTCCAGGAAAGCGGGATTACAAAAGGTCTGCTGACGATCTTCTGCCAGCATACATCCGCTTCGCTTCTTATCCAGGAAAACGCGGCGCCGGCCGCGCGCCGCGACCTGGAGGCCTATTTCGCGCGGATCGCGCCCGAGGATCCGATGCGCTATGACCATGACGACGAGGGACCCGACGACATGCCCGCCCATCTGCGCGCGGCGCTCACACAGGTACAGCTTTCCATCCCTATGATCGACGGCGCGCTGAGCCTTGGAACATGGCAGGGCATCTACCTGTTCGAACATAGGCGCGCGGCGCACGCTCGACGGCTCGCCCTTCATCTCATGGGCGAATGACTGGTAGAACCGGAACTGGAGATAGATGATGGCCGACATGTGCGATGTACGGAATAACGAGGCTGAAGGGCGTTATGAACTGACGGTCGACGGGCAATTGGCGATCGCGGCCTATGATCGGCGCGAAGGCGCTCTGGTCTTCACTCATACGCAGGTGCCCGAAGCGCTTGAGGGGCAGGGCGTCGGCAGTGGCCTGGTCAAGGCAGCCCTCGCCGACGCCCGTGCGCGAAACCTCAAAGTCGTGCCGCTGTGCGAATTTGTCGCGGCCTATATGGAGCATCATCCCGAAGATCAGGATCTGCTGGCGCTCGACGCGCCCGGATGAACATCAGGCGAAGCCCAGAACGAATGGCAGATCGGTTGCATGATCGGCGCTAAAGGCCGAGCTTGTCGAGTGCGGCCGTTAGTTCTGCTGCGGCTGCCGTCCCATCCTTTGGCGTCATGCGGTTCAGAACCGTCTGCACGCGTTTCTGGGCGACCTGGATCGTCTTGTGCCGGACTTCGCGCGTGGCGTTGGTTCGCCAGGAACGGCTTTGGCCAAGCAGCGCTGCCCATTTGGCTTCTTCCGCGGCCAAGACGGACAAGGCGAGGCGAAGGCCCTCGCGGCGCCCATGGTCGTAATCGTCCGGCATCAGGAGCCTTTCAGAGGTGGGCATTTGCCGCTCGACGTGGCGCTGATACAACAGTTCATGGCGCGCGGCGAAGCGTTATGCGCGTCAACTCGGACGGGCGACGCAGACGCAAGGCGAAGCTGGGCCAGATGCCGGTACCATTGGTTACATAGAGCGTCATGCCATCGACATCGCGTGAACCCGGCACGAACCCAGCATTTCCGCGCGCCACCAGAATGATATCCGCCTTCGCGTGATGATCGGTTCACGGGGTAGGACAGAACGTCCAGATTAGCGCGATGATCTAGGCGCTTCGTGGCATCGACCAAGCCTATTACCCCTCTGCCCATTCTCACCTTTCCGGCCGATGCCATATCCATAGTCCACCAATTACCGCTGCCAAAAGTGGCATGAGATTCCTCGGAAATGGGGACAGCACCAGCCCGACGATCGCGCTGATGGTGAAGGCAGCCAGCGCGGCGCGCTTCCCTCGCCGTGAGATCGCCCCATGCTCTCGCCAGTTCCGAATATGCAGCCCGAAATGGTGATGCTCTAAAAGCCGGCGCTCCAGGGTAGGGCTGCTGCGAGCAAAGCAAAAGGCGGCCAGAATGACGAACGGCACAGTAGGAAGGAGAGGAACGAATATCCCAACCGCGCCGAGAGCAAGGCTCATAAAACCGGCGAGTAGGTAAAACAGCCTGATCATCCGGTATGGATTTAGGGAGGCGGACAAGGTGATGCGAACCCTGAGACAAAAGCGACGATAGGGGACATTTGCATGGGTGCGGTTGCCTTGGACAGCGCAAACCCTTTCTATGCCATAGCGGGAATCTAGTCTGGCTTTGTCCGTAGTTGCGAATGAGCCGGCTGCGAATGAGTCCTGGGCTTCAACAGCCAGTGGTCGCGACCCCTTGTCCAGACCCGTCCGCAGTCCGCACATTCTAAATCGGCTGGTGAATCGCGACCAGCTATCTCATGCATATTCTTGTGGGGCTTGACGGTGACAGACTTGCCTCTGAGACCTTTGCAATCAAAACACATCGTCATGATCTAGCGGTAGCGCGAAGCATCGTGATATGAAAGTGCCATGATGCCGGCACTGCCGGCACTGCCGGCGCTCAGGAGTGAGGATAAGTGCGGGCAACTACACGACTACGCCTAAAGCAGGTGGCGCACGCCGGGACAGGTGCCGACGCCCGCTTAACGGCCGCGCGGCAAATTCGGAATGCCGCCCTGACCGTGAGATTGTTAGGCGAAGAAAAATATGCGGCCGAACTACGGAGGATTGCTCGGGGGCTAGACGCTCAGCGCAGAGAGATTGGGGCCAGAGAGCGCGGCGCTTCCGGCATGTTATCAGGTTCCAATGATTATGCCGATGCAGAAACATGATAAGGTAACGGTGTGTCCGAGTCCGACCCTCTTACCTTCGCTGCGAAAACCGCGGCCATGACCGACGGGGAATTGATCGCCGCTTGGGAGGCACTACTTAGCAAGGAAGTGCTGGATGATTGGGGGCAGGCCATCGCCGATGAAATGGCGGACCGGGGGATAGATTTTTAGGCTTCCCGTTTGTGCTCTCGTTCTACATCGGACGCCTGGCGATGACTTCCCCGCCATTCTCACGCCGGATCAGATCCGCTTCGACATCGATTTTGCAATCAAGCAGATCCCGCGCAGCCTTTTGCGGAGCTGGGCGTCAACGCATCAACTGAAGGCTGAACATGCGCGACAACTGATGGTGGACCGGATCACGGTACGCTTCGCCCGCAACCAGGTCCGCCCAGCGCCGGCCAATCCCATATGACGCGCTGCCGCCTTTGCTCGACGACAGCTTGGTTGAGGAAGTCGCCCGCAAAATGTGTACAAAGCTGACAACGGGAAATGGGAGGATAATGCCGGGTGCTGGCAGATCGTTTTTCGCGATTATGCCCGTTCGATGATGATCGTTCTGTATCGGCAGCATTCCATATGAGAAAGGTGCCATGCCCAGCCGACGTGCCGGATAGCGACCTTGGTAGCCATTGATGGTATTGCAGTTTCGTTGACACGTTGCGCCGGTTGGCGCACTAAGCATCGGCATGTGCCCGCAGCCGTGAGTGGTGAGCGGGTTTTCCTTTGTCTGCTTAAAATTTGGAGTGGGCCCTTACGAAGGCACTAAGTGATGTTTGTCACCCGCAGATCCCATTCAGTTGCAAAAGCCTCGTCAGACGGCGTTGGCCTCGTGATCGCAATTACGGTTGGCGCGATCTCTGCAATCGGACTCGCTATCACGCTCGTTATCTTCAACGGGGGCGCCTGAGCGCACCCAGCGTGCGATTATACCCTGGGGGGGGGGGCGTCGTCCTTGACACCGTGCGGCTGAAACATTGTAGTCACTGTGATCGTGTGCCCGGTCTATTGGATTTGCAATGAAGCTATTGTTCATACTTGCCTATCACGTCACGCAAGTGGTCTTATTGATCGCCTCAGCGGTCGCGGCGGTGCTCGCCCCGCCTCTATTGCTGGCGAGAGCAATTCGATACATCTGGAACCCTCATCCAGGCCCGATCGGCGGCTTCATTACTATAACGCTCATATTCGTATGGATCGCAGCTTTGGCCGTGCTGTCGGTCTGGCTCATGATGCGTAAGAGACGACCAACATAGCCACCGATGTTTCTGGATAGTGATTTTAACTGCAATTTATTTAGCCGCCTCCGGTGGCTTTGTCCCATGCCGAAGCTCTAACAATGAAGGCATAGTAAGTTGGAGGCACGGTTCTTTAACGGGTCCGCCAACGCTATGTCCCTTCGAACCACCTTGCATAGGAGCCATAGAATTTACATGTATGTTTGCAATGGTTTAGAGATCATCTGAGCGTCCGGTACCCAGATCGCCGCGCCGCCGTCTCCATAAGGCCTGGCTCGCTTGTCCAGAACCTTGACGCCCACCCCTGCACAGATCAGTTGATCTCGCATGTCCTCGCACGCCTTCAGCTCATGTCCTGGTGCTGCCAGAAGATCGATGGCTCCATGGGCAAAAGGGACGATAGGGGCAATTAGCCAGCTGACCAAAATACGGATCGAAAAGAACGCCCCGTCACCATAGGACAGCGAGGCGTTCGAGGTTTCCAATCGGGTCGCAAGTGACTGGACCGCTATAAGCGCTACCTTCCATGTCCTAGGAAGCCCGGCAGGAATTACCGAGACATTTGTTCCGCCAATCCACCTGGGACTAAGGCGGGCGTTCAGTGTCTATGCTAACGCCGCCTGGATGATAGTCATGCGGTTAACCGCACAACAAAATGACTTTCGAAACTGAATTTGATTAATTGCCGTGCTTGGGCAGCGCTCTTCAGCGGCCGATCGACGAAGGAAGGCCAACAATATGATGGATCATGAAATTATCGAAACACCCGATGGCTCTATGACATGGGCTGAATGGAAGAAGAAAAATCCGGCTCAGCTTCCCTCACGCCGCACGAAGGGTAAGGATTTGCCTAACAAGGTGAAGACCCGCACTGGCGAATGAACCACTGCCGCTCGCTCCATCCCATTATTAATACCCCGGCCGTCGAAACGATTTAGCGCCCGAGCGCGGGACGCCGAAATGACACTGGATTACGTCACAGTGTATGGCGAGACACCCTTTTGCTGGTAGCAACGGTATTTGACTATATTATGCGACCATTAGGGTTGCCGGAGATGCTGATGCGGGATTTGATTGAGCAACGGACACGGTATTTTTTGGAAGTGACAAAGGCCATCAGTGCAGCCGGGCTGTCGCCGGGTTTCGCACGCATAACGCATGAAGAACCAGACGCCTTCGAAATTACCCTTTCGATCCCGAATAGCGCCCTGAAGGATTACCCGTCCGAATAATCGCTCTGTTGATTGGCACGGCGGTTGCCGCCTGGCGAGACTTCGCACGCTTCATTCACCGTCCAGCCTGGCTGAAGCCTTGTAGTTAGGGCGGTGATGCTATTGCCATGTTCGCGAGCAGCGATAGCAGCAAGCCGGCCGTCACTTGTGCGGAGCCCCTTCATTTTTGCCATCAAGCCGTGACCTGCATAATTTTGCTTTGCGGCAGTCTTAGCTTGATATGTGCGTACAAAAAATGGCCCGGTGTCCGGGGGAGGGACACCAGGCCAGTAGAAGTGCTACGAATCATAACACCTCGGGTCGCACACGCCCGATGCGTCAGACCCTAAGAGTGAAGCAATAGCGCCAAGTTAATGCCGAAATTTTGGGTGCCATATTTTGCGATTACCGAAGGGCCCCCGAATCGGTCGTTGTCGCCATTATGAGCATAATTGCCTGGCGATCCACCTGATGAATCCGAGAGCGTAAGCTGCCTACATTATGTCGGGTAGGGCCGATTGCGTCACCAGAAGAATGCGACGACCGCAGGTTCATCGCGGCGCTTCCAGGCCTTCATATAGCAGCCACATCTGCGCAGCGATCTTCGAACTGAAAGCAGCTAACTCTGCTCCGCCCAGCAGCCGACGGACATAGTTCTTGTCGTCGGCGTCGGCGACGAGAATTGCTACCCGGTCGCCCGGCTCAAATGTCCGTTCTATTTGCCACAATGCTCGCCGCTCGACCGCTGGTGCCTGCCGCTTAGCCTGTGAAACATCGGACAGCAGCAAAATCGGGGATCCATTCTTACGGCGAACAAAAATTTCCCGACGCAATTCATCATAATGTCGATCTACGTCTTGTTCGTCCCATGTGCCTGTCGCGTTGACCAGGATGATTCCATCTTCATCACTATAGTCTCGGCTGATCATATCCTGCCCCGCCTCGTCCCCAGCGGATTGTAACACAGCAAAAGGAAATTGACATCGGACGGTTAGATCCATTTTGGCAGGAGCAAAAGCTTACGCGCTGCATTAACAAGGCACGAGCCGCGCAGGCTATTTAGGCGAATTTTTCGCCGCGATGTAAAAACCAGATTTATGGCGCAATCACGGGTGCCACTGCCGTTACGACGATAACGGCCATTAGTGCCACGGCAGTCGTCATTCCTATCACCCATGCTAGCAGACATAAGTGAGCCCGACAGGACTTGCGGGTGCCTGCCGGGCCTAGCCTTCTCAATCGAGGGGTGGATGAGCGGCCAAGCTGGAAACTGACATTGATTGGCGACATTGTCTATATATGGGGCAGCCGGGCCTCCTGGTCTGAAATGGGCCGTCTATTCTGCGGACACCAACCCCGATTACAACATAAAGAAGCGCGAGCATGCTTCATCATCTACCACCGATCCTGACTATCATTGCACGGTATTCCCCGGTGCTCGGCTTGAGCGCGACTGCATGGCTCATCGTGCAGCTTTGGCGGACGAGGGGGAGGTAGCACAAGTGGGCCGCCAGCAGGTTCCGCAACCCGTGGTGTCTGGCGGCCGCGCTGTTCGCATATCCGCGGAAATTATCGATGTCTAGGAATTGAGGGCCGGTCGGCGCCTAGGGATGACCGGCCCCCGCGATTGGGATCGCAGAGCGGTCTTGATTAGGCGCGGGCAGCGTCCGCCGTTTGCACGGCGATGAAGCGCGCTAGTGGAATCTGGGTCAGAGGTCGTTGCGAAGCCATCTCACGAGCGACGAGCGCCATTTCGATCCAGTCCGAACCGTGGCCGCCGCCTCGCTGTGCGAATGCACTCCAAGCGATGACGCTAGCCCAATAAGCCCGCTTCGGCTCCAGCACCTTCTCAATAATCGCGGCGATCCGGTCTTCGATCTTGCGCTTGCGTTTGATCGCTGCGGCGACGTCGTCGCCATTCTCAAACCAGGAATCGAGCTGAGGGTTGTTCGCCAGCCACCGGCCCGAGGCGCGCACTGCCCTTTCTACCGCCTTGGCATCGGTTGCCGCAGCATCGGCGTCCAAGAGCATCCAAACAACAAGATCATCTACCGACATAAACTTGGACGCGACGTCCGAGAGCCCGATAAGCGTGATTGCCTGAACGAGACCAAACGGGGGTGGCGAGCTAGCCGGGCCATCCGCCAGGGCGCTGCTCAGGATCAAAGCCGTGTCCTCGGCCGTCGTTTCATGGACCGACATCTCGGACGCAATATGATCAAGCATATCGTCGATCTCGGGCCTACTGAGCGAACCCGCTACCCAGGCGTCCCGCACACCATGGCCCTGTTTGATCAGAATCGATACCAACGCGTTCTTTCTGCCCTGCTTGATCGATGCGAATATGCTTTGCGCTCCCGCCCCGTCGCGCTCGGATATCAGAAGTTCCCTGACCTGAATTGCGGGGCGCTTCTCGGGTGCTGACCCGACAACTCGCGCGGCTTTGATGATCGCGTCGATTGCACGGCGCTGATCGTCCGACACCCAGTTGCGGATCAGCATGAGGTTCGTGACCGACGTTGCTGATACAAGGCCTTGTCTGGCGGTCTCTTCGATCATAGAGGCCAACGGCGTAGCGATCGCAGGTTCTGCAAGAAGCCAACCGATAGCGGCCTCGCGCAGACTAGAATCGTCGGCGAGGACGAGTCCTTCCAACAGACTGAGTTGCAGCCCGGCAGGCATAGCTGCCGTCAATTCGGCGAACTGGCTCTGGATCAGGAAGGGATCGCCCTCACAGGCTTTCGCCAACTCCTTCAACATCTCGCCAACATCGGGCGTCGGGAGATTCAGTTGGCCGGCTCCGCTCTGAATCATCGCGTGATCCATTGCGCTGCGTATATCCTCCCCCACCTCGATCCCTGCCCGTGAAAACGCCGAGACAAGGGCCATCGCCGCCGTCGGCACAAGCTTGCCAGCACGCATCTGCTGAGCGATCGCGGCCCTGACATTCTCCATGGCTAAGGTTGCATGGCCGTTGCCGGCTTCGCTTCGCTGACGCAGTTGCTCGAGAGTCTCGCCAAGCATGAACGAATATGCGTGATGCATCGTTGCGTCAGGGCGCTTTTTGCGCCCTTCGGCACCGGTGAGGTCGATGAGCAGCAACAAGGCTTCGGGTTGCGCCGCTAGCATATCTCCGACGCTGTGCGCTCCTGGCGACAGTTCGCCGGCGCGGATATCGTCCCGAACCATGCGTGCAATCTGCTGGATGGCGGCACGTGGCGTCACGATTGATGTTCCTTTCTTACAAGGCGATTATATGCTGGTACAACCAGCGGCGGTGCGACGACAATCCCGTGGTTTCGCTATTGGATTATATCGCACTCGAACCGCAGGCTATCTCGTCAAACGCTGAGTTCCGCTTAGCAGCTGCCAGTGGCGGTCAATGCTGTGGCCAATTCTGGAGAGGAAAGGCACCATAATGTTCCCCACCCTATTCCTTAACCTATGATTCAGGTCGCGGCATCCCGCAACTACGTCACGGGGAAATATGAACGCAGGCAGGCGCACCCCGAGAAAATCCACCCAAAATGGATATAATTATTCGGCCAGCGTTAGGGATTTTCTGACTGCATGTCCCCATAGCAAAGCTGCAACCCGAGGGAGGGCTTTCTTGCCTTCACTTCGGCCCGACCCATTCCGGGGTCGGGCTTTTTTCTACCGTTTAACGTCGTCGTCTTGCGGGATGCCCTAGCAACGACGAGCATTGTTTGGCGATCGCTACCAATCATTTTCGCCTCGCTGACCCCATGCGCTTGTTGGCTAACACTGCTTCGATCTTGACCCCAAAGGGCAGTTTTGACGATGTGGCGGGTGTTGACCTGTAATCGGCACGTTTCAATCACAGACCTCAATTCATTATGTCGAGAGCGGTTCGCGTTTATCTGACAGCAGCGTTGAGCGATCCCATAGCAGAGCTAGGCTGGTTCTCTGGCCAAACTAGTGGGCGTGCAGCGCTTTGACGCAAACGCTGGCCCGCGCTACCTGCAGGCGATGATCGCCTTGCTGTCCCCCGCTAAGACACTCGACTTCGCGCGAGCCCTGCCACCTCATGATATCACGGTTCCGCATTTCGCTGACGAAGCATCGAGTCTTGCCAGATCAGCGGCGAACCTGTCACAAAAACGCCTGGCGGCCCTGATGCACATTTCTCCACGGCTCGCAAAGCTCAATGCTGACCGCTTTCGTGATTTTGCCCAATCGCCCGAGAGGCCCGCGCTTTTTGCGTTTGCAGGCGATGTCTATATTGGCTTTGAGGCCCATTCACTGGATGATGCTGGTATCACATTTGCACAGGATCATGTGCGCATGCTGTCAGGTTTGTACGGCTTGCTCAGGCCTCTCGACGCGATCCGACCATACCGGCTGGAGATGGGCACGCACTGGGCGCCGCGCCACAAGAAGCTGACGGACTGGTGGGGAGACCGTATCGCCGACCTGCTACGCACGCAGGTTGCGGAGGAGGGGTCGGGCGTGGTGCTCAACCTTGCCAGCCAGGAATATTTTGCAGCTGTCGCGGGCAAGCTGCCGGGTATGCGGATCATCGACGTGGAATTCCGTGAGCCCGGACCAGACGGTCCGCGCTTCGTGAGCTTCAGTGCTAAACGCGCGCGTGGCATGATGGCGCGCTGGCTGTGTGAGAATCATGTAACCGAGGTCGGTGCTATGCGGGGCTTCGACAGCGACGGATATATTTTCGATGCAGACGCAAGCGACACTGATCGCTGGCGGTTTACTCGCGCATGAGCGGCACGGGCAAAGGGGCTGCAGTCGTCATAGGCGCTTCCGGCGGCATTGGCGGGGCTCTCGAAACTGCCCTGGTCGAGGAAGGCACATTCGCCACCGTCCACGGCTTCGCGCGGTCCCGGCGCGGCCCCAACCATCTCGACCTGACTGTGGAGGAGAGCATTGCCGCAGCCGCGGTGCACGTCAGTCAAGGGCCGCCACCGACGCTGATAATCGTTGCGACTGGATTGCTCCATATGGACGACCACGGTCCAGAAAAGGCATTGCGCGATCTCGACCCAATTTGGCTGGCCGAGCAATATGCGGTGAACGCGATAGGTCCCGCGCTCGTCGCAAAACATTTTCTGCCGATCATGCCGAAGAGCGGAAGGGCTGTCTTTGCAGCGCTGACCGCGCGGGTCGGGTCGATTTCTGATAACCGGCTGGGCGGCTGGTATGGCTATCGCGCCTCTAAGGCAGCCCTCAACATGCTGGTGCGCACACTTGCGATCGAGGAGCGTCGTCGCAACGATCGCGCGATTGTCGTTACGCTGCATCCTGGAACAGTTAACACGGCCTTGTCCCGTCCGTTTCAGAACAATGTCCAGGCCGGACGGCTGTTCGAACCAGAGCGCGCCGCGCTGCAACTCCTTGATGTGATCGAAGAATTGAAGGTGTCCGACAGCGGAAAGCAGATCGATTTCGAGGGTATAGAGGTTCCCTCCTGAGGCGAGCAATATATGACCTATGGGTGACCATCTGGTGTCGGACGATTTTGCGCGATGGCGTTCGCCTTGCCCTTGCTGTTTGGCCGTTGAAGGGGCCAAATGGTCGGCCTTGCTTTGGGAAAGCCGCTCAGGGCGAAGCAACATAGCCTGGGGCGTGCCGCACGAGGCGCTGCAGTTAGCGCAGCAGCGCGTGCACACTGTGCTCAACCCCTTTAGCCCCAAAGATGACGGAGCGGGGGGCGCTGAACTCGGATAAGTGCTTGCCAGATGGGGGCTGTAACACCGCGCGGTGACGCTCGATAGCATAGCCATCTCTTCTTTCGCAGTAGGAGGGGGCGGCGACATCGATGAATTATGACGCCGCCAACCCCATCTCCTAACTCTGGGCTGTCGCGTACAGGCCAATACTTTGGATCAGCGGTCAACGACGGCAACCTTAAGGGTGCATTTTGCACTCTTTCTTGCCCGTGCCTGGTTTCGCTGATCAGCATGCGAATATGAGCCCGTCGGCGCCACTTGCGTCGGTTGCGTATTTTGTCGACACGGCGAGCAGCCGCCATCGGCACTTATCAGCTTGCGCCCCGGCCGACGCCCACTGCGCGCTCGCCGTGATAGGAAAATATTAACCCTCTCTGTTCATACCGCTTTTGCCTATATTTTTGAAAGCGAGCTTATGCGCGTGTTGTTGATCGAGGACGAGCCGTCGACCGCCAAGGCCATCGAGATGATGCTGAACGTGGAAGGCTTCAACGTCTACACAACAGATCTTGGCGAAGAAGGCCTCGATCTGGGCAGGCTCTACGATTATGATATCATCTGCCTCGACCTCAACCTCCCTGACATGCAAGGCTATGAAGTCCTCAAAAAGCTCCGGGCATCAAAGGTGCAGACGCCGGTGATGATCCTGTCGGGCCGGACCGAAACGGACAGCAAGGTTACCAGCTTCGGCTATGGGGCTGATGATTATGTAACCAAGCCGTTCCACCGCGAGGAGCTGGTCGCGCGCATTCATGCGGTTGTTCGACGGTCCAAGGGCCATAGCCAATCGGTAATTCAGACGGGCATATTGAACATCAATCTTGACGCCAAATCGGTAGAAGTTGCTGGGGCGCGGGTTCACCTCACCGGCAAGGAATATGCAATGCTTGAGCTTCTGGCTTTGCGTAAGGGTACGACCATCACCAAGGACATGTTCCTCAGTCATCTTTACGGAGGGATGGATGAGCCCGAACTCAAGATCATTGATGTGTTCATCTGCAAGCTGCGTAAGAAGCTTGCCCTCGCATGTAACGGCACCAACTATATAGAGACGGTTTGGGGTCGGGGTTATGTCATGCGGGATCCTGAAATTAATAGCCAAGCGATGGATTTGGCCGCCTGATCTCCAGACCTTTACGGCTTGCGGGCCGGCGGCTTACCCGGCTGGTACTATTCATCGTATTTCGCTAAGCGCTCTGCATGAGCCTGATTGAAACATACCGCGCACATGCGCTTGCCGAACGTGCAGCAGCAGAGAAAACGAATCTGGTCAATCGCAAGGCGATGCATGAGCGAAGCGCCCTGACATGGGAGCAGATGGCGCAGGGTGCAGAGGACACTGCCATTCGTGCCGCGATCAATCACGCGACTAAGATGGCATCGTCTGCTTGAGGACTCGAGACGATATCGAGGACCCCTATAATCTTGCCCGCTTTGTCGCCGCGCAAACCGGCACGCATGCGACGGCACTTGCGGAGATCCGGCGGGGTCGTAAATCGACCCATTGGATGTGGTTCATTTTCCCGCAAATCGCCGGATTGGGCAGAAGCCACATGGCGCAGCTTTATGCCATTGCATCTTTGGATGAGGCACGCGCTTATCTTGCCCATCCGACGCTCGGTCCATTCTTTAGGGAATGTGTCGCGACACTCCAGGATTTGCCGACTACGACCGCAATTCATGTATTCGGGGACATTGACGCGATCAAATTATGGTCGTCGCTGACCCTTTTTAGTGAGGCAAGTCAGCAGCCCTTGTTTGACGCCGCCCTTACCCGTTGGTTCGACGGAAAGAAGGACAGGTTGACGCTTGAACAGATCGCGGCACGCAGTGGCGCTGAGCGGTGAGGCCAGGCACCAAGGGGCAACATTTGCTCAAATGGTCGGCTGTTAAACGGATTTGAGCCACCAGAGGGCAAAGCGAAATTCTTTGGTGCTAGCAGTGCCCGCTGTGTGCCGATGGTATCGCCACTGAAAAGAAGCTGCATGATTCTTTGCCATGTGATCGTGTTCGCGGACTATCAAGGTCAGAACTGCGTCAATTAGGGTCAGAAAAACCACCAAGACGATAAAAATGAAGTAGAGTAGGATCATCAGCAGAGCTGCTGGTTTGGGCCATCGATATTTAACGCAAACCTTGCGAATGGATCAGTCTTTCATGTACATCTGCCCAACCTAATCATTGGTTTGAGCAATCAGGCATTTTAAGCATAGTTATTTCGTCCGTCTCAGGTGGCAAGGACGGAAGTTTTCGAAGTCGAATTGCGTTGGATCAGCGCAAACCCATTTTTCGGCTGTTTATAGGATCACCCGTCAACTGGGAGCTAGGTATGGCGCAAGATAATTTCTTCGATGGCTATATCGATGGATGGCAGTCAGTGAAGCCCGACAGCATACCGCGCCTACCCGCCCTCCAACTGCCGGACGGCGTATCGCCCTATGATTACGGATTTGAACTGGGTCGGGTCGCCGCCGTAGACGCTAATATCGGCGGGATCAAAAGCTAAGATGAGTCCGCGTCATGGACACCGGCTCCGTCAACAGGCCTGAACGCAGGCTGGCAAGATCGTTCTCCAGGCCTTTGATTGTTAGAAACAGGAATGAGGCCGCCAGCATCGGCACAGGGGCATAAGCCGTGGCTCGCCTCATGACGGCCATGACGACTTCCCCGATGAGACCTGCGCGTCGAGATTTCGCAGGACCTGCCTGTTGCGTAGCAGGTGAGAAGCTGTAGCTAGACGATGGTTCAGCTTCACCATGCCGCTGGTCTCTTGGCCTGGCCCTATCTAGCCCCTACTGCCAAGTCCGTCTGCGGTCTCATGTAATGCGACACCAGCAGTCTCGAGGCCGTTCGACGTCGCCTCGCCCAAATCGTTGAAGATCGAACATGACGTAATCGCGGGAGCGCCGGCCATTGGCCAGATGCACGGGATTGCTGGAAGGTTGGTTGCCCCCCGGTAAGATGAAGAACGGGCTCACG
>Ga0207681_10001816_pt1 | contig 13687 bp, 9 predicted proteins | sample KBSS53metaG_FD_184324 | JGI IMG/M metagenome (GOLD analysis project Ga0207681, IMG submission 184324) | Switchgrass rhizosphere microbial communities from Kellogg Biological Station, Michigan, USA - KBS S5-3 metaG (SPAdes) (version 2) | ecosystem: Host-associated > Plants > Roots > Rhizosphere >... | reverse complement strand
TCAATTCGCTCGGTCCGCGCCGGCCGATCACCGGACGACCCGTCTTCGTTAGCCGGCGGCCGCACCGGCATACGCACCGGCGCCCGCTCCCTTTCGCCCGAGTCAGTGCGCGTCGGCGCATCACTAACGCGCGGAGTCTCACGCGTGGCGCCGGCATCATCAGGCGGCGCATTCCCAATAGGAGGAGCCGATTCGCGCACAGCCCGCGCGGGTCGCTCCGGTCTGGTAACCGCGCCAGTCGGACGTGTTTCGATCGAACCGCCCGCGCCTGAGGTTGGAATGGCCGGCTCCGGACGCGCCACCACGCCTTCGCGTCCATTCAGAATTCTGGTGCGACGCAGCTCGTTATCGAGTTGAACTCCGGGCGCTCTGGCAGCAGCCCCGGTGGGCCGTTCGATCGATTCGACTGGGGGGGCCACGCGCGCGGGCCGGGCAACGATGACGCGCTCGGTGCGATTACCCGCGGTTTCTCCGCCGCGCTCGCGCATGGCATAAGCCGGCCGCACCGGCAGATCGCTTTCCAAAGGCTCGGCATTCATAACTCGGCGCGCGATCACTTCGTCCGTGCGTCGCAGTCTTGCGCCGTCCGTGCCAAAGTCTTTCGCCGGCACGGCGGTGACGGCGCGGTAGTAAGCAGGATTAGTTCTTTGCAGGCGCGCGAGGTCGTCGGAGCGCATCGGACGAAGTCGATCGTTATGCCGACCGTTGTGCCGATCATTATCGTGGCGGTCGCGGTCTCGATAATGTCGTGAATGCGGATCGCGCTGATGATAATGAAGCGGATACCAACAGATGTTGTCGCCAAAGCTTATGGAGAACGCGACCAGCGCGGGCCGCCACCAGCTGCGATGACGATAGAACTTGCTGCGCGGACACCAGGCCCAATAGTTGTTGTAGTAGACCCAACGGCCGTAGTGATAAGGCGCCCAACCCCAGGGCTCCTGGCCCACCCAGGTCCAACCGTACGGTGAAATCCAAACCCAGCTGCCGTAGCGATAAGGCGCCCAATCGTAGTAGTTATTGATGACAGTGACGTGCGGACGCCAAATCCAGCCGTAATCGTTAACGTAGGCCCAATCGCCGTAGGCATCGAGATCTTCAGCGCCCCAAACATAGCTGTCGTAATACTGAACGTCGTAACGAAGGCGCTGGGCCAGGTACTGCTCGCGTTCCTTTACGAAAGCGTCCCAGGCATCGGCGGCATTGCTCGCCACGAACTCCCAATCGCCGGCATCTGGTCCATCGACCAACAACTCCGCAGTGCGTCCGTCGCGCAGAGCGAAACCTGACGACTCGGAATAGATGCGCGCGCGACCACCATCGCGAGCAGCTACACGCACGCGTCCATCGGGCGTCACGTCGATGCGATATAGTCCCTTTTTCTCGGCGGCGAGAGTGGACTTCGGTGCGTCTATTTCAAAGTACTCGCGGTCCTTGTCGAAGTTGGCGAGCCGGACTGAGGCGGTGCCCTCAACTAAACTGAGCGCGACGCCCTCATCGCGGAGCGTGACGATTCTCAGCATCGAGTTGCCGGCCAGGCGCACGAAGTTACGCGCGTCGATCTGCAACTCCACCCGCGCGCCGCGATCGGTGGAGATTGCGTCGCCTTCGACGAGCGGCGCATTGAGCTGGGCGCGTTCCCATTCCGCATTGCCGTTGCGTTTGAGTCGCGCCTCGCCACTAACCAGACTTATGCGCACGACGCGCGCTTTGACGTCGTAATCCTCCGTGTCGTCGTCGTTATCATCTGCGCGCGCTATGGCTGAGACGCTGAAGATTGTTAGAAGGAGAAGAAGAATTGTGGCTGAGAGGGAGGAGCCAAAGCTCGAAATCGATCGCCGGGTAGAACGCATAACTACGCTCCTTTGTATTTAACTGTTTTCGCTAAACGTCAGACGCGCGCTGATGATGTTGGAGAGCTTCCGCGAGTGCGCGTTGGCGAAGGCTAAGCCGCACGACAGCATTTGCAGCCCGTCGTCTTTTGACCTTTATTGATTGGTTGGCGGCTTAACGTGCTGGCAGCGGGGAGAGCAAGGGGTATGCCCGTATGGCCCAGGCAGTCATGCGTTAGGCGTTGGTGCGGACTTAAATATTTCTCAAGCAGGAAATTGAGAATTCTCAAGCGGGCGGAAGCGCTTTTTTTATTTTGGAGTGCGCTGACCTGTCAGCGCTTTGGTCTGTGGCGGCTTGACGCCACGTCGCTAGACTATAGTCAACACTGGTCGCGACAGGTCGCGACCGGGTGAAAGCGCTGACAGGTCAGCGCACTCCAAAGAGAAGACCTTTGCCTGAGAAGGTGCAGCGTTGGCACTATATCGTGCGCGCATTCCAAATCTTGGACAACGAAACTTCACAATTCGATCTGATCGTGATCGGCGCGGGCATTAACGGCGCCGGCATCGCTCGCGACGCGGCCATGCGCGGGCTGCGCGTGTTGCTGCTGGACAAGGGCGACATCGGCGGAGGTACGTCCAGTTGGTCAACGCGTCTGATTCATGGCGGCTTGCGTTATCTCGAGCATGGAGAGTTGCGCCTGGTGCGCGAATCTCTGAGAGAGCGGGAAACGTTGCTGAGCATCGCCCCTCACCTCGTTCGTCCACTGTCATTACTGGTTCCCGTTTACAAAAATGCGCGCCGGGGAATTTGGACCATTCGCGCGGGGATGTTTGCCTACGACGCGCTGTCATTGAATAAGTCGCTTCCCGGTCATCGCCTGCTTTCCTCCGCGGAGACGTTGCGCGAGGTTCCTGCGCTGAAGGTTGACGGTTTGTTGGGCGCCGCGAATTACTTCGACGCTCAGGTTGAATTCCCCGAGCGCCTCGTGCTGGAGAACGTGCTCTCCGCTGTAGCCCATGGCGCTCAGGTTCTCACCTATGCGCGAGTCGATAAGCTGCTGGTTGACGAGGGAACGGTGCGCGGAGTTCAGTTCAGCCGGCTTCTGAGTCAAGGGCGAGAAGCTCAAGATCGAGTGGCTCATGGTAAGGAAGGTGGGCTTGCCCTCGCTCTTAATGAAGCAATCGCTCCCGTCGTAATCAACGCCGCCGGCCCCTGGGTCGATCAGATCTTTGACAATAGTTCAGTCGACTCAGAACGATTGATAGGTGGAACCAAAGGCAGCCACATCATTGTCGCACCCTTTTCCGGCGCGCCGAGTAAGGCCATTTACGTCGAGGCTGAAACTGACGGGCGGCCTTTCTTCATCATTCCGTGGAACGATAAATACCTGATCGGCACTACTGAGATTCGTTTCGACGGAAACCCTGACAAAGCGCGCATCACCAGTGATGAGATCGATTACCTGCTTCACGGGACTAACCAGGTGTTGCCAGCGGCGAAGTTAACGCGCGCACAAATTTTGTTTGCCTACTCGGGCGTGCGACCTCTGGCATATACCACACAACGCGCGGCGCAAAAAATTACGCGGCGACATTTCATCCGGCCACATCCTCAAATTGCTAATTTGTTTTCTATCGTCGGTGGAAAGCTCACGACATATCGCAGTCTGGCTGAGCAGGCAGTGGATACAGTCTTCAAGACGTTGGGCCAAGCGCCACGCGCTTGCTCTACGGCTCAAGATCCGCTGCCGGGCGCAGCGTCTGCCTTCTTCTTCGGCTTCTGCCACCGCTTCAAACGGCGTTCTCCACTTTCACCAGCAACTAACGACCGTTTGCTGAGGACATACGGCACGCGTTCAGACTTAATTCTGAAATTAGTCGGGCAGGATCAATCGCTCGCCGAAGTGTTCGACACCGAAACCGGTGCACTCGCAGCGGAAATTGTTCTTGCATTCACGCTGGAATTTGCGACGACACTTTCCGATTGCCTGTTGCGTCGCACGATGGTTGGGTTGAACTCTACTTGTGGACTAAACGCTATTGAGGCCGCCGGCAGAATTGCACAACAGCAACTTGGTTGGTCTGACGATCGATTAACGCAAGAGATTGCCACCTACCAACACCAAGTAAGGGTGAAATTTCTAAGCCTGCTGGGAACTCCAGAAGATAAAGAACGAGTCCGGCCGTATCAGAACCGGGAGCCGTAGCGACCGGCCGAATGTTCAACTCCCAAAGTCAATTAATATCGTTCTTAATCTACAGTTACTTCTGTGGCCGGTCGCTACCGCTCTCGGTTCTGATTGTTGAGGGAGATGAATTGCCCGCCAGGAGTTTCAGGCGCAAAGAAAAACCCTCCCCACGGTCCTCATTCCGCGAGGGAGGGTAGACAAGTTGTTGCCCGACTAAACCACCACACTAGACGACGGGCCGTCGCCCGCTAATTAGATTCAGCAGCAACACCACCAGCGCAATCACCAGGAGCAGATGGATGAATCCGCCGAGCGTGTAACTCGAAACGACGCCCACCAGCCAGAGCACCAAAAGAATCACAAAGATTAGCCAAAGCATATTCGTCCTCCTTTTTGTCCAAAGCAATTTGCGCCTTCGCCTACAGCGGTTCCAACTAGCGCAACGGTTGTGCCAACTTAGTTAACGCACGATTCAAACTGTTGAAGAGAAGCGACTTGTATGCAGATTTGTGATGCGTCTGCAGGTGTTCGTCTCCATGAATTCAGCGTACTAAAATGTGGCAATTCAAAGGGGTGCGATAGTTTTTCGTCCAGAAGTTCCTTATGCACAGATTACGCAGATCACATAGGACAATTAGAGTCGGCTTTATGCATTCTTACGAATTCCTGAAATCTGTGTAATCTGTGGATATCATTCTCTGGACATCTTTCCGCCGCCGCTGCTAAAGTAGGCAGGTGCTCGCTGCTCCCCATTGCAGCGGGCGCTTGCATTACTGAACTCGGGTTTTGCACCGCTCCGTTGTCCCCCCGGCACTCCGTTGCGTCAATCCGGAATTTGAAATCCTTTCCACAGAACCGCAGGTCTGTTGGTAATTAAGACTCGCTGCCTCGACTTTTGACCGGTCACGGGCGAAGCGAGAGTTGGAGTTTTTGCCATGCCTTCCCCCATCAGAAAAATCGTCAGCAGTTCTCCCAAAACCACCTTAGTGATGACCGCCGTCAGCGCCCTCGCGGTGCTGTTGGTTAGCGCCGTGGCGATCTATCAAAGCCGCGTGCCGCACGTTACCACGATCAACTATTCGCAGCTCTACCAGATTGCCGAGACAGGCTCAGCCACCTCGCTCTCGATTGAGAGCGACACGCTGACCGTGCAAACACGGCAGGGCGTGGCGATGCAGGCGATCGTCACCAGCGACGCGATTCGTCAGGGACTGGTGGAACAGTTCCGCAAAAACAACGTGCCGATTGAGTTTCAACCGGTGCAGACGAGTTGGTCGGCAACGTTGCTGACCTGGGGCGCGCCAATCCTGACGGTGCTGTTGCTCGGATTGATCGGCTGGCGCGTCTACGCAAGCATGAATGGCGGCGTGGGCTCCTTCACGCTGGCAAATCAGAACGGCAAACAAGCGGTTTCATTTGCTGACGTCGCCGGAGTTGACGAAGCAACCGCTGAATTGTCCGAGACGATTGATTTTCTCCGCGACCCCGCCAGGTTTGGCCGGCTGGGCGGACGCGCGCCACGGGGCATTCTCTTGTATGGCCCACCGGGAACCGGCAAGACTCTGCTGGCCCGCGCCGCCGCTGGTGAAGCGGGGGTGCCTTTCCTGCTGGCGTCAGGCTCGAGCTTCCAGGAAAAATTTGCCGGCGTTGGCGCTTCGCGCGTGCGTCGTTTGTTTGCGGAAGGCAAGAAGCTTTCTCCGTGCATCATCTTCATCGATGAGATCGACGCACTGGGACGACAACGCGGCCGCGGCACTGATTCCGCGACTGCCGATCAGGATCAAACACTCAACCAGTTGCTGATTGAAATGGACGGCTTCGACCAGAGCTCGAGCATCGTGGTGGTTGGTTCGACCAATCGTCCGGACGTGCTTGATCGAGCGCTCACGCGCCCGGGCCGCTTCGATCGCGAGATCGCAGTTAACCTGCCTGACGTTCGTGGACGCGAAGCGATTCTTCGCGTGCATGCGCGGAAGTTGGAACTCGATTCTGAGCTGGATCTGAGTTGGGTCGCGCGCGGCACACCGGGTTTCTCCGGAGCCGACCTCGCAAATCTTTTGAATGAAGCTGCGATAGCCGCCACCCGCGATAATTCCGAGGCGGTCGGACGAACGCACATCGAGTTTGCGCGCGATCGCATTTTGATGGGCGCCGAACGTCACGGATTCATGATTGACGAAGACGAGCGCTATGCGACAGCCGTTCACGAAGCGGGTCACGTCGCGGTCGGAATGGCGGTGAAGAATGGCGATCCAATTCACAAGGTCTCAATTCTTCCGCGCGGGCGCGCGCTAGGCGTAACACAGTCTCTCCCTGAGCGCGATCGTCTGATGAAGAAGCGCGAATATCTCGAAGACCAGATTGCAGTCCTGCTGGGAGGACGCGCGGCCGAACAGATACTGCTTTCAACTATGACCGCCGGCGCTTCCAACGATATTCAACGCGCGGTGGAAATTGCACGCAGCATGGTCAGCGAATTCGGCATGAGTCCCCTGGGCCCGATTTATCTGGGCGACCCGCGTTCGGAGCAGTTGAGCCAGGGCTTGCTCGATCGAGTGGAAGACGCGGTCAATGACATCATCAACAGCCAACTCGCGCGAGCTTGCGAAGTCGTAAATGGACAACAGGAAGCGATCGGGCGGCTGGTGGAATTGCTGCTGGAACATGACACCGTCGAGGCTGACGGCATCGAACAATGCTTCACGGAAGGCCAGCGCATTCCCGCGTTGAACTATCCACCGCCAACGGCACTTTTGCCACAATCGGCATCGGCGTAGCTCAGCTTTATCGCAGACGCTTACCTCGGTAGGGGCACGGCATGCCGTGCCCCTATGTTTTTTGTGAGCATACTTTCGCGCGCGTGAGGCATCTTTAATAAGCGCGACGATTATGGCAGAAGCCCGACCGTCAGGGAGGTGCTCAGGTCGGATTCAATTAGCCCTCCCTGACGGTCGGGCTTCCGCCTCGATCTCCCTGACGGTCGGGCTTCCGCCTCGATCTCCCTGACGGTCGGGCTTCTGCCTCGATCTCCCTGACGGTCGGGCTTCTGCCGCGGCAGGTGTTGGTGAACGGTTTGCGAACAAGCGGGGGTGACTGGTGAAGCCAAAAAGAACCGACTTCATATTCCTAACCTGGATTTCGATCCTGTCAATTGCTTTCGCGGCTCTGGTGATCGCGCCAAGATGGAAGCGAAACGGCGCTTTGTCTTCGTTGCTGCCCGTAGTCGTTCGTCCTACTGCGGTAAATTCGTGGGCAGCAGCCGCTGAGCGCGTCAAGGAAGATCGCGGCGAGCCTGTCGGCAAACAAGCCGCCGTGGAAACTCCTTCGCAACTGCGTCACTACAGCGACACGCGCCGCTTTCTCGCTACGCAGGTTGCGGAAGTAGTCGAACAAAAGCTTGATACTTCACAAGACTTCGTCGAGCTTGCGTCGTTGCTCAATCAGAATCAGTTGGTGCAGCTACAGCCGGTTACGGACAACTACATTCTTTTCGGCGTTGGTGGCAGTGCAGACAGCGAGCCGTTTAGTCGATATGTGAACGGTAAGAGCGTGAATTTGTTTGACCAAAATGGTCTGCAACAGGAGTATGCGCGGCTTGCGGAATCGCAAACGACATTAACCAATCAGATCGCCGGTTTGAAACAGGAGCTTCGCACTGTGAAACGTCGCGAGCGTTCGCGGCGCGCGGGGCTGCAAGCGCAAGTCAGCGCGGCTGAAAAAGCTCTAAAACTCAGTCGCGAGAACAAAGCTGCGCTCGATAGTACCTATGGAAAGGAAGCGACGCGTCAACAACTTTTCGCGGCCAACGAATCGCTCGCGCAGCTGGGACGCAAGTTGGAAGGGAACGCGTTTGATATCGCGAACGGCGCGGCGCGGCGGCAGTTGAAGATTCGTATGCTTAGTTCGTTGCGTCCGGCGGCGTTGCATGTCCTCAACGAAATCGCGGCCTCGTATCATGAGAAATTTAACCGGCCGCTGCCGGTCACGTCGTTAGTTCGTCCTGATGAATACCAGCTCGAATTAAGCAAGACCAACGCCAACGCGACGCGCATTGAGACGCCGCCACACTCAACCGGACTGGCCTTCGATATTCTTTACCGTTACATGACGGCAGCCGAACAGTTGCAGGTGATGACGGAGCTGGCGCGACTGAAAGATGAAGGACGCATCGAGGTGTTGCGCGAGAATCGCGATCATTATCACGTGTTCGCGTTTGTTGAGGGCGCGCGTCCGGGTGAGAAGTTTGTCGCCGCTGCACTTGGTGGGATTCGTCCGGGTAAGACTGCGGAAGCACGCGTTGCGAAAGCTCGTAGCGAAGCGCATCACGCCAGTAGAAAAACCAGCGCCGTCCAGAAGCAGGTCAACCCAGTGAAAGCGACCAGACACCGAAAGCGCCGGTAAAACTCAGGCTGCCTTCATCAAACGAAACAACGGATAACTAACTGCCAGCAGCGCCAGTGCGTAGATACTGTTGCGAGTATCGCTGGCGATTGCTCCCGCCAAAAACAATACCGAACCAATTAGCGCTGCTGCCGTCGTCAGGGGATAACCCCAGGCGCGATATGGCCGCTGCTTTTCCGGCTCGCGCCGGCGCAACACAAAAACTGAAATGAACGAGAGCGTGTAGTTGGCGACAAAGAAAAACGCGAGCACCGTGATCACGCGATCGAAAGTTTGCCCAAAAACGATGAAGAGCACGGCCACCGCCGCGCTGATCAATAAAGCTAGTGCGGGCGTGCCCCCCGAATTCACCTTTGCCGCCTGTCTAGCGAAGAGCCCGTCGCGACTAATCGCGAACAACACGCGCGTGGCCATCAGGTGATAGGCATTGATCGCGCTGAGCATGGAAAGAATGGTTAAGCTGAGAAAGATGGTGTTGCCGTGTCGTCCGAAGATTGCTTCCGCGGCTGCACCGGCGGCAAAATCCTGACCTGCAATTTGGGAAATCGGCAAAACGTAAAGCAGCGCCAGGTTTACCAACAAATAAATCGCAATGATCGTCAACACGCCGCCAAACATCGCGCGCGGAATGTCGCGGCCGGGATCGGTGACCTCTTCCGAAAAGTAGATCACGCCGCTCCAGCCATCGTAGGTATAGATCACACTTTGCAGCGAGAGCACGAGCGCCGCCAGCAAACCGAGACCGGTGGGCGCGGCGAGTTGTTCTGTAGTTGTGAAGGAGCCGCCGCTGCCGAAGATGAAAGCCGCGGCGATCAGAACGACGAAAGCGATCGCCTTGAGCAGGCTGGTAAGGTTTTGCGTCGTGCTGCCCCAAACCACTCCGCGCCATTGCAGCACAGCAAAGAAGACAGCCACGATGGTGGCGATGACTACGCCCCGGCCGTCCAAAGTTTTGAAGAGCGTGCCCGTAAATTTTCCAATCAGCAGAGCCACCGCCGCCGCCGAACCGCAGGTGGAAATCCAGTCGCTCCAGCCGACGATAAAGCCCGCATATTCGCCGAGCGCGTAACGCGCAAACACATACTGGCCGCCTGACTTCGGAAGCATCGCGCCCAATTCAGCCAGCGAGATCGCACCGAGCAGTGCATAGAGACCGCCGAGAATCCAAACCCCGAGGAACAGCCAGGGATGCGGCAACTGCTGCGCGATGCTGCCGGGTGCGCGAAAGATTCCCGCGCCGATGGTGTTGCCGATGATTACCGCGATACCAAAGCCGACGCCGAGTACGCGCAAAAGGCGACCGGCTTTGTGGGCGCTGGGCGAGCGTTGCACAAAAGTGTACCTGTCACATCAGAACCGGGAGCCGTAGCGACCGGCCAGGGGTTCTGGTTGCGTCAATATCTTTCGTTAGCTTGCATCAAAAGTAACTTTCGAGCGGGTAAGTAATCTCTTCGGCCGGTCGCTACCGCTCTCGGTTCTGATAAGTCGATGCGCTAATCCGCGTCACCAAGGCGTCGAAGTCTCACCGGAAAGCTGTCATCGTCAACCTCGACATGTCCCACAAACACATTGTTGACCTGACGTTCGATCGTGATCGTTAACCCACCGGAGAGCCTTAGCGTCTGTTCGCGCTCATCGTATTCCCAGTTTCCGTTTCGTTCGCGCGATTGAAAAGTTTTATCTTCTAAAAGCACTACCTCGAGATTATTCGGCACGCCATTCTGTTCGAAGGTGACCATCCAACGGCCCACCGGATTAAAGTCAATACCGCTGCTTGCGGGCGGCCCATTTGTGGGGGCCGGATTGCTGGCGGAAGGTTGATAAACCGGATCCGAGGGCCGGACGCTGCCTTGATTAGTCGACGCCGCCAGCAGCCCCAGCAGGAACAGCACGACGACAATCGCGCCCACGACCAGCGCGCCAATGATTCCGAAGATCAGGCAATTGTTGCGACCACGCGGTGCGACGGGCGGCGGCGGCAGGCGCACTTCACCAAACTGCCGCTCAATGGCGTAGATCAATCGCTGCACGTCGTGATCGAAATCGGTATCAGTTATTTCAACGGCTTCGCGCAACGACAACGGAGCTAGATCCGGCGGCAACTCGGCAGTCGACGGCATCTGGGCACCGCGGACCAACACCGGAATGACCGCGATGTTTCTTCTGAGCGCTGTAGCTATCTCGTGGCGCACGTAGTCATCAGCGAGGTCGAGTCGCCGCCGATGCGAATCGTCCACCATCGTCAGCCAGCTCTTGCCAATGATGGCGAGCAGCGCGTGACAGGTCCCGACGGTGTCCTGAATTACACGAGAATAATCGGAGCCGGGCGTGATGCCGGTAACATCCATGAATACACGGCCGGGAAAACGCGCGTTCACGCGATCAAAAATACTGCGCGAGTAGCCGGCGGCATCATCGCGCCGGTAACAAATGAAAATGTTTTTCGGTGCCATCAGTGATTCCTGCTCTAAAGCAGACTGTTAGTTTGCGACGGCGCATGGCATCTAACGTGCGCAAACTAACAGTTTGCTTTACTGAAAACCAGATTAGGGCGAACCTGATAACATTATTGGCTTTGAGATCGAGGAACTGACCGAGATGAGGTTAGAGGATTCCTTAAGAGCGCGCAAGGTTCTTGCGGCGCTGTGATCAACTTACGTAGAGGCACGGCAGGCCAGTGTCCATCTCTTACAAAACGCGCTCAACATCAGTACCGAGAGCGGTAGCGACCGGCCAAACAGTCTCCATGCGTTTTGCAAACTCTTCGTTTTTGAAGTTGAGTGTTTGGCCGGTCGCTACCGCTCCCGGTTCTGATACAGCGTGGGAGCTTAGACCGGCGTGGCGGTCTTTCGCTGAGGATTGAAGAAAGGCGTCTTCACCACGCGCGCGCGCACGCGATGACGCTTCGCTTCCACCGTGATCTCGAAATCGAGTTGCGAGCCCAGCCGAGTGTGCGGTTGTTTCACCGTCGCGAGTGCAATCATCTTCTTTAGAACCGGCGACCAGGTGCTGGAGGTGGCCTTACCAACTTGAGCGTCGTCTTTAAACACCGGCACCGCGACGCGCGAGGCTACCGGCGAGACCGCTGGAGGCAGGCCCACGTTTTCGTAAAGCCGCTCGACCTCCGGCCAGTCGATTTCCAGTCCGACAATTTCGCGCGCACTGCCGCGCTTCTTTTCCGCGAGCAAAGCTGCCTGCCCGATGAATCGGCTTTTGTTCGTGTGTACCAGCCGGCCTAACCCCAATTCGAACGGCGAGTATTTCTGATCGTCGATTAGGGCTTTCTTGCTGCTGTTGAAGTCTACATCGATCAGCAGCAGCCCGGCCTCGATGCGCGCGACGTCGAGCGCCAGCATTCCGGCAGGATGAATATCAAACGCGCGACCTGCGTCCATTACGGCATCCCACACGGCGAGCGCGTGCTCCGCGCTCACCCAGATTTCATAACCGAGATCGCCGGTGTAGCCGGTGCGTGAGATTTCGACGTCGACGCCGGCGATGGTTCCACTCGTGACGCGAAAGTATTTCAGGTTCGCGATGTCTGCGCCTTTGACCAGGCTCTTCAACAACCGGCCGGAAGTAGGGCCCTGCAAAGCGAGCGCTGCGAGGCTTTCAGAAATGTCCTCGATGTGAACATCCATGCCGGCGGCGTTTTGTGTAAACCAGCGCAAGCTGGGATCAGCCGCGGTCCAGCGGTAAGTGTTTTCTTCAAGACGCGAGACGGTGCCGTCGTCAATCACCTTGCCGTGCTCATCACACCACGGAGTGTAAATGACCTGGCCCACCGAAACCTTGGCCAGGTCGCGGGTGATGATGCGATCGACTAAGCGCGTCGCGTCGTTACCGCTGACGCGATATTTGAACAGCGGCGAGATGTCGATGAGGGCGGCTGCGTTTCGTATGGCGTTGTATTCGTGTTCGTGATGCGGCTCGTAGGAACTGACGGCGTAATAACCCGACCACTCGCGGTAGTTCAAGCTGGCACAGAGTTGAAAGGTGCGTTGGTGAAATGCGGTTCCGACGGGCATGGGCTTCAGGATCCAGGGTCGATCCGATTCGTGCTGGTTCGTTCTGATTTCATGTTACTTCGTGGTCTGCACCTTCGTTGGTCAGTTAAATTCGTCATCGTCGTTCGGCGCAGTTAATTCCTGAGCAACGAGCTGACGCCACGTATTCATTTCTTGTTCGGTCGCACCAAGCGTTTTTAGCGCAGCGCCGACAGCGCCGGATTCAGTCTTCATCTCTGGAAACGTCAAAAACAAAACGGCCAAATCGCGCATGTCAGTAAAGCCCTTTGGTTGTCCGTTGCGGGAATGGAAGGATAGCGTCTTGTGTGCGATAAGTTCCGCCGGGGCCATCACGCGGATTTCTTCAAGCACTTGTGAGCTGGGCAAGCTCTCAACCGGTCGCACGTCGACTAAATGACGATTGCCGGTTTTCTGCATTTGAAACAGCCGGTAACCCTTGTCCTCGCGCACAGTCCTCACCCGCACGGCAATATGAAACTGCTCGCTCAAGTGTTCACGCAGCTCTTCAGCGAGCTCGCTTGCTCGTGTCGACATTAAATCGATGTCTTGTGTCATCCGCGGCTCATCGACATAGGCATTAACCGCGGTGGCTCCGAATACAACAACGTCATCGCGCCCGCGCAGGAATTCCAGCACTGCGTCGTGAATAGTAGCCAGCGGCAAAGGCTCGCGCATGGCAAACTCCTTAAATGTGAGCACTCCGGCGTTCAGCATCGCGCAAATAATACGCTGCTGGGCGGGCTTCTCCAAGATTGACCGTCGGTTCGGCGAACAGCCGGCGCAATGTCGAAAATTCTTCTGAAAAGACTTGTCCCAGGCCGTTTTGATAATCGTACTGGGCCGGGCGTAGAATGCTCTACGGGAAACGGTATGAGCACAACGGAAATAAACACCGCGGTTGAAGAGCTTCTCAAATCATTCGACCTCTTGCCTGAGGATGAAAAGCATCAGGTGGCGAAGGCAATCTTGCTCCGCTCGTTAGACCTTAGGTCAGCACCGCTTACTGACGAAGAACTTGTCTTGAACGCCGAACAGGTTTTTTTAGATCTCGACAGGAGAGAGTCAGAAGATGGTCAATCCCATTCGGGGTGAGGTCTGGCTTGTCGACCTCGGTTATGCAGCAAAAGTAAGACCCTGCGTTGTAATCAGCATTCCAGCTTTAGATCAGGATCGCGCCCTCTCCACGCTGGTCCCACACACCACAAGCTCCAGAGGTTCAAGATTTGCGGTAGAT
>Ga0207681_10001813_pt1 | contig 13702 bp, 10 predicted proteins | sample KBSS53metaG_FD_184324 | JGI IMG/M metagenome (GOLD analysis project Ga0207681, IMG submission 184324) | Switchgrass rhizosphere microbial communities from Kellogg Biological Station, Michigan, USA - KBS S5-3 metaG (SPAdes) (version 2) | ecosystem: Host-associated > Plants > Roots > Rhizosphere... | reverse complement strand
ATCGTGCCGCCGCTGAAAGTGATAGACGAACATTTCGGCATCATCAACGGTCACGTCGAGACCGTGCACGCTTACACCAACGACCAGAATCTGATCGACAATTATCACCCGTCGAAACGTCGCGGCCGCAGTGCACCGTTGAATCTGGTCATTACCGAAACTGGCGCGGCAAAAGCAGTGAGTAAAGTATTGCCACAGTTGCTGGGCAAATTAACCGGTAATGCGATCCGCGTGCCGACGCCGAATGTGTCGCTGGCGATTTTGAAATTGAATCTGAAGCGCGATGTAACCGTGCAGGAAATTAATGAATACATGCGCAAAATCGCACTGCATTCATCGTTGCGCAAACAGATCGATTATTCGAATTCGCCGGAAGTGGTATCGACCGATCTGGTCGGCTCGCGTCATGCGTGTATTTATGATGCCGAAGCCACTATCGTTAATGGCAGCAGCGTAGTGTTGTACTGCTGGTACGACAACGAATTCGGTTACAGCTGTCAGGTACATCGCGTGCTGCAAAAAATGGCCGGTGTTGAATACAAGGTCTATCCGAGGGAAGCGTGAACGAAAGACCCTAAATAAACCGCCTTCGGGCGGTTTTTTTTTGGTTCGCCGCGCCAGTTTTTACTGACCTTGCGCGCTTATGCGCTGCTTATTCCCGCTTGCCGTCCTGTTGCCGTTACTCTTACTCTGTGCGTGTGGCCAACGGCGGTCAGCAAGGTGATAGCAAATTCGGTCACCTATGAAATGGGGACACTGACGTTCCTTGCATCCGCTTGATCGTAGAGTGAAATGAGTTCTATTTCTGGGGTTCAAACACATCCGAGGGAAAATCATGGCCTATCTAGCACCTTCCGAATTCGTGACAAAAATGGTAGACGCAGGCGAATCCAAAATTTTTATGTCTGCGCGCGATACGTTAATCAGAGGTTATATGGCGGGCGCGATTCTGGCGCTCGCTGCGGTATTTGCGGTGACAGTAAATGTACAAACGGGCTATCCGATTATTGGCGCCATTTTATTTCCAGTGGGTTTTTGCATGCTGTATCTGCTTGGCTTCGATTTGTTGACCGGCGTGTTTGTCTTGACCCCATTAGCGCTGATCGACAAGCGACCAGGCGTTACGTTGGGGGGCGTGTTGCGCAATTGGGGATTGGTTTTTGTTGGCAATTTCAGCGGCGCGTTGACAGTGGCGGTGATGATGTCGATTGTCTTCACCTTCGGTTTCACCACCGAGCCGGATAAGGTCGGCCAAGTTATCGCCGGTATCGGTGAGAAACGCACGCTCGGCTATGCCGCGCACGGTGCGATGGGCATGCTGACATTGTTTATTCGCGGCATGCTGTGCAACTGGATGGTTTCGACCGGCGTGGTCGGTGCCATGATTTCGACGACGGTCAGCGGCAAAGTCATCGCGATGTGGATGCCGATCATGGTGTTCTTTGCGATGACGTTCGAGCATTCGGTCGTCAATATGTTTTTATTTCCATCGGGACTGATCATGGGCGGTAATTTTTCAATCATGGATTACATGATCTGGAACGAAATTCCCACTGTGCTCGGCAATCTCATCGGCGGCTTGTCGTTCACCGGCTTGACGTTGTACGCCACCCATATCCGGACCGCGCCGCGTCGCGCGATCTAATTAATCGCGCGCTGATCGATACAGCGCGCGTATTTCTGCCCTAACCCTCTTCCGCGCGGAGAGGGATTTATCAGAGACGCTCATGTCCGGCGAATTAAAAATAACCATCGGGCAATACTCCGATAAAGGACGCAAGGCAATCAATCAGGATTTCCATGGCGTGTTGATTCCGAACGAGCCGGCGCTAAGCTCAAAAGGCATTGCGCTCGCGCTTGCCGATGGCATCAGCAGCAGCCAGGTCAGTCAGATTGCAAGCGCGGCGGCGGTCAGAGGATTTCTAGAAGATTATTACTGCACGTCCGATGCGTGGTCGGTTAAAACGTCCGCCCAACGCGTATTGACTGCGATCAACTCGTGGTTGCATGCGCAAAATCAGCAGAGTCTGCATCGCTACGACAGAGATCGCGGTTACGTTTGCACCTTGAGCGCGATGGTCATCAAGTCCGCGACTGCTCATTTGTTTCATGTTGGCGATGCGCGTATTTACCGCGTATTGGATCACTCGCTCGAACAGCTCACGGCCGATCATCGGGTGCAGATGTCTTCGGAGCAAAATTATCTAAGCCGTGCGCTCGGCATCGATACGCATCTCGAAATCGATTATCTGGCATGCCAAATTGCCGCGGGCGACCTCTTCGTGCTGGCTACCGATGGTGTGTACGAATATGTCGATGAACGTTTTATGGCATCGACCATTTCCGCCTGCGTCGATGATTTCGATACGGCGGCAAAGCACATTGCCACGCGCGCCTACGAACTGGGCAGTGAAGACAATTTGACGATTCAGATTGTCCGTATTGACGCGGTACCGAGCGGTAATGTCGGCGAAATTTATCATCAGCTGTCGCAGTTGCCATTGCCGCCGCCGCTCAATGCGCGCATGGATTTCGACGGATACAAAATTCTGCGCGAATTACACAGCAGTTTCCGCAGCCACCTTTATGTGGCACGACGGATTGCACCGGATGATGAAAACCAAGCAGTCGTGGTTATCAAGATTCCATCGATCGATCTGCGCGACGATCCGGCGTATCTCGAAAGTTTCATGATGGAAGAATGGGTGGCACGGCGTATCGATAATGCGCATGTGATGAAAGCGGCACCGCAACTTCAACGCCGCGCGTATTTATATACGGTAGTTGAATACATTGAAGGACAAACGCTCGCGCAATGGTTGATCGATCATCCGCGCCCAGCGCTGGAAACGGTGCGCGGCATTATTGAGCAGATCGGCAAAGGGCTGCGCGCATTTCATCGTGCGGAAATGTTGCATCAGGATCTGCGGCCGGACAATGTGATGATCGACAGTGGCGGCACGGTAAAAATTATCGATTTCGGTTCGACCCAGGTGGCGGGCGTCGCCGAGACCGCATTATCGCAACAACACTTCGCCCTGCGTGGCGCCATACAGTACGCCGCACCGGAATATTTTTTGGGCGAGAGTGGTACAACGCGTTCGGATATTTTTTCGCTCGGCGTCATCGTTTATCAAATGCTGACGGGAAAACTGCCGTATGGCGCCGATGTCGCTAAATGCAATACGCGGGCGGCGCAGGCCAAGCTGGTTTACGACTCCGTACTCGGCATGCGTCGCGATATTCCGCCGTGGGTGGATGAGGTATTGAAAAAGGCTCTGCATTCCAATCCGTTAAAGCGTTACGAGGAGGTGTCGGAATTTATTTATGACTTGCGGCATCCGCGGCAGGAATTTTTAAATCGCACACGTCCGCCTTTGATCGAACGCAATCCGTTGCTGCTGTGGAAATTAATATCGATAGTTCTGCTGATTATTGTTGTGGTGCTCATCGGTACCAGACGCTGAGCGACGCCACGCATCGGCACCCGAACGAATAAACACGAACTTATAAAAGCCTATATTCATGCTCAGCCATTGTTGATTTGCAATCCGCGCAACCATTGCTTCTCTCATGGGTCAGAGAATTAACGATCTGCGGGAGGGAAGCCCCATGACAACAATAATTCGACGTCATCCGATGGTGCGCGCGCTAGCGATTACAGGCGGCGCGTTGGCGCTCATGTTGGTGCTAGGCGTCGTCATGCTGATCAGTATGACGAATTGGAATGGTGTCCGCCCGTGGCTCAACCGCACGGTCAGCGCTACTGCTGAGCGACCATTCGCGATACACGGCGATCTCGAATTGCACTGGGTGCGCAAAGTTGCTTCCTTGAATTATCGCTTTCCACGTCCGCAAATTTCCGCCAGTGATATCGAAATCGGCAATCCCGATTGGGCACAGAACAAGCAATTCGCCACTGTGCGCAGCGCGAAGATGGTGTTCGATCCGTTGCTGCTGTTTCACGGTGCACTGGCATTTCCGCTGATTGAAATCGATAACGCTCAGGTCGCGCTTGAGCGTCGCCTCGACGGTGAAAATACGTGGACGTTTGGGCATAGAAACGATCAACCGTCGCGCTGGCGTTTTGCGCCGGGCGCCGTGCGTATTCGCAACAGCACGCTGCAGCTCGATGACGCGGCGCGCAAGCTATCGGTGCAGATAGCAGCGGACAGCGACGCGCGTGGCATTTTGTGGCGGGTGCGCGGAGCGTTAAATAAAGCGCCGCTGCAAGGGCATGGCCTCGCGGGGTCACTGCTCGCGCTGCAGGATACGCATACTCCGTATCCGCTCGATTTTTTTCTGGAAGTTGGTGGTACCCGAATCGATGCGAGCGGCACGTTGACCAATCCGAGCCAACTGGCTGCACTCGATATGAAATTGAAACTGAGCGGCGACAGCATGGCGCATCTGTATGCGCTGACTAATATCGTGCTGCCGGAAACACCGGCCTTTGCCACCGAGGGCAGGTTGGTCGGGACGTTGAATGAATTCGGCGGCGCTTGGCGGTATGAAAAATTCACCGGTCGCGTCGGCGACAGCGATCTGGAAGGCACGATAATGTATGAGGCGCGTGCGGAACGGCCGTTACTGCGCGCGGAACTGGTGTCGCAATCGTTGGATTTTAAAGATTTGGCGCCGCTGATCGGTGCCGATTCGAATGAAAATAAAATTCGGCGCGGTGCCGACGTGCTGCAACCCGAAGACAAGGTGTTGCCGGTCGAACCTTTCAAGACCGAGCGCTGGCGCAGTATCGATGCGCATGTGAAATTTAATGGCAAAAAAATTATTCGCGATAAAGCGCTACCGATCGATAATTTGCACGCAGTAGTTGATTTGAACAACGGCGTGCTGATGTTGCATCCGCTTAATTTTGGGATTGCCGGCGGCACGTTGCAGTCGAATATCACGCTCGATAGTAACAAGCAGCCAGTGCACGCAAACATGCGTATTTCACCGCGCGGTCTCAAATTGAAAGAATTGTTTCCGACTTCCGAATCGATGCAGGCCAGTCTCGGCGAAGTGAATGGCTCGGCATCGTTGACTGGTAACGGCGATTCGATTGCGGCGCTGCTCGGTGATTCGAATGGCGAGGTCAAGCTTTATATCGATCGCGGCACTATCAGCAAATTTATTTTAGAGGCGGCAGGTTTGAATATCGCTAATGTCGTGGTCACCAAATTGTTTGGCGATAAACAGGTCGCACTGAACTGCGGTGCGGCAAATTTCAAAGTCGAACAGGGCGTCATGCAAACGCAGGGATTTATTGTGGATACCGATGCGGCGTTGATCAACGTCGACGGTGATATCGCCCTCAATGACGAAAAGCTCGCGCTGACAATGAAACCGCAATCGAAAGGTTTACGTTTGTTATCGCTACGCGCGCCGCTGTATGTGAACGGTACTTTCAAAAAGCCTGATGTCAGTATCGACAAAGGCGTGTTGGCGTTGCGCGGTGGTGGTGCTATAGCGCTGGGTGCGGTGGCATGGCCTGCGGGGCTGATTCCGCTGGTACAAACCGGAACGAATGACAGCGCGAGCGGACCAGAGGCGGATTCAGGATTGGCACCGGATAACGGTTGCGTGGCATTGCTGTCGGAAGCGAAAGAAAAGGCCGTGTCAGTGCGACCATAATGTTTTACGCGCGAGGTAGGCTTGTCGCGCGATATCGATGTCCTTCAAGAATTTATCCAATTCGCTGAGTAATAACGCCTGCGGTCCATCGACCAGCGCTTCTTTAGGCTGCGGATGAAAATCGACGAGGATCATGTTGGCGCCGGCGATAACACCTTGCGCGGTGGCGTGCAGCAAATCGAGCATGCCGTCTGGCGCTCGTTCGCGCGAACCGACCGAGTGCGACGGATCGATACAAACCGGCATGCGTGTCAGTCGCTTAATCACCGGTATCTGCGCGAAATCAACCATATTGCGATGCGGTGCGCCGTAATCGCTTTTCATACCGCGCAGACAAAAGATCACGCGATCGTTGCCTTCGCTGGCGAGATATTCGGCGGCGTTCAGCGATTCGCTGAGCGTAATGCCAAAGCCGCGCTTGAGCAGAGCGGGATAACGATTCTGTTTGCCGATCGCTTTCAGCAATTCAAAATTCTGGGTATTGCGCGTGCCGATTTGCAGCATCACGCCGGTGGGATGACCGGTTTGTGCGAGCGCACGATCGATGTCGTCGATATGACTCTCGTGCGTCACCTCCATCGCGATCACTTTGATGCCATATTTACCCGCCAGGTCGAACACCCACGGCAGACAATTGGCGCCGTGGCCTTGAAAGGCATACGGATTGGTGCGCGGTTTGTAGGCACCCATGCGTGTGCAGGTTTGGCCGTGGTCGCGTAACGCGCGCAGCATGGTTTCGACGTTGGTTGGATTGTCGACCGCGCACAGCCCGGCGAAAACATGCAGATTGTCTTGATCGAAACGCAGCCCCTGATAGTCGAAGCCACTGACGCGTTTATCGTCGCGATGGCGACCGAGTACGCGATATTCCTCGGAGATTTTGATCGCGCGCTCCACGGCGGGCAGTGCTTCGAGTGCGGATTTATCGAGTGTATGTGTATCGCCAATTAAATAAATCTCGGTCAGCGCTTGCTCCTGACCTTGCACGAGATGCTTTTTGATTTTGATGCCAGGGAGGTGTTGCAGGTAATCGAGGGTGATGCGGTACGCGTCGCTATTTTCGTCGGTATTTGGATGCAATATCAGTAGCATGATGATGCCTCCCTAGGGACCCTCTGAAAAACTACTGCGCTCGGTATCTGTGGCGTCGGCGGTGCTCAAAATGCTCATTTATTACCGCATAAACTGCGCTTTCTCCGCTCCGGCGACGCCACACCTACCTTCGCTCGCTACGTTTTTCAGAGGCCCCTACTGAATGGTGAACTCAGGTCGATTGGCTTTGTTGTTTTCGCGCGGCAATTTGCACCTGCAGCACGTGGCGCGCCAGCAGTTGCCGATCGCTGTCGCGCAGTCGTAAAAACGAGACGACGACATGGCGCTCTAAGTTGTCGCGTTTCGCGGTGACTTCGCCATAAATCGCAAGACCGGTATGTTGTGGCAATAAAATCAGCTCGAGGGCGACGAAAGTCCCAACGGTGAGTTCGGTTTCGGCATAAAACGACAAACTGGTTTCACTGATGGACACCGGCTGCGGCGACTGCAATTGCTGGGCTTCATCCATCACCGCCAGCGCGCCGGTGATCAAATCGATCTTGCGGTTGAGACTTTTCAGGTAAATGCCCAATTCGCGGTTGGTTTCTGCGATCGAGCGCAATACGTTATGATTCTCCTGGTCGATCTGGCGCAACTCGCGCAAGAGTGCGAACACATCGGCATTATCGAAATGGCGCTCGGCCAGCGTATTGTTGATCGCCTCGGGCGCCACTACGCGGTAACGCAAAATAATTTGATCATCGACCCGAAAATATTCGCGCCGCTCAAGCTCTGACGAGACAGCGGGTTCGGGTGATGAATTTTCCGGGGTTTTCTCGATCAAGTTGGCGGTCTCCTGTCGCCTTTTTAGGGACTTGGTGCCGTTACGAATTCGCAGTGCTCTTTAATCTGAGCTTGCTGCCATACAAGCCTACTGGCATACGAACTTACTGTAGTACAGCCGCACGCGGAATGACAGATGCGGCAGGACGCGGAGCGAAAGGAAAAAATATGTTTCAACCGCTCGCCGGTTTTATTGGATGGCGTTATACGCGTGCACGTCGACGCGATCACTTCATTTCCTTTATCGCATTGATTTCACTGCTCGGCATGATCCTTGGTGTCGCGGCGCTGATCGTAGTGATGTCGGTCATGAATGGTTTTGAAGCGGAGTTGCGCAATCGCATTCTCGCCGTTGTGCCACACGGTTTTATCGAGGCGCGCGACGGACGCCTGCGCGATTGGCAGAGTGTGGCCGATGATGTCGCCAAAACGCCGGGATTTATTGCGGCGGCGCCTTATATCGGCGGTAGCGTGATGCTCGCCAATCGGGGTCCGGTACGCGGCGCGCAGTTGTGGGCGATTGTGCCGAGCTATGAACAGCGTGTTTCCGCTGTGCAACAACACGTTGTCGATGGTCGCTTTGAAAATCTGACGTCGGTGCCATTCGGCATCGCGTTGGGAGATATCGCAGCGCGCAATCTTGGCGTTATGGTCGGCGATAGCGTCGATGTGATTCTGCCTAAAGTCACGGTCACGCCGATGGGCATTTTTCCGCGCGAGAAACGTTTTAAAGTGGTGGCGATTTTTCGCAGCGGTTCGCAGCTCGACGGCACCACGGCTTTTATTAATCTGCAGGATGGGCAGCGTTTATATCAAATGGGCGATGCGGTCGGCGGCCTGCGCGTGGCGGTGCGAGATTTATTCGATGCCGCGCCGTTATTGCAACGCTGGAATAATGCGCATCAGCACCAGTATGTGGTGCGCGATTGGAGCCAGACCCAGGGCAGTTTATTTAAATCGGTGAAAATGGAAAAAACGATGGTGTCGTTGTTGTTATTCGTCATCGTTGCCATCGCCGCCTTCAATATTATTTCGATCCTGACCATGATGGTGAACGATAAGCGCGCTGACATCGCAGTGTTGCGCACGATGGGCGCGTCGCCGCGTGCGGTGATGACGATTTTTATCGTACAGGGTGCGTTGATAGGTTGCGCCGGTGTGGTTATCGGCGCGTTGCTCGGCACGCCGCTCGCGCTGAACGTGGGGGCGATCGTCGCATTTTTCGAGCAGACATTCGGTGCGCATATTTTCGATCCCAGCGTGTATTTCGTCACGCGTATTCCGTCGGTGGTGGTACCGGCAGAAATTATTCGCGTGTGTTGCATCGCGTGGGTGTTAAGTCTATTGGCAACGCTGTATCCGGCGTGGCGTGCCGCGCAAATTCAACCGGCCGAAGCGTTGCGCTACGAATAATCGAGGAATTATTTTGTCAGTATCCGATGCAGTCTCCAGCAGCAATGACAAGCCCTTAGTGCTCGAATGCCGCGATCTCGGTAAATGCTACGACGAAGGTCCGCAAAAATTGCAGGTGTTGCAGGGCGTCAATTTGCAAATTAGGCGCGGCGAACGGATTGCGATTGTCGGTAGCTCGGGTTCCGGTAAATCGACATTGTTGAATTTGCTCGGCGGGCTCGATACGCCGAGCAGCGGCGCTGTGTTGGTCCATGGTGAGGCCATTTCGACGCTCGATGAAAAACGGCGCAGTGCCTTGCGCAATCGCACGCTTGGTTTTGTGTATCAGTTTCATCATTTGCTCGGCGAGTTTTCCGCGCTGGAAAATGCGGCAATGCCATTGCTGATTCGCGGCGAGGACGTCAATACCGCTGCTGCTGCTTCACGCGCAATGCTTGAGCGCGTGGGGCTCGGTGCGCGGTTGCAGCATAAACCCGCCGAATTATCGGGCGGCGAACGGCAACGCGTCGCGATTGCACGCGCACTGGTGGCGCAGCCGTTGTGCGTATTGCTCGATGAGCCCACCGGTAATCTCGATCGCACTACCGCAGAAACGATTCACGCGCTGATGCTCGAATTAAATCGCGAACTCGAAACGTGTTTTATCGTCGTCACGCATGATCCTTTATTGGCGCAACGCATGGATCGCGTACTGCATCTGCGCGATGGCGTGTTGGACGTATTGTGATGTTCAAACCCTACAGTGTTTTTGTCGGCACGCGCTATACCGGATCGAAACGCGGTTCGCGTCTAACGACTTTTCTATCGCGCACGGCCATCGCGGGTTTGGTGATCGGCGTGGCGCTGCTGATCGTGGTGTTGTCGGTAATGAACGGCTTCGAGCGCGAAATGCGTGAGCGCATTCTTGGCCTGGTGCCACACATTAATCTATACGCCGCGGATCCGCGCGATGATTGGCGTGAAACGGTCGATCTGGTTGAGAAGCAGCCGGGGGTCAGCAGCGCATCGCCGTTGTTGCAGCAGAACGGCATGCTGGTGAAAGGTGAGATCGCAGAAGCGGTGTTGTTATTTGGTATCGATCCGCAGCGCGAAGCGCGGGCGACGGCACTGGCGAGTTTTCTTGATCCGCATGCGCTGCAGCGTTTACAGGCAGAGCCGCAAACCATTGTGCTGGGGCAGGGGTTGGCGGAAAAACTCGCGGTAACGGTCGACGATCACATTACCGTGGTGGTGCCGGATGTGGCGAAGGGCGGCGAGCGCGTCACTCCGCGCATTCAACGCTTTACTGTCGTGGGCATTATCAAAAGTGGTACCGAGCTCGATCAGAGTCTCGCATTGCTGCCACTGGAAGATGCGCAACAATTAAGCGGCAGTCACGATAACGCGATTGCATTGCGGGTCACGGTTAACGATTTATTCGCGGCGCCGGCGATCGCGAGCGATTTATGGCGTGAATTGCACGGGCGTTATTACGTCAGCGATTGGACCGCGACACAGGGCAATTTGTACGGCGCGATTCATCTGTCAAAGCAATTGGTCGGCATGATGCTCGCGATTGTCATCGCGGTGGCAGCGTTTAACGTGGTCTCGGCGCTGGTGCTGGTGGTCAACGACAAGCAGGGCGATATCGCGATTTTGCGCAGCCAGGGCGCGACACCGAACGGCATTATTAAAATTTTTCTGGTGCAGGGCTTTCTGGTCGGCGTGATCGGCACGGTGCTCGGTGTCGTATTCGGTGTTGTGTTATCGCTCGCGGTCACGGATTTGGTCGCATGGATCGAGCGCGCGCTGCACATACAATTCCTGCAATCGGATGTGTATCCGATCAGTTATCTGCCATCGGATTTGCGCGCGGTCGATGTCTTACAGGTGGCGGGAACGGCGTTAGTGATGAGTACACTGGCGGCGATTTATCCGGCGTGGCGCGCGGCGAAGGTGCAGCCGGCAGTGGCGTTGCGGTACGACTAGGTTGGTGTGCGTGTGATTTGTTAACTAGCTCTGGTGGCGACGATGCTGCCGCGCCTTCCAGCGCGCAATGACTTGCATGCGCCACACCAGTCGCACGATGCCGGCGCCGATAAACGCTGCAAATAATCCGCAGACGAGGCAGCCGAGTAGCAATGGTTGCCAAATAGCATTGAATTCTGCACGCGCCCATTGCAACGATAATTCGAATGCGAATTTATGTTCGGGTTCGTTCAATAATCGTGTGCCGACTTCATACGCGAGAAAAAATTGCGCGGGAATCGTCACCGGGTTCGACAGCCATACGGCAGCGAGCGCCACCGGCAGATTTGCGCGCCACCAGATCGCAATCAACGTCACCGTGAGCATATGAATCGGCAACGGCACAAATGCGACGAGAAAGGCGATGAACACTGCGCTCGATGCCGAATAGCGATTCAGGTGCCACAAATTTGGATCGTTCAGCCAATGCTGAAAAATGCGCAACGTAGGATGTTTCCGGATGGTTTCCGGATCGGGCATCAAACGTTTTAATAATCGACGCGGCATTCAGTACACTGCATTGAGTTGAAGGATGGCGATAGGCCCGCCTATCATCGGCCTCGTTGCGCGCCGATGATAAAGAGCGCGGTATTATGCCGATAACTGCCGATAAATAAACCTTTGCGACCGACTCCGCGCACGCACATCGCTGCGCACGGATGAGTTCGCAGTGCTCATGGCCAAGACAAGGATAGTCATTTTATGCGTGCATGGATGCTGAGCATGGCGATTGGTATCGCCGTCGTGGCGTGGCTGCCACAACTCCCACCCCTGAACCGCTTGCCGTTGTTACTGATTCCCGCACTGTTATGCGTGGCCTGGCGATTATTTTTGCGCCGGCGTTCGTCGACCTTTTTGCGACATGGATTGCCGATCACGCTGTTGGCATTGCTGCTGGGTTTCGGTTGGGGTTGCCTCTATGGGCATTACGTACGCGCCGGTTTGTTGCCGCTTGAGCTAGAACAGCAATCGCTGGTGCTGAGCGGCAAGATTGTCGGCTTAGTCGAACGGCAAAGCGGATTTCAACACCGTCCTGTGTTGCGTTTTCAATTCGCGGTCGATACTTGCACGTTGGCATTGCAGCGTTGCCCCGCGAATTTACGTCGAGTGCAGTTGAATTGGTACGAAGCGCCCATCGCTCCCGATGGCGACGAACCGCGTGCCGGCGAATATTGGCAGTTGCGCGTGTTGCTAAAGCGGCCGCGCGGTTTTGCAAATCCCGGCGGCTTCGATTACGCAGCGTGGCTTGTCGCAAATCGCATCGGTGCCACCGGCTATATCGAGCGCAGCAGCGACAATCGAAACCTTACCGCTGCATCACCGCGGGCAATCAATAGTGGGTCAATCGATAACTGGCGCGATCGCGCGCAGCATTATTTGAATCAGCGTTTAGCGAAGGCGCAATATCGCGGCTTGCTGCTCGGGCTGTTGCTGGGCGATGGCAGCGCAATTCCGCAGTCGCAGTGGGAGTTGTTTCGTGCCACCGGCACCGTGCATTTGTTTGTGGTGTCCGGATTGCAGATTGCGCTCACCGGCGGTCTGGTGTTCGGCCTCAGTCGCTTATGGTGGCGCAGTCCGTTTGCAATAAGTCATCGCCGTAATTATTGGCTTGGGATTGCGCCGGCCTGGCTAGCGGCGCTGCTGTACGCGTTGATGGCCGGCTTTGGTTTGCCATTACAGCGCGCGTTAATTATGTTCGCGATACTGCTGTTTTCATGCGTGGCGCGGCGCGAATATGCAGCGTCGTCGAGCTGGATTCTCGCGTTGTGGCTGACATTATTGTTCGATCCATTGGCCGTGATTGATGCCGGTTTTTGGTTTTCGTTTATTGCCGTGGCCGCTATTTTGCTGACCGTGTCGGGGCGGCGCGAACACCGCCAGTGGCTGTCGAGTTGGGGTCGTGTGCAAATCGCGATTTTCATCGCGTCGATTCCGGTATTACTGATGCTATCGGGGCAGCTGACATTATTAGCACTGCCCGCGAATCTGATTGCAATTCCGCTATCGACCTTCGTCACAATGCCACTCGCTTTTATTGCATTGATCTGCGATGCGTTCTCATTCGATATTGGCGCGTACTGCTGGCAGTGGGCCGACACTTCACTGCATTGGCTGATGCAACTGTTAACCGGTCTGCAGCATTACGGCGCTGGGGTTATTTGGCATCCACGCGGTATCGGTGTGACTTCAATAGTTTTTGCCGGTATCGCGGTCGCGTTGTTGCTGTTGCCGCGCGGTATGCCAGGTCGATGGACGGCGCCGATTTTTCTATTGCCACTGTTATGGCCGGCACTCAACACCGTGGCGCCGGGCGACTATCGACTGACCGTAATCGACGTGGGGCAGGGCTTGAGCGTGTTGGTCGAAACCGCCGAGCACCGATTGCTTTATGACACCGGTCCTGTGTTCGGCCCCGAGCGCAGCGTGGCCGATTTGACCACCGTGCCGCTATTGCGACGCGCGGGTGTCAAGACACTCGATACCGTCATCGTCAGCCATAAAGACAACGATCATTCGGGCGGGCTTGGCTCAGTAGTGAATGCATTCGCCGTACAAAAGCTATTGGTCGGCGATGCGCTCGGCGCCGCGCGCGAGGAATTCTGCCGCGCCGGCATGCAATGGCAGTGGGATGGTGTCGACTTCGACATTCTTTATCCTGTCGACGACGAATTCAGCGGTAACAATCATTCCTGCGTATTGCAGGTCCGTGCTGGCAGTGTTGTTACCTTGTTACCGGGTGATATCGAGCGCAGCGGCGAATACGTCGATCCCA
>Ga0207681_10001812_pt1 | contig 13702 bp, 10 predicted proteins | sample KBSS53metaG_FD_184324 | JGI IMG/M metagenome (GOLD analysis project Ga0207681, IMG submission 184324) | Switchgrass rhizosphere microbial communities from Kellogg Biological Station, Michigan, USA - KBS S5-3 metaG (SPAdes) (version 2) | ecosystem: Host-associated > Plants > Roots > Rhizosphere... | reverse complement strand
CGAAGGGCGCGGCTATGTCCTGCGTCGGATCATGCGACGGGCCATGCGCCACGCGCACTTGCTTGGCGCCAAAGACCCGCTGATGCACCGCCTGGTGCCGGCGCTGGTCGCGGAGATGGGTCAGGCCTATCCTGAGCTGGGCCGTGCGCAGCCGCTGATCGAGGAGACGCTGCAGCGCGAGGAGATCCAGTTCCGGCGCACGCTGACCAACGGCCTGCGCTTGCTCGACGAGGCTACGGCCGGGTTGGGCGAGGGCGGCGAACTGCCGGGCGAGACCGCGTTCCGGCTCTACGACACTTACGGCTTCCCCTACGACCTGACCGAGGATGCGCTGCGTCCGCGTGGCATTGCGGTCGATCGCGCCGGGTTCGATGCGGCCATGGCGCAGCAGAAGGCGGCGGCGCGCGCGGCGTGGAAGGGCTCGGGCCAGGCGGCGGACAGCGAAGTCTGGTTCGACATCGCCGAGCGCGAGGGTGCGACCGAGTTCACCGGCTATACCGCGACCAGCGGCGAGGGTCGGGTGGTCGCGCTGGTGCGGGACGGCCGCGAAGTGCCTTTCGCCGAGGCGGGCGACTACGTCACCATCCTCACCAACCAGACGCCTTTCTATGGCGAGAGCGGTGGCCAGGTCGGCGATGCCGGGCTGATCACCGGCGCTGCGGGCAGCACGACCGGCGAGCTGCGCATCGCCGTGCGCGATACCGCCAAGCCGCTCGGCCGTCTGAACGCCATGATCGGGCGGGTCGAGGCTGGCATCATCACTGTGGGCGACACGGTGCAGCTCACCGTCGATGGCGAGCGCCGCGACGCGATCCGCGCCAATCACTCGGCCACGCACTTGCTGCACGCGGCGCTGCGCAATCGCCTGGGCGATCACGTGACGCAGAAGGGCTCGATGGTCGGCCAGGATCGCCTGCGCTTCGACTTCTCGCATCCCAAGGCGCTGACCGACGAGGACATCGCAGCGGTCGAGGCCGAAGTGAACGCGGAAATCCGTCACAACGAGCCGGTGACCACGCGCCTGATGAGCCCCGAAGAGGCGATCGAGGCCGGCGCGATGGCGCTGTTCGGCGAGAAGTACGGCGAGGAAGTGCGCGTGCTGGCGATGGGGCGCATCGCGGGCAGCCGGAACTACTCGGTCGAATTGTGCGGCGGCACCCACGTCAATGCGACCGGCGACATCGGCGTGTTCCGGATCGTGTCGGAAAGCGCGGTGTCATCGGGTGTGCGCCGGATCGAGGCACTCACCGGCGAAGGCGCGCGGCGCTGGCTGGTCGGCCGCGAGGATACGCTGAAGGGCACGGCCGGCCTGTTGCGGACGACGCCCGACGAGGTCGAGGCGCGCGTCGCCGCCCTGATCGAGGAGCGTCGCAAGCTCGAGCGCGAACTGGCGGACGCGAAGCGTGCGCTGGCCTTGGCCGGCAGCGGTTCGACAGCGGCGGCTCCGGCCGACGAGCAGGTCGGCGAGGTGAAGTTCTCGGGCCAGGTGCTCGACGGCCTCGACCCCAAGGAACTGCGCGGATTGCTGGATCAGGCGAAGCAGCGCCTGGGCTCGGGCGTGGCGGTGGTCGTCGCGGTGAACGAAGGCAAGGCGAGCATCGCCGCCGCCGTGACGGACGACCTTGTGGACCGCGTCAGCGCCGTGGACCTCGTGCGCGCCGGGGTCGAGGCATTGGGTGGTAAGGGCGGCGGCGGGCGCCCGGATATGGCGCAAGGTGGCGGGCCCGACGGCGCGAAGGCCGGCGATGCGATCGCTGCCGTCCGCGCGATCCTCGCCGGATAGCTTGGTCCCAGCCATGTCGCTCTCGTTCGAGCCAGGGCTGGTGCGCGCTTGGCTCGCCGGGCGGTCGGTCGCACGTGGCCTGCCGACGCCCGTTGCCGATCGCGGGGGCTGGCGGGTGGACACCGGGTTGCCGGAGGAGGTCGCGCGCTGGGTGTTCGCCGAGCCTGGCGAGGGCCTCGAGGAACTGGGCCGCAGCCTCACCTTGCCGTTCCATCTGCTCAAGCTCTGTGCGCCTGCCGAGGTGCTGATGCGCCACTTGCCGCCGCGCTGGCAGCTTCAGTCCGAAAGCTGGTTCATGAGGGCGGCGGAGCCGATGCCCGAGGCGGCGCTCGCGCCGGGGTACGGGCTCGAGCGGCAAACCGATGGAGCGGTCACGCAGGTTCGTATCCTGACCGCGTCGGGCGATCTGGCGGCAAGCGGCTATGCGGCGCAGACGTCGGACGCGTTCGTCTACGATCGCATCGCTACGGCCGCCGATCATCGGCGCCGGGGCCTGGGACGCGCGTTGATGGCGGCCTTGTGCCGCGCTCGGACGCGCCCGGTGCCGCAGTTGCTCACCGCGACGGCGGACGGGCATGCGCTCTATACGACGCTGGGTTGGAGCGTAGTCTCGCCGTACGTCACTGCGGGAATTTCGCCCGCGCCCTGATTCGTGGCCGCTTAGAGTCTGTCCTGTTTAAGCAGCACCGGCCCACGCCCCCACCCGACCTCCCAACGATAGTACCCTATGGGAGGTCGGGTGGGGGCGTGGGCCGGCGCCGATTCCGCTTCAAGCGAACAGACTCTAAACCGGCTTTTCGCGCAAGGTCGTGCTCCGCAGACGCGGCTTTTCGGCGAGGCCCCCTTCCGCCATGAGCTGCTCGCGCAGTTCGTCGCGCTTCTCATGGATCGAGGCGATGACGGGCCCCATGGGCACGCCCAGGTCGACGAGCACGGCTTCGGAGAGCTGCAGGGAGCTTTCCAGCGTCTCGGGTACGGCATGGGTGGCGCCCGCCCGGTAGAGCTGCCCCGCATGGGCGGTATCGCGCGCGCGGGCGATGACCGGCAAGTCGGGATGCTCGCCGCGCAACATGCGCACCAGACGCTGGGCGGCGACCGGCTCGTCCATGGTGAGGACGACCGCGGAGGCCTGGTCAGCGCCCAGGCGCGAAAGGGCATTGCTGCGCGCCGCATCGCCGAAGGTGACGACGTAGCCCTTCCTCTTGCCCTCCTCGACAAGATCGGCGTCGCTGTCGATTGCCAGGTAGGGCCGGCCGTGCGCCTTGAGCATGTCGGCGACGAGCTGGCCCACCCGGCCGAAGCCGACGATGAGCGTGCGGGGCGCCGTGTCGTCCTCGGCCGGGAGCGGGGTCGCGTCGAGCCGTTCGACCCGGCGCGCCATGTAGCGCCCGGCCAGCGCCAGCAGCGGAGTGATGGTGAGGCCCAGCGCGGTCACGGTTTGCCAGAACTGCGCGGTTTCCGCGCCGATCAGCTGCGCCCCGGTGCCGGCCGTGAGCACGATCAGCGTGGTCTCGGAGGGGCTCGCCATGAGAATGCCGGTCTCGGTCGCGGTCGCCCGACGCGCGCCCATGATCCGCAGCAGGAGTCCGGTGACGAGCGCCTTGAGCGCGATCACTCCGGCGGTGGCAGCCAGGATCGGGCCGATGTTCGCGCCGACTTTGGCAAGGTCGATGCTCATGCCGATGGTGATGAGGAATACGCCGAGCGCGAGGCCCTTGAAGGGCTCGGTGATGGTCTCGACCTCGCCATGGTATTCCGTCTCGGCGATGAGCAGCCCCGCGATGAGCGCGCCCACGATGGGCGACAACCCGGCCGCGGCGGTGGCGAGCGAGGCGAGGATCACGACCAGCAACGAAGCCGAAAGGAACAACTCCGGGCTCTTGGTTCGCGCGGCTTGTGCGAACAGCGGCGGCAGCAAAGTGCGACCCAGGACCAGCAACGCGACGATCACGGCAAGACCGATGGCGAGCGTCATGGCCAGGCCGCCCAGCCCACCCTCGCTGGAATGCGGGCCCAGCGCGCTGAGCAGGAAGATGATGGGGACCAGCGCGATGTCCTCGAACAGCAGCATGGCCAGCGCCGCGCGGCCGACCGGAGTGGCGGTGCTGGTGATTTTCAGAACCAGCGCGGTCGAAGACAGGGCGAGCGCGAGACCCAGCGCCAAGGCGCCGCCAAGCGCCTGGCCCGTCAGCACGAGGATGCCGGTCAGCACCGCGCCGATGATCAAGAGTTCGAGCGAGCCGACGCCGAAGACGGCGCGCCGCATCTGCCAGAGGCGGGCGAACGACAGTTCGAGCCCGATCGAGAACAGCAGCATGATGATGCCGAACTCGGCGAAGCTGTCCAGCCCTTCGGGATGAGTGATCGTCGCCATCGACAGCCAGGGCCATTGCGCGACGTGGCGACCCAGGCCGAACGGGCCGACCAGCATGCCGACGAGGATGAAGCCGATCACCGGGGTGATGCGAAAGCGCGCGAAGATCGGGATTACCGCGCCGGCAGCGCCCAGGATGACTAGCGCGTCGGAGAGGAAGGGCGAGTAGAGATCGGTTTCAGCGGCCATGGCTTTGTCACTAGGGCAGGCGCGGTGCAGTTACCACCCATGCAGGCATTCGCGCAGGATGCGATTGTCGCCTGGCGAACGTGATCCTGGCCGGGGGCGGGGCCAGGGATGATGTCAAAAGATCGCATTCGGTTCTTCGAGGCGAGCGCCTTGCAAGGTGGCTCACATGCTGGTGCGCGCGGATTCATGAGCGTTCGCCGGCGCCGATGCGGTGGCTCTGCGCGCGTGACGGAGCGCTAGTGGACCATTCTGCCGTTGCCGCGGCGGGGCGGCGGCGTTCCCTTGTATCCGGCCGAGTCCATAGCGGCAGGCGTGGGAGTGAAGCGATGCGGGCAGTCCTGAGCGTTCTTGCGATGTTGGCCATGGCGTTCAGTGCGCCGGCCAGCGCGACGCAGTTCCTCTATACGGTGACCGGCACCGTCGTGGGTGACGAGTTCACTTACGACGAATGGCACATCTTCGATCCCACGCAGGGCGAGGGGTTCACCGCCTCGTTCGTGGTGGACGATGCCAAGCCGGATTCGCTCTATAGCTACGGTGCGCTCGGCTCTTCGGCGACGGGTGGCGGCATCACTCAGTTTGGCACACGTTCGCCCCTCACCGCCAGCCTGACGATCGGCGGCCAGACGTACCAGATCCGCTCGGGCGATTATCACTCCTATCCGACGATCGAACCCCTTACCGGCGATCCGGTCGGGCCGACCGACACGATCGACGAACTCGGCAGCGTCGCCAAGGACCCGGGGGCGCATCAGCTTGCGCTGACGGCAGGCTATAGCGAGGGGCACTCGTGCTGCTTTCCGCACCCCAACGACACTTACGGGCAGAACGAGATACTGGATTTCTCGCTGAACAGCGGTGCGTTCACTTCGCCCGACTACCGGCAGGCGGGGACGTTCGCGCTGACCGGTTTCGGCTATTTCGCCAAGTCGGCGACCATCGTCGCGTCTCCGGGCGCGCTCACCAACATCTATCTCGCGCCCGTGTCGCTGACCGTCAGCGCGGTGCCCGAGATCGGTTCCTGGCTGATGATAATCGTGGGGGTCGGCTTGATCGGCGCAGTCGTTCGCCGCCGCCGGCCGTCTGGCACGGGGTGTGTGCCGGCCTCTTAGACGGTCACCGCCGCCGGCATCGGCACAGTAGCCTTCGTCCGGCCAAGCGTCCCCGATAGGGCCGAGTGCCAGCTCTAAGTGGCTGCGCCTCCCAGCAGGCGCAGCCCTTGTCGTCTATGCGGAACGCGGAGCAGTCTCAGCTCCAGCTGGTCATTTCCGTTTCGAGGTTCTTCACGATCTCCTCGAAGAACTGCTCGGTCGTCATCCACGCCTGGTCGGGGCCGATGAGCAGCGCGAGGTCCTTGGTCATCTTGCCGGTCTCCACCGTCTCGATGCAGATGCGCTCGATCGTCTCGGCGAACTTGACCACGTCCGGCGTGTCGTCGAAGCGGCCGCGATAGATGAGGCCGCGGGTCCAGGCGAAGATCGAGGCGATCGGATTGGTCGAAGTCGCCTTGCCCTGCTGGTGCTGGCGATAGTGGCGCGTCACGGTGCCGTGCGCCGCCTCGGCCTCTACCGTCTTGCCGTCGGGCGCCATCAGCACGGACGTCATCAGGCCGAGCGAACCGAAGCCTTGCGCCACGGTGTCCGACTGCACGTCGCCGTCGTAGTTCTTGCAAGCCCAGACGAACTTGCCCGACCACTTGAGCGCCGAGGCCACCATGTCGTCGATCAGGCGATGCTCGTAGATGATGCCGGCGTCCTTGAACTTCTGAGCGAAGCCCTCGGCGTCGAACACCTCCTGGAACAGGTCCTTGAAGCGGCCATCGTAAGCCTTGAGGATCGTGTTCTTGGTGGAGAGGTACACCGGCCAGCCCAGCGACAGGCCATAGTTGAACGAGGCGCGCGCGAAGTCGCGGATCGAATCGTCGAGGTTGTACATCGCCATGGCGACGCCCGCGCTCGGGAAGTCGAACACGTCGAGGTCGATCTTCTCGCCGTTGTCGCCGTCCCACACGAGGCGCAGCTTGCCAGGTCCGGGGATCTTTGTGTCGGTGGCGCGGTACTGGTCGCCGAAGGCGTGGCGGCCGACGACGATCGGGTCGGTCCAGCCGGGAACCAGGCGCGGTACGTTCGAGATCACGATCGGCTCGCGGAAGACGACGCCGCCCAGGATGTTGCGGATCGTACCGTTGGGCGACTTCCACATCTTCTTGAGACTGAATTCCTCGACGCGCGCCTCGTCGGGCGTGATCGTGGCGCACTTCACCGCGACACCGTACTGCTTGGTGGCATTGGCGGAATCGACGGTCACCTGGTCGTCGGTGGCGTCGCGGTTCTCGATCGACAGGTCATAGTACTTCAGGTCGATGTCGAGATAGGGAAGGATCAGGCGCTCGCGGATCCATTGCCAGATGATCCGCGTCATCTCGTCGCCGTCCATCTCGACAACCGGGTTCTTGACCTTGATCTTTTCCATTCGAAAGTGCTCCCTGGGGTGAGGATTTTCGCGGCTTCTTAAGGAGCGCCATCACGCTTAGCAAGGTAACTATCGGCGGGCAGCATAGCGTATGACTGCTCAAGGCTGTGCGAGATGCCGCTGTGAAGCATTGGTTCGGGCGAGAGGCCGCAGCAGAGCATCGGCCCGCGCCTGAAACGAAAAAGCCCGCTAAGCGAGAGCGCTAGCGGGCCATTCGAATGGTGGGCGTAGCAAGGATTGAACTTGCGACCCCTACGATGTCAACATAGTGCTCTACCACTGAGCTATACGCCCGAACACCATTCGTCTTTTCCGTTGGCAGTGCCTCCGGAGGACGCGCGTTTAGCGGCGTCCTGATCGGGATGCAAGCCGCTTCACGCGATTAGAGTCTGTCCTGTTTAGCGGCACCGGCCCACGCCCCCACCCGACCTCCCATAGGGTACTATCGTTGGGAGGTCGGGTGGGGGCGTGGGCCGGTGCCGCTCCCGCGTGAGGCAGACAGATCCTAGACGCGCGCCTGTTCCGTCTGCCCGAACACGCGCTGCACTTCGAGCACGAGGTCGCGCAAGTGGAAGGGTTTGGAGAGCACGCGCGCCTGCGGCGCCTCCCGGCTCGCGCGCAAGGTGACGGCGGCAAAGCCGGTGATGAACATGACCTTCGTGCGCGGCGAGACCTCATTGCAGCGCTGCGCCAATTCGATCCCGTCCATCTCGGGCATCACGATATCGGTGAGGAGCAGGTCGAATGCCTCGTTCTCGAGCAAGGGCAGCGCGGCGCTGCCGCGGTCGACGCCGACGACGTCGTAGCCGGCATTCTGCAGCGCGCGCGACAGGTAGGTCCGCATGGCCTCGTCATCTTCGGCAAGCAGGATGCGGATCATACTGTATCGTCCAAGTCTCAAGAGCACGGCCCCGTTGCCGCACCCCGTTGTAATGACGCAGGAGTTAAGAATCTCGCCTTGTGAACGCCATGGCAGTGAACGCCGTGGCCGGGAATGAGACAGTTGCACCGCTTGCCGCTTTGACAGTTCGGCGTGAACAGGACAGCAAGGTTCGCAGATGGCCGACCTCCCCACGGACAGCGATTCGCAGCAAGGCTCCACCGGCGGCCGGATCCCGGGCGCTCCCGGAATCGCCGCGTTCCGGCTGCTGGCGCCCGAGCCCTCGATCCTGCCGGTGATGATCGCCGTGCCCCATGCCGGGCGCGCCTACCCCAAGCCGCTGCTGCGCGAGCTTCGCCACCCCGGTTCGGCCGTGCTGAAGCTGGAAGATCGCTATGTCGACAAGGTGGGCCAGGCGGTCGCCCGCGCGACCGGGGCGGCGTTGCTGTTTGCTCAGGCGCCGCGCGCGATGATCGATCTCAACCGCGCGCCCGAGGATGTCGACTGGGAGATGTTCGGCAAGGCCGCGCGGCCCGACGAACCGCTCCATGCCGGTCCCAGCACCAGTAGTCGCCGCGCCCGCACGGGGCTGGGGCTCATTCCGCGTCGCTTGCCGGGTATCGGGGAGTTGTGGCGGCGTCGCCATGACGAACAGGACCTGTCGGCGCGTATCGCCCAGATTCATCAGCCCTATCACGCCCAGCTTGCCGCGATGCTGGCGCAATTGCGCGAGCGCTGGGGCGCGGCCTTGCTGATCGACCTGCATTCCATGCCGCCGCTCGCGCCGCGTGCGGGCCAGCCTGCGGCCCAGTTCGTCATTGGCGATCGGTTCGGCGCGGCGAGCCATGGTAGCCTCGTGGCCGCCGCCTTCAGTCATTTCGCCGAGCGGCAACGGCCGGCGGCGCACAACCGGCCCTACGCCGGCGGCTACGTGCTGGAACGCCATGCGCATCCCCGGCTCGGCGTGCATGCGCTGCAGATCGAGATCGACCGCAGCTGCTATCTCGATTCGCAGCTGCTGGAACCCGGCCCGGGATTCGACGAGGTCGTCGATGTGCTCAGTAGCTTGGTGCGAAAACTGGCAGGCGCGGTCGCCGATCTGGCAGACCCTTCGGGCGAGCGAAACTGGCCGCTGGCCGCGGAATAGCGGCGCTCAATAAAAAACCACCCCGCGCAAACGCGCGAGGTGGCCAAGGTTCAGGGAGGAGGTGCACTAAATGCACCAGCTTCACCAGGCCATGAGGGTAGCACTGGCGAAGTAGCCCCAACATAATGGGCATCAGCGGACTTGGCAAGTCCGGACGTATCCTGAGCGTTCGTATGAGCTTGTCGTAAGTTCCTGCGAAGCCGGGCGGCCGATCAGGCCACGGGTTGCGCGACCGGCGGTCCCTTGCCCTGCGCGACCTGACGGCCGAAGATATCGCGGACCAGATCGAGCGAGAACAGGTGCGCGTAGATCAGCGCCAGGAGGCCGCTCTGGTTCCAGCTGCGCAGCACGTCGCCGCGCACTTCGCGCAGCTTGTTCTCGTCGACCATGCGGAAGCCGCGGTAGTTAAACGGCTGGCCGTTGCCCACGTCGATGTTGAGCTCGCCATCCATCAGCAGGTTGTGCTTGGTCAGTTCCGTCATGAAGTTGGCGGTCTTCTGGCCGGCGATCTCGAACTGCTCGCAGAAACCGAGCGTGTTCTTGCAGGACTCACTGGGGCCGTTGTTCTCGAACAGGGGCTCGCCCTCGTCGAACTCGCCGACGAGGTCGCTCGTCGGGTCGACGCACAGCGACAGCTCGTCCGAATCGGGGCGGACGCGAGCCAGAAGGAAGGGATACCGGCGCACGTAGGCGGGCATGTAGATCGGCGTGTTGACCGTGCCATCCTCGTCGACGAACACGTTGACGCCCTCGTTCATGCCCATCAGCGCGATCGGGAAGGGATTGTCGCCTGCGGAGAAGACGATCGGGAAATTGCGCTGCGCCAGCGGAAATTCCTCCACCGTGAGCGGCACGGTGTTGACGTCCTTGAGCCAGGTCGCCTTGTCGGTCGCGCGGCTTTTCCAGTTCTCATGCTCCTGCGAGCTGAGCAGGACGAGGTCGTTGTAGAACAAGGGAAGGGGCGGCGCGCTCGCCATCGGTATCTCTCCGCAAAATCGATGGGGCCCTTTAGGGAATCGGCGCTAGCCGCGCAAGCGGGCCATCTTGCCGTGCAGACGCCGAATCCTAGACCAGCTTACCTGGGTTCAGCAGCCCCTGCGGATCGAGCGCCCGCTTGACCTTGCGCATGATGTCGAGCGCGACGGGATCGCCCAGGCGCGCAAGTTCGTCGCGCTTGAGCTGGCCGATGCCGTGCTCGGCCGAGATCGAGCCGCTCCACCGGGCGACAAGGTCGTAGACCTGGCGGCTGATCGCCTTGCCCGTGTCCTTGACCCAGGTGCTGTCGCTCCCGGGCGGTGAGATGACATGGAAGTGCACGTTCCCGTCGCCCAGATGCCCGAACGCGATCGCCCGAGTGCCGGGCCAGTCCTTCTGGAGTTGCGGCACGACGGCATCAATGAAGTCGGGCATCCTTTCGACCGGCACCGAAATGTCGTGCTGCACGGCGGGGCCGCGTTCACGCTCGGCCGGGGCGATCGAATCGCGCAATTGCCAGAAGGCGTCCGCCTGGGTCTCGTTGGCGGCGATGACCGCGTCCTCGAGCAGGTCCTTGGCGAATGCCGCCTCCATCATCGACTCGCACCGCTCGCGCAACGCCGCCGCGCCCGCGTGATCGGCGACGACTTCGATCAGCGCATGCCATGGGTGCGCTCCGGCCAGCGGCGGGCGTGAGCCCGGCATGTGATCGAGCACGGCCTCCAGCGAGGTCTGCGGCAGGATCTCGAAGCCTTCCAGCGCATCGCCGACCGCGCCCTCGCAATGCAGCAGAAGCGCGCGCGCCGCCTGGATCGTCGGCACGCCGGCCCAGATCACCATGCGCTCGGCGATCGCGGGCACCAGCTTGAGCGTCGCCGCCGTGACGATGCCCAGCGTTCCCTCCGAGCCGATCAGAAGCTGCTTGAGGTCGAAACCGCGGTTGTCCTTCTTGAGGGGCGTCAGCATGGAGAAGACCTGACCATCGGCCATGACCGCCTCCAGCCCCAGCACCAGCGCGCGCATCGAGCCGTGCCGCAGCACCTGGGTGCCGCCGGCGTTGGTCGAGATCAGCCCGCCCACGGTTGCCGAGCCCTTGCCGCCGAGCGTCAGCGGAAAGCGCAGGCCTTCGGCTGCGACCGCCTCGTGCAGGGTCTGCAGGATCACCCCGGCCTCGCACGTGACCTTGCGACCTTCGACGTCCAGTTCCCGGATGGCGTTCATGCGGCGCAACGAGAGCAGCAAGGCTCCGCCGCTGGCGTCTGGCGTCGCGCCGCCGACCATGCCGCTGTTGCCTCCCTGCGGCACGATCGGCACGCCATGCTGGCCGCAGAGCCTCACGAGCGCGGCAAGTTCCTGTGCGTTGGCCGGCGAGGCCATGGCCAGCGCCTTGCCATGGTAGTGACCGCGCCAGTCCGTCAGCCAGGGCGCGATGAGATCGGGGTCGCGGGTGAGTCCGCGCGGTCCCAGGCTCGTCTCGGCGGCCTGGAGGAAGGCAGTGTCGGTGCTCATGGCCGCTCTATGGCATACCGACGGCCCGTTAGCCTACCGAGTTGCTTGCAAGGCCGAGCCGAAGGCCGCAAACTGTGGGTTAAGCGGTGGTTCAAGCTCTGGCGTTAGAGGCGGGGGCACTGCTCTTTCGCGAGCCTTTTACCGGAACCTAATCGCGCTGATGAACCTAGCCGCTGCCTTGCTTGCGCCACTGCTGTTGCTGTTCCCCAGCGCCAGCGTGCCCGCGAGCGGTGACGACGACGCCGGCGACGGCGATGGCGGCGCGACCTTGGCCGAGCAGGGCCCGCAGACCGAAGCGCCGGAGTGGCCCGTCGGGCCGTTGCCGCCCTATCTGCCCGATGTCGCCGGGCAGGTCCGCATCGAGCAGCGCATGACCATTCGCATCACGCCGGGCGTCATGATGCCGATGCCGCCGGACATGCTGGCGGCGCTTCAGGGCCGGGCCATCGAGACGCGGTTCAAGAAACGCAAGATCGGCAAGTGCCTGCCGATCAGCGCCATCGTCGGCGTGCGCCCGAGCGGGGACAGCGACCTTATCCTGTTCACGCGCGATCGCCGGATGGTCACGGCCGAGCTGGAGCGCACGTGCCATGCGCGCGATTTCTACTCGGGCTTCTATCTGGAGCGGAACAGCGACGGCATGGTCTGCGTCGATCGTGACACTCTGCTTTCGCGCAGCGGCACCAACTGCAAGCTTTCGCGCATCCGGCAACTCGTGCCGGCCGACGATTGAGTGACCGCGTTCGCCGCGTTTACTTGACTTTGCCGCGTTTTCGGCCATAGGCCGCGCCGAACGTGCGTCCAAATCTTGCGGTCCCCATGCGGGGGTAGGCAGCGAACGTGCGGACCAACTTCTTTCCGGACAGACAACAGCCTATGAAATTTGCCGACCTCGGCCTGTCAGACGAATTGCTGCAAGCGGTCGAGCAAGCCGGCTACACGACGCCGACTCCGATCCAGGCGCAGGCGATCCCGCAGGTCCAGATGATGCGCGATCTCATCGCGATCGCCCAGACCGGCACTGGCAAGACCGCCAGCTTCGTGCTGCCGATGATCGATATCCTGGCGCACGGCCGCCGCCGCGCGCTGATGCCGCGCTCGCTGATCCTGGAGCCGACTCGCGAACTCGCCGCGCAGGTGGCGGAGAACTTCGAGAAGTACGGCAAGAACCACGACCTGAAGATGGCGCTGCTGATCGGCGGCGTGCAGATGGGCGACCAGGTCAAGGCGCTCACCGAGGGCGTCGACGTGCTGATCGCCACGCCCGGGCGGCTGATGGACTTGTTCGAGCGGGGCAAGATCCTGCTCACCGGCTGCTCGCTGCTGGTGATCGACGAGGCGGACCGGATGCTCGACATGGGCTTCATCCCCGATATCGAGAACATCTGCACCAAGCTGCCGCCGAACCGCCAGACCCTGCTGTTCTCGGCGACGATGCCGCCGCCGATCAAGAAGCTGGCGGACCGCTTCCTCACCAACCCCAAGTACATCGAGATGGCGCGGCCGGCGACGGCGAACGTCAACATCGCCCAGTTCAAGGTGCCGGTGTCCGCCCGCAAGAAGCGCGACGTGCTGCGGGCCTTGTTGCAGAGCGAGGATGTCAAGACCGGCATCATCTTCTGCAACCGCAAGACCACCGTGCGAGAGGTCAACAAGAGCCTCAATAGCTACGGCTTTTCCAGCGGCGAGATCCATGGCGACATGGACCAGTCGGCGCGCATCGCCGAATTGCAGCGGTTCAAGGACGGTAAGATCAACATCCTGGTCGCCTCCGATGTCGCCGCGCGCGGGTTGGATGTGAAGGGGGTGAGCCACGTGTTCAACTTCGACACGCCCTGGCATCCCGACGACTACGTCCATCGCATCGGCCGCACCGGCCGCGCCGGGGCGACCGGCCGCGCTTTCACTTTCGTCACGCCGGAAGATGCCGAGGCGGTCCAGAACGTCGAGAAGCTGACGGGCGGCGCGATCCCAGTCTTCGCCATCGAGAGTGGCGTGGCTGAGCCCGAGGCCGAGCGCGAGCCTGCCGCCGAAGCGCCCCGGCGCGAGCGCAAGGGCCGCAAGCCTCGCGAGCAGGAACGCGACAGCCGCAGCAGCGCTCGCCGCGAGGCCGTGGATGAGCCGCGCGCGGAGCAAGAGCCGCGCGCCGAGAGGAAGCCGTCCGCCGAGAGGAAGCCGTCCGCCGAGCGTCCGGTGCGCCGCGAACGTCACGCCAGCCACGAGCCGGCGGATGAAGGCTGGAACGGCCCGGTGCCCGAGTTCCTGAAGCAGTCCGCTCTGGCCTGACTTGCGGGCGCCGGCGCACCTGCGCCGGTCGACGTTATCGGCTGACCGGCATGCCAAGCACTTGTGAGCGGATCGTGTCGACGAGTT
>Ga0207681_10001811_pt1 | contig 13720 bp, 9 predicted proteins | sample KBSS53metaG_FD_184324 | JGI IMG/M metagenome (GOLD analysis project Ga0207681, IMG submission 184324) | Switchgrass rhizosphere microbial communities from Kellogg Biological Station, Michigan, USA - KBS S5-3 metaG (SPAdes) (version 2) | ecosystem: Host-associated > Plants > Roots > Rhizosphere >... | reverse complement strand
CGTCCTTCCACCGAGTGCGCCATCTCCATGCGGTCGCCCAGGTTGCTCAGGATGTAGTTAGGCAGGAACGTCTTCGACCAAACGTAGAGCGATTGGTTCAGCGGATCGCGGCCGCCGGCACCGACGACGTACCGGTTGGCGAGCCCGTGCACCCGGCAATCCGGATCGACCACGCCCTGCTTTGGGTCGCGGTGCATGCGCGTCGTCCCCATGTGATGCCACCCGCCGCTCAGCGTGGTCGGCCACTTCCGGTCGGATGCCATCGACCGCGACGGGCAACCCGCCGGCAGCCTAACGAGGCCGTGCAGGAGCGGTGTCGACTCCGCGCCGGTCATGCTGAACGTGTGCGACCGCCGGCAGCTCGGTGCGCTTCGAGATTCGAAAGGCATTCTTGCCCGCGCGCTTGGCCTCGTACAAGGCCAGGTCCGCGCTCTCCATCAGTGTCGCCGAGTCCCCGCCGTGGGCCGGGTAGATGCCAACGCCTACGCTGGTGGTGATGCTGACGGTGTGGCCCTCGATGCCATAGGGTTGCGACACGACCTCGATCACCTTCGCCGCGATCATCGCCGCGTCCTCGGCGCTGCCGACATGCCACAACGCGACGATGAATTCGTCTCCGCCAAGGCGCGCCACGGTATCCTCGTGACGCACCGCTCCCACCAGGCGCTCGGCGACCATCTTCAGCAGCGTGTCCCCGGCCCCGTGCCCTAACGTGTCGTTGATCTGCTTGAATCCATCCAGATCCAGACACACGACGGCCATGGCACTCTTGTGCAATCCACTATGCGCAAGCGCGATCTGCATTCTTTCGGCGAGAAGCCGCCTGTTGGCAAGCCCCGTCAACGCGTCGTGCAGCGCCAGAGATTCCAACGTCTTGGCGTAACTGCTGGCCGCGTCGTGCAGCAGCCGGACTTCAAGCATGTTGTGGACACGCGCCAGCACCTCCGCCAGATCGAACGGCTTGCTGAGGAAATCCTTCGCACCGCCCTGCAGCGCGCGTAGCTTGTGAGCCGGCTGGGCGGTCACCGCCAGCACCGACAGGTAGCCGTCGATCTCGATCTCCTTCAGGCCCTCCATGACCTCGAACCCGTCCATGTCCGGCATCTGGAGATCGAGGAGGATCAGGTCGTAGCGATTGTTGCGGTGCAGCTCGCAGACCTCCCGCGGATCCATTGTAGAAGCGACGCACGTGTAGCCGGCACCTTGCAGCATGCGCTCGAGCAAACTCACATTCGCTTCGTTGTCGTCGACGATCAGGATCTTGGCGTTCAGAATGTCCGATGCGCTGACCATGACTCTCGATTGCCTTACGCGTTGCGGGCAATGCCGACTGCTGCCAAGGCAAGCGCCTCGTCCAGCGCGTCCATGAATTCATGGACTTTGATCGGCTTCGTTAGGTACCGGCAGAATCCTGCCTCCAGACCCTTCTCGATGTCGCGCGGGATGGCGTTGGCACTGAGTGCGACGACAGGGATGGATGCGGTGGTCGGATCGCGCCGCAGGATAGCCAACGCCTCGATGCCGCTGATGCCCGGGAGATTGATGTCCATCAGGATCACATCCGGTTGACGCATGCGCGCGATCTCGACTCCTGTATCAGCATCTGCAGCGGCGAGTAGCCGCATTCCTGGTCGGCGCGCGATGAGCTGCTCGACCAATTGCAGGTTCGCCGGGTTGTCTTCCACGTAGAGCACGGTCCGCAGCAGCTCGTCACCGGGCGAGCCGGGTTCGACGCTCTTAGGCGCCTCGACTTCATCGGGGAGGCCCGGGGCAGCCGTCGACACGAGCTCGAACCAGAATACGCTTCCCGTGCCGACGGTGCTTTTCACACCGATTGCTCCGCCCATCAGTTCGACGAGTCGCTTGGTCACCACGAGGCCAATGCCGGTGCCTTCGATGTTGGCTTGTTGACCGAGACGATTGAACGGCTGGAACAGCTGGACAAGCTTGTCCGGAGGTAGTCCCGCGCCCGAATCCGTGACCGTCACGCGAACCCGATCCCGGGTGCTAGCGGTGCAGCCCACGACGACGGTTCCATCCTCCTTGTTGTACTTGATCGCATTGGAAAAGAGGTTGATCAGTATCTGTTTCACCCGAGTCCGGTCGGCGTCGATGAAGTACGGGCCGTCGAACTCGGGGAACGTCATGTGGATTCCCCGCTTTGTCGCCTGCGGCTCGATCATCGTCTTGCACTCGAGCATGACGTCGCGCAGCGACATCGGCTCCGGTGATAGCGACAGCTTCCCCGACTCGATCAATGCGAGATCCAGAATCTCATTGATCAGGTCGAGCAGATACCATCCCGCGTGGAGGATCTGCTCGATGCTTGCTTTCTGCGCGGGCGACGGCGGCGGAGAATCGGACTCCATCAGTTGCCCGAAGCCGAGGATCGCATTGAGCGGCGTGCGCAGTTCGTGGCTCATACCCGACAGGAAATCCGATTTCGCGAGGTTCGCCGTTTCCGCCGCGGCCTTGGCGTTCGTCAGATCTGCCTCCACTTGTCTGCGCTCGGTCAGATCGCGCGTCAGCTTTGCGAAGCCGCGCAGGGTTCCTGCTTGATCTCGGATCGCCGTCGTCACCACGTTCGCCCAGAACCTCGACCCATCCTTGCGCGTTCGCCAGCCTTCAGCCTGGCACCGTCCCTCGGCCGTCGCCACGTCCAGGTCGCGCTGCGGTTTTCCGCTCTCGACATCTGCGTCGAGATAGAACCGGGACAAATGCTTATTTACGATCTCCTCGGCACTGTAGCCGATGATCCGCTGCGCCCCGGCATTCCAGCTCACGACACAGCCTTCCGGATCCAGCATCACGATCGCGTAGTCGGTCACGCTCTCCACCATCAGTCGGAAGCTCTCCTCGGTCCATCGGAGCTGCTCTTCGATGCGCTTGCGCGCCGAATTGTCCGTCCCGATCAGTAGATAGCCGATGATCGTCTCCTGCGCGTCGCGTAGCGCGGTGACAGACACGATCGCGGGAAACCGACTGCCGTCCTTGCGGATGTAGGTCAGCTCGTAGATGTCCTCGATCCCGCGCGAGGCCTTGAAGACCAGTGCCTCGAAGCCAGGGGTAATGGGGGTGGCCAGCTCGTCGCTCAATGCCTGGGCGCGCGCGATCACTTCTCGCGGATCGGAGATGTCGGCCGGCGTGATCCGATTCACGACCTCGGCGGCCGCGTAGCCGAGCATGCGCTCGGCGCCGACGTTGAACAGCTGGATGACGCCCTTCTCGTCCGTCGCGATGCTGGAGAAGTTGGCGCTGTTCAGGATCGCCTTCTGCAAGGCCCCTGTCTTGAGCGCCGCTTCTACGCGTCGGACTTCGGTGACAGCTTCGGCCTCCGCGACGGCGTCGAGAACGGCTGCATCGCGGTCTCTTGCACGCATGAGCATCTCCGGTCAAATGGTGACGAGTCACGAAAGTCCTATCGTCGGAGATTCGCTCGGGCCAACAATGCCGCGCAATTCAGGCGCCAGCGGCTCGCTCTTCTCTAAGCCTACACCGTGGTCCTGGTGGTGACATCGAACGCGTGGCGTTTCCCTTCTCAAAACGACATCAGACTGCCCGATCAGCATCACCTCCGGTGAGGCCGATCCGAGGCCTCGGCGCGCCACCCGCGCGCAGCCTGGTGCCCCATGCGCCAGCGAAAGGTGATGTCGGGCAGGTGGTTCTTCTCGCGTGCATTCTGACGTGAGTACGCCGGCGGTTTCCATCTGACCGGCTGTCGCTGAACGGCGACCATGCGCGCAAAGACGGGGGGAAACATGAAGAGATCGACAAGCTCCGGATCGAACTGCGTGCCACGCCCCTGGAGGATCACGCTACGCGCGACCTCGCTCGAGCGCCCATGCCGGTAGGAGCGGCGGTGGGTGATGGCGTCGAAGGTATCGACGATCGCAATGAGTCGAGCCGCGAGCGGGATTCGGCGTCCCTTCAGCCCGCGGGGGTAGCCGCCTCCGTCCCATCGCTCATGATGCGAAAGGACGCCTTCGGGCAGCTCCGGATATGAACCGCGAAGCGGTGCGAGTACCGTCGCTCCACGCTGAGGGTGCGTGGCGATCGCGCGTCGGTCTGCTGGCTTGAGTGAGGCATCGTCGTGGACGATGTCGAACAACGCTCCGTGGATCTTGCCGATGTCATGGAAGAGCGCGACGTGCTCGATCACGCGCTGGTCGTGCTCTGGCAGGTCAGCCGCGTCCGCAAGGATGAGCGCGTACGTCGCGACGCGACGCACGTGCGCGCCGGTCTCTGAATCGTTCGCGTCGATTGCGTTGAGCAGCATCTCGAGCGATGCAGCGACGAACCGCTCGAGGGCATGTCGGGTCAGCGGGCCGCGGGGGCGACGTCGCCCACTGCGTCGCGCTTGCGGCTGCACTGTCGACGTTCGGAGAGCGACGTGGCTGTGATCCTTCGGCCCGATCATGATGCGGCTCCCAACCATCCTCCCGTGAATCCGGCGCGGCGCAGCCCATTGACGATGGACGGACACTCGCGCATCAGCCGCCATACCAACCCCGACCGATCGTTCTCAAGCATCAACACCACAGGCCCCTGATCGAGTCCATAGTAGCCTGTGGAAGTCCAACCGCGGGTGCGGGCCGTACCGACGGTGAAAGTCGGATTGAAGCTGCACTTGAATCCGTATTCACTCGTAATCTCGGGATACGTCACGTTGAAGTGTTCGAGTGCGGGTAGCACGATCTCGGGCGCGAACGGCAGCGAAGCGACCGCCGCCCACGGCGCGATGGTGCCGTCGTCCGGCCCAAAAGGGACGCTTCGCGCTCGGTAGTCATAGAAGCGGCGCTCGACTCCATCCACTTTCCGAGTCGCGGGACCGGGGCCATCGCTTGCGGTAATCCCCCAACAATTCTCGTTGTAGCCCCTGAATGCTTTCGGGTTACGGATTGCATACTGCCGCTGAATGTACGTCGCGCGACGACTGTTCTCGAAGTAGTCGAGTCCCCGGTCGCGCATGAAGTCGTCCTGAATGGCGCGAAAGTCGATCCAGACGTGCGAGAGCTGGTGGACGAAGAGCGGTCCGCCGTACAGAAACTCGATCCCATAGAGTTTCTTCCAGCGGTAGCTCGCGGTCCATGCTCCGTAGCTTTCGTTAGGCAACGGGTGAGTGGGCGAGCCCAATCCGAGCACGTAGAGCAGTAGCGCCTCGTTATAGCCTTCCCACCGGTACCTCAGAAAGCCGCGCTCCGGCTTCCAGCCGTGCGACACGGTGAGCGCGCCGTTCTGTGCCCACCGCCAGTCGGCGCGGTGGTAGAGGGTGGCAGCGGTCGTGCGTATTTCGCGCTCATTGTTCGTGTCGCGGTCAAAGTAGCTGGCCGCGAGCAAGGCACCGGCAAGCAGGTAGGTGGTGTCGATCGTCGAGAGCTCCGAGTTCCAGGTACGCTGCCCGGTTCGGATGTCGAGAAAGTGATAATAGAACCCTTTGTAGCCTGTGGCCGTTCTCTCCTCACTCTGGCGGCTGTCCCGGAAGAAACGCAGAGTGGTGAGCGTTCGCCGGATCGCCTCGGTGCGTGTGATGAAGCCGCGCTCGGCACCAACCGCGTAACAGGCGAGCGCCAGCCCAACCGCGGCGATGCTCGACGGCGCGTCACGCCGTGTGTTGTCAGGCACCAGTCCGTTCGTCGGATTCGTTTCCTTGAGGAAATACTCGAATGTGTTTCGCTGGAGCGTATCGAGTGCCAGTCTCGTCGTAGGGCGCACACTCGCCTCGAGGAACGGGTGGATTCACGGCACGGCGCTTCGTACGTAACTTTGACGGTCGCCTTTACCGTCCGATGTCCGGCACTCCTGGCGACGCCTCCTACACGGAGCGTCCCTTGCTTGTGCCCTCGCACCACGCGCCGCATGCCGCGTTGCTGCTCTCTCCGCAGCTACTCGAGTGCCAGCCGCGGACCGTGATCCGCCCGCGTCGCACACGCTCAACTGTGAGGCTCAGTCAGTGCCCGACCAATCCCCACCACGCCTATCCGAACGCGTCCCAACGCAACACGAGCTATCGGGCTCACCTTCCGACCGTCGCGCCTTCCTCGCCAATGCGTCAGCGCTGACGCTCGCGATTCCGGGGCTCGGCGCCGCACTCACCGCCTGCTCACCCAGCGGGACCGAGCGTGCCGTCGACTCCGTGCCGACTCGCGCCGGTGGCGCACGGGACAGCACGGCTGGGGCACTCACGCAGCACAACTCGGACAGCCGACTCGACTCAATCGTGCTCAAAGACGTGCGTCACGGCGCCACGTCAGCGACGCCCGAGGCCACGAGAGGCGCCGATCGGGTCGCCTTCCGCCGCTACGACCCGGCGCTGCCGCCGCTCGTATCGGGAGGCCGGCTGCAGCTCCAGTGGCACGCGCGAGAGACGCCGGTTCGCATCCGTGAAGACACCGTCGTCGCAGCGTGGACGTTCGAGGGCGACATACCCGGCCCGGTGGTGCACTGCCGCGTCGGCGACACGGTGGAGTTCACGCTCACGAACGACACTGAGATCCCGCATTCGATGGATTTTCACGCGGCGCAGATCGACCCGAAGGTCGCGTTCCGCTCGGTGCAGAAGGGTCAGTCGGTGACGTTCACGTTCCGGCCGAAGTGGGCCGGTGCGTTCATGTACCACTGCGGCACCGCGCCGGTGCTCATGCACATCGGGTCGGGCATGTACGGCGCGATCATCGTGTCACCACGCGAACCGCTGCCTGCTGCCAAGGAGTTCGTCCTCGTGCAGAGTGAGTTCTACCTGGCCGAAGCCGCGAACGGCGTGCGCGCGTTCGACTACCAGAAGATGCTCGCGACGATGCCCGATTACGTGGTGTTCAACGGGCGGCCCAACCAGTACATCGACGCCCCGATCCGCGTGAAGCTGGGCGACCGCGTCCGCTTCTGGCTCGTGAACGCCGGGCCCACGCACGCGTGCAACTTCCACGTCGTGGGTGAGCAGTTCGATACCGTGTACCTTGGGGCGCCCCCCGCGTCGGCGATTCGCGGAGCCCAGACGTGGCCCGTGGCACCGGGGGGCGGCCTGTGCTTCGATCTGCTCTGTGACGTGACGGGGGAGTTCCCCTTTGTGAACCACGGCTTTGGCCACGGACAGAAGGGCAGTATCGGCATTCTCGTCGTCGAGCCTTGAGGCAACTCCTGGGCTCGAACCAGGACTCTTCTGATCCAGAGGCCGAGGGGCATCACCCACTCACATTCGCAAAGCGCCGTGTTTTCAAGGGGGTACGAGCATCGGCGCCGGATTACCGACCCCGTCAAGACCGGACTTCGCCGTGAGAGACTGACCAACTACTCGCTAGGCCCTCCATTCGTAGCCCCTTGCGTTTCCTTCCTCCTCGTATCTACCCTTAGATACGAGGAGGAAGCCATGCCGATGCTTCGTGGGACGCTCGACCCGCTCGTGCTCAAAACCGTGTCGTGGTCGCCGATGCACGCCTTCGAGATCACGAACTGGATCGAAGAGCGGTCGGACGGGCGCGTGCAGATCGACGACGCCGCATTGCTCCAGGCGCTCCACCGCCTGGAGGACCGCGGGTACCTCGCCGGCGAGTGGGGCGTGACCGAGAACGCGCGGCGTGCCAAGTACTATTCCCTCACGGCCGCCGGGCGCGCCTATCTCCGCACCGAGGCCGCGCGGCTCGTCGATCACCTCGACGCGATCGTCTCGATCCTCTCCGCCAAGACCTCGACACCCCGAGGGTGAGCGGTATGCGCTTCGACATTCGCCCTGGCGTGCGCCGGCTGCTGCGCTTTTCGATTCGGACGCGAGCCGCGATGAAGCGCGACGCCGACGACGAGCTCGAGGCGCTCATCGCCTGCCGCGTCGACCATTTGATCGCGCGCGGCATGTCCGCGGACGATGCGCGCGCCGAGGCGATTCGTCGCCTGGGCGCGCCGCTGGATGAGGTTCGCCATCAACTTCATACCAACGCCGATCAGCGAGAGCGTCGCATGCGCGTCGTCGAATTTGTCGAGAGCGTGATGGAGGACGTCCGATACGCCGCGCGCGGTCTCGCGCGTCGTCCAGCCTTCACAGCCGTCGCGGTGCTCACGCTGGCGATCGGCGTCGGTGCCACGACGGCGATCTTCAGCGCGGTGAACGTGCTCATCTTGCGGCCGCTGCCGTACGCGCGCCCGAACGAGCTGATGAAGGTGTCCGTGGTCCTTCCCGCCGAAGGCGCGCGGCCGAGTCTCACGCTCGGCTTCGCGTATCCGACGTACACGACGTTGCGCGAGGGCCAGCGGAGCTTCAGCGATTTCGCGGCTTATGCGCTGGCGCCGCAGCTTACGTTGACCAGCGGCGACGTCGAGCGCGTTGATGGGGAATACGTCAGCGCCTCGTATCTGCGCACGCTGGGGCTAGCGCCGGAGCGCGGGCGAGACTTCGACCGCTCGCTCGACGCGCACGCCGGCGCGCCGCACGAGGCGATCATCTCCTACGCCCTGTGGCAGAGGCGGTTCAACGCCGATCCGTCGATCATAGGACGTGCCATCGACATCGATCGAGAGCCGTGGACGATCATCGGCGTCGGTCCGCGCGAGTTTCGCGGGCTGTCTGGTCAGGCGGACGTATTCCTTCCGGTCGCGACCACGGCCGCTTCGCTGCCTGGACCGGGCATGCACCTGGTTTCGGTCGTTGCTCGCCGTGCGCCAGGGGTCACTGCGCTGCGTGCGACGGACGAAATGTCGGCGCTTGGCGCCCGCCTCGCGAACGAGTTTCGGAACCCGATGGGTAAACTCGCGTCGGAAGTGCACGTCTCGGCGCTCGACGCACTGCGGATCGACCCGCTCGTCAAGCGGTCGTTACTAGTGTTGTTCGGTGCGGCCTGGTTGGTGCTCGGCATCGCCTGCGTCAACGTGGCAAATCTCCTGCTCGGGCGCGCCAGTGCTCGACGGCGTGAGATCGCGGTGCGCGTCGCCATCGGTGCGGGCCGCGGCCGCCTCGTCCGGCTCTTTCTCGTGGAGAGCCTCATGCTCGCGCTGCTCGGCGGCATCGCGAGCGCTGCTGTCGCGTGGATTGGTGCTCACGTCCTTGCCTCCGTCGATCCGACCACGGTGTTCCGCGGCACGAGCCGCGGTGACGCGACGATCGGCGCGGTCGCGTTCTCGTCCATCGCGCTCGACTGGCGTGCGCTCGCGTTTGCGATGTCGACATCGCTGGTTGTGGGTCTGTTCTTCGGCCTCGCCCCTGCGCTCGGGGCCACGCGCGCATCGCTGTCCGACGCCCTCAAGAGCGATCGAACGGCGGCCGGCGCGGGCGTCGGTCGCCGCACACTCGTCGTCGCCGAGATCGCGTTGGCTCTGGTGCTGCTCGTCGGATCGGGACTCATGTTGCGCACCGTGGCAAAGCTGCTCTCGGTAGACGTCGGATTCGACAAATCCAACGTGCTCACCTTCAGCTTGACCCCGCCGCCCGGCTCGATCGCCGACGACTCGATGCCAGGGTTCTATTCACGGATCCTGGATCGCGTGCGTGCAGTCCCCGGCATCGCGGACGCCGCGCTCGGTAGCTGCGGGCCGTTCGTTCCTACCTGCAGACTGACGTCGTTACGGCGGCCCGACGCTCCGGTGCCGGACCAGGTCTACACCGGGATGGAGGTCGTGACGCCGAACTGGTTTTCTGTCATGCATGTGCGCCTGGTGCGCGGGCGACCGTTTTCGCCGACCGATCGCTCCGGCGGCCCGAGCGTGGTGCTGCTCAACGAGAGCGCGGCGAAGACGTTCTTCGGCGCCGACGATCCGATCGGCCAGCGCATTTCGGTCGGAAGGAGCGTCAAGGACGCGGAGGTGATCGGGATCGTTGGTAGTGTGCGTCAATTGCCTGATTCCGCGCCGGGCCCGATCACCTACGTGCCGGCCACGCAGTCGCCGCCGGAGGAAATGATCGTATTCGTGCGCACGATGAGCAACGCGGCAACAGTGGCCAGCGCGCTCCGCCTGGCCGTGCGTGAGGTAGCGCCACAGCGATCGATGTATGACATGCAGACAATGACACAGCGCCAGGGCGTCGCGACCGCCAAGAACCGCTTCCGCGCCATGCTGCTCACGGCGTTCGCGCTCGCCGCGCTGTTGCTCGCCGCGATCGGCCTCTACGGCGTCCTCTCGTTCGCGGTCACCGCGCGCACGCGCGAGATTGGCATCCGCATCGCACTTGGCGCCGAGCGCGCGAGCGTGCAGCGGCTCGTGATCGGCGAGGGACTTGCGCTCGTCGGCGTGGGCGTCGTCATCGGCCTCGCCGGCGCGTTCGCTGGAGCACGTCTGCTGCGCACGTTCTTGTTCGATCTGACGCCGAGCGATCCGGTCACATATGCCGCCATCATCGTCGTGCTTGGCGTGACGGCCGTGTTGGCCAGCTGGGTTCCAGCACTGAGAGCGTCGCGCGTCGATCCGGTGATCGCGTTGCGAGCGGAGTAGGTCGCGCAAGCCTAACGAAAAAAAGCTATCAGCTATCAGCCATGGCCCAAGCGCAGCCGTCGGCGGCTTCTTCGGCGGGAGCTTGAGGTCCGCGATGAAAACGTGACCCGGCGCCTCCGTGGCGGCTGGGCTCGACGCCGAAGCGAAGCTGAGGCGGGGAGCCCGGGGGGGCAACAAAAACGGCAGGCCCTTAGGCCTGCCGTTTAGTTGCCCCTCCTGGGCTCGAACCAGGACTCTTCTGATCCAGAGTCAGACGTGTTGCCAGTTACACCAAGGGGCAGAGAACCTTTTTCCGCTCACGCGGAGTAGGTAAGCTAGCTTTCGCGATGTACCCATTCAACCCCCGAACCGTAGACACCATCGCGTGTTGCCGCACGCTGCGCGACCACCATTGAGACCGGACGCTGCCCACCTTCGCGGCACCCGTTTCACGCCCGCGCCTTGACCTCGGCCTCACGCTTCGCAGTTGCCGCGGTCGTCGCTGTCGGAGGGGCGTGCCGCGGGGTGCCGAACGCGCTCGGGCCAAACCGCCCGACCGCGCGCGCCAACGCCGATGCGTTGTTCGATGGGCTCGCCACACGCTTCGAGAACGTGCAGCGCGCGCCCAAGTTCCTACAAGCGCGCGCGAAGCTCGGACGCTACGCGCTCTCACCATCCGGCGTATACGGCGATACCTCCGTGTGGACGTCCGCGGGCACTGACAGCACCCGCACCCTCACACTGGCCGGCGCTCGAACCCCGACCGGCTACCTCTTCGCTCCACGAGCAACTGTGGGGACGCCGAGCGCCACAGGCGAGGCCCGCCACGTCATCCGACTGCGCCGTCGGGCCGAGTCGGAGTACCAGTGGGAGACCATCGTCGATCACGCCATCGGGTCCGTTCGCGCGACCGAAGTCGCGTCAGCCCTGACGGCTTTTGTCGCCGCGCCCGAACACCTCGGTCTCGCGCAGATCAGGGCGGACCACAAGGAGCTCTTTCCGCGAGCGAGCCGCGTGCTCGGCGAGCTGTTCCTGCTGGACACGGTTCTCGTGTCTCCGCTCCCGGATCACAGCACGGCCGTCGTGGTGCGCTTCCGCATGGATCCCGACCGGATCAAAGGCACCCGACCCAATTTCGCGAAATATCTCGACAAGTACGTCTCTCCGGCGCGGTATCGTCTCCGCCTCACGGACGGGCGCGGCGCCACCTGGCTCGATGCGGCGGGAGAGGACAACGTCTTCTCCCTCCGATACCGCCTGAAAGGCGGAGAATTGCTGGCGCTGAACGGCACCGCGCGCCCGATCCCGGATTCGCTGCAGATCGCCGTCGACTTCTCCGCGAAGTTCATGATCTTTCGCGTTGGGGTCTCGAGTCTCGTCGGCGACTTTCGCTTTGTTCGCGAGGACGGCGAACGTGGGTGGCTCGTCCGGTTTCGCCGTGAGCCGGATTGGCACCTCCCACTCGCGGTGAGTCAACTCATCCGCACGTCGCTCCGGCACCCATTCAAAGGCGACGGAATCACGATTCGCGTGACCGTCCGCGACAATGCAGGCCCGCAGTCACTGCTCTCACGCGAAGCGAGTCTCGCGGTCCAGGAAAGCGCGATCGTGCGTTGGCTGGGCGGGCTCGGAAACTCCGCGATGAGTGATTTCGCGGGACGGGCGGAGGTCGAGGAGAATCGCTTCGTCTACGAAGTCTTGAGCGCGCTGCGTGCCGACTTCGTGGCGGCGTTGAGCGCTGGCGAGTAGCGCGAGCGCCGGAAGCTCGGACGAAAACGAAAAGCGCTGCGTAGCCGGTTGGCTCGCAGCGCTTGCGTCGTGCTATCCGGTCTTCCGGTGGCTTTCACCTGGTGGGAACTGCCACGCGCGCCGTCATTGGAACTCTCCGTCCTACCGAGCGGCGGCGGGCAACTCTTCCCAGAGGCGAAAACCATGCCGCGCGAGGCGCGGCGAAGTGGAGCTGAGGGGAGTCGAACCCCTGACCTCTGCAGTGCGATTGCAGCGCTCTCCCAACTGAGCTACAGCCCCTTCTACACCGGGAGTGCGCCGATCGTTCCGATCGTCTGAACCCGTCGCACCGGGCCGGTAACGAAGCAGCCCCGCTGGTGACGGGGCCGCGCCGATATCGTAACCTACGATGCATCGGGCGGTTGTCAAGCTCTGTCGAACGTAGCGCCTGTACCTACTGCATCGGAAACGACGCTGTCGAAGGTTGGTAACGAAACCGTTGGATCCGACGGAGAGGACTCTCCGCTTCACGTGTAGAAGCGCCGGAAGACGCGCCCATCTACGTGCAGTTCCAGTACCTAACGTCGCACCGACAAGGAGCGAGACCGGTCCCGGAGCTCCGGAACCGGTCTCGTTGCCTTCGTAGGCCCGATCGAGCTTCCGATCGGCTGGATCAGGTAGGGTTGGGTGCTTCCTCGTCCAGAACCGCCTCCATGTCCTCGCCCATCTCGTCGCGCATACCTCGGGATGACGATCCGTCCCGGGACCTGCCCTCGCGCGAGACTTCCACCGGCGACTCGCGATCCGAGTACGCACCGCCCGACGATCCAACCCCCGTCGCGGCGTCGCTCCTCCCACTACCCTGCCGGCCGCGGTTCTTGGCACCGCGAGACTCTCCACCCTCTCGTCCGATCGCCGCCATGTGCGCGCGATCCCGGCTCACCACCTCCCCTCCCTTACGCCCCGCCACACGAGCCTCGTCCGAGGACCACTCGTGAGCAGTGCCCTTCGCGTGCGCTGCGCGCCCGCCCTTGCTGGCGATCTCTCGTTGGCGGTTGGCGTCCATCGACGCAAATCCGCGCTTGCTCTTCCCCGATCCCGACATCGGCGCCTCCCTCAGTTGGGGTCTCACATCTCGTGACCCGCAGATCCCCCAACAGCATGCATCTGCGAGCACCATCCTGGCATCTCGACCTGGAACGCCTCAGTCCGGCGCAAGTCATGGGCCGCGGCGCGGAACTCGATCCTAGAGTTTTACCGACGGGCTGACTTGGTGTTCAATACATTCTGGAAAGCGATCGTGCCGTTGGCTCATGGACCTAGTCCTCATGCCGCCGTCGTCTCGCCGCCGAGGAGGGCAAGCACCTCGCCAGTGACGAAGCTCGAGTCGCCGTTGGACGCGAAGAACACGTAGGCGGGCGCGATCCCCTTCTCGACCAGGTTCTGGGCGAGCGATTCTGTTAACGCGTGGATGGCGCCCTTCGTTGCGGAGTAGTCCAGCAGGTCCTTGCTGCAGCCGAGACCCTGTTGATTTAGTTGGCATCGCAACCTTTTTGGTCTCGAGCCCACGTACGCAGGCCCAAACGACAGGGCGCGAATCGCC
>Ga0207681_10001810_pt1 | contig 13723 bp, 11 predicted proteins | sample KBSS53metaG_FD_184324 | JGI IMG/M metagenome (GOLD analysis project Ga0207681, IMG submission 184324) | Switchgrass rhizosphere microbial communities from Kellogg Biological Station, Michigan, USA - KBS S5-3 metaG (SPAdes) (version 2) | ecosystem: Host-associated > Plants > Roots > Rhizosphere... | reverse complement strand
CGATCGCGTTCACGATCGTCGTGTGGCAGGCGCGGCAATCGGTGCAGGAAGGCGCGCGCGCGCAGGCGCTGCAGAACTTCGTCGTCGACCTGTTCGAGAACGCCGGCACCTCGCCGGCCGGCACGCCGCTCGACGTGCGCCAGTTGCTCGACGCCGGCGTGCGCCGCGGCAGCCGCGAACTCGCGCGCCAGCCGCAGGCGCGCGCCGAACTGTTCGGCGTGATCGCGCGTTTGCGCGTGGGCCTCGGCGATTACGAGCAGGCGCTGGCGCTGCGGCTGCGCCAGCAGCAGATCGTCGCCACGCTCGACGACGTGCCGTCGAGCCTGCGCCTGGAATCGGTGACCGGCCTCGGCCTGACCCGGCGCATGCTCGGCGAGAACCAGGGCTGCGCGGATTCGATGCGTGCGTGGCAGGCGCTGGCGCGCCGCGAGGAACACCAGCTGCCGGTGCAGGCGTCGGAATTCTATTCGCAGCTCGGCCGCTGCGAGCGCGCGCTCGGCGAAACCCAGACCGCGCACGCGCTGTTCGAACGCTCGCTGTCGCTGCGCCGCGATCCGCTGAAGAACGACGCCGGCGTGGTCGAGAACCTGGCCGACCTCGCCGGCCTGCGCGCCGACGGCGGCGACAGCGCCGGCGCCGCGCACGAGCTGCGCAACGCGCTGGCGATGCTGCGCGGCAAGGTCGGCGAGCGCCAGCCGCTGGCGATCGACATCCTGCGCAATCTCTGCACGCTGCAGCGCGACCTCGGCGACACCGACGGCGCCGAGCGCGATTGTCGCGCGGCGCTGGCGCTGGCGTCGGAACTGCAGGGCGCCGAGCATCGCGCGACCGTCGACGCGCGCAGCCAGCTGGCCGCGCTGCTGGTCGACGAAGGCCGCTACGCCGAGGCCGGCGCGCAGTTCCAAAGCGCGCAGGCCTGGCTCGTCGCGCGGCTCGGCGAACAGCACGAGGACGTCGCGCGCAATTACAACAATCTCGCCGTGGTCGCGTGGGAACGCGGCGACCTCGAGCGCGCGCTCGGCGACAACGCGGCGGCGATCGCGATCGCGCGCAAGACCCGATCGCGCCAGCTCGCCGGCCTGGTGTTCATTCGCGCGCTGATCCTGCACAGCGCCGGACGCGACGACGAAGCCGCGACGGTGCTGCCCGAAAGCCTGGCGCTGCGCGAACGCGCCGGCGGCCGGCCGGGACTGCTCGGCGACACGCTGCGGCTGTCCGGCGAAATTCAGGCCGCGCTCGGCCACGCGCCGCTCGCCGAACAGCAGCTCGAACGCGCGCTCGCGCTGACCCGCGAAGGCTACGGCGCCGCGCATTCGCACACGCTGCGCAGCGAGATTTCGCTGGCGCGGTTGCGCGCGGCGCACGGCGACCGCCGCGCGCTCGCGCAACTGCAGCGCATCGGCACGCGCCAGGAAACCGACATCGAGCTGCGCAAGGCGGTCTGGCGCGCGCGTGCCTACGCCGCGGAAGCCGATTGCGGCGGCGCCCGCGCCGCGCAGGCGCAATCCGGCCTCAACGCGCTGAGTATCGTCGTGCACCGCGCGCAGGCCGAAGGCGGCGTACTGACGCGCGAGATCGACGCCCTCCGCGACGCCTGCGCGCAGGCGCGCTGACCGCCGCGTCCGCGTGCGGCGCGGCGCGGGTCAACGCGTCAGCGGCAACGGCGCCTGCATCGGCTCGATCGCGCCCTCGTCGCGCATCACCTTCTTGAACTCGGCACGGCTGACCGACACATAACGGTCCTTGCCGATCTCGACCTGCGGCCCATCCTGCAGCGCGCGGCCCTGCGCGTCGATGCGCACGTTCATCGTTGCCTTCTTGCCGGTGTGGCAGATGGTCTTGATCTCGGTGAATTCGTCGGCCCACGCCAGCAGGTACTGGCTGCCCTCGAACAGCTCGCCGCGGAAGTCGGTGCGCAGGCCGTAGCACAGCACCGGGATGCGCAACGCGTCGACCACGTCGCTGAGCTGCCAGACCTGCGCGCGGGTCAGGAACTGCGCCTCGTCGACGAGCACGCAATGCAGTTTCCCGTGCGCGGCGATGTCGGCCTCGACCCACGCCGCCAGATCGTCGCCGGGCGCGAACGCCGTGCCTTCCGAACGCAGGCCGATGCGCGAGGTGACCAGCGCGCGGTCGGCGTCGCGGTACAGCATCGGCGCCAGGATCGCCACGCGCATGCCGCGCTCGCGGTAGTTGTGCGCGGACTGCAGCAGCGTCGTGGTCTTGCCGGCGTTCATCGCCGAATAATAGAAATAGAGCTTGGCCATGCCGCGATTCTACGGGCGTCGGAACGTGCGCCGCCATCGCGGCGCGCGTGCCCGGCTAGCGCTTCTCGTCGGGCACCTCGGGCACCGCCGCGTCCACCTGCGGCGCCGATTGCGGCAAGCGCGAGCGCGTATCGGCGGCCGCGTCGGGCTTCACCGTTTCCAGCTCGCCAACGCTGACGCGCGGGTTGTGGCTCTTGCTCCACACTGCGTCCTGCCACGCCTGGTAGCGCTTGGGATCCCAGAACTTCGGATCGAAATACAGGCTGCCGTCGATCGTGCGCGACGAGCCCGCCGGGCCCGGCACCTGGATCGTCAACGCCGAGCCAACCGTCGAGCCGAGGTGGCTGCCGGTGACTTCGGAACGCTTGCGCCGCAACAGGCGGTCGATGCGGGGCCGCGCCGCGGCGTCGCCGTACAACGCCCGCAGCGCGCGGCCCTGTTCGATCGCGCGCGCCTTTTCGCCATCGTTGAGCAAGCCCCAGTAGCGCTCCCGCTGCTCGACGAACAACTGGTAGCCGCGTTCGGCCGCGAGGTCCATCCAGACGTAGCCGAGCGCGCGGTCCTGCAGGCCGCCGTCGCCGTTCCAGAACAGTTCGGCGAGCATGCCCTGCGACGGCTTGTCTGCGTAGAACGCGGCGCGCTGGAAATATTTCGACGCGGCGTCGAATTCCTTCCTGTCGAACGCGGCGACGCCCTTGCTGCGGTATTTGAGGTCCGGATGCGCGTCGAGGAATTCCTGCGTCCAGACGAACGGGCTGATCGCGGGATCGGCCGGGGCCGGTTTGTCGGCCGCATGCGCGGCGCCGATCGCGGCGAACAGCAGGGCGACCGCATGGATGCGCAGGGAATTCTTCATTTGTGCGCGCATGCTAGCGCGCAGGCAGCGGCGACGCAGCTAAACTGATGGCATAGACGCACCGACACGCCCCATGCACGGCCTCAATCCTCAACAATCCGCCGCCGTCGCGCACAGCGAGGGCCCGATGCTGGTGCTCGCGGGCGCCGGCAGCGGCAAGACGCGCGTGATCGTCGAGAAGATCGCGCATCTGATCGGCAGCGGCCGCTATCCGGCCAAGCGCATCGGCGCGATCACGTTCACGAACAAAGCCGCGAAGGAAATGCGCGAGCGCGTCGCCAAGCGGATCCGCGGCGACGCCGCCGAAGGCCTGACGCTGTGCACGTTCCACGCGCTCGGCCTGAAACTGCTGCAGATCGAGCATGCGCGCACCGAACTGCGGCGCGGCTTCTCGATCTTCGACGCCGACGACACCGCCGCGCAGCTGAAGGACCTGCTGCCCGGCGCCAAGCCCGACGCGGTGCAGGCGGCGCAGAGCCTGATCTCGCGCGCGAAGAACACAGGTCTGTCGCCCGAGCAGGCGCAGGCCGCCGCGCAATCGACGCGCGAGCGCGAGGCCGCGGCGTTGTACGCGAAATACCAGGCGCGCTTGTCCGCGTTCAATGCGGTCGACTTCGACGACCTGATCCGCCTGCCGGTGGAACTGCTGGAACGCGACGCCGACTGCGCGCTCGCGTGGCGCGAGCGCCTGGGCTATCTGCTGGTCGACGAATGCCAGGACACCAACGACGCGCAGTACCGCCTGCTGAAGGCGCTGGCCGGCCCGCGCGGCAACTTCACCTGCGTCGGCGACGACGACCAGAGCATCTACGCCTGGCGCGGCGCCAATCCGGAAAACCTGTCGCAGCTGGCGATCGATTATCCGGCGCTGAAGGTGGTGAAGCTGGAGCAGAACTACCGCTGCAGCAACCGCGTCCTGCGCGCGGCCAACGCGCTGATCGCGCACAACCCGCACGAGCATCCGAAGACGCTGTGGAGCGCGCAGGCCGACGGCGAGCGCATCCGCGTCTGGGAATGCCGCGACGGCGCGCACGAAGCCGAGCGCGTGGCCGGCGAGATCCATTTCCTGAACACCGCGCGCGGCGCGCCGTGGAGCGAGTTCTGCGTGCTGTTTCGCGGCAACCACCAGTCGCGCGCGCTGGAGAAATCGCTGCAGCTGTTGCGCGTGCCGTATCACCTCAGCGGCGGCACCGCGTTCCTCGACCGCGGCGAGGTCAAGGACGCGTTGTCGTGGCTGCGCCTGATCGCCAATCCCGAGGACGACGCGGCGTTCCTGCGCGCGGTGCAGGCGCCCAAGCGCGAGGTCGGCGCGACGACGCTCGCGAAGCTCGCCGAACTCGCGCGCGAGGCGCACCTGCCGCTGTCGCGCGCGGCGGAATCGGTCGGGCTTTTGAAGCAGTTGCCACCGCGCGCGGCGAACGCATTGTCGGGCTTCGCCGACATCGTCCGCGGCCTGCGCAGCGACGCGGCCCGGATGCTGCCGGCGGAACTGGTGCGCAAGCTCAACGAGCGCTCCGGCCTGCTCGCCGCGCTGCGCGCGCAATGCAAGAGCGACCAGCTGTTCGCGATCCGCCGCGGCAATCTCGACGAACTCGCCGACTGGTTCGAAGGCGCGCGCGGCACGTCGCCCGGCGAACTCGCGGCCTCGCTCGCGCTGCTGACGCATGCCGACAAGAGCGATCCCGGCAACCAAGTGCGGCTGATGAGCCTGCACGCGGCGAAGGGCCTGGAATTCCGCTACGTGTTCATCGTCGGCGTCGAGGACGGCACGCTGCCGCACGAGGCGAGCCTCGAGGAAGGCCGCCTCGACGAGGAGCGGCGGCTGTTCTACGTCGGCATCACCCGCGCGAAGGAGCAGCTGTGGCTGTCGTACGGGCGCGAAGCGACGCGTTGGGGCGGCAAGCAGCGCCTGACGCCGAGCCGCTTCCTCGACGAACTGCCGGCCGCCGAGCTGCAGCGCGACGGCGCCGATCCGGTCGCCGACGCCGAGCGCAAGCAGGAACGCGCGAGCGTCGGCTTCGCCGCGATCAAGGCGATGCTGGAAGGCTGACGCGTTCGGTCAGTCGCCCGCGCTTTGCAGGCGCGCGACCGCGTCGCGCAACGCCGCGACCTCGGTTTCCAGCGCCGCGAGCCGCGCTTCCCATTCGTTGCCGGCGCGCGGCGCACGCGTCGCCGATGGCGGCGCGTCTGCATGCGTCGCCACGTCGATCGCGCCGGACAGCAGGTGCCCATAGCGTTCCTCGCGCTGTCCGGGCGCGCGCGGCAGTTGCCGCGCCAGCGCCGGCTCGCGTCCGCACAGACGTTCGAGATGATGCTGGGCGTCGTCGGCGTCGGCGAACTTCGCCAGACGCTCGCTGCGCGCGAGCAGTTCGTGCACGGTCTGCGGGCCGCGCAGCAGCAACAGGCCGAGCAATGCCACCTGCTGCTGCGGCAATCCGAGCCGCGCGCCGGTGCGGTGCTCGTAGCGTTCGGCGCGCGAGGAGAACACCTGTTTCGCGAAGCCGTGGCGTTCGAGCTCGCGCAGCGCGTGGTGCACGCTGCCCGGATCGAGCGCCATCACCGGATCGCGCGCGGTCTTCTGGTTCGCGGCCATGTGCGCGGCGTTGACGGTGAGCGGGTAGGTTTCCGGTGTCGTCGCTTCCTTCTCGATGAGGCAGCCGAGCGTGCGGGCTTCGGCGGCGTTCAATAGCGGAAGGCCCGGGCGCGCGTCGGATTCGGACGGAGAATTCATGGTGTCGGCCGGTGTCGGGTCGGGCAAAAATACAGGAAGCGGTGCGCGGCTGGACGATCGGACGTTTTTCGGCGCGATGACGCATCGAGGCCGGTGTCGTTCGCGCGGCGACTCGGTGCCGACCTCGACCATGCGGCTTTTCATCGACAGGCACGAACGGCGCGCCGGATGCATGAAAATGCGCGCATGACACCTCAACCCGATCCCGTCCTGCGCGCAGCGACCGCCGCCGACCACGCCGCGATCCTGGCCCTGAACCTCGCGTCCGAACATGCGCTGAGCCCGCTCGATCCGGCGCGCCTGGCCGCGCTCGTCGCGCAGGCGGCCTATCACCGCGTCGTCGACGTCGACGGTACGGTCGCCGCGTTCCTGCTCGCGTTGCGCGAGGGGGCCGCGTACGACAGCCCGAACTACCGCTGGTTCGCCGATCGCCATCCACGGTTCCTGTACGTCGACCGCATCGTCGTGGCGCAGGCGCATCGCGGGCGCCGCCTCGGCCATGCGCTGTACGCGGACCTGTTCGCGTTCGCGCGCGCGCACGGCGTCGGCGAGGTGACGTGCGAGTTCGACGTGGTGCCGTTCAACGCGGCGTCGGCGCGGTTCCACGCCGGCTTCGGGTTCCGCGAACTTGGGCGGCAACGGCTCGCGGGCGGCAAGGAAGTCGCGCTGCAGGTCGCGGCCGTGCCGCCGTGAGTCGCGCGCGCCGACAAGACCCCGCCATGCCGCTTCGCTACACTCGGCGCCCTCGTCCTTTCGCGGAGCGCACGATGCGTCCGACGCTGCCGGTCCGGTGTCTCCTTCCGTTGTCGCTGCTGCTGCTCGCGGCCTGCAAGCCGAATGCCCCGGCACCGCCGGCGCCGGCCGCCGCGCCCGCGGATGCGCCGGCCGCCGCCAAGCCGGCGACGACGCCGGCCGACGACAACCTCAATGCCGTGCTGTGGATGCAGCGCTCCGAGGAATACCGCGCGACCACCGAGACGATCTACCGCGCGGCCGCCGACAAGCTCGACGCGCTGCTGAAGGACAAGCGCGTGGACGCGCTGGTGCCGGAGGAGCGCGGCCCCGGCAAGGCGCTGGCGTCGCTGAAGCCGGCGGTGATCCTCGACGTCGACGAGACCGTGCTGGACAACTCGCCGTACCAGGCGCGGCTGATCCGCGACAACCGCGAATACAGCGACCCGACCTGGGACCTGTGGGTGGCCGAGAAGAAGGCGAAGGCGGTGCCGGGCGTGGTCGACTTCGCCAAGGCCGCGAGCGCGAAGGGCATCACGCTGCTGTACCTGTCGAACCGCGCGGTGCACCTGAAGGACGCGACGATCGCGAACCTGAAGGCGGTCGGCCTGCCGGTCGCCAGCGACGCGGTGTTCCTCGGCCTCGGCACGGTGGTCAAGGACTGCGAGCAGAACGGCACCGAGAAGAATTGCCGGCGCCGGCTGGCCGGCCAGGACTACCGCGTGCTGATGCAGTTCGGCGACCAGCTCGGCGACTTCGTGCAGGTCCTCGCCAACACGCCCGACGCGCGCGGCAAGCTGCTCGCCGACTACCACGACTGGTTCGGCGAACGCTGGTGGATGCTGCCCAACCCGACCTACGGCGGCTGGGAGCCGGCCCAGTTCAACAACGCCTGGGACCAGCCACGCGACGCGCGACGTGCGGCGAAGCGCGAGGCGCTCGATCTGGCCAATTAAGATTGCTATTTAGATCATATAGTTAGCGCTCTTAATTTCAGGTGTTGCGTTAAGTTTGGCTTCGCGTTAGCTTGCGTCCGCCCGGCCTTGCCGGGAACACGCCACAACCGATCGTCCTCCGGCGCGAGCCGGATTTCCGGGGGGCCTCGCGCCTCCCGTTCTTTTTTCCGGCGCCTGGCGCTCGACCCTAGGGGCTTCCCTAGGATGCGGACGCCGCCGGCCGGGGCTAGCCTGCGGTCTAGGAGCGCGTGGAACGTCCGCGCCGCGCGTCCGCCGTCGACGAGGTGCCCCATGCCGGATCTGCCGCACCTACCGCATCTGCCGCAATTGCTGCCGAGCCTGCCTTCGCAGTTCGACCCGTTGCTCAATCCACTGCCGGATCCGTTCGCGGCGCTGCATCACGACGACGACGGCAACGGCCCGCGCACGAACGGCGAGCGCCGCGACGCCGACGGCAGCCGATCGTTCGGGCCCGAGGGCGGCCCCGGGCCGGGCGCGAGCCTGCGCGACGGCGTGCCGTCGCCGCCGGGCGGCGCGCCGCTCGGCGAAGCGGACCCGACTCCGGGATTTTCGCCGCAGAGCGGCACCGTCGGCACGCCGTCGACCTCGAATCCATTGCCGCCCGCGCCGCTGCCGAACGGCGCGCAGGGACCGGCGCTGCCGACGCCGTCGCCGACGGCGAGGCTCGATCTTCCGCTCGGCCAGATCGCGTCGCTGGCGAACTCGCTCGGCATTCCGCTGGCGACGCCGGAGATCCCGTCGATCCCGCAATCGCTGCGCGCGCTGGTCGACGGCTTCGCACCGCCGAACGCGAACGCCCAGCCGAACGGCGTGCCGTTCACCGAAGGCGCGCGCAACGGCGTGCCGTTCGTGGCGACGCCGCAGAGCGCCGAAGTGCTGCGCACGACCGCGCTGGCGTTCGCGCCCGCGGCCGCGCCGAACGGAACGACGCTGGTGACGCCGCCGACGCTGCCGCTCGCGACGCAGCCGCAACTCGCGGCGCAGGCCGGCGAACGTGCGTTGTTCCCGGGCCAGTTCGTGCAAGGCGCGCGCACGCCGGATCAGGCCGCATTGGTGCAGACGCTGCGCCAGGATGCGGTGCCGTTGGCCGACCGCATGGCCGCGCAGCAGCAGGCGCAACTCGCGCAGCAGGCCGCGCCGCTGGCGCGCGCGGAAGCGGCGCTCGCCGCGGCCGCCGCCGCAGCCGCCCAGGTCGCGGGCACCACGGTCGCCGCGTCGACGACGATGGTGGCCGCGGGCAATCCGGCGGCGATGGCCGCGGGCAATCCGCTGGCCGTCAACGCCGGCGAACGCAGCGGCGCGGTGAGCGATGCGACGCTCGCCGCGGCCGGCCATACGATCGAAGGTCCGCAGCGCCGGCGCATGCAGCAGTCGCCACGGCGCGCGCCGCGCGCGCTGCAATGGTTCCAGCTCATCGGACGCGGTCGCGACCGCAACCGCAACCGCGAGCCGAACGGCCAGCCCGATTCGAGCGCGGTGCAATGGCTGTTCTGGCTGCTGGCGCTGGTCGGCTATGCGGCGCTCGCGTTCGCGGTCGTCACGCTGGTGCCCGCGGATGGCGGACGCCATCTGTTCGAGGCGAACGGCGTGCCGACGCGCGGCGGTCTGGCCTTGCTGGTCGGCCTCGGCTTTGTGCTGTTGGCCTGGGGCGTCGCGCGGGTGCTGCGGAAGCCGGCGAAGGCGGTCTGACGCGCCATTTCGGGCGGTCCGATTCCCGGCGCATCGCGGGTTCGCGCGAAGCCGTGCCGAACGCGGCACGTGCGTGCATGATTGCGCCAGACGACCGATGTCGCTGGTGCGCCATGCTGAAGACCCTGAAGTTCCCGCTGATCTACGCGATCGAACTCCTGCTGTGGCTGCCGCTGCTCGCGGGGGGCTACTCCACGATGTCGTTCGTCGCGTCCAGGCCGATCGCGGCGCTGGACTTGCACGGCCGATCGCTTCCGGCCGCCTGGGAAGCCGCCGTTCCGAACCATGGCCGGTTCCTGCAGGGTTATCTGATCGCCCGCCACCCGGCGGCGTTCGCGCTCGGCCTCGCCGCATTGCTCGGTTCCGCCTGGCTGCTCTATCGCGTGCAGCGGGCGCAGGCGTGGCAGCGCGGCGCCGGCAGCAACGCATCTCCCACAGCGCACACGATCGCGCACGCCTGCGTGTTCGCGGCGATCGCGGTGGTCGGCTACTGGTTGGTGATGCGCGTTCTGATCGGCGTCGAGCCGGTCTGAGATTCGCTTTCGATCCGCGCGGGCGGTGAATGCGGCGAAAGGAATGCCGCAGACCGAATCATCGGCAGATGGATCATCCGGTTGCAGCGTGTGTCGCTTCCACACGGAGATGGCCGGCACGCTGCCCGACGGCGGCGATTTGTCGCAACGACGCAAACAAGAAAACGCCAGGCCGAAGCCTGGCGTTTCCGTAACAGGTGCCGCGTCCTCGCGAACGCGGCGCCTCGCGCGCGGCTTACTGCTTGCGCGACAGGCCGGCGTTGCCTTCGCCGATGGTCTTGATGATGTTGCTGACCGCGCCCATGAACATGCTCAGCAGCTGGGTCTGCACCTGCATTTCGGCGTTCAGCGCGGAAATGCCGTGGCTGCCGGACTGGCCGTCGTTGGACTTGCCTTCGGCGAACTTCGCGTCGGTGGCGGCGTCGATCTTCTTCGCCGTCGCGGCGACCTGCTCGCCCATCTTGTCGGCCATGTTGCCGAGGGTCATCGCCAGCGCCATCATCCAGCCGCCGCCGGCGCCGCCCTTGGCCGCGCTCTTGGACTCGGCGGTGCGCTTGGTGGCGGAAACGTTCTCGTAGGAGTTGATGGCATTCGGGTCGAAATTCATGGTCGTATTCCTTATGAAGAGTTGATTGGTTTGAAACGAGAGAATGCGGATGTTTCTCTGGCGGGCGGTTCGCGGAGGAACCGCGCCGTTCGTTCAACCCTTCGGAGGACCGCGCAGGCGGCGCGAGCGCGAATTCACGACTTCGTTGCGTAGTGCGGTGCCCGGCCGGCGGCCGGGGGATTCCTTGGACGTGCGGGTCTCGGTGGTCTGCGCGGCTTCGGTCTGCTGGCGCAGCCATTCGAGCGCTTTTTCCTCGCCGTCGCTAGCCACGCGCTGGCTGAATTCGATGGCGAGCTTGGACTCGCGGCGCTCCAGCGGCTGCAGGGCTTCATCGAGACGGCGGATCAGCGTTTCCGCATCGGGACCTTCGAGTTCGCCGGCGTCCTGCAGCGCCTGCACGGCCTGCAGCCAGTCGGCGCGCTGCGGCAGTTCGGCGGTGGCATCGGCGTCGCGGGCCCCGTCGAGGGCCTGCTTCAGCTGCTGGCCGAGCAGCTCGCGCGTTTCCATGTCCAGCGACGGATCGTCGCGCAGGACGGCTTCGAAATCGCTGAGCAGACCGGCGATGCCGGCATCGAGCGCGGCGGCCTGATCGTCGCTGACGGCCTCGGTATCGGCCTGCGTCTCCGGATACGCCTGCGCGCCCAGCGCCGGCCGTGGGGCGGGTCGCTTGCGGGGAACGGCGCGGCGGGTGGGAGGTGCCATCAGTGCCTCAGCTCCGGATGGGGGCCGGGGGCGCCTGAGTGGCGGATCCCCCCCGGACCGGTCGTGGGATTCAGTTAACCAGACTGCACCGCGGTCCAACACTAGGGCGTTCCCTAGGTGATCGAGGGTGCGGATCGCCGCCTTCGGACGGCGTGAAGGCCGCACCTCGCTCAGTCATGGAAATGCGGCTCGATCGTCAGCTCGCCGAGGTCGCTGTCGGCGAAGCGTTTCGCCAGTTCCGGCGCGGCGCGGCGGATCGCGTCGAAGCTGTCGCGCGAGCGCGAATCCGCGCGCAGCGTCCAACCGGTCGCGGTGCGGCTCAGCAGCAGGTCGGTGCCCGGCAGCGTGGCGTCGGACATGCGCAGCAGGACCTGGCCGTCGCTGCCCTTCAGCGCCTCGTCGCTCGCCGCCATCTGCCGCACGTGCTTCTGGATCAGGTCGGCGAACTGCTGAGTGTTGACCGGCGCCTGCGGGGCCTGCGCCGCCATGCCGCCGTCGCTGCGCAGCGCCATCTGCGCCTGCCACATGCCGGCGATGTCGGACGAAGCATCCGAACCCGACGAGCCGCTGTCGCCGTGTTCCTGCTTGCGCCGGACCTCGCGCTCGCCCAGGCCCTGGGCCGCGGCCTGCTGGCTCGCGCCGGTCTCTTCGGCATGCGCCTCGGCCGCCTCGCGCTGCACGGCGCGCGTCTGGTCGCCGCCGCCGCGCTCGTTGCGCTGCGCGAACCGCAACGCACCGGGGTCCGGACCGGTCCTCGCCTGTTCCGGCGCCTGCCCCTGCTGCGACTTGCCCTGCGGCGCGCGCGGATCGGCCTGCTTCTGCAGCGCGGCCTTGAAGCGGTCGACGCTCTCCGCGCTGGCCTCGGCGCGCTGTCCGCCGCGCAGATGCGCGTCCTCGACCTTGCGCGCGTCGAGCTGCTGCTTGATCTGGGCTTCCTCGGCGGCGCGCCGGGCGTCGTTGCGTTCGATGTCGCCGAACAACGGCCGCCGCGCCTGTTGCAGGTCCTCGGCGGCGGCCTCTTCGATTCTCGATTCCAGCGCGCGCTGTTCGCCGCGCCAGGCGTCCTTGCGCTTCTCCAGCGCTTCCTGCCGCGCCTTGGCGCGGAAGAACGCGTCGCGCGCGGCCTGCAGCGCCTGCTCGGCCTCGCGCAGTTTCTGCTGGGCCTGGGCGAGGCGCTCCTGCGCGGCGACGATCTGGTTCGCGAGCAGGTCGATGTGCGCCTCGCGCTGGGTCAGCGCGGTCGGCCACGCCACGCCGGGCGGCGGCGGATCGAGCAGGCGGCGGCGGTGTTCGCCGCGCTCGCGCTGCAGTTCGCGGATCTCGCCTTCGATCGCGGTGCACGCGTCGCGGCAGGCCTGCACGGCGCGCTGGCGCTCGAGCACGAGCATGCGCGCGGTCTCGGTGCGGTGTTCGCGCAGGCGCAACAGCGTGTGCAGCGGATAGCGTTTCACGCGAACAGCTTCCGCAACGCGTCGGAGGATTGCGCGAACGGCACCAGCTCGGTCGCCGGCTGCTGAAGCAGCTTGCGCATCGGCCCGATCTTGTCGATCGCGACGTCGGCGTCGGGATCGCTGCCGCGCTTGTATTCGCCGAGCTGCAGCAGCAGTTCGATGTCCTGGTACTTGGCGAGGTATTTGCGCAGCTGGCCGGCGGCGCGCAGGTGCGCCTGGTCGACCACGCGCGGCATCGTGCGGCTCAAGGACGTGAGCACGTCGATCGCCGGGTAGTGGTACGCGGCGGCGAGCTTGCGCGACAGCACGATGTGGCCGTCGAGGATCGAGCGCACTTCCTCGACGATCGGATCGCCGCCGTCCTCGTCCTCGGCGAGCACCGTGTAGAACGCGGTGATCGAACCCTTGTCGTTGTTGCCGGCGCGCTCGAACAAGCGCGGCATCGCGCTGAACACCGACGGCGGATAGCCGCGCCGCGCCGGCGGTTCGCCGATCGCCAGGCCGACGTCGCGCAGCGCGCGCGCGAAGCGCGTCACCGAGTCCATCAGCAGCAGCACGCGCTGGCCGCGGTCGCGGAAATATTCGGCGATCGCGGTGCCGACCCATGCCGCGCGGCTGCGCTCGAGCGCCGGGCGGTCGGACGTGGCGACGACGATCACCGACTTGGCGAGGCCGGCGGCGCCGAGGTTGTCGTGGATGAATTCGTTGACCTCGCGGCCGCGCTCGCCGACCAGCACGATCACGTTGACGTCGGCGTCGCCGCCGCGCGCGAGCATGCCGAGCAGCGTGCTCTTGCCGCCGCCGGCGACCGCGAAGATGCCGATGCGCTGGCCCTGGCCGGCGGTCATCGTCGCGTCGATCGCGCGCACGCCGGTCGAGAACGGGCGTTCGATCAGGCTGCGCGCGAGCGGATTCGGCGACGCGGCGTAGATCGGCACCTCGACCGTGGTGCCGAGCGGGCCCTTGCCGTCGATCGGCTCGCCGTGCGCGTCGAGGATGCGGCCGAGCAGGCCGTCGCCGGCGCGCACCGCGGCCTGCTTGCCGCTGGCGATGACCTCGGTGGTCGCGGAGATGCCGTCGAGCGGACCGAGCGGCGTCAGCAGCGTGTGCTGCTTCGACACGCCGACCACTTCGGCGGCGAGCTTGAACGTCGGATCACCGTCGCCGGAGTGGTCGGC
>Ga0207681_10001809_pt1 | contig 13726 bp, 10 predicted proteins | sample KBSS53metaG_FD_184324 | JGI IMG/M metagenome (GOLD analysis project Ga0207681, IMG submission 184324) | Switchgrass rhizosphere microbial communities from Kellogg Biological Station, Michigan, USA - KBS S5-3 metaG (SPAdes) (version 2) | ecosystem: Host-associated > Plants > Roots > Rhizosphere... | reverse complement strand
GCGTCCGAGAGCCGCCCCCGCGGTCGACCCATGTGTCAAACTAGATAGCCGATAGCGCGGGATGGTTGCATCGGACCGGGGAAACGGGACATGGGAACGGAGAACCGGGAACTGGGAACGGGGAACTGGGAACTGAGGCTGCGAGCTGCCTACGTGCTCGGCTCATTGCGGCTGGTGGCAGCAGCGAGCAGCTCGGAGCACCAGCACGCAGCCGTCGACGAGCGGCTACCAGCTGCTCGCAGCTCGCAGCCCTCAGCCTCCTGACCTGATGAGCCAGCGAGCAGCTGCTTCCTGCATGCACCGGTCACCCGACCACGCGCAGACGATCGGGGCGCTCCCTCGAATCTGCGTTGCAAGCACGGGCGGCGCGAACAGGACGATCACCGCCGAGCGTCGCTGCAGCGTCGCCGCCTCGCATGCCTGCGCGACCTTCGCGAGGGTCTCGGGTCGATAGCCGACTTCCGTGCGGTCGCCCCGAAGCTCGCCGAACACTGTCACGTACACCGGCGTCCCCTCCCGGCCGGTCGTGGGCGCGTCGACGATCGGCGCCTCTATCTGCGCCGACTCGAGCGCCTCTGAAAACACGGTCCGCGGATGATGTGCCGGGCACGGCTCATTGTCGTCGTCGACGACCACGACCTCGATAACCTTCGAGAATCGAGGCGCGGCACCGCGCGCCATCGTGATCACGCGCTCCGAAAGCTGCAGCGCCCACGCGACGTCCGAGCCGCTCACCCGGCGAAAGTCGGTCTGGGGTGCGGCCCATTGCGCCCACTTGAGTCGGCGGCGTCGCGACTGCTCAATCCGGTCCTCGTACAGCGGGCCGTCGCGCACACAGCGCTCCAGCGTCTCCACGAGCTGCTCGAGGCGAGATGGACCGAGCAGGACGTCGCACCCGGCGTCGAGCGCCCGCGTCGCGATGTCCGCCTCATCCTCCGCCGAGCGGGGCGGGCGTGCCTGCAACACGTCGCTCGCGACCAGTCCCTCGAAGCCGTACTTCTCGCGCAGGAGATAGCGGAGGATCACGCTCGAGAAGGTCGCCGGCGACTCGCTCGCGTCGAGCGACGGGTAGCTCACGTGGGCGACGAGCATGGACGCCACCCGCGAGCTGATCGCCGCGCGGAACGGCCGAAATTCGTTCTCGAAGAGCAGGTTGCGCGGGACGTCGACTGCCTGGATGCTGTTGCCGGACGAGTCGGCGACGCGGCCGGCGCCGGGAAAATGCTTCGCACCGGCGAGCATCCCCTCGTGCTGACACGCCTCGATCCAGTGCGACGCGATGGTGCCGACGCGCTCCGCGCCGGCCCCGATCCCATCCATCGCCGTTCTGACGTTCGATGGATTCATCTGGAGATCGCACATCGGTGCGAACCCCCAGTTGACGCCAAGCGGTCGTGCCTCGCGCGCCGTCAGCTTGGCGGCACGCTGGACGAGATTGTCGTCATTCAGCGCCGCGATGGCCGCGAGCGGAGGCAGACCCGTCGTACCCATGAACTGCTGCCCCACGCCCCGCTCGAGCTCCGCCCCGATGAGTAGCGGAATCTTCGACGCCTGCCGCAGATCCTTGATGAGCGCGCGCACCTCGGCCTCGGGGCCGCCGTGCAGGACGAACCCGCCCACTCCCAGCTCGAGCGCGCGCGCAATGCGGCGTCGCTCGCCGTCGAAACCCGTCGTCGTGTCCCAGCGAATGGCTGGAACGAGCAGCTCAGCGACGTTCCCCATGGGCGCGTAATCTGATCGGCTCGGGTCCCCCTAGCCACCGCAGGAGTCACCTTGTTCGCGCGAATGCTGACAGGCTAGACAACAAATGCCGAACTGACCACTCCCGTTTGTTTGCCTCACCGTAGAAGTTCCGAGCACTCACGGACCCCTAACTCGCTACGCGCACTCGCATGCCTCCGTCGTTCGCAGCTTTCCACCCGCAGGTCGTTCACTTCGTCGTCGGCATCCTCATCGTCGGCGTTCTGTTTCGCGTCGTGGCGTTGACGGGGCGGCTCAGGTGGACGGGACCGGCGGCCACCGCGCTGCTCGTGATGGGAGGTGTGGCGGCCTGGGTCGCAGCCAAATCCGGAACGGCGGCGCACGGCCCCGTCGAGCGCATCCCGGGCGCGCGTGACGCGGTGGTGGAGCACGAGGAGTGGGGCGAGCGGACGCGCAACGTGTTCGTTGGGGTGGCGTTGCTCGAGTTGGTGGCGCTCGCGCTCAGCGCCGGCGCTGCGCGCACGGTTCGCGCAGTGTCGGCGCTTGCCGGTCTCGCCGGCGTCGTCGTGCTTTACGAGACGGCCGAGCATGGCGGCGAATTGGTCTACGCGTACGCAGGCGGCGTAGGCATCCGAAGCGGCAATCCGGAAGACGTGGGTCGACTGCTCATCGCTGGCTTGTACAACGAGTCTCAGATCGCGCGAAAAGCGGGCAAGGGTGAGGACGCCAACCGCCTCATCCGGATGCTGCTCGACCGGAATCCCGCTGATCCGACCACCCAGCTGATGTGGGCGGAATCGCTGCTGCTCGACGTGAAAAATCCCGCTGGCGCGCTCGCCACGCTCGATTCCATCGCCGTCCGCGCAGACGACGCGCGCCTTCGTCCTCGGCACGATATGCTCGCTGCGGACGCGCTGCGTCAGGCAGGTCAGCCGGATAGTGCGCGCGCGGTGCTTCAGGCCCTCGCGACACAGTTTCCTGCCAACGTCCGCGTGAAGGCGAAGCTGGACTCATTGAAGTAGCGCGAATGGGGAATGGAAAACGCTCCGGATGCTTCTCGTCAGGCGAAGCATCCGGAGCGTTGTACCTTCCCGATTCGCGGCTATTGCACGATCTGAGCGAATCCTCGTTGTTTGGCGCGGACGACCGTTGCTGAACCCTTTTGTGCGCGGTCGATCGCACAAGAAGAATAGTGGACCTCTGCGTTACCATTGACGTTGTTCGAGTCGGTGTCATAGGTGTTCCCGGCGAACACAGAGCCGACCACTTTGTTTCCGTTACCGGTCGACTTGACGTCGCCTTGCGCGATGACGATTCCGTTGAACACGAAGCCGCCCGACATTTCCAGGCTGCCTTCCACCAGCAGGATACCCTGACCCATCGCATTGGCGGCCACTTTCAGGTCCCCTTTGACGTAAATGATCGGGAAATAGTCGGCACACTGAGTCGTTCGCGCAGGATCACCCCAGTTGCTCGTATTCTTCAGGTCGCAGGCGCCGCTGGGCGTTGGCTCTGGGTCGTAGGTGCCGCCGGGCAGTTTGATGTCGGCGTTCGCTGCCAGGTTCGTCCACGTGATGTCTCCGAACTTGATGTAGGTGTTGGGGTCGCCGGCCGTCGTGCTCTCGAGCTTCGGAGGATCCCCGAACATGCGTGCTTTCCCGTTGTCCGGGCAATTGCCGCTGCAGACGATCGAGGTATCAGCCCCGGCGACACCCGCGACCGCCGGGCCCGGGGCGGGGCAAACACCCCCCGCAACCCAGTCGGGCGGTACAAGGTCGGTGCCGTCCACGAGGGAGGACCCCTTGATCTCGACCTTGCTCTTCACCGTCAGGGCGCCCTGGATGTTGAACGACGGAATCGCGAGCCGATAGATGGTGTTCACGCGCGCGTGCGACGCGAGCTGGCCGCCTGTGCCGCCGGCGTAGCCATCAGACGTCACCCAGAACGTATAGTCGTCGAGCCGCGTTAATCGGCGAACCGCGATGTCGCCTCCCGGGAGCTTTAGCGTATCTGGGGCTCTCGTAACGCCCTTGTTCACGGACAGGTTGAGGGCCTTGATCCATCCCTGGATGGGTTGGGTCACACCCGCCTCCGCGGCCGAATAGGCCCGCTGGGCAACGAGCGAGTTTCGGCCGATGCGGTATTCCTGCGTCGAGGTGAAGAACGCGCCTGCGATGAGGGCGCCGATCACGACGATGGCGACCATCGCGATCACCATCGCGAACCCCTCGCGGCGCTTTGAAGTGGACGACATGGAAGGCTCCATCGTGGAGAAGGTGCGTGAGGTGATCACTGGCGATTGCGCAGCATCACGGACACGGCGAGCGAGTCCTTGTACTGCTGATCCAGGCCAGCCTGGATGCCGGCGGCACGGACGTTCGTTGCGGTGCGCGAGCGCGCGATGAGATCGACGCGCGCAATCCTTGCCCGATCCGTCGCGTTCGCGCCGGAGGCGATCTCGATGCCATCGACGTCGTAGTACCGGAAGGCGAGCCCCGTAGCCGAACCGGTGCCGCTCGCGTAGGCCTCGTACGGCCCACTCACGGGCGTCAGCTCGTCGTACTTCGAGGTGGTCGCGTCGTAGTCGGAGTAGCCGAGATACCACTTGCCGTCGGCGGCCTGGTACAGCTTGTAACGCACCTGTTTCATGATCCGCACGGGCGCACCGACGGCGATGTACTGGCTCACTGGTCCGCCCGTGACCGGGTCGTTAGGCCCGGTGCTCGACAATTCCAGAATGGGTCGCTTCTGTCCCGCATCCGCGACTGTGATCGTCGTGGACCACGCCAGGCAGGCTGTCGTGCTGCTCGTGACATCGGTCAGCGTGAACTTCTGCCAGGTGTCATCGTCGTTGCCGGTTTTGCTACCGGGGTTGTAGATGTAGACGGTATAGGCGGACTTCGGTTTGTTCTTCGGGTCCGGCCATCCGTAGCCGTACCAGCTCGTGAGGCTTTGCCCGTTAAACAGGACCTCCGGCGGCATCACCACCTTCGTGCCGCCGGGGACCAGCGCGCACACCACGCCCGTGCCGACGTTCATCATGAACTCCATCGAGGAGTCCGAGGCTATGAGGATGTCGCCGCCGACGGACGACAGGCTGCGCAGATCGCTCGGCACAACGCCCGTGGCCTGCCGAAGCTGGCCGCGTTGCGTCAGGATCTGATTGACACCCTGATAGAACCGCTGCTGGCGCATGATCACTCGCATGATCACGCCGGAGACGATCCCGAGCAGCACCAGCGAGATCATGATCTCGACGAGCGTCATGCCGTGTCGCGTGCGCGCCGGGGGCATTCTCCTCACTCGGGGCATTGGATCACCGTCGTGTAGGTCACCGTCTTCGTGGGGCCGCGCTTCACTCGGTACTGCACCGACTCCGTCACCCACCTCGTGCGCGAGCTGTCGGCGACCGTCCACGTCACCGTGACGTCGCGCTTCGTCTGAGAGCCGCTCACGAGCGCCGAGCAGCGCCGCGCCGCGAGCGAATCGGCGACTTTCGTGGCCAGGGTGGCAGCAAGCGTCTGGGCCTTGCCACCCCCCATCTGGGTCGCCACGTACGTGGCCGTCCCGGCCAGCCCCATGACGCCGATCGACATCACCACGATCGCGATGATCATCTCGATCAGCGTGAAGCCCCGCCGTGGGCGGCGCGGCCGCGAGAACCTTCGCATTGTTACCATTGCTGCACCGTTCCGAATTTCGTGACCGTGATTGTATCGTTGCGGACCCCCGCCCGGCTCAGCGCGATGGTCGTGGGGTTGATGCTCGCATATCCGCGCGAGGTGAAGTCGACGACCAGGTCATCGACGGTGCCGTTCGTGTCGTTGACCTTCGTCCTGATGCCGTACAGCGTGTCGAGCGGCACCGGCGACATGAGGTTGAGCGTATCGTTCGGGCCCGTGCCTGTGACCACGAACACGGTCACGCGATGGGCATTCATCCGGAACTTCACCGTCTGTCCTTTCTGGATCGCTCCCTGGCGGGCGGTGGCAAGACCTGCCGCCACGCGCATGCGCGCCGACTCCATGTGACGGCGAGCGTTCACGGTCGCGAACCGCGGGATGGCCACGAGCGCCAGCAGTGAGATCATCACGATGACGATCAGGATCTCGGGCAACGAGAAACCGCGCCGCGGGACGCGTCTCGTTAGGCCGGGCGAAGGCAGCATCGAAGTCCGAAGTGGCATAGAGACACGAGACGAAACGTGATCACGCGTGTTGGCGGCACGACACGACCCGGGCCACGCCACGGCCAACAATGGCGGTCCGGACACGCGCGGCTGAGGAACCCACGTACAGGACGAGCACGTTCGATGGATGGGAACAGCGCACCGTCGAACAGCGCGAGCGTACTCGATACCATTCCGGCCATCACGTCGCGGTGCCCTGCACCGGCGGACGACTGTGCGTGAGCGCACGCGCGTCGCACGCCGTGCATCACGACGGGCGCGCCCGCAGGTCGGCGTCGGGCGAAACGCCCGAACGTGAAGCGGCCCGGCGGACATTGTGTCCGCCGGGCCGCCGCATTGTTCCCGCCTAACGATCGGCGGGTCGAGCGTCCATCGTTACGAGCAGGTCGGCGCCGCCGTGGGCTTCGTATCCCAATACATGCGGGTCCCGAGGTTGTCCGGCCCCTGACGGGCGACCGCGGCCGCCAGGTTCTCGGTGTTTGCCGAGGTCTCCGTGGTCGAGTAGCGGAATCGGCGTGGAATGTAGTTCACGACCGCCGCCGGACCCGGCACCAGACCGGCCGGCTGGCACGTGCGACGCCACTCGGCCCAGGCGTTTCCGCCGTCCGTGTACAGCGCGATCCACTTCTGCGTGGCGATCTGCTTCAATCCGTCGAGACCACCCTTGTACGCCACGCCCGGCTGCGCCAGGAATGCGGCGATCGCACCAGCGTTCGTCACGCCCCACTGATTGAGCGACGCGGTGATGGCATCGTTGTAGAACCCCTGCGCCTGGCCGGCCGTCAGGCCCGCGATGCCGCGGTTCGCCACTTCGGCGCGGATGAACTGCAGCTCGGCGTAGGTCAGGATCTGCTGCGGGAACGAGGCGCCGGTGCCGCCGTAGAACCCATAGGCGGTTGCACCCGGATAGAACACTGCACCCGGCCGCGACGACGTGTTGAACCACGTCGCGGCAGCGGTTGCCGACAACCCGTTAGGCATGCCGGCGTACTTCGTCGGGTCGGAGACGGTGGGCTGCGCGTAGATCGGAATGCGCGGATCACTGTTCGCCAGCATCGCGTTCATGAGCGACTGCGAGAGACGATGGTCATCGCGCGACTTGAAGTTGTCCGCCCAGGGGTTGTTGAACGCGCCGTCGCCTGGCCAGCGCATCGTGGCGTTGTCGGCGTTGGACCGGAACACGCCACCCGGACCGGTCAGCGCCTTCTGCAGCTCGGTCGCGGCGGTCGTGGGATCGACGTTGATGAGGCGAAGGGCCAGGCGAGCATGCAGCGTGTTGGCGAACCGCTGCCACGATGCCGGCGAGCCCGAGTAGATCGGATCGGCGCTCCCAAGCGTGACGGCGCCCGGGTTCGCGAGGTCCGCCGCGGCCTTCGTCAGTGACGCTAGCAGGCCGGCGTAGACGTCCTTCTGCAGATCGTACTTGGGCTGCAGGATGGCCTCTTCGCCGTCGCCTTTCAGCGCCTCGGAATACGGGATGTCGCCGAACGTGTCGGTGATGTACTGGAAGATCAGCGTTTGCAGCGCGAGGGCCGGTGCCGCGACGGCCGGCCGCTCATCCTCGGTGCCGGACTCAATGACCTTCTGCAGGTCTTCGAGCTCGCTGGTGTAGGGGGTGTTGAAGTAGCCAGATGTCGAGTTGGCGTCGAAGAGCTTGTACTGATCGTCATCCGGATACTGAGTCTCCGCGAGGTGCTGGATGACCAGCGCCGCGCCGCGTCCGTTGTAGTTCCATCCAAGGTACCGACCGATGCCGCTCTGCACCGCGTTCGTGAACACGGCGCCCGCCGGCGCGTTCGTCGGGCTGTTGGGGTTCTCGTTGACCTTCGTGATCGCATCGGCATCGCAACCGGCGATGGCCGCAACGAGCCCGAGGCCAGACAGGTACCGCAAGGTAGTCTGAGCAGTCATTTTCGTTAGGTCTCCCGGTAGCGTTTACGGCGTGATGCGCAGGTTGAACCCGAAGCTGCGCGCGTTCGGGAGGGGGGCGAACTCCATGCCCTGGAAGTTCCCGGTGGTGTACGAGAACTCGGGGTCGATGTTCGGAATGTTGGCGCTCGTGAACAGGTTGCGACCGACGAACGCGAGATTGACCGCACGCGAATTCAGCCGCGCCGCCCAATTCGCCGGCAGGTCGTAGCCCACGCGAAGCTCGCGGAGCTTCACGTAGCTGTTGTCGTAGACGAACGCCTCATGGAGCTGGAACAGGCCGTGGTGGAACTCCTCGGACGTGAGCGTCGCCGTGTTCGGCTGGCCGGTGTTCTCATTGAGTCCACGGAACGTGACCCCCGGGTCGTCGAAGTCGACCTCACGCCCGTACATCGACTCCTTGAACACGCCGGCGTATTGGCCGAACATGTTGCTGATCGAGAAGATGTCGCCGCCCTGGCGCACATCGAGCAGCGCGCTCACGACGAACCGCTTGTACGAGAACGTATTGCTCCAGCCGCCGGTCCAATCGGGCTGGATGTTGCCTAACACGCGGCGGGCGCCGAACGCCGGGTAGCCATCGTCGTCGGTCAGGATCTGGCCGGAGGCCGAATCGCGAGCGTACGGAAGTCCGCGAATGACGCCGTAGGGCTCGTTCAGCCGCGCTTCGACCGTGGCGCCCCACGCGCTGCCGAGGGTGACCGTCTGCAGTGAGCCGGAGAGCTCGTTCACGCGGCCGCGGTTTCGCGCCCACGTGACGCTCGTGGTCCACTCGAACCCGTTGCCGAGGCGAACGGGCGTGGCACCGAGCAGTACTTCCCATCCCTTGTTCTCGATCTCGCCCGCGTTGATGGCGACCGACGTGAACCCCGACGTCGGGGACACCGTGAGGTTCAGGATCTGGTTGTCCGTCGTCTTCTGGTAGTAGGTCGCGTCGACGCTCAGGCGGCCGTTGAAGAAGCCCAGCTCGAACCCTGCTTCGGTCGAGGTCGTGAGCTCGGGCTTGAGATCCGCGTTCGCAATCGTGTTGCCGAGTCCGAACAGCGGTAACGCGCCGAACTTGCGCGAGTCACCCGCGTACGTCGTCTGCAGCGAGTACGGATCGGCGTCCGTTCCGACACGGGCGACGGAGCCACGCAGCTTTGCGAACGACAGCGTGTTCGACCGTAACGACGGAAACGCCTCGGTCAACACGAACGAGAGGTTGCCGGACGGATAGACATACGAGTTCTCGCCAATCGGAAGCGTCGACGAGATGTCGTTGCGGATGGTGCCTTCGAGCGTAACCCAGCCACCGTACGTCCCGGAGGCCGAGCCGAACACACTGTTGACGCGTCGGCGGGTGTCGTTCTGGGCCAACGTTGGCGTGATGGCCGCATTGGAGACGTTGTAGATGAGGGGAACCGAGATGCCGTTCGTCTGCTGGATCTTGGAGCTGAACGTTTCCGATCGCCGGTTCAACCCGAACGTGCCGTTCATATCGAGCTTCGACGTCACCTGGCGGTTCGCCGTGAGCAGGAAGTCGATGTTCGTCTCGCTGCGGCTGTCGGTCGTATAGGCGAAACCGCCGGCGTAGGACGGGTCGACACTCCAGTTGAGGTTGCCCTTCGCGAACTGCTGACTGATGTCGAGCGCGTAGATGTCACTCCCGCCCCGCACCGTTGCGTCGAGCCAGGGAAGGATGCTGTAGCGCGCCGACGCGACGCCGATGAACCGGTCCCGCTCGTCAGCCTCGGGATTCTCGAACTGAATCCAGTACGGATTGTTGTGGTAGTTGTAGTTCCAGTTGTACAGGTCGCCGTTTTCATCGAAGCGCTTCGCCTTGAGCTGATCCATGTTGACCTGGCGGCCGAACCAGATGAACTGCTCGAGGATACCGGTGTTGTAGCCGACGCCCGGCCGATTCCGCGCGTCGTTGTTGATGTACTGCAGCGTCGCGTCGGCGGAGAACTTCGGCGTCACCTGCATGGTTCCGCTCAACAATCCCGAGATCTTCTGGAACTTGTTGTTCGGAATGTAGCCCTGCACATTCTCGGCGCCTAACGATAGACGAGCGTTCGCGCGATCGGTGCCGCCGCGGAACGCCAGGTTGCCGGACATCGTATGTCCGCCGTCGAAGAAGTCCTTCACGTTATCCGGATTCGCGACCCACGGCTGTGCCGCGCCCGAGAACTGGTCGATGAGTCGTCCGTCGAGCTTCGGCCCCCAACTCTCGTCCGCACCGTCGTTGACGCCGCCGCCAGCGCCGTCGACGAACTTGAAATCACCACCGAAGCCCTGGCCGTACGCATTCTGGTACTCCGGGAGAATGGACGGCGAATCCCACGAGTAGTTCGCGGAGAACTCCGTCCCCACGCGACCCTGCGTCGCCCGGCCCTTCTTGGTCGTGATGACGATGACCCCGTTCGACGCGCGCGCGCCGTAGAGCGCGGCCGCGTTCGGTCCCTTGAGCACCGAGATCGACTCGACGTCGTCAGGGTTGATGTCGTTCACGGCGCTGCCGAAATCCATCCCGCCGGTCGTGGCGTTGCCGCCGTTCGGGCTGCCGCTGCGAGCCGCGTTCGACACCGGCACGCCGTCCACGACGAACAACGGATTGTTGTTGCCGAGGATCGAGTTGGTGCCGCGAATCGTGAGCTTCGTCGAGCCGCCCTGGGTACCCGAGCCGGTGACGTTCAGTCCCGACACCTTTCCGGCGAGCTGATTGACGATGCTCTGATCCTTCGTGCGATTGAGCTCGGCAGCGTCCACCTGCTGCATGGCCGTACCCAGCTGGCTCTTCTCGCGCGTGATCCCAAGCGCCGTGACGACAACGCCTTCGAGCTGGGTCGGGGACGAGCCGAGAATGAAGTCCTTGGTGATCGTGGTGGCGCTCAGGTTGATCGTCGCGTTTACCGGCTGGAACCCGATCCGGCGCGCGGTGAGCGTGGCCGGCTGGCCCGTGCCGCGGCCCGCGGGAATCGTGAACGAGTACCGTCCGTCGTCGCCAGTGAAGGCGCCGACGCCTAACGCGGCTATGCCGACCGAAACGCCAGAAAGCGGCTGGCGGTTGTCATTGGTGACGAGCCCTTGAACGCGCGTCGGCTCCTGCGCGCGGGCAGCGTGCGTTGACGCGGCGAGCACGAAGACTGCGCTCGCGAGGACATACGTGATTCGTCGTGCCATTATTCCTCCGCAGAGGTGCTCCGAGTGGAGCGGCTTGGGAGTGAATCGCGCGCCACCGTCGCATCATGCGGGGATTGGCGCCGCGCCGCTGGGACGCGCTCGGGCCCGCGTCTGGGGACCTCGAGGCGGAACGGCGAGCGAAACCGGTAGCCGCGCACGGCGTGTCCGGTCGGCTCGCATCACCCGGGTGCAGTGGGTGGCGGACGTTCGCGTGCGGGCGCGTCACTCCCGGCGTGGTGGAAAGCGCCGTTGCTCACGCCAGCGACGAGGGAACCGATCGTGGACGGCAGGGCACACGCATCGCCCGACCGCCTGGGGGCGCGGTCGCTCGACGTCCGATGGTCCCGCACGCGTGAGTGCCTCAGGTTCCCTCCACCCGCCTAACAGCGCGGCGTGTCGCGAGCGAACGCGACAATGGGATACAATATGCGACGCGGCGGATAAGATAGAGACGTTTCGCCCGCGCACAATATCGGTTCGTCCCCGCATCGCTGCGTTTCGTGGGTCGACCGCGGGATTTCGGGGACGAACCGCGCAGGCGAGCCGCCAAGTCGCGGCTCGCGTCTCGCGGGCTAGGCTACGGTCGCGACCGTGTGGGCCGCCCTCGCGGCGGCGGGTCGCGCCGCCAGGCGACCCCGGATCAGCGCCATCGCAGCGTCATATTCCTGGCCCGTCAGCTCCAGGCGCGGCGGACGCACACGCGCCGACCCCTTCCCGACCTCCGCCTGCACCAGCTTGATGAGCTGTACGAACTTCGGCAGCGTGTCGAGACGAAGTAACGGCAGGAACCAGTCGTAGAGCGCTCGCGCCTCCTGCCACTGACCGGTCTTCGCGAGCTCGAACACGCGCACGGACTCCGCGGGCAACGCGTTCACCAGCCCGGCGATCCACCCTGACGCGCCCATTGCCGCGCTCTCGACGATCATATCATCCAGCCCCGCGAACACGTTCAGCCGGTCACCCAGCCGCTCGAGCACCGCCGTCACCCGTCGCACGTCCCCGCTCGATTCCTTGACGGCGTGCAGGTTGTCGTGCTGCGCAAGCTCCGCCAGCTGGTCCGCCGTCACGTCCGTCCCGTACGCGATCGGGTTGTTGTACAGCATGCACGACAACGACGTTGCCTCGATCACGGCGCTGAAGTGCGCCTCCGTCTCGCGCCAATCCCCGCGATACACGTACACCGGCAGCACCATGAGTCCGTCGCATCCCACGGAGGCGGCGCGCCGTGCCAGCGCCACGCACTCCGCCGTGCTCAAGCCGGCAATGCCGGCGATGACGGGCACGCGGCCACCGACGGCCGCTCGACAGCTTTCCAGTATCGCCACCTTCTCATCGAAGGTCAGCGTCGCGGACTCGCCAAGCGACCCGAGGGCGACGATGCCCGTGCACCCCTGGTCCACCAGCCAGGACGTGTGCTCGCGGAGGAAGGCGTGATCGACCGCAAGATCGGTCGTGAACGGCGTCGTGATCGCGGAGAAGACACCGATCCAGTCTCGCTGTTGCATGGTCAGGACTCCGTGGAAGGAGGCGCCGCCGTCGCCGACGGCGCAGGTGAGCTCGTGAGCACGGACGCCGCAGCGCGCAGCGTCGAGACCCGCACCGGCTCGAGCGGAGACCGCGTCGTTCCGAGCGACCAGCCGAACAAGAGCTCGAGGGCTGGTCCGCAGACGCGTCCCTGACACGCGCCCATGCCCGCCCTCGTGTAAAGCTTCGCCTGACGCGAGCCACCGAGCGACGCGACCGCGTCATGTCGCACGTCTTCGCAGCGGCACACGATCGTATCATGTCGGGCGAGCGACCGAATCTCCGGGCGGACGACGAAGGTTCGCTCGAGGCGCCTCGCCACGTGCTGCAGCGACGTGCGGCGTCGCGCGAGCGATGTGTCGGGTCGTCCGGCACCAGCGGCGCACGCGCCGGCGATCTCACCCTCGACGAGCGACAGTCCAACACCGCCGACACCGGTCATTTCGCCCGCCGCGAATACGCCGGAGACGGTCGTCTCCTGACGCTCGTTCACGACCGTCCGCTCCGCGGCGACATCGCAGCCGAGCAGGCGCGCCAGCTCGACGTTAGGCACGAGGCCGTAGCCGGTGCACAGGACGTCACAGGCGACCGACCGGCGCGACCGGCCATTCGTCACCGTGACGCTGGTAACCCGGTCGGTCCCGGCGGCCGCGGACACCCACGTGCTCAGGGCGTATGGGGTGCGAGCGAAGGCGAGCCGATACAGCGCCGCGTGTACGAGCGTTTCGGGGTGCAGGATCAGTGAGAACGTGAACTCGCGCACGGCCGCGAACGATGCCTGCTCGGCGACCAGCTCCACGCGGGCGCCCGCCGTGGAGAGCGATGCCGCCACTGGCAGCATGAGCGGTCCCGTGCCCGCGATCACGACGCGCTTTCCTGAGAACGATACGCCCTGCTTCAGCAGCGCCTGCGCACCGCCGATCCCGACGACGCCCGGCAGCGTCCAGCCGGGGAACGGAAGGAACCGTTCGCGGGCGCCCGTCGCCATCACCACAGCGCGCGCGCGCACGACCACCGCGCCGCCGCCGTGCCGTTCGGCGACGATCGCGAACGCGCCGCCCGCGTCACGCATCGCGTCGACCACGGCCACGCCGTGATGCACCTCGGTCCGTGATCGCGCGAGCCGATCGACCCAGCGGCGGGCGTCGGCATCGAGCGTCTCGCGCGTGCGGTGCCGCCAGATCTGTCCCCCGGCGTTAGGTGATTCGTCCAGCAGAA
>Ga0207681_10001801_pt1 | contig 13741 bp, 10 predicted proteins | sample KBSS53metaG_FD_184324 | JGI IMG/M metagenome (GOLD analysis project Ga0207681, IMG submission 184324) | Switchgrass rhizosphere microbial communities from Kellogg Biological Station, Michigan, USA - KBS S5-3 metaG (SPAdes) (version 2) | ecosystem: Host-associated > Plants > Roots > Rhizosphere... | reverse complement strand
CCTGTCTGACCGCCTGACCGGCACTGTGCGGGTCAGTACCACCGACTCCCTGGCCATCGACTTCCTGATCCCGGCCATCGCCTGCCTGCACGACAAACACCCCGACGTGCGCGTGCAACTGGACGCCTCCACGCAGATCCTCAGCCTGGCCAAGCGCGAAGCCGATATCGCCGTGCGCAACCAGCGCCCGGATAACCCCGACCTGATCGCCCGGCGTATTGCGCGCTGGCCGCTGGGGTTGTTTGCGTCCCAGGGTTACCTCGAGCGTCACGGCGTACCTGAGCCGGGCAGCCTGTTCGAAGGCCATGACCTGGTGGTCTACCAACCTCACCTGCAAAGTCAGAAGGACATGACCCTGGTCTCCGAACCCTTGGGCCGTGGACGCATTGTCGCGGCCTTGAGCTCCAGCCTGCTGGTGCGCCGCTCCATTGCTGCCGGCATCGGCATCGGTGAAATCCCGGTGTGCACCGGTGAACGCGACGGGCTGGTGCGCCTGTGGCCGGAGCGCACCCGACCCTTGCCATATGACGTATGGCTGGTGACCCACGCCGATCTGCGCCACACCGCACGGGTGCGCGCGGTAATCGAGGAGATCGTCGCGGCGTTTGCCGGCACGGGGGAGTGAGGTCAGCACAGGCTTGCAAGCGCTTAGTTGGCTCGGTCGACACAATCGATGTTTGTGGCAATCAACCGAGAGCACGTATGAACGAATCGACGCGTCAGGACCTGGGACTATTGTTTCTGCGGATCAGCGGGGCGCTGTTCCTGCTGTGGGTGCATGGCTTGCCCAAGTTGCTCAACTACAGCGAGCAATTGCAGCTGATCGAAGACCCGTTTCACCTGGGGGCGAACATCACATTGTTGCTGGCGATTTTCGCTGAAGTGCTGTGCCCGCTGCTGATCATTGTCGGGGTGCTGGTGCGCCTGGCGTGCCTGCCGATCCTGGCGGTGCTGTTGATCGCTTTGTTGGTGGTGCACCCGGAGTGGACGTTGTTCGAAGGGCAGTTCGGTTGGCTGCTGTTGATCATCTTCACCACCTTGCTGATCAGCGGGCCCGGTCGCCTGGTCCTGGGCCAGCGTTTCTCCTGAGCAAAAAAAGGCCGGGCAAGCCCGGCCAAAATAAGGAGAGGGTGGTGCAGGCGTTTCAGCGTTGCAGGAACGCCAGCAGGTCTTCATTCAACTGCTGCGCGTGGGTCACGGCGAAGCCGTGTGGTGCGTCCTTGTAGACTTTCAGTTCGGCGCCCTTGATTGAGGCGGCCGCCACTTTGCCGGTGGTTTCGAACGGCACGATCTGGTCGCCATCGCCGTGGATCACCAGGGTCGGCACGTCGATTTTGGTCATGTCCGGGCGGAAGTCGGTTTCGGAGAACGCGGTCACGCAATCCACCGTCGACTTGAGGGATGCCAGCATCGCCACCTGCAGGGTCTGGGTCAGCACGCCTTCAGAGACCTTCTGGCCCTGGTTGATGCCGAAGAACGGCGTGTTGAAGTCGCTGATAAATTGCGCACGGTCTTTCAACAGGCCGGCCTTGATGCCATCGAACACTTCAGTCGGCACGCCCTGCGGGTAGTCCGGTTTCTGGCCGAACAGCGGTGTGACCGCGCCCAGCAGTACCAGGCCGGCCACGCGTGCGCTGCCGTGGCGTGCGATGTAGCGGGCGACGTCGCCACCGCCCATGGAGAAGCCCACCAGGGTCACGTCCTTGAGGTCAAGGTGTTCGATCAGCTGGGCGATATCGTCGGCGAAGGTGTTGTAGTCGTTGCCGGTCCAGGGTTGATCCGAGCGGCCGAACCCACGGCGGTCAAACGCGATGGTGCGAAAGCCGCGGCTGCTCAGGTATTCCATCTGGTATTCCCACATGTCGGCGTCCAGCGGCCAGCCGTGGCTGAACAGCACGGGTTTACCGCTGCCCCAGTCTTTGAAATAGATCTGGGTACCGTCTTTGGCGACGAATGTGCTCATGAACATCTCCTTATCGAGGGGGGATAAAACGCAGGATCACTATTGCCGTTAACCGGCTCGAGGGCTTGTACGGGTGTGCTTGCTTGGGGTTACCAGCTGAACTTGAGCTCGACCCCCAGGTAATTGCTGTCGTCACCGCCGGCATCGCGCAGGGTCTGGCCCACGTCGTAGTGCACGGCCTCGACGGCGCCGGTGAGGTTGGGGCTGAACACATAATCGGTGCGCACTTGCGCATAGGCGCCGGTCCAGCGATCGCCCTGGCCTGCGGTGCCGGCCACCGGCAGGTTGGGCTGGGTGTAGACCGCGTCGCTGGTGGTTTGGCGCCACAGCAGGCCGATGGCGGTTTGCACGCTGAGCCTGTCGATCGGCTTGAGCGTGATCGACGGCTTGACGTGAATCAGGTTGCTGTAGCCGGTGTAGCCCGCCAGGGAAAAATAGTAGCCGTTGGGGAACAGCGGGTTGAAGGTGCCGACGTTGCCATCCCCGGTTTTGCGGTCGCCCGAGGCGATGTCCAGTTGCAGGCCGATGCGCGGCTTCCAGGCCAGGCTGTCGAAGGTGTAGCCGGTACGGCTGCCACCGGCCCAGGCGCGAATGTCCTTGTTGCCGACCGAGCCGCTTTGCAGCATCGCTTCGATGTCCCAGTCAAAGCCCATGGCCGCGCCGCCCAGGCGTGCGTCGAACAGGTGGCGGGTCTCGTCGCCGTCGGCGTCCAGGTAGTGGGCGGCGGTGCGCTCATACACGCCGTAGTAGGCGGACAACTCGTTCTTGCCGCCCACCAGTCGCTCCACACGGACCATGTGGAAGCGCGCATCGCTGTTGGATTTGTCGTCGAAGTGACGCCCGTCCTGATACTGCACCGGCTGGCTGGCGATCCCGATAAAACGCCAGTTGGAGGTCTCCCAGTCGGCCCACAGCGCATCGAAGGACTGCCGCACATTCGGGCCGTCCCGCGATGAGATGAAGCGCTGCAGGTCGAAGGCAAAATCCTGGCGCCCGACACGGGCCTTGAGAGTCCCACTGCTGAAGGTATTCACGTACTCGGCGAAGGCCAAGCGCAGATCGACGCGATTCTGGTCGGCGCCGCCGATCGTGGTCTTGTCGTACGCCCGCACATCTTCCAATTGGGTGAACACCCGCCAGTGCTCGTTCAGATGCAGGTCGGCGTGGAGCTGGAAGCGTTGGATCAGGTAGCGATCACGCTTCACATCCCGCACGCCGAAGCCACTGGCATCGTTCATCTCGAAACGCTCGCGCAACGTCGCGCCCAGGGACAGGTAGGTGTAGGGGTTCGCGCTGGACAGCGGGATGTACTTCAAGCTGTCCAGCGGCTGCGTGCGCAGCGCCGGGTCCTGCAAAACCGACCAGTCTTCCTGCCAGCGGTTGGCCTTGATGGCCGGGCGTGTCGCTTGCTCGTCGGCGTGGACGCTGCCGACGAGCAGCGGCCACAGCACGGCCAGGCCCCAGCCTGTGCGGCGCGTCATTTTGCGGTGTTGAGTTGATGGATCTCCGCGACGTAGCCGCCCGGAAATTCCACCAACGCACTGCGACGGCCTTTGCTGTCGAACGCAGGCACTAACACTTTCGCGCCGGAGCCGGTGGCCTTGCCCAGGGTGGCCGTCAGGTCAGCCACTTGATAGCCGGTGGTCTCGTGGCCGAACGGGTAGGGCAGTTGGCCGTTGGTGACCAGCACCGCCATGCGCCCGAATGGCGATTCGATGTCGACGCGACGGTAGTTGCCGTTGGCTTGGCCGATATCCACGCCAGGGGCGTGTTTGTCATCGGCCAGGACTTTGCCGTGGGAGAAGCCGATAAACGATTTGATAAAGGTGTCGGCACGCTCGGCACTGAGGTACACGCGGTTTTCCGGCACGGTCTGGAACGCGGCGTAATCCGGGGTCTTGGTGTGCCAGTAAAGCTGCATGTTCACACCGCCCGGCCACTGCACCACCGCGTCACGCCCGATCGGGTCGGGAAAGTCGCTGACGATCACCGCCGCGCCGTTCTCCCGGGCGGCCTTGAGGGCGACGTCCATGTCCTTGACCAGGTAACCGTTGCGCTCCTGGCCGAACGGGTGCGGGATCGGCGTGGTGAAACCGAACAGCGACACTGTGCCTGCCGGGGTCTGCAGCAGTTGCGACGTGGTGCTGCTGGGCACCGGCAACACGTTCACCACCACTTGGGGCGTGCTTTTGCCGCCGAATGTGGCCAGGAAGCTCTGGGTAAAACGCTCCACATCGGCCGGTGCCACATAGACGTGGCTGGTGTCGTATTGCGGGGCCACGGCGACCGCCGGTGTAGCGGCGAAGGCGCTGTTCATCATGGCCCCGGCCAGCAAGGTGACTGCCAGCGATACCGTCCTGACTTTTCTACACATACCCACTCTCCCGCGTTTTGAGAAAGTCTCGATCTTAGGGACGGGGCCGACCGGCGGATTGTACGGACGTGCTCGGTTGAACGATTCAGCGTCTATGCTGGTCATCTGACTCCCAGCATCCGATCACACAGGTGAACGAAATGGCCAAGACTTACAGCTACGCCGCCCAGAACGCCAAGGATTCCCTCAAGCCCTACACCTTTGAGCGCCGTGCGCCGGGGGCGGATGACGTGCAGATCGACATTCTCTATTGCGGGGTCTGCCACTCCGACCTGCACACCGTGCGCAACGAGTGGAACAACACCCTTTACCCTTCCGTGCCTGGCCACGAAATCGTCGGCCGTGTCACGGCGGTCGGCGCCAATGTGCAGCAGTTCAAGGTGGGTGACCTGGCCGGTGTCGGCTGCATGGTCGACAGTTGCCAGCACTGCGCGTCCTGTACCGAGGGCGAGGAGCAGTACTGCGAGAACGGCTTTACCGGCACTTACAACGGCCCGGTGTTCGGCGGTGAAAATACCTTCGGCGGCTACTCGGACAGTATCGTGGTCAAGGAAAAGTTCGTCCTGCGCATCTCCCACGATGACGCCAACCTGGCTGCCGTGGCGCCGTTGCTGTGCGCCGGCATCACGACCTATTCGCCGCTGCATCATTGGAAGGTCGGCCCCGGCAAGAAAGTCGGCGTGGTCGGCCTGGGTGGCCTGGGCCATATGGCAGTGAAAATCGCCCATGCCATGGGCGCCCATGTGACGCTGTTCACCACCTCACCGAACAAGCGCGAAGACGGCCTGCGCCTGGGCGCCGACCAGGTGGTGGTGTCGAAGAACCCGGACGAAATGGCCAAGGTTGCCAACAGCCTGGACTTCATCCTCAACACGGTTGCCGCGCCGCACAATCTCGATGCGTTCCTTAACTTGCTTAAGCGTGACGGCACCATGACCCTGGTCGGCGCGCCCGACAGCCCGCACCCGTCGCCCACGGTATTCAACCTGATCTTCAAGCGCCGCAGCCTGGCCGGTTCGTTGATCGGCGGCATCCAGGAGACCCAGGACATGCTCGACTTCTGCGCCAGGCACGGGATTGTCTCGGACATCGAGATGATCGATATCCAGGGTATCAACGAGGCGTATGAGCGGATGCTCAAGGGCGATGTGAAGTATCGGTTCGTGATCGATATGGACAGCTTGAAAAAGGAAAGCCAAGCGGCGTGAAACGCATTCCCTGAACCGCTGTAGAACCCTTGTGGGAGGGGGCTTGCCCCCGATAGCAGTCGGGCAGTCACCGCATAATTGACTGACCCGCCGTTATCGGGGGCAAGCCCCCTCCCACATTATTTTGCGGTGTGCCTGGACCAAGAGGTGCTCGTACAGAATTGTCGCCCCCACTAGCATCAGCACCACACCACCGACCATCTCCGCACGCTTGCCACCAGATCATGTGCAGCCCCAGCCCGACCAGCAGGGTAAACGCGATCCAGTGCTCCCAGTCTCTGGCTGAAACCCTCCCGTTAAGAGCGAACACTGCAACTGTGGCAAGCCCGCTCGCCACAGGGGACTTATCGCCCGTTTTGAAAGGGTTGGCCCTCAGGGCCGCTGCGGTTTCACCGACGTCCCGAAGGTATTGCCCATGCGCACGCTGGTCGCCGCCGGGGTGGATAGGCCTACCGCGTTCGGCGGGCGTTTTTCGATGGGGAGGTTCTGCGCCTCGCGGTTCTTTTTGGCCGCCTTGGTAGCGTTCGTGTCGTTGCCCATCTGCTGGCTCAGGCAGCCATAGTCGGGCGCCTTGTAGCCATCCACGCTGACCTCGGCGCACGTGCCGGCAGCGTTTTCGGCATGGGCGAACAGGGGCAGGGCAGCGCACAGCAACAGGCTGGCAACGGTCGGCAAGGTTTTCATCGGGCCTCCTGGCAGGCCCGAAGGAGTGGGCCGGTAAGGCTTGGAAGTCTAGTGCAGCGAGTCTCTCATCACCGTGATGTTTTTTTTGCTATCACCGTAACATCAGGTTCATAAACTGGCCTCAGGATGACGGTTTTCTAGGGCGCGTCGGCCGTGCAGCGATGCAGAACAGGGGGTGAACAGGGAGCCTGGAGGCGCGTCATGCGCGCCCTGGTCTTGCTGTTGCTGCTGGCCGCTGGTCGCGCGGCGCAGGCAGAGTCACCGCTGCTGCCGTTGAACCTGCCGGCGCAGGACCTGGAACATGCACTGCAAGCCTACAGCCGTGCCACCGGGATGGCGGTGCTGGTGGACCGTGAGTTGACGCGCGGGCGGCGCTCCATCGCCGTGCGCGGGCGCTTCACGGCGCAAGAGGCACTGGCGATGTTGCTGACAGGGAGTGGCCTGATGGCCCGTTATGCACGCAGCGATGCGTTTACCTTGCAGACCCCGCAAGTCAGCCCTCCGCCTACTACTAAGCGGGGTGCGGCGGCACGCAACGCTGCGCGGATCAACAACAGCTATGCGACGGCGTTGCAGCAAGCCATCGAGACCAGCCTGTGCCGCTCGCCGCTGACCCGGCCCGGCAGTTTTCGCGCGCTGGTGCAGGTGTGGGTCAACCCGGATGGGCGGGTCGAACACAGCCGGTTGGTGAGTTCCACCGGCGATGAACAACGCGATGAAGCACTGGTGCGCAGCCTGGCAGCGGCGCGGGTCGAACGCCCGGCGCCAAGCTCGCTGCGCCAACCGGTGACTTTACTTTTGATGCCTGACACAACAGGAACGCGCATGGAATGCACAGCCGCAAAAGGAGCCTCGGAGGGATGAAAAATACCGGGCACAGTACGATGGTCAGCCTGTTCCTGGCCTCTTACGAAGACTTCAAGGTGCGGTTGCGCAAGCGCCTGGGCTCGGAGGACCTGGCCAACGACGTGCTGCACGAGACCTACCTGCGCGTCGACCGCATGGACGTGCCGCCGAACCTGCAACAGCCCAATGCCTACCTGTACCGCATGGCCCTGAACATCGCCGCCGACCGCCGCCAGGCCGATGCGCGCCTGCTCACCGGCAGCGAGGTGGAAGAGCTGCTGCAAAGCGCCGACGAAGCCCAGGACCCGTCGCGGGTGGTGGGCGGCCAGAAAGAAATCCAATCCCTGGTCAAGGCCCTCTACGAACTGCCGGCGCGTCGGCGCAAGATCCTTATCGCCGCGCGCCTGGAAGAGGCGCCGCACCTGGAAATCTCCCAGCGTTTTGGCATTTCCACGCGCATGGTCGAAAAGGAAATCAAGGCCGCCCTGGGCCACTGTGCCAAGCGCCTGGAAAGAAAAGTGATTCAGCGGTTCGGTCCCGGGGCCGGAAAACCGTCTTAGTGTCGAGTCCCTGATAAATCCGTGAGTACGTGCGCGCTTGAATATTTTTAGCCTCTCCACCGCCCGGCAGTCCGCCGCCAGCCCCCTGCACGATGAAGCCCGCGACTGGCTGCTCCTGCTGACCTCGGGCCGCGCCACCGTGGCCGATGCCAAGGCCCTCAAAGCCTGGTGCGCGCAGAGCCCGGAACACGCCCAGGCTTTCGAACAGGCCAAGGCGCTGTGGCAGCAACTGTCCCCGGCCCTTGATCAAATGTCGCAACCGCGCAGCTTTGGCCGCCGTGCCTTCCTCGGCGGGGCCATCGCCGCCTCGGCAGCCGTGGTGATGGTGCGCGTCGGTGTGCCGGGCGGCTTCGCCGGGCTCACAGCGGACTATCGCACCGAAGTCGGCGAGCAGCGCCAAGTGCTGTTGAGCCAAGGCATCAGCCTGGAACTCAACACCCAGACCCGCATCAGCCGGGTGGGCGAGGGCATCGAACTGCTCGAAGGCGAAGTCGAGGTGGTCACCCACGTGGCGCAACCGCTGCTGGTCCAGGCTGGCGAGGGCTCGGTCAGCGCGGCGCAGGCACGCTTCAATGTGCGCAATACCGACCACCGGGTATGCGTCACCTGCATCGACGGTTCACTCGCGGTGGCCATCGCCGGGCGCAGCGTGCGCCTGGACAGCGGCCGGCAACTCGCCTACGGCGCGTCCGGCGTCAGCGAGGTGACAATGGTGGACACCCAGGCAGTGGTGGCCTGGCGTGAACAGGTGCTGGTGTTCAACAACGCCACGCTGGCGACGGTGGTGGACGAGATCAACCGTTATCGCCCGGGCATGCTGCTGCTGTTGAACAAGGAACTGGGCCAGCGTCGGGTTCAGGCGCGCTTCAGTTTGCAGCAGTTGGCGGGCGTGGCGTTGTTGATTCGCGATGCGTATGGGGCCAAGTGCACGGAGTTGCCGGGTGGGGTGGTGTTGTTGAGTTGAGGGGCTGCCGCTCGTCGGGTAACTCCAATTTTTACGATGTAAATGGACCGGGCCAGAACGCTAATCTACGCCTGTCGCTTTCAGGTATGCCTGTGTGCTCATGGGTAGAGCGACCGGTCTTTTTCCTCTGACAGATCTCCTTTCTTATCCTCTCTGAATTGTCTTTCTCGTTTGTAGGGGAAAGGATTTTCAGCGTAAGAAAAACCCAGGAAATGTACGTTTCAAGTCTCACTTCCTATCCGGTTTCTTCCTTCGACTGACATTGTTCGGAAGCATCTGACAGCCCTCCAGCGGCTGTGTGACAGACAGGGCGACGCCCTCAGGAACGCCGAATTTTTTGTAACCTTTCCTGTTTTCCTTAAGCGTTTCAGCCTCGGCAGCATGGGTGCTCTTTCCATTTGAGTACCTGTGTGAGGGTGAAAGGATGCCGGCTGTTTTTCGACCTGCGCTGCTGGGGATAGCGCTGTTTTCAGGTCCGCTTCTTGCCGCGTCCCCCGTGTCGCCCGGCGACCGCGAATTGGCCCGTGAGCGTCAGCAGCAAGTGTTGGAAGAGCAGCGTCGTCGCCTTGAAGACCTGCAGAACCTGCCCGGCCAAATCGCTGTGCCAACGGCTCCCGCGCTGCTGGAAGACGGCCAGTGCATCACCGTCACGCGTATCAACATTGAAGGCGCGACATTGCTGCCCGAAGGCCAGCGCGAGGCGCTGCTGCAACCCTGGCAGGGGCGTTGCCTGGGGGTGCCTCAACTCAACGCCGTGCTCAAAAGCCTCACCGATCACTACCTGCATCGCGGCTACGTCACCACCCGCGCCTACCTGCCACAACAGGACCTGAAACATGGCGAACTGAACATCATCGTGGTCGAAGGGCGCCTTGAAGGGCTCGACAGCTCATCGCTGGCCAGCCCGCTGGAGTCCGCCATGACCTTTCCCGGCACCGTAGGGGAGGTGCTCGACCTGCGCGAGCTGGAGCAGTGGGTGGATCAACTGTCGCGCTTGCCCTCGCGCCAGCCGCAGCTTGAGGTGTTGCCGGGGCAGGCAGTGGGGGGCAGCCGCGTGACGCTCAAAGGTGAGCGCCGCGAACCCTGGCGTGTCTCGGCCAACCGCAACAACCATGGCGATGCCAGCACCGGTCGCCAGCAGGCCGGTATCGGCCTGGATTGGGACAGCCCCCTGGGCCTGGCGGATCAATTGAACCTGCGGGCCAGCCGCGACACCGTCAGCGACCGCTGGCGCCATTCCCACAGCCAGAACCTGTTCTACAGCCTGCCGTATGGTTGGTGGACGTTCAATGTCAGCCACAGCCAAAGCTTCTACCGCACGCGCAACGACCTTTCCGGGTTTGCCTTCGCACTGTCGGGCGAGACGTCCAGCCAGCAGTTGCGCGCCGAGCGCGTGCTGCACCGCGATAACCTGGGCAAGACGGCGTTCAGCTTTGGCCTGAGCCACCTGCGGACCCGCAACTACCTGGAAGACGCGTTGCTGCGCACCTCCAGCCATCGCATCACGGAGCGTCAACTGGGCTTCAACCATGGCCGCCGCATCGGCAACGCCTTTCTCAACCTCGATGCCGGCTGGCAACAGGGCATCGGCGCCCTGGACGCCCAGCGCGATCTCTCTACACAGCGCGGCGCGCCGACCTCGCGCTATCAGAAATACACCCTGACCCTCAGCTATTTGCAGGCCTTTCGCTGGCTGGGCCAGCACTGGAGTGTCGACAGCCTTGCCACCGGCCAACACGCCGAAGACGAACTCTATGGGCCACAACGCCTGAGCGTCGGCGGCCTCGGTGCGGTGCGCGGGTTCCAGCAACAGAACCTTTCGGGCAATAGCGGCGGCTACTGGCGCAGCCAGGTGCGCTGGCGCCAACCGGTGGCCTGGGACGCGCTGCGGCCCTGGGTGCACGAAGTGGGCGTGGGCTTTGGCTACGACGTCGGAGTGATCCGCCGTGGCCCGCACAACCCTGACGTTGCCGGGCGCCTTACCGGCCATGCCTGGGAGCTCAGCGCACGCGGTACTCACCTTGCCGCTTCGCTGGTGCTCGCCCGCTCCCTGGAGCGCCCGGCCATCGTTGAACGTCGCGAACACCCGATCTATGCCCGAATCGACCTGTTTTTCTGAATAACAACAAGGAACCTAGCCTATGGACGTGCGCCGCCCGTTTTACCAGTGCCTGGCCCTGAGCCTCGCAGGCATCATCTTCCTCAACCCGATTGTCGCGGCCGCCGCCGAGCTGAGCGTGGACCCGGCCAGCCCCGGCACCAGCCTCGGCCATGCGCCCAACGGCGTGCCGGTGGTGAATATCGCCGGGCCCAATGGCAGCGGGCTGTCCCATAACCTGTTCACCGACTACAACGTCGGCAGCAACGGGCTGATCCTCAATAACGCCACCCAGTCCACGCAAAGCACCCAACTGGGCGGTGTGATCCTCGGCAACCCAGGCCTGCAAGGGCGGCCTGCCAGCGTGATCCTCAACGAAGTCACCGGTGGCAACCGCAGCCATTTGGGGGGCTACACCGAAGTGGCGGGGCATGCCGCGCGGGTGATCGTCGCCAATCCTCACGGCATCACCTGCAATGGCTGCGGGTTTATCAATACGCCGCGCGCGACGCTGACCACCGGCAAGCCCGTGATCGAAGGTGGGCGGCTGGATCACTTTCGCGTAGACGGCGGCGATATTGCGCTGGAGGGCGCCGGGCTCAATGCCCGCAATGTCAGTCAGTTCGATCTGATCACCCGCACGACCAAGCTCAACGCGCAACTGCATGCCGACCAGCTCAACATTATCACCGGCCGTAACGATGTCAGTGCCGACACTTTGCAGGCCCGTGCCCATGCCGAAGATGGCCGGGACAAACCGCAACTGGCCATTGATGCCAGCGCCCTCGGCGGCATGTACGCCGGGACGATTCGCCTGGTGGGCACTGAGCAGGGCGTCGGCGTAAGGCTGGCGGGCGATATGGCCAGCACCGCCGGCGACATCGTGATCAACGCCAATGGCGGCTTGAGCCTGTCCCACACCACCAGCGTCGGCGCCCTCACGGCCAAGGCCGCGTCGATTGACTTGCAAGGCCCGACCTTTGCGATGGCTGATATCGACCTGCAGGCCCAGGGCGATCTGGTGGTACGGCAGACTCTGGCCAGCGCCGGGAATGTCAGCCTCGAAGGCAGTACGGTGAGCAACCAGGGCAAGGTCGTCAGCGGCATCCTGGAAGACCGGCGTATCGCGGGCAAACAGCTGAGCATCAAGGCCCAGCGCCTGGATAACCCGGGTGAACTCAATGCCAGTGGCCACCTGGAAATCACCAGCGGCAGCCTCGATAACAGCGGCCAGATCGCCGCCGACAGCGCCAGGATCGAAGCCCGCCAGGACCTGAGAAACACTGGCCAGGTGGTCACCGCCGGCCAACTTGAAATTGCCGCCGGACAGGCCATCAACCATGCCGGGACGCTGCATGCCGAAGGCGATTTGAGCCTGGTCGCCGACAGCGTCGACAACAGCGGCAAGATCGTGGGGGCAGGCACTGCGCTGAGTATTGCGGCCGGCACGTTCACCAACGCGGGCGAACTGCTCGGCGACAACCACCTGCTCCTGCAGGTCGATGGCGACCTGAACAACCGCGGCCTGATCGCCGCCAAAGGTGATGCCTATATCAGCGCATCAAACCTTACCCAAGACCACGGCCAGATTCTCAGCGGCCAAGACATCCAACTGCGCGTGCGCGATGTACTGCATAACCTCGGCGTGCTCAGCGCAGCGCGGCATATGCAGATCAATGCGGCTCAACTGAATAACCCCGGCACGCTCGGCAGCCAAGGCAATCTCCTGCTCACTGCCAACGTCACCAACACCGGCCTGCTGTTCAGCGGCGGCGACCTGCACGTGCGTGGCGAGCATTTCAGCAACCTTGAAGGTGACCTCTACAGCGTCGGTGATTTCAGTTTCGCCGGCACGCGCTTCAGCAACCTCTCCGGCAGCGTGGAAACCGAAGGCAACCTGCACATCAACGCCCGCGAGTTTGAAAACGCCCGCACCCACCTTGTCCTCGAACGCGAGCTGGTCGGCGGCAGTATCCAATGGGTCTGCGGCCAGCACTGCCACGGCAACGACAGCTTCAAGCGTGGGACCATCTACATCAGCGAAACCTGGCGCGAAACCGCCGCGCCCAACTCCACCAGGGCGGCGCGACTGGTGGCCGGCAAAGACCTGCGCATCGACGCGCAGACCCTGGAGAACCGCTACAGCCTGCTCGCCGCCAATGGCGACGTGCACCTTTCCGCCAACCGCCTTATCAACCAGGGCGCAGCCTCCCAGACCGGCATCTCCAGCACCATCATCGGCACCCCCGGTCGCATCGACAAAGCCCTGTGGGACCAGATGGAATTCCACGACCTGCCGGCCTTCAATAACGCACCCTTCGACCCCGTGCGTTTTGCCGAACTCAAGGCCCGCTCGACCGGAGAGGGGTTCAGCAACCCCGGCACCCTCACCACCTGGCGCGAGGATGGCCGCGAAGTCTATGCCGCCACGCTGCAAGCCGGCGGCCGCCTCAACCTGCAGGCCACCGAGTACCTGCAAAACGGCACCCTGCGGGAAAACACCCTGGCGCAACTGACCGGCGACATTGGCCACAACCCCAACGACCTCGAACTGAGCCCGGATCGCCTCAGCGATGACCTGACCCAACCGCCGGAATTCCAACTCCCCAGCGGTAAATACGGGCTGTTTATCCCCAGCAAGAATCCAGGCAGCCCCTACCTGATTGAAACCAATCCCCTGTTCACCCACCTGGCCAACTTCCTCAGTTCCCAGTACTTGCTCGACAAGATCGGCTACAGCACCGACGAGGCCTGGCGACGCCTGGGCGACGGCTACTACGAAAGCCGCCTGATCCGTGACGCCGTGCTGGCGAAGACCGGGCAACGCTTCCTCGCCGGGCTGGAGAGCGACGAGGAACAGTTCCGCTACCTGATGGACAACGGCCTCAGCGCCCGCGACAGCCTGCAATTGAGCGTCGGCGTCGGCCTCACCGCGCAGCAGGTGGCGGCCCTGACCCACGACATCGTGTGGATGGAAAAACGCCAGGTGCAGGGTGAAGACGTGCTGGTGCCGGTGCTGTACCTGGCGCCGGTCGACGCCAATA
>Ga0207681_10001800_pt1 | contig 13748 bp, 25 predicted proteins | sample KBSS53metaG_FD_184324 | JGI IMG/M metagenome (GOLD analysis project Ga0207681, IMG submission 184324) | Switchgrass rhizosphere microbial communities from Kellogg Biological Station, Michigan, USA - KBS S5-3 metaG (SPAdes) (version 2) | ecosystem: Host-associated > Plants > Roots > Rhizosphere... | reverse complement strand
GACGCGGTTGGCGTCGGCGGTCTCGAGCTGCCACTCCCGCACATCGAGCGGTGTCGCACCGCGTGACGAGATGTCTGTCACATTCACTTCTCTCTCAGCTCCATCACTCGTAGGATAAGGCAGGAACGAAAAATCGCCGGGCTGGTGGTGTCGATTGTAGCCGAGACCACGTACCGGGGTGGCGTTAGTGTCACCGGGTTGACGGTTGATCCACGGTCCGAACGGTGCGATGATGAGTCGGTAGCCCGCTGGTAGGGTAGTCGTACGGGTCGAAAACTGGGAAGCGACGTCCTCTTCGCCAAGAGAGGACGCCGCCGTTACCCAACTTAATACGTGCAGGGGAGGGTACTGTGTCTGATGCAATAGTACTACAGGCCGGTGAGACCGACCGGAACCGTGCCGCGGACGAGCTGTTCACCGCGGCGACGGCCTACGTGGTACGAGGTTGGTACGTCTTTCTCGTCCGACCCACCAAGAGCACCTTCGGCAACTGTGACACGTGCCGCGCCGCGGGACCGGCGCACGAGCCTAGCGGCTGCGGACACCTGCTGTGTCACGGCTTCTACGCGGGAACGCGTGACCTAGACCGCGTCGCGCGGATGATCGCACACCACCCGGACGGGTTACTCGCACTGCGAACCGGCTCGATCTCCGGCGTCACCGTGCTCGACTTCGAGTCTCACACCACGGATCCCGCGCTACCGACCGGCCTGGACGTCTACGACTCGTGGGAGTCGTGGACGGATGGCATCTCACTACCGGCGACGCTGCAGGCCCGGACCGGCTCCGGCGGGTTGCACGTCTTCCTCGGTACACGCGCGGGACTGCGCAGCGTCAACCGCATACTGCCCAACACCGACGTCAAGGCGGACGGCGGCTACGTCGTGCTGCCGCCCGCGCCCGGTAGACGCTGGCTGCCGGCGGGCGGTAGCGGAGACGACGCGGACTGGACCGTCGGCGACTGCCCGCCAGGTCTACTAAACTGGCTACGGATGTCACGGGTCAGCCGGACGCGGGGTGGCGGTGGCTCGGGTACAGGAGGTGGCAGCGGTGGCGGAGGCGCCGGTGTCGTCGGTCACGCCGTGGGCTACGACTTCCACCGGTTCCTGCGTGAGGGCTGCCCGGGCGGGATGCGTGACGAGTTCTTCAATGACCTGATCTTTCGGACGCGGCGGCGCGGCGTGGACCGTGCGACGGCCCAGCGGCTGGTGCGTGAGGCGTGGAAGCGGTGCGCCCAGCCACCGGCCGCGGCCTGGTACATGCCGTGGCGTCACGTGGAGTATAAGCTGGACCGTGTGTGGCGAACCGTGGAGGTGGAGCGAGTAGTCCTGGACGAGGTACTGAGCCGCTGGGTGGTGGACGTCACGGGGGTTCAGATCGGTGGCGAGGTCGGTGAGTCACCGGGGGCGGGTGACGTGAGAGTGGACAGAGGTGATGTGAGTGATGAACGTAGAGCTCCGCGAACGCGACGGGTGGGTCGGATCACGATCGTGGATCGGGGCTGACCGGTGACAGCTACGACCGAACCCGCCGACGCGGAGATACCACCGGAGATCCCGGACGCCCCGGACGACCCGGACGCGGTGTCGGCGCACGACATCATTGCCCGCAACGAGTTGGACCTGGTCGGTACGACGGATGCCGCGGACGGCCGGCGCTACCGTGATCTCAACCGTGGTCACGCGCGCTACGTCGAGGACCTGCAGCGCTGGGTGTTGTTCAACGGTACCCACATGGAGCTCGACACCAAGGAGAACCTCGGCGCACTCGCGCTCACCGCCGCCGTGACGCGGTGGATCCGGGAGGTGGAGGCACCGGACGCACCGGATGAGCCCTCACCGGACGGCGGCGACAGCCCGCGCCGGCGACTACTCAAGCACGCGGTCGCTACCGAGGCGCTCCCCGCGCGTCGACGCATGCTCGCGTCGGCCACCGCGTGGCCGGACATGCGTGTACGTGAGGACCAGCTGGACCGCGTGGGCTCGGACCTGGTCGTGCGCAACGGGGTCGTAGACCTCAACACGGGAGACCTGCGTGCCGGTCGCACGACGGACCTCAACGTCCGATCGTGTGCCGTCGACTACGAGCCCGGCATCACGTCGAAGCTGCTGGACCAGTTCTTCGAGACCTTCCTCCCCGATCCCCTCGACCAGCGTTTCGTCTTCGCGGTGCTGGGACAGGCGCTGCGTGCCGGCAATGAGACCCGCACCTTCCCGATCATTATGGGCGGCACCACCAGCGGTAAGTCACAGCTGATCGCCGCGGTGCACGCCGTCCTCGGCTCGTACTGCTGCACCGTCGGCTCATCGATCTTCCGGGGCAACCTGGACGACAAGCCCCGCCCGGACCTCGTGAAGGCGATGTACACACGACTGGCGTACGCCTCGGAGGCCTCGAAGTCGTGGGCGCTCCACGCCGACCAGATCAAGCGGCTCACAGGTGGCGACTCACTACCGTACCGAGACCTGTACGGCAACATGGAGAACGTCACACCGCGGTTCACACCGCTGCTGGTGACGAACACGCTACCGCGGATCACCAACGCGGACCCCGCGCTGCGGCGACGCATCCTGGTCATCAACTTCGACCACTCGATCGCCGCCGCGGACGAGGACACAGAGATCAAGAAGCGGTTCATAGCGGATGTGAACTGCCGCCGCGCGCTGCTCGCGCGGCTCGTAGCAGGTGCCCGTGACAGCCTCGCAGAACTCAAGAACATCCCGACCCGGTACGTCCTGGCGACGCTCGCGGCGCAGTCGGAGCTCGATCACGTGGATGAGTTTCTGACCTGGCTCCGTGACGAGGGAACGCTGGTGGACGTGGACTGGGACACCCCCCTGAGTCACTGCGTCAAGCACTCGCAGCTCCACGAGTGGTACGTCCTGTGGATCGTCAAGCACGGGGACAAGATCGACAGGCAGGACGCGCTCAACATGCGGGGTCTCGGCGAGGCCCTCAGGCTGCGAGGTTGGTCGTCCAAGCTCAGCGCCGGGACACGCTGGCTGGGTAGACGGCTGGTCTCCCCACTTTCAACGGTCACCTGAGGTCGTGGTTGGCCAGCCACACGACCGTGGTCCAACCGTCGTCCAACCACATCTTAGGTGTGATCGGATGAGGCCGGGATGAGGTTGGCGGGCGGTTTGACGAGGTTGGCGGGCAGTTTCCTCGGGAGGAAACACAGTTTCCTCGGGAGGATACTGGTGGTGATCGGGGTGGTCGGTCACCGTGATCCGATGTGAGATCGGGCTGTGAAGGCTCACAATTTTGTACCAAACTGTACCGGTTGTGGCCGGTTTTGGGCTGTAACGTCGCGAAACCGCCGTTTCCTTACAGGAGGTGAAACACCTCCTATATGATCACTAACATCACGATGCGATGTACGCAACGGAGTGGGAATGTAGGCGGATTGAAGGAACCTTTGAAACCAAGTGACCTAAGTTGATCATGTGTTAGACCAGCTAGATCTAGTTGATGTATTATTACTGTAACCTTGTAAGGTAGAAGAGTATACCAGTGGTAGCCACGCAACTCCTGAGTTAAAGTTTAGACCCTATTCTGATATACGGTAGAAAATTGGGAAACGTTGCTTACAGCTTACAAGACTCAGGTTGAGTGGTTGGGGTGGTGGTAGAGGTGGTGGTAGAGGTGGTAGTAGAGGTGATAAAAGGTGATAAAAAGTGATAAAACTGGGTTGTAGAACCGGAAGGTGAGTAGTGAGTCTGAGTGAAGATGGTCGTGCTAGGATAGAACCGTAGTGGAGGTCGTGTTGGAGGTACCCGGGTCACAGCGCTCCATCGCCGACCTGGTGATCGGGGTGTCGGCGGTTAAGATGGAGCGGGTGGACCAACTCACAGCCGTCCAGCGCAAGGGACTGCGAGTCGCGGTACACAGGCTCACACACTCGCAGGAGAACGGGTTTCCGCTGGAGCTGGCGATCGAGACACGGGAGCAGCGCGGTGGTGCCGTGGGTCACGGTGGTCTGATACGCTGGGTCCAGGACGATGATGACGGATCGGGTTGGCCGGTGAGGTGGCCGGCGTTCACGGTTGCCGAGCTCAAGACAGGTGGGATCCGAGGTCCGTGGTGTCCCGAGCGGTGGACGGATGAGTTCACCGGTAAGACGGACGACTGGTGTCACCGACCGGCGGGGGCCGGTACGAGTCACCGCGGTGTCGGGGCATGTAGTCGTCACGGTGGAGGTAGACCGTTTAGACGCGTAGAGGCGGGGTGGGTCTTGGCACATGGATTCGCGCAGGAACTGAACGTATCGCCGTGGGAGGGGCTACTCTGGGCGGTCAGAATCGCTGCGGGGAAGGTCGCGTACTGCGAGTCGGTCCTCGCACAGGCGCCCGATGATCTCGCGCTGGAGGGCCGGTCCGGGTCGGGACTGCAGCCGGACGGGGTGACCCAGACGGGCGCGCTGGTGGAGTCACCCGGACGCGACTGGGCGTGGTGGGTCGCGAAGGGTGAGCTGTGGCACGAGCGCCTGGCACGGATCAGTAAGATGGCGATCGACGCGGGGGTCGCGGAGCGGTTGGTTGCGGAGGTCAGCGCCGAGGCCCACCTCGTCGCGCGCGTACTGACGCGTACCATAGAGTCGGACGACCTGGGACTCACCGAGGCGCAGCTCGCGCAGGCGCGTGGCATCATGCGTCGCGAGCTGCTGGCGCTGGACGCACCGGAGGTCGATGAGCCTGGTATGATGAGAACGACGGGGACGGGCGGGGGTCGAACGATCGAGGGAGATGTGAGTGAGTGAATGAGGCTACGCGTCGACTAGGACGATACCTACGTCCAAGCACGCATGAAGATCACTACCCGGACGTCGGCCTGTCAAGCGACGATGATGAGGCCTGTGGTTGCTGTGAGTTGCACGAGTACGGTGGCAACATCGATGAGATCAACGTCTCGTGTCCGATCTGTGGACACTCTCCCGAGGAGCACGAGTGATGAAGGACCACCTAAAGGTCGCCGTGACGCGTGAGTTTCACACCCCCGACCCGTGGAGTCACCTCGTACGCGCCGCGGCACTCATCGAGCGCGTGGACAGAGCGGAGGCGAGTGGCAACATCGCCGCGGATCAGATCCGTAACATCACACACCTCGCGCGGGCGCACATCGAGCTCGCGCGTGTCGTAGCAGAACTAGTGAGAGATGAAAAAGAGAAGTGACGAGTCAGCAGGAGCAGGACACGGTGACGGAGGAGCAGACCGTCGGTGCCAGTCGCACGCGACGCCTAGACGCGGCGCAGTACGCGTGGTTCGAGCGTATGGTCGCGAAGCGACTGGAGGACAGCAATCGCGTAGAGAGTCGTCACAACCTCATCGGTGGGATCCTTATGGGCGCGGCGATTCTCACCGCGGTGCTCGCGCTCATTGGTGGGATGGTGTGGAACGGTGAGCACACGCGTCAGAGTGAGCTTCGCAGGGAGACGGTCTGCGTCCAGCACGGCGGCATCTGGACCCACGATGACTGCATCATCGTACGGCAGTCGGGAGGTTAACACAGGCCGTGTGGTCACCGTTCCGCTGGCAGCGACGTGTCTGCTTTGATGTGAGTCTCGGTGGGCTGCTCATCGTGATCGGTGTCATACTCTCGGTGTTTATGGTCGCGGTGACGTGGGCCATACTGTTCATTGTGGTGTCGCGTGAGGGTCAACCCGTGGAGCTCGGAACCGTCGCCACACCGACGGTTGCACACGTCTCTTACTTATGATAGTATGAGAGGTATGAGCGACGATAGAACGAGTAGAGGGGAAGATCGAGTGAAGATCAAGGATCTCGCTAGGTGGAAGTTGGCCCCGTTCGCGTTGGTCGGTGGGGTGGTAATCACACTTGCGCTCGGAGGTGCCTCCTGCGAGTCGCGCCAGGACGCCGGCGTCAGCAACCGCGACACGGGACCCGCGGACCTCATCAACATGCCGGACGGCTACAGCAACGTCGCGCACAAGTGCGACGGTCCGAACATGGTGTACGTGATCTACCACGGCACCTCGGCGTACGGCTCGGTGGCGGTCGTCGCGAACGACCCGCGGTGCACCGGGGTACCCGGAAAGTAGGTGCTGCGATGGCGCGATCCCGGCGTGACATCATTCTGGCTACGGTGGGTGATCTCGTAAGTAGCCTGCTCTACTACGACCGCAAGGAGGACGATGAGCTGCGTGTGGGGGAGATCGAGGAGGCAGTTCGACTGGGTGAGATAACGTGTGATGAGATCATTACGGTGCTTCGTGATGGGATCAACCGAGCAACCGAGTAAGTGAGAGAAGGGTCAACGTAGGTGGGTTTCTTCGTCTTTACGATCATTATGGCGCTTGTGGGAGTTACCGCGGTGGTCGTGGGTCTACTACGCCGGCGCGCGGAGCAGCGTGCACGCGCACGCTTCGAGTCACCGCGACGCGGTAGCGAGTACGTTCCCGCATACGGCCGGTTGGTCATCGCTGCCGGTGGTGTTGTCATCGTGCTCGTCGTCATTTTCAACCTCGTCGCCAGCGCGACGGTGGTGCAACCACGCACAGTCGGGGTGCAGGTCACACTCGGTCGACCCGGACATGACGCGCTCAAGAACGGTTTTCACTGGATCGCGCCGTGGTCCAGCGTCGACACACTCGACACATCCATCCAGACACTCAAGTTGACACAGGGTGAGAAGGGTGACGACAAGGATCGCTCACGGCAGCCCTGCGCGACGGTCCGGCTGGCGAACCAGACGACGGCGTGTGTCGACGCGACGACGCAGTGGCACGTCGATCCCGACGGTGATGTCGTCGACCTCTACTCCCGCTACCGCAGCAACACCATCGGTGTGTTCGACAACATCGAGGAGAACCTCATCCAGCGGCAGCTACAGAACGCGCTCAACCAGGTGTTCGAGCAGTACAACCCGCTGCAGGTCATTGTCGCGGGTACGGACAAGCCGTCCGTCACGTTAACAGACCTGGCGCGGGAGGCGCTCTTTAAGTTGCAGACCGCCGTCGGTGCCGGGATCCAGATCCTCAACATCACGATCCCGCTCGTGCACTACGACAAGGTGACGCAGGAAAAGCTCGACGCCTACGCGCAGGCGCTGGCCGACACCCGGATCGCCGCGCAGCGAAAGATCACATCACAGCTCGTCGCCGACGCAAATCACATCCTGGCGACGGACCCGGCGATCAACAATCCCGGTGTCATGTACCAGAACTGCCTCAACCTCGTCGCGGATCTCGCGGCGAAGGGACAGCTGCAGAACCTACCACCGACGTTCAACTGCAACAACCTGCGTGAGTCGCCGGTGATCGTCAGCGCCGCACGCTAGCTCACCGGGGAGCCGGATCCTGCGTCTCTGGGGTCCGGCTTCCCCCTCAGTGACAGCTCATCGATTTTCGTCTCGATCCTGCCGGTCGTCTCGATCTGTTCGTTGGCAACCTGGGTCTGGTGGAGTCGGTCGAGCAGGACGGCGCGCAGCTCGGTGATCCGTGCCTCCGTCGCCGCGATGGCCTCGCGGTCTACGGCGTTGGGTTCACTACCGGTCGCGCGACGCATCCAGATGAGCTCGCGGATGGTTGCGTTGAGTCCTTCTTGCAGGGCGGTGGAGAGGGTGGAGTTGACGAGGGTGTGGATGGTGTCGAGCTTGCTGTTCGTCACCGCCGCGGTGAGTGCCACGCGCTCGTTGGCCTCGAGTAGCAGCTGCGCGTCGCGCTTAGCCTGCGCGGTCAGTGCGTCCTGGCGATCCACCAGTCGCTGTGCCACGAGATCCTGACGGTTGTAGTCGACCCTCTTGCTGCGAGCGAGTAGCAGGCTGTTCACCACCGTGGTGAGTAGCGCGCCGCCCGCGACGATGCCGGCGACCCAGATGGTACTGTTCATACATAATCTCCTGACCTGTGGTATAATCTTACCTGAGTGAGAGAGGACGGAGAGTGAGTGATGATGACGGCGACTGTGAGCACGGGTACCGCCGCGCGTAGACGTGAGTGGAGACGCTGGCAGACACGTGTCCTGCACCTACTACCCTGGGTTAGACGTCTGCGCGAGGAGACGCGCTGTGACGCGTACCGCTGGTCACAGATGCCGCTCAAGGTGATGGGTGACCCGGAGCTCAGGGAGCGCTACCGCTGTAAGAACAGGGCGCGGTGGCACTTTACCGCCCTGCAGAGATCATACGCCCGCGACGGGGACTACTGCTTGTCCCACCTTATTCACAGCGGACTCTACGGCGACATGCGTGAGGAGAGACGGATGGAGACCTGGTTCGCGCGGCACCCAGACGTACTCGCCGATCGACCTACACCTACGGAGTCACAGTGACCGAGCACTCATCGTTCTCATGCTCATTCAGCGACGACGACCCGTACGCGGACGTGGACCTGTCCGACGTCGACGTCGATGCCTCACTACAGCAGATACTCGCACCGAGGGGCAGGGCCGTCGGGCAGTGTCCCGACTGCGGTGCGTTTCGCACCGACGGGAAGCCGCCCACGATGCACCGGAGGCACTGCCTACGTAACCTGACGCGTAGGGATGACACCACATGAGGTGGCACGCGGAGGTGCTTCGCTTCGATGAGACGACGGTCGACGGTCGCCGCGCACTTAGTGACGGTGTGTGGACACTCCGTTCAACCCCACTACCGCTGGAACTACTCACAACTAGTGATGATGGTGGAACCTACGAGCACACCGTCATTGGCACCGTGAACCACCTCGTACTGACCGAGACGGGTGTGACGGCTCACGGCACACTCGCGCGTGACCTCGACGATGCGATCATCGACGCACTGCGCGAGCAGCGTCTCGTGCCCAGCACGTTTCTCCATCCACTCTCGAACCAGCCGCCTAACGTCTTCATGCGCGACGGTACGACGGTGTTTGCCGGTGGTGAGATTGCAGGTGTCAGGGTCACCGACGCCAGGTATGTCGCCTGGACCGGACTTCACTTCATACTTGAGGAGGAAGAGTGACAGACCGCTACCCCGGGTTTCTCGTAACCCTCGACCGCGACGTCCGTGAGGATGACGCCGAGGCGTTTCTCACGGCGATCCGGATGATCAAGGGTGTGGTGAACGTGGAACCTCTCGTAACAGACTACCTGGGAGAGCTAATAGCTCGCAACCGTGAGCGTCAGTGGTGGGTAGAGCAGCTTCACGACCTCACCGAGCGCTCGAGGAGAAAGAGTGAGTAATCTAGGTGAGCATCGTGTGGCAGCAGCCGCTTATCCCGGTCTCGCACAGCGAAGGTCACGGTGGATCTTCTGTGATCCTCACCGCCGCGTCTACAGCCTCATCGCCTTCACACAACTCGAGGCCATCCTCGCCGGCGTCTGCTGGGCACTTCAGTTTTCACATACCGTGCCCGGTGCGTGGTTCGTTGCCACGGTGGCAAGTCTCGCCGCGGCGCTGATGGTCTGCCTAATGCGTTACTACTGGAGAGGTTGATGAGGTTTCACGCACGGCGCACACCACTGCGCGTCTCGGAGTGTCCCACCTGCCTGCAGGGGGACGCGCTGGTCACCGGCGAGTGGTGGTCGGATCCCAACCCACTGCTCGCGCGTGACTTCATGATGAGTGGGGACGTCGTCGCGTGGGGACTGGGTGAGGTGCCGCAGGCTGTGTCATACCAGCTCGACTGCGGTCACTGGGTCGACGCCCAGGTGTGGGTTCCGGAGCTCATCGGTGATTCCCACCGCGGGTTCGCGTACCACCGCTGGAAGCGAGATATCGAGTGAGATGAGATTATGACGCAGACGCCCGCACGACCGAACATAAGTGATGATGCGCTCGCGGTACTACGGGGCTACGCCGCCGGTGATGAGGTCGATAAGATCGTCAAGGACACCGGTCGCAACCGCGACTGGGTTATCGCTACGCTTCGAACGCTGTGCGGACTCAGCCGGAACCGTGCCGAGACGGTGTTGACCCAGGTGGCGGCGCCGGCCCGGAGCCCGGCCAAACCGGGACCACCGGTAGTGGCAGCAAAATCACCTACACCCACGCCAACACCGACATCGACGCGTATCTCGCAGTCGTACGAGTCACTGTTGACACGCGCCGAGGAGACGGGTGTACCACGTCTGACGCGTCTCGTCAACCGGATCCGTGAGCTCGCGGGTGAGCTGCGCAACGGTCTCGCCATCATCGACGCCGAGCGCGAGACACGGGAGCGAATCGCGCGGTTGGAGCAGGAGTTGGCCGAGGCCCGGGCCGTACTGAGAGGTAAGAAGCTACCACCGGTCGCGTCGCCGGGTAAGACACGTACCCGGACACCTCGACCGACGGCGCCGATCGGGAACGGACCACCCGCACGGGTATACCGCGAGTGGGCCCAGGCAAACGGGATCGCGTGTCCGGCCTTCGGTCGCATTCCCACCGACGTCGTTAAGATGTACAACGCCCAGCACAACGGCACGAACGTCGACACCGAGCCCACCGACATCGACGATGAGACACCGACGGTGACGCACGAGGAAGACGTGACGAAGTGACACACGAGGATGAGGTAGTGGCGACGTTCCGGAACGCTCTCACCGGTGGGAGATACACGCGACACCCGGCACCGGATCCCCCGAGAGATGATGACGCGTACAACGAGGTGGACCCGATCGTGGCCACACTTACGTTCGCACGGATCTACGCCGGTCTGTCGCAGGCCGCGGTGGCACGGCAGGTCGGAACGGTTCAGTCGGCGGTCTCGGACTGGGAGACGGGACGATCCAAACCCAACCTCGACTCGCTGCGACGCTGGTGTGAGGCACTGCAGGTTGACCTCGTGGCACGGTACCGGAAGTCACACTTCCAGGGACGGCGTCGAGCTTAAGACCTGGTAGAGTAAACCGTACGTGATGGAGCGATCGAGGGAGAGTGAGTGAAGTGACAGCCAAGGATGAGACACGCGCAAACCGGTACGACACCCTGACACGGCAGATCGCGACATACCGACGTGCGCTGGAACGGGTTACGGCCGCGCGTGACGCGCTCGACGCGACGTCGGGATTTCCCGCAGAGGATCCCTGCGTCGACGGTGACGTCATCTCGTTCAACAAGCGCTACGACGGGTCACCGCAGGTCTACACGTACGTCGCGGTGCGTCGCGCCGGCCGTTGGTTCGTTACCGGCGGTCCATCCTTCAACATCACGTGGGAGCAGCTCGTCAAGTTCATGACGTCGCGCGGCACCGTCAAGAAGATCTGGAAGCTCCGCCGCGGTGAGAGGATCATGTAGTGACACGGCGCTATGACACGGGTGCGCCACTTATCGCACTTATGGTGCTTCTGACGCTCGTGACACTGATCACGCTGCTCGGCGCAACATCACGATGTGGTGAGGATGACCCGACGCCTCGGCCGACCGTCACACCCACGGAACCCTTCTGCATGGGTGGCTACGGTCACCCGTGCCCCTCAGACTGAGTGAGAGGTAGGTACCACGTATGATGATCACACTACTCGACACGGGACTGACGGTCGGTGCACTTGCGATCTTGAGTGCCGGGGGACTCGCGCTCCACAGGTTGCTCGTCCGGACGGTGCTTCACATCGAAGATGATGCGACGACGCAGGAGCTCGCCGTGGTACCGTCCGGGTGTGTCGCCGACGATGATACAGCGGAGCTCGCGGCGACCGACGACGGCCAGTGGGCGCTGGAGTACGCCGCGGACCTCGCCGCGCTCAACCTTGAGCGCCGAGAGACGGCGTGGCGTGAGCAGGTCGTGCGTGAGGCGTACCTGCGTCGACACACACCGGCGGACGCCGAGGAGCTCGACATCCTGGCACGTCTCGAGGTCGTCTGCCTCGACCTCGCCGACAAGAGTATCACAGACGCCTACCTCGACGCGTGTGAGGCGTCACTGCGACGCTTCCGTGACCGGGCCAACGACTGCATCGACACGTTCGTCACGCTGCAGCTCACGGAGGCTGAGCTGTCGCCGTGGGAGACCCTGACGGAGCTCGGCTTCGGCGACACCGGTGAGTGGCAGCTGGTTGCCGCGGAGACGGTCGGTGTGAGGTGATACCGGCATCCCTGACCTTCGGAGGTGGTGAGACGGCGGGGAGCATTGCGGAGTCGCTGACGTCACTACCGCGGCGGCTGCCCTTTGCCGTCATCGTCGACGTCGACAACACCGTCACAACCTACGACCCGGCGGTGCGGAACATCTATGAACACGAGAAGGCGTACGACGACCCGCCGAACGAGGACGTCTGCCGCCTGGTGCGGACGATCGGTGGTACCGGTACGCCGCTGATCTTCTGCTCCGGTCGCTTCGAGATGCACCGCGACGTCACCGAGCGCTGGCTCAAGAGGTACGACCTGCGTCCTACGTCACTCTTTATGCGTGCCGACGGTGACTACCGGACCGATGACGTCATTAAGAGTGAGATCTACGAGCGTGAGATCGTCGGCCGCTGGCGGGTCTGGCTCGTGATCGATGACCGTGACCGTGTCGTTAAGATGTGGCGGGCACTCGGTCTGACCTGCCTGCAGGTCCGGGAGGGAGCGTTCTGATGTCAAGGCGTCAACGTGTCAACCAGCTCGTTATCACGGGACCGATCACCCTGGGCGACCTGCGGTGGCTGGTTAACGAGGCCGATAGCGACGGCCTGCTGGATGACAGCAGGGTCGAGCTCACGTATGTCGTGGAGGTTGGGAGAAATAACGATCACGAGAAGATCACTGTTCACGGAACGGACTCTACGGGTAAGTATGAGGAGAGGTTACCGTGAGGGTGTACATCGCCGGTCCGATCAACGGCTACCACGACGGTAACCGTGAGGCGTTTCTCCGGCGTGCGAGGGAGCTCACCGCGGCCGGCTACGAGCCGGTCAACCCGCACGACATCCCGGCGGATCATCCTGGGTCGCCGTGTGTTGGTCCGCCGCTTGCGGACCGGCCCGACGATCCACATCACTACGGCTGCTACCTGCGCGCCGACATCGCCGTGCTGCTGACCTGTGATGGCATCAGCCTGCTGCCGTTCTGGGGATCGTCGGTCGGTGCGTCGACCGAGGAGCACGTGGCTCGCAGCATCGGTCTGCCGTGGATCCTGTAGGAGGTGAGGAGCGATGGACGAACCAATGATCACTCACTCGGTGGGTGATAGATGTGAGCCGCCCCACGAACCGACACCGACGCACGCCAGCCTCCGCGGTCTCACGCGGAAGGAGCTGCGACATCACATTCGTGTCTTGGAGCGTACCCTCGTACGCTGTGGCATGCCCGTGCCGCAGCCGGAGCGGTTCACGCGCTGGGCCGACGGCACCTGGACCGCCGCAGGAGACGGTGGCAACTCCGACCAGCAGCTACCGCCAGATCCGGCGGGTACGGCGCTCCGGGAGGACCAGGACGCCTGTAGCGGGCTGTCGGCGGCACCCACCGACGTCACCGTCGACGTCCAGGTCACCGGACCGGGCGCCGGACCTCGCGACGCGCGACGGCTAAATGTCCTACGACCCGGTCGACTAGGCTGGGATGACGAGTACTAGTTGTTGTCGTGATTCACCGAGGAGAGCAAGATGAACGAGTCTGGGGGCTACGTGGAACTCACCGTCGCGGATCTGGCCCACCGCTGGCGCGAACTGACGGTCCTCGAATCCGTCGATGAGGCAGTTACCGGCGCGGGTTCGACGGATGAGTACGTGACTCCCGACTCGGCCCTACGTTGGCTGCTCAAACTAGCTTGGGACGACCTGCAGTCGGCACGCCACGAGGCGCCGAACGGACGCTGGTCGATGCGCTGCGACAGCCAGGTCGACCGCATCATGGCCTCACGCGACTGG
>Ga0207681_10001793_pt1 | contig 13793 bp, 10 predicted proteins | sample KBSS53metaG_FD_184324 | JGI IMG/M metagenome (GOLD analysis project Ga0207681, IMG submission 184324) | Switchgrass rhizosphere microbial communities from Kellogg Biological Station, Michigan, USA - KBS S5-3 metaG (SPAdes) (version 2) | ecosystem: Host-associated > Plants > Roots > Rhizosphere... | reverse complement strand
CTGCACCAGCAGCGACGGCACCAGGTTGAAGGTCATCTTGACGCCGGGAAACTCGCGCAGCAGCGCCACCATGCCGTAGTAGTCCTTCAGCGCGTGCAGGCGGACCCACGGCAGGATGTGCTCCCGTGTGACGAGGTCTTCGTAGTACGGCTGGTGCATGTGCCACAGCAGGGCTACCTGGGTCATAAGGTGTAGTCTAGACGAGCGTCGATGCCGAAGATTCTCGACCGCTATCTGATTCGCGAGATCGTGCCGCCGCTGGCGATCGCCCTGGTCGGCCTCACCTTCGCGCTGATGATGCCGCCGATTCTCCACGTCGGCGAGCAGTTGGTCGAGAAAGGCGTCGCCTGGACGACGATCCTGCACGCGCTGTGGACGCTCATGCCGCAGTCGCTCTGCGTCACGATTCCGATGGCGCTCCTGTTCGGCATCCTGTTCGGTCTCGGACGGCTCTCGGCGGACCGCGAGTTCGTGGCGCTGCAGGCCTGCGGCATCAGCGTGTTCCGGATCTTTCGGCCGATCGCGTGGCTCGCCGTCGTGGCGTGCGCCGCGACGGCCTACGAGACGATCGTCGCCGTACCGGCGGCCAACCAGACCTATCGGGAGATCACGCTGAATGTGATCGCGTCGTGGGCCGACAGCGACATCAAGCCGCGCGTCTTCTTTCAGAACTTCCCCAGCCGCGTCCTTTACGTGCGCGACGTCCAGCCGGGCGGCGGGTGGCGCGACGTGTTTCTCGCGGACGACACGCAGCCGGATCAGACGACCGTCTACCTGGCGGAGCGCGGGCGGCTGGTGATCGACCGTGAGAAAGAGAAGGTGGAGCTGGTGCTCGACAAGGCCACGCGCCACACCACCTACCCGGGACGCCCGGACGACTACGACGTCAGCTCGTACGAGACGCTCTCCATCGACATGGACCGGAACACCGTTTTCCCGAAGACGCAGGGTCCGCTCAAGGGCGACAACGAGATGACGATCGCCGAGCTGCGCGCGACCGCGGCGGCGAACGCGGCGCGCGGGGTGCCCAACGCCTCACAGCGCTACACGATTCAGCAGAAGTTCTCGCTGCCGGCGGCCTGTTTCGTCCTCGCGCTCATCGGCGTTTCCCTCGGTGTGACCAACCGGCGGGACGGCAAACTGGGCAGCTTCGCGCTCGGGTTCGGCGTGGTGTTCGTCTACTACATTCTGCTGTACACGTCGCGCGCGTTCGCCCTCGGCGGCCGTCTGCAACCCACCGTTGCGCCGTGGCTCGTCAACATCGTGCTGTTCGTCGCCGGCCTGGCGCTCGTCTTCTGGCGCGCGGGCGCCGCGGATCAACCGATTCGCATCAACATTCCCGCGTTCTGGCGGCGCACGGAGCGCTCGCCGCTCGCGCCCGCTCAGGCCGGCACCGCTTCGACACGCGGCGGGCGCGTCGTCCTCGTCGTCCGCGTCCCTCACATCGATTGGCCGCGGCCGCGACTGCTCGACTTCTACATCGCGCGCCGCTACCTGGCGGTCTTCGGTCTGGCGTTCGTCTCGCTGCTCGGGATTTTCTATATCTCGACGTTCATCGACCTGGCCGACAAGCTCTTCCGCGGCGCCGCGACGACGAGGATGCTGCTGACCTATTTCTATTTCCAGACGCCGCAGTACGTGTACTACATCATCCCGCTGTCGGCGCTGGTTGCCTCGCTGGTGACGATCGGCATGCTGACCAAGAGCAGCGAGTTGATCATCATGCGCGCCTGCGGGATCAGCCTCTATCGATCGGCCATCCCGTTGGTGCTGTTCGCCGCGCTTGCCAGCCTCACGCTGTTCGAGCTGCAGGAACGCGTGCTGGCGGACGCCAACCGCGAAGCGGCGCGCCTCAACGGCATCATCCGCGGCTATCCGATGCAGACCTTCGGAATCCTCAACCGCCGGTGGATCGTCGGGACCGGCGGCGACATCTACCACTACGAGTACTTCGATCCGGCCAGGAACCACTTCGACCGGCTGTCGCTCTTCGAACTCGATCCCGGCGCCTGGAAACTGCAGTCGCTGACCTACGCAAAAGAGGTCGTGTTGGCGCAGTCGGCATGGGAAGCGCGGCAAGGCTGGCGTCGCGAGTTCGGTACGGCGGTGAAGCGCAACGTCGCCCGCACCGCCGTGAACTACACGCCGTTCGCGAGCCGCCCGCTCGGGCTCGAACCGCCGTCGTACTTCAAGACCGACGAACCCGAAGCCGATCGCATGACCTACGACCAGCTCAGTAAGTACGTGCGGCAGCTTCAGGCCAGCGGCTACCATGCGGTCCCCTACATGGTCCAATTGCAGCGGAAGGTCGCCTTCCCCTTCGTCACCGTGATCATGACGGTGCTCGCGGTCCCCTTCGCGGCATCCATGGGACGCAGCGGCGCCATGTTCGGCATCGGAGTCGGAATCCTGCTGTCGATCTTGTACTGGACGGCGCTGAGTCTTTTCGGCGCGCTCGGCGCTGGGGGCTGGATCTCGCCGATGCTGGGCGCGTGGGCGCCGAACATCCTGTTCGGGGCGGCCGCCCTCTACCTGCTGTTGACCGTCAAGACCTGATCGGCCGCTTCGGACTTCCTACTTCGCGAGGGCGGCTCGCTTGATCCAGATGCGGCCGGATGTGCCTGGCCGGGTGTTGATCGTATCGACGACGAACAGAATGTTGCGAACGCCCGCCAGTGGCGGTGTGAGCGTCGTGGTCTGCCCCACCGGTCGCAGGTCGTCGAAAAAGATGGTGTGCTCCTGCTCGGTCGTGTCGACGTAGACCGAACGGGCCCAGCGATCGGACGCGCCGCCCTCCGTGCGCAACTGCACCGACACGCGCATCGGCTGCTCTGCGCGGATCGTGAACGTGAGGCGATCGGCGGGCGCCACCCCCTTCGGCGTATCGGCCACCAGCGCGGCCACCTGCCCGACCAGCGATCCTCCCGACAGCCCGAAACGGAACCGTAGCTCTGCTCCGCTGACCATCGGCGCGATCGCGACCGCTGCCAGTGACGTGGGATCGTGCTCGACCCGCCACCCGGCGCCCGAGCCGCCGTCGAACAGTGCCTGTGTCGTGGCTGCAGTGGATCGACGTTCGCCGCCAGCCGCGGCGGCAACCTCGCGCACGTACACCGGATTACTGGTCAGCCACGCCACGTCCGGCGCGCGGTCCGAGGCTCGCACCTCGACCCAGTAGGCGCCTGTGTCTCCGAGCGCCACGCTGAAGTCCTGCTCGCGATGATCCGCGCCGACTCGGGTGGCACCGTTCCAGACAACTGTCGTAAACGACGGAGGCGCGTTGCTGCGAACGTGGAGCGTCACAGGCCCGGCTGGCGCGAGTTGATCGCCGGGCCGCGCGGTGCCGCGGGCGTTGGTGGCGACGACGTCGAGCGACGGCGGCGTTGCGAGGCTGTCGAGCGCCGTGTACACATGGCCGGCGCGAATCGCGCGCATCAGCCGCGCGGCGTCGGCGTCGGCGTTCCCCGTCAGCGGTTCCTCGAGAGCGACGTGAACCGACATCGTCTTGAACGACGAGTCGTATGCGGGAAATGGCAGCGCCCACGGGCTGTCGGCCGGATCGGCGCGCAGTCCAAGCCGCGCGTGGGCGTCGGCACCCGCCAGCATCACGACCCGCCGGCTGGCCGCCAGCGCAGCCCATTGCTGCACGACGCCCCCGGTTTGCACGAGGCTGCCGATCGTTTCGGACGGCCGAAACGGATACGCGGTCAACGCCGCCAGCAGGCGCCGCCGCGCCGGCCATCGCGGCGAACCGGCGCTCGCCGGATCCGCGGGCGCATTGGCCTGATGGGCCCACTGCCGCCAGCTGGTGTCGAGATTGACGATCTCGATCGCATCGACCGGAATGTTCCAGTCGCTCCAGCGCAGCTGCGTCTTGGGCGAATCCGGATGCGCCGCGATGCCGAAGCCGCCCAGCCGCCGGACATCTTCGGCGACGTCACGCGGTTCCCCACCGAGCGGATAGGGGGCCTGCGGCATGTCGATCGCGATGTAATGCCCTCCCGTCGTGCTGATCTCCACGCCGTCGAGGCAGAGCACACCGGATCGGTACACAGGCGCGTCCGGCTGGCGGGTCCCGTCGCCGTGGTCTGTGAAGACGACGAACCTGAGTCCCGCCCGGGCGGCCGCCGCCGCGATCTCGTCAGGCCCGCCGATGCCGTCTGACGCTTTGGTGTGGACGTGAAGGATGCCGGCAACCGTGCCGTCCGGCTGCGGCGGGACAGCGAGCCGCTTCGGTGGGAGCGAGAAGGCGACCAAAACAGCAACGGCGGCCGCGAGGGCCGCCGTCACGAGCAACAGCTTTTTCACCAGCTCAGAGTTGAGACTTGAAACTTGAGACTTAGATGGCGGCCGCCGCCTTGAGCGCCGCCGCCTTGTCGGTGCGTTCCCACGTGAACTCGGGTTCGGTGCGGCCGAAATGGCCGAACGCCGCCGTCTTCTTGTAGATGGGCCGCCGCAGGTCGAGCTCTTCCATGATGCCGCGCGGCGTCAGCTTGAACTGCTGCCGCACCAGCTCGGTGATCTTCTCTTCCGGAATCCGCCCGGTGCCTTCAGTGTGGACCATCACTGACACTGGATCGGCGACGCCGATCGCGTACGCGAGCTGCACGAGCGCCCGTTCCGCGATGCCGGCCGCGACGACGTTCTTCGCGATGTAGCGCGCCATGTAGCAGGCGGAGCGATCGACTTTCGTCGGATCCTTGCCCGAGAACGCGCCGCCGCCGTGGGGTGCCGCGCCGCCGTAGGTATCGACGATGATCTTGCGTCCGGTTACGCCGGCATCACCGTGCGGGCCGCCGACGACGAACCGTCCGGTCGGGTTGACGTAGATCTTGGTGTTCTTGTCCATCAGCTCGCTGGGGATCACTTTGGTGATGATCTTTTCGACGATGTCTTCCTTCATCGTCGCCTGCGTGACGAGCGGGCTGTGCTGACTGGAAACGACGACGGCGTCGACACGAACCGGTTGATTGCCGTCGTACTCGATGGTGACCTGCGATTTGCCGTCCGGACGCAGGTAATCGAGGGTGCCGTCGCGGCGCAGGCACGAGAGCCCCTTGACCAGCTTGTGCGCGAGCACGATCGGCATCGGCATCAGCTCTTCGGTCTCGGTGCACGCGAAGCCGAACATCAGCCCCTGATCGCCGGCGCCGCCGGTGTCGACGCCCATCGCGATGTCGGGCGACTGGCTGTGAATCGAGGACAGCACGGCGCAGGTTTCGCCGTCGAAGCCGTACTTGCCGCGGTTGTAGCCGATTTCGTTGATCGTCGCGCGGACGACCTCCTGGAAATCGACGTAGGCGCTGGTCGTGATCTCGCCGGCGACCACCGCCAGCCCCGTGGTGACGAGCGTCTCGCAGGCGACGCGGCTGACCGGATCCTGCGTGAGAATCGCGTCGAGAATGGAATCGGAAATCTGATCGGCGATCTTGTCCGGATGCCCTTCGGTGACCGATTCGGAGGTGAAAAGGTGCCGTCCCTTACGGCTCATGCCGTCTCCTTCATGTGAATTGTCCCCCTGGGAAACGGTTAAGTTTATCAGATCAGGCACGCGGATGAAACCGATCGTACACCGTGCGCAGGCGCGCCTCGAGCACGTGTGTGTAAATCTGCGTCGTCGACAGGTCGGCGTGCCCCAGCATCAGCTGAATGGCGCGGAGGTCGGCGCCACGCTCGAGCAGGTGCGTGGCAAAGGAGTGGCGCAGGACGTGCGGGCTGAGCATGCGCGGCAGGCCGGCGGCGCGGCCGTACTGCTTGAGAATCTTCCAGAAGCCGACGCGGCTGAGCGGCCCGCCCCGCATGTTGACGAACAGGCGCGCGGTCGCGCGGCCCTTCAGCAGCTCGCGCCGCGCCGCCGACTGGTAGCGGGCGATCCAGTCGGAGGCCTGATCGCCGATGGGGACGATGCGTTCCTTGCTGCCCTTCCCGACGCACGTCAGGTAGTGCTCGTCGGCATGGAGATCGACGGCGCGGACGCCGACGAGCTCTGAGACCCGGAGGCCGGTCGCGTAGAGCAGCTCGATCATGGCGCGATCGCGCAGGCCGCGGGCCGTGGCGACGTCAGGCTGGGCGATGAGGCGATCCACTTCGTCGAGCGACAGGAATTTCGGCAGCGCCGGCCAGGCGCGCGGCGGCTGCAGATCGTCGGCGGGGCTCCGCTCGAGGCGACGATCGAGGACGAGAAAACGGTAGAAGCCGCGGACCGCGGCGACGGCGCGCGCCACCGATCGCGGCGCCAGCCCGCGCGTCATCTGCCGCCGGACGAATTCCTCGAGCGATGCGCGATCGAGCCGCTCGATCGGCCGGCCGGCGGCATCGGCGTACGCCGCCAGCGCCGACAGATCCCGCGCGTAGCTCTCGAGCGTGTGGCGCGCGAGCCGCCGTTCGACGCGCAAGTGGTCGAGATACGCGTCAACCATGACGCTATGATAGTATTCGCGGCTTGTTCGCGAGGGCCCCACAGTAATGCCTGTTCGCTCGAAATGGCAGTCACTTCCCACCGAGCAGATCAATCCCGCGACGCTCGCCATCGACAAGCTCTCGCCGGCCGATATCGTCGAGGGGATGCTCAACGAAGATCGCAAGATGCTGGCGGCGGTCCAACGCGAGAAGGAGCGCATCGCGGTCGGCATCGAGATCATCACGCAGGCGCTCCGGAAGAACGGCCGGATCATCTTCGTCGGCGCCGGCACCAGCGGCCGGCTGGGCGTGCTCGAATCGGCGGAGATGCCGCCGACCTTCGGGACGAGCCCCGACCTGGTCCAGGCGATCATGGCCGGCGGCAAGGGCGCGATTTTCCGGGCGCGCGAAGGCGTCGAAGACAACTACGAAGAGGGCGCGCGATCGGTCAATCGCCTCCGTCCGACGAAAAAGGACGTGGTGATCGGCGTGTCGGCGAGCGGCATGACGCAGTTCGTCCGCGGCGCTCTCACCCGCGCGCGGAAGGCGAGCTCGAAGATCATCTTCGTCACCTGCGATCCGCGCACCGAGCTGCAGACCTTCGTCGACCTCACCATCGCGCCGGCGGTCGGTCCGGAAGTGATCGCGGGATCGACGCGCTTGAAGGCGGGCACCGCGACGAAGATGGTGCTCAACATGTTGACGACCGCGGCGATGATCCGCATCGGCAAGACCTACGGCAACCTGATGGTCGACGTGCAGATGGGATCCGAGAAGCTCCGCGACCGCGCGCGCCGCATCATCATCATCGTCACCGGTCTCGAGTACGACGAGGCCGACGCGCTGCTGCGCCGCGCGCATTGGAATGTCAAGGCGGCGATCGTGATGGAGAAGGGACACCTCACCTACCCGAAGGCGCTGGCGCAACTGCGCCGCGCCCACGACGTCGTCCGCGACGCGATCGGCGAAGACGTCGAACAGCGATTGAAAGAGCTGCTCAGGGTCGGCTGACGCGGGCCGGCCCGCGCTTCGTCCGTCGAGTGGACCGTTCAGGGCCGCCGATCGCTCCCGCGGCCGCGCGATCGAGCCACACCTCGGCGTCCCGATGCAGCTGGAGGAATGAAGCCGGCAGCCGGGGCGTGACGCTGCCGTCGACCATTCGTGCGACGCACCTGGCTTTGGACGCGCCGGTGGCCAGCAGCACGATCCGCTTCGCGCGGAGAATGGTCGCCATCCCCATCGACAGCCCTTCGGCGGGCACGTTCCGCAGACGGTGGCCGAAGAGCGCCGTATTCGCGCGGCGCGTCGCCTGACGCAGACGCGTACGGTGCGTGGTCGCGACCAGCGCGCGCGCGGGTTCGTTGAAGCCGATGTGCCCGTTGAGCCCCAGCCCGAGAATCTGGAGATCGATGCCACCAGCTCTCTCGATCGCGCGTTCGTAGCGGACGCATTCCTTCGCGAGATCCGCCGCCGCGCCGTTCAGCAGATGGATCCGTCGGGCCTCGAGGTTGACGTGGTCGAACAGGTGCCGGCGCATGAAACCGTGATAGCCGCGGGGATCGTCGCGCGCCAGCCCGACGAACTCGTCGAGGTTGAACGTGGTGGCGCGGCTGAAGTCCGCGCGGCCGGCGCCGTGGAGTCGAACCAGCTCCCGATACAGCGGGATTGGCGTGCGTCCGGTCGGCAATCCGAGCACCGCTGTTGGCTGAGCGGCCAGGAGCGTCGCGATTCGCGACGCGAGCGCTCGCGCCACACGCTCCTCGGTTTCAAAGATGCGAACGCGCATGAATGTGGGAGCTAGTTCGCTCGTTCCGTCGTCTTGTACCTCGGCACGTGAGCCGTCCCGCGAGCCGCGGACAATGCGAGCCACACGGCGCCGACGGCCGGCTCGGCGTCCAGCACCTGGACCTGTGACCGTGGGGCGACTTCGATCAGCCGGCGCGGCAGGTCCGCGGACAGCCACGGCACGACCTTGAAGGCGCCACCGGCCAGATAGAACGTAAACGCGTCGCCGCGCATTTCGAGGCGTGCCGCCACCGACTGCGCCGCCAGGACCAGCTCTTCGGCCGCCCGCTCGAGAATTCGCGTTGCGACGGCGTCGCCGTCTTCGGCCGCCTGCTGCACGATGGGGCCAACCGCGGCCACGCTCATGCGCGGCACCTCCCGGTCGTACACGATCCGCGGCAGGCGCGAGACATCGTCGACCTGAAAATGCGCCAGCATCGCCGCGGTGAGCGCAGTCGCGGGTCCGCGGCCATCCCGCGCCCGCATCACGGCGGCGAGCGCTTCGCGGCCGATCCAATACCCACTCCCCTCGTCGCCGATCATGTGGCCCCACCCTCCGGCGCGCGCCGCCTCGCCCCGCGCATTCCGCCCGTATGCGATCGACCCCGTGCCGGCGATCAGCACGATGCCGGGCGCGTCGCCGGCACCGGCTACCAGCGCGATCAGCGCATCGTTGACGACGAGCACCCGCGAGTGCCGCGCGATGCGCCGCATGATGGCGTCGACCGTCCGCGCTTCGTCTTCGCGATCGACGCCGGCAAGCCCAAGGCAGATCGCGGCCGGCGTGATATCGCGATCGCCAAGCGCCGATTCCATCACCTGGTGCAGGACCTTCTCGACGGCGAGCTCGCCGGCGCTGTGAAGGTTTGCGCCAGGGCCGCGGCCTTCGGCGACGATCGCTCCCTGCGCGTCGGCGAGCAGACACACCGTCTTGGTCCCGCCGGCATCGATCCCGAGTACGTACATAGCGCTCATCTTACCCGCTGGCGCGCTCGACCTTCTGTGCTACGCTCACGGGCCTTTCCCGACAATGGTCCTGACGTGGATCGATTACCTGGTGATCGGCGGTTATCTGCTGGCGATCACCGCCTTCGGCTCCTACTTCGCGCGCTTTCAGCGGACCACGCGCGACTACTTCCTGACCGGCCGCTCGGTGCCGTGGTGGGCCATCTGCTTCACGATCGTGGCGACCGAGACGAGCACGCTGACGTTCATCAGCGTGCCGGCGACCGCCTACAACAGCGACATGACGTTCCTGCAGCTCGTGGTGGGCTACGTCATCGGCCGCCTGGTGGTCAGCGCGATTTTCATCCCTGCGTACTTCCGCGGCGATCTGATGACCTCGTACGAGTTGCTTCAGCGACGCTTCGGCCCGCGCGTCAAGAACCTCTCGGCGATCATTTTTCTGCTGACGCGCGCTCTGGCGGATGGCGTGCGGCTGTTCGCGACGGCGCTGGTCATCTCGGTCGTCACGCAGGTACCGGTCACCTGGGCCGTTGTCGTCATCGGCACGGCGATGATCGTGTACACCGTCCGCGGCGGCGCCGCGGCGGTGATCTGGACCGACGTCGTGCAGTTGTTCGTGTACATCGCCGGTGCCGCCGTCGTCTTCTTCTCGTTGCTGCACCTGATTCCGGGAGGGTGGGCGGAGGTGATGCGCGCCGGCGCGGCGGCCGGCAAGTTCCGCGTCTTCAATCCGCAGTTGACCATGTCGCAGCCGTATACGCTGTGGGCCGGCATCATCGGCGGCATCGCGCTCACACTGGCCACCCACGGGACCGATCAGTTTCTCGTCCAGCGTCTGCTGTCCGCGCGATCGGCACGAGAGGCGGCGCGCGGGCTGGTGTTGAGCGGCGTCCTCGTGTTCGCCCAGTTCGTCCTGTTCCTGCTCATCGGTGTGATGCTCTTCACCTACTATCAGCACGTGCCGTTGCCGCGTCCGCTGGCGCGCGCGGACGAGCTGCTGCCGGTCTTCATTGTCACGGCGCTCACCCATGGCGCCGCCGGCTTCATCGTCGCGGCGATCGTGGCCGCCGCCCTGTCGCCGTCCCTCAATTCGATGGCGGCGACGACGGTCAACGATTTCTACCTCAAATACCAGCGGCCTGACGCCGACGAGCCGACCCTGATGCGCGTCTCGCGCATCTGGACCGTGGTCTGGGGCATCGTGCAGATCGGCGTCGCGATCGGCGCGCAATGGATGCAGCGGTCGGTGCTCGACGCCGGTCTTGCCGTGCTGTCGTACGCGTCCGGTTCGGTGCTCGGCGCGTTTCTGCTCGGCACGTTGGCGCCGTCCATCTCGGAAGCCTCGGCGTTTGCCGGCATGCTCGCCGGTCTGGTGGCGATGACGATCGTCTGGGGCTGGACGAGCATCGCGTTCACCTGGTACGTGTTCATTGGCGCGGCCACCACGGTGACGGTGGCGTTTCTCACCCAGGCGATCCGCGGCCGTGCGGCCTGATCGCTGAACGATGGCTTCGAGCTCATTCGATGGCGCGCGGCGGGTGCTGGAGCGCGCGATTGCCGCCCGGACCTTCCCCGCCGCCGCCGTTGACGTCGGATCAACGGATGGCACGCTGTGGCAGGACGCGGTCGGCACGCTGACGGGCGATCCGCGTGTCGCCGCTGCCATCGACACGCCCTTCGACCTGGCCTCGCTCACCAAAGTTCTGGCCACCACGACGATCGTCATGCAGCAGGTGGTCACGGGCCATCTGCGACTCGACGATCGCGTCGCCACGTTCTTCGAGGATTGGCGTGGCGACGATCGCGTGGCGGTGACGGTCCGCGATCTGCTGGAGCACGCGTCAGGACTTCCGGCGCGGCTGGTCGATCCGCCGCCGGCGAGCCGCCGCGAATTCGAGTACGAGATCTGCCGCATCGCGCTCGAGTACGCCCCTCGGACGCGATCGATTTACAGCGATCTCGGATTCATTCTGCTCGGCTTCATCGCGGAGCAGCGCGGTGGCGCGACGCTTCCACAGCAGTTCGCGAACGTCATGGTCCGGCTGACCGGCTTCAGCCGGTCCCACCCGCTGACATTCGAGCTCGACACCGATCTCCGCCGTCGCGCCGCGCCCACCGTGGCGATGGACGACGATGCGCGGCGTGGACGCACGCTGACCGGCGAGGTCCACGACAACTATGCGGCGGCGCTCGGCGGCGCCGCCGGTCACGCCGGCCTCTTCGGCACGGCGCCCGCGGTTGGACAGTTCGCGCGGCTCGTCCTCGCCGCCGCCCGCGGCGACCAACGGCTGCCGGCGCCATTCACGCCGGCGCTGGTCCGCACGTTCACGACGAAGAGCTCGGTACCGGCGAGCTCGCGCGCGCTCGGCTGGGATACGATGCTGCCCTCTTCGTCCTGCGGCGGCCGCATGTCGGCGGCGGCCTTCGGTCATGTGGGTTTTACCGGAACATCTCTCTGGATCGATCCGGGACGGGATCGGTACTTCGTGCTGCTGACCAACCGCGCGGCGGGCGGCGGCACCCTCGACGAGATGCGCGCGGTCCGACGGGAGTTTCACGACGCCCTTGGGGATGTTTAACCGCGGAGCACGCTGAGCTCGCGGAGAAAACATGTTCTCTGGGTTCTTTGCGGCCTTTGCGGTTTCGCTCTTATGACGCTGACGCTGATCGACTGGCTCGTCATCGCCGCATATTTTGCGCTCAACCTGGCGATCGGGTTGTACTACGCGCGGCGCGCCCGCGGCAGCACGGCGGAGTTCTTTCTCTCGGGCCGCGACGTTCCCTGGTGGCTCGCTGGCACGTCGATGGTGGCCACGACCTTTGCCGCCGACACGCCGCTGCTCGTCACCGGGATGGTCGCGCGCTACGGCATTGCCGGCAACTGGCTGTGGTGGAACATGGCCGCGAGCGGCATGCTCACGGTCTTCGTCTACGCGCGCCTGTGGCGTCGCGCCGGAGTGATGACCGACGTCGAGTTCGCGGAGATTCGCTACGCCGGCCGGCCGGCGGCGTTCCTCCGCGGCTTCCGGGCGCTCTATCTCGGTCTGCCGATCAACTGCATCGTCATCGGCTGGGTCAACCTGGCGATGATGAAGATCCTCCAGGTGACACTCGGGCTCGACGCGACCCACGCGCTGTGGGCATTGCTGGCGCTGCTGGCGTTCACCGCCTTCTACACCACCATCGCGGGACTCTGGGGCGTGCTGCTCACCGATCTCGTGCAGTTCGTGTTGAAGATGGGAATGGTCATCGCACTCGCCTATTACGCGGTGCGCGCGGTCGGCGGACTCTCGGCGCTCGAGGAAAAGGTGCGCGCGCTCGACGCGGCGGCCGGCAGCGGCTCGCGGCTGGCGTTCTTTCCGGCGGCCGGCTCGGCGTGGATGCCGGCCATCACCCTGTTCGTCTATCTCGGCGTGATCTGGTGGGCCAGCTGGTACCCGGGCGCCGAGCCGGGTGGCGGCGGCTACGTCGCGCAGCGGATCTTCGCCGCGCGCAACGAGCGCGAGGGTATGTTCGCGACCCTCTGGTTCCAGATCGCACACTACGCGGTCCGGCCGTGGCCGTGGATTCTGACGGCGCTCGCCTCGATCGTGCTCTACCCGACGCTCGTCGACAAGGAATCGGGCTACGTTCGCACGCTGATGGACCCACAGGTCTTTCCACCTTCGCTGCGCGGGATCATGCTGGCGGCATTCGCTGCCGCCTACATGTCGACGATCGGGACGCAGCTCAATTGGGGCGCGTCGTACGTCGTCAACGACGTGTATCGGCGATTCATACGGCCGGCCTCGAGCGAACGCGAGTACGTCGTCGTCTCGCAGGCGGTCACGGTGTTGCTGATGGTGATCTCGATCTACGTCACGCTGCACCTGGCGTCGATCGAACAGGCGTGGAAGCTGCTGATCGTCACCGGCGCCGGTACCGGCACGGTGCTGCTCTTGCGCTGGTTCTGGTGGCGGATCAACGCGTGGTCGGAGGTGTCCGCGATGGCCATCGCGGCGGCGGTCTCGTTGTACTTGCAGCTGGCGTTGAAGTGGGACAGCGATCAGCCGCGCGATTTCGCGTACATCATGCTCGTCACCGTTTCGCTGACGACCATCGGATGGTTGGCGGTCACCTGGATGACGCCCCCTGAACCCGAAGCCACGTTGCACGCGTTCTATCGTCGCGTGCGGCCGCATGGACCGGGGTGGCGTACCGTCTCCGCCGCCGTCGGGATTCCGCCCGAATCGCCGTCACTCGCACGCGAGCTGCTGAATGCGTGCCTCGGCTGCGTGCTCGTCTACGCGGCGCTCTTCGGCGTCGGATATCTGCTGCTGCGGAGCGCAGCGGTCGGTATCGGTCTCCTCATCATTTCTGCACTCGCCGCCGCAGCGATCGCGCGGAACCTCCGATAAAAGAACGAGGACACAGAGGCGAAAGAGGACACAGAGGGGGCGAACGTGCCGTCGGCGTCGGCCAGGGACACCCTTCAGACGTCCAAACTCAGAAGCGGCCGCGAGGCGTGCTCGGCGTCACGGGCTGGATGGGGGTCGCTCGGGGGAATCCGGGTGGCGGGCCAAAGCCGCCGGGCCCGGGACCGTTCTGACGCCCGGGGGGCCCGTCTTGACGCCCAGGACCCGTTGGCCCGCCCCGATTGGGTG
>Ga0207681_10001790_pt1 | contig 13804 bp, 9 predicted proteins | sample KBSS53metaG_FD_184324 | JGI IMG/M metagenome (GOLD analysis project Ga0207681, IMG submission 184324) | Switchgrass rhizosphere microbial communities from Kellogg Biological Station, Michigan, USA - KBS S5-3 metaG (SPAdes) (version 2) | ecosystem: Host-associated > Plants > Roots > Rhizosphere >... | reverse complement strand
CCTCTCGACGTTCGACATCTACGGCGCGCTCGCCGCGGGTGCGTACCTGTGCCTCGTGCCGCCCGACCTCAGCATCGACGCGCGCGGGCTCGCACGGCTGATCCGTGACGAGCAACTGACGCAGTGGTTTTCGGTGCCGTCGGTGCTCACCTACATGGCGAAGTTCGACGTCGTCGCACGGGAAGACTTCCCGGCGCTGCGGCGTCTGATGTGGTGCGGCGAGGTGTTGCCGACGCCAGTGCTCGCGCACTGGATGCGCCAGCTGCCGCACGTCACGTTCACGAACCTCTACGGCCCGACCGAGGCGACGATCGCGAGCAGCTTCTACACCGTGCCGGGCGTCCCGGCCGACGAGACGACGCCGATTCCGATCGGCGTCGCGTGCGAGGACGAGGAGCTGCTCGTGCTCGCCGACGACCTGCGTCGCGCGTCGGTCGGCGAGATCGGCGACCTCTACATCGCGGGCGTCGGCCTCAGCCCTGGGTACTGGCGCGACGAGGAGAAGACTGCGGCGGTGTTCCTGCCCGATCCGCGTGCGCCGCAGAACGGCGATCGCATCTACAGAACGGGCGATCTCGCGCGCGTCGACGAGGAGGGTCTCGTGCACTTCCTTGGCCGCGCGGACTCGCAGATCAAGAGCCGCGGCTACCGCATCGAGCTCGGCGAGATCGAAAGCGCCTTCAACGCGCTCGACGGCGTGCGCGAGTGCGCCGTCGTCGGCGTCGAGGCGGACGGCTTCGAGGGGGTCGCGATCTGTGCGGCCTACGTGGCCGACGCCGCGCTCGAGCCGCCGGCGCTGCGGCGCCAGCTGTCGGAGGCGCTGCCGTCGTACATGCTGCCGGCGCGCTGGCTCGCGCTCGACGCGCTGCCGAAGAACCAGAACGGAAAGACGGACCGGCCGGCGCTGCGGGAGCGATTCCGCGAGCAGATGGCCGAACGCCGGAGGCAGCGGGCATGAGCCAGCGGGCGACGGACGCTGCCGGCGAGTTGGTGCAGCGGGTCACGGACCTGATCCGCGACGTGCTGCAGGTCGAGGTTGCGACGCCGGACGCCGACCTCGTCGCCGAGGGCCTGATCGACTCGCTCGCGCTCGTGAGCCTGATCACCGAGGTCGAGCTCGAGTTCGGCATCCGACTGTCGATCGACGAGTTTGACCTTGGCCGCTTCCGCAGCGCTGCACAGATCGCGGCCGTCGTCGCCGAGCTGGCCCCCAACCGTCACGCCGCGTGAGCGCGATCCGTCCGCTCGAGCGCGCGGACCTGCCGTCCGTGGCGGCCTTGTATGCCGACTTCATGAACTGGGACCTCGACGGCGTGCGCGATGCGCTCGTTGCCTATTACGCGCGCACGATGCTCGACCACCCGAGCGCCGACCCAGAGATCCCGACGCTCGTCTACGAGGACCCGCAGGACGGCGTCGTCGCCGTGCTCGGCTCGAACGTGCGCCGGTTCGTGCACCGCGACCGCGCGGTGCGTGTCGCCTGCGACGGGCCGCTGATCGTGCACCGAGCCCACCGTCCGCGCGGCGTCGGCGCGCTGCTGCTGCGCAAGTACTTCGAGGGTCCGCAGGATCTGACGGCCGACGATCGCGTGATCGACCAGGTGCACGCGATGAGCCTGCGGCTCGGCGGCGAGACGCACGGCGTCGCGTCGCTCGGCTGGTCGCTCGTGCTGGCGCCGGTTGGGTTCGTGGCCGGCGTGATCGCACGCCGCGCGACCGGTCGCGAGCGGCCGCGGACAGGGCTCGTCGCGCGCGCCGGTTCGCTCGCGAAGCGTGGCGGCCGCACGCAGCCTGCGAGCGGCCGCACCGAACCGCTTGCCGCGGCGACGCTGATTGAGCTCGTCGAGCGGCTGAGACGCTCGTTCCCGCTGCGGCCGCGCTACGACGAGGCGCACCTGTCGTGGCTGTTCGCCGAGCTGGAGCGCGTCAACGTCGACGGCTCGCTCGTGCGCCGCCTCGTGCGGGCCGACGACGGCCGGCCGCTAGGAAGCTACGTGATGTTCGTCGCGTCGCACGGGATCGCCGAGGTGGTCCAGCTGGCCGCCGCCGAGCCTGACGTCCCGCTCGTGCTCGAGCATGTGATCCACGACGCGGCGCGCGGCGGCGCCGTCGAGGTGCGCGGGCGCTTCGAGCACCACCTGCTCGCGGCGCTGCGCCGGCGGCGTTGCCGCCTCGTGCCGGTCGACTGGGCGCTGCTGCACGGGCGCGACCCCGAGCTGCTCGCCGCGGTGCACGGCGGACGCGCGCTGCTGACCCGCCTCGATGGGGAGTGGTGGATGCGCCCTGACCCGCTCCAGGCGGCCGCTTAGGCCGCGACAGCGCGGGCGGCGCGCAATGCGCGCAACTCGTCGAGTCGCACGACGCGCAGGGCGAACAGGCCGCCGACGTAGACAGCCACGCCGATGATCCCGGCGGCGACCCAGCCGAGCGGGGTCGTGAGCTCCATCGCGCCGGTCATCACGATTGCGACGAGGACGGTCGCCAGCATGCGCCACGGCCGCACCCGCAGGCGCAGCGTCAGCAGCGCCGTGCCCAGCATCAACAGCATCGTCAGGACCTCGGTCGCGACCGTCGCCCATGCTGAGCCGAGCGCGCCATAGCGCGGGATCAGCCATACGTTCAAGCCGATGTTCGCGGCCGCGCCGATGCCGGAGTAGATCGCGAGCCGCCAGTGCAGGTTCAGCAGCGGTGCGAGGAAGCCCGCCAGCGAGCCGAAGCAGATCGAGACGAAGGCGATCACGAGGATCGGCAGCACCTCGGCCGTGCGCGCGAAGGTGGGCCCGTAGAGGAAGTGCACGATCGGGTCCGACAGCGCGATGGCGCCCGCAAGCGCCGGCAGCGAGATGACCGTCATCAGCTCCGCCGCACGCTGCACGAGCCGCCGCACGCGGTCCGGGTCGTGCACGTTGGCTGCCGACAGAACGGGGAAGAAGGACCCCATCACCGCCGCCGGCAGCACCAGCAGCGGCGCCATGAAGCGGTACGCGGCGCCGTAGAAGCCGGCCTCGTCGGTCGTGGACAGCTGCAGCAGCAGGACCGAGTCGATCTGGTAGTAGATCGTGATCAGGATGCTGGCGACGCCGAGCGGGAGGGCGACCTTCATCATCGGCTTCCACAGCGCTCGGCCGGCGCGCCAGGCAATGTGGGCGTGTCGGTGCGCCGATCGGATCTGCAGCGCGCAGACGATCGCGATCAGGACGGTGTTGGCGATCGCGAAGTCGACGACGTCCGCGCCCGCCGCGTAGAACGCGACGACGACGCCGAGCCACAGGACGTTCTGCAGCACGCTGAACGACAGCGCCAGCCCCGAGCGCAGGCGCGCGTTGAAGACCGCCATCAGCGCGCTGCCGCCGGTCGAGAAGATCGTGAGCGTGAGGATCCACGCGGCCGCGTGCCCGGTGGCGAGGAAGATCGGCACCGTCGCGGCGCACAGCAAGGCCACGAACACCGACAGCAGCAGACGCAGACCGGCGAGCGCGCCGAGCCACTCCGCCTCGCGCTCAGGCTCGGACGCCATGCGCTGCATCGCCACGGTCGTCAGGCCGATGTCGGTGAGCGCACCCCAGATGCCGACATAGGCGCCGACGGCGGTCCACACGCCGAGCCCGGCGGGGTCGAGCGTGCGCGCGGTGAGCCCGACGGTGATGACGCTGATCGGCATCACCAGCACCCGCAGCGCGACCTGCGTGCTGATGTTCGTGGCGATCTGACGACCGCCCGCCTCGGTGGCGGCGCCCGCGCTGCCGGCACTCAGGAAGCGGCGCGGCAGCGTTCGGATCCGCGACGGCATGTGTGGAATACTCTCGCAGCCTTGCGCGTCCTCGTCGTTCTGCCCTTCCCCCCACTGGTCGAAGGCGGAGCCGCCTCGCGCTGCGCGATCGGGATGCTGCGCGGCTTGGCGGCTCACGGCGTCGATCTTCACGTGCTCGCCGCCGACCTGCGCAATGACATGCGCCAACAGCTGCGCGGCGACCTGCCCGAGGACCTGCCGATCGAGCTGGCGGCGATCGCGCACCCGAGCCGCGCGCGGACGCGCTGGTCGCGCTTCGCGCGCCCATATGGACTGCTGCCGACGACCGCGTTCGGGCCACTCGTGCGCGAGCGCGCACGCGACGCTGACGTGGTCCATTTCGTCGAGCTGGCGTCCGCGTCGCTCATTCCCCTCGTTGATCGGCCGGCAGTCGCGCAGATCCACTGCTTGACGCGGCGAGACCGGGACATCCGTCCGCTGTGGACGAGCGACGGTCGGACCGCGCTCGAGCTGTTGCGTGCGGAGCGACGTCTGTGCCGGCGGGCAAGATGGCTGCTGGTGAACTCGCAGGAGGTGGCCACTCCCCTTGCCCGCATGGCGCCCGAGGCGCACGTGGCGGTCGCGCCGCTGCCGCTCGATCCGGCGAGCTACACGCCGCGCGCTTCGCTCGACGCGCCTGTGGCGGGATTGATCGGGACCGCCGTCTGGCCGCCGACGGCGAACGCGGTCGAGCGGCTGCTCACGTCGGTCTGGCCGCGCGTGCTGGAGCGTCGTCCGGACGCACGGCTGCTGCTCGCCGGCTTCGGCATGGAGCGCGAGGCGTTCTCGCACTTGCCGGATCTGCCGGGCGTCGCGTGGCGCGGCACGGTCGCGTCGGCGACCGACTTCCTGCGCGAGCTCGGCGTGCTGCTCTACCCGCTTGGGCGCGGCAGCGGTGCGAAGATCAAGGTGCTCGAGGCGCTCGCGCTCGGCGTGCCGGTCGTCACGACGCCGGACGGCGCAGAGGGCATCGGCGGCCGCGACGGACTCGTCGTCGACGCGGACGACGCCGCGCTCGCGGACGCGACGATCGCGCTGCTGGCCGATGACGCTGCCCGCAAGGCCGCAGGTGATGCGGCGTTCGCGACCTTCACCGACCACCATGCGCCGCTACCGGCCTCGGAGCCCGTGCTCGAGCTCTACGAGCGCATGGTGGCGTCCGGCGTGCGCGCTACCACAGTCGCATGAGGCAGCTGCGAGGCGCGCGTTCGGCCGTGTTCGTCCGGCTGCTCGTGTGCGCGCTCGTCGCAGCGCTGATCGCCTGCGCCGCGCTCGCGGGCTGCGCCGGCAAGGCGGGCTCGGTCACTGTTCCGTCACCGCCGAGAGGGGCACCGCCTCTGCGCGCGGGGCTCGTGCTCAACGCGTTGGGCGCGGGCAGCGATCGACGCCGCCGCCTCGAGCTGGGGCGTGCACGCGCGCTCGGCGTCCGCTGGATCCGCGAGGAGCTGTCATGGAGCTCGATCGAGCGATCGCCAGGCCGCTACCGCTGGCAGCAGTTCGACACGCTGATGGTTGCCGCCGCCCGTGCGCGGCTGCACGTGCTGCCACTGCTGCTCGGCACGCCCTGGTGGGCGGGGCCGGGACGGTTCGCGCTGCCGAACGACCCGCGCGCGTTCGGCGCCTTCGCCGCGCGTGCGGCGGCGCGCTACGGCCCCGGCGGAACGTTCTGGCGCAGGCATCCTCGCCTCGACGGCCGGCTCGCGCCGCAGTGGTTCGAGCTCTGGAACGAGCCCTTCTACCGCTTCTTCTCGACCAACGGCGTCGATCCGGGCCGCTACGCGGCGATGGTGCGCGCGGCGACGGTCGCCGGGCACGCTGCCAACCACGCGACGCGCTGGCTGATGGCCGCCGATCTCACGTACCTCGACAGCACGGGGCGGCGTCAGCGCTGGCTGCTCGCGTTGGCGGCAGCCGATCCGGGCCTGATGCGCCTGATCGACGGGGTCGCCGTGCATCCGTACGTGTTCGGCACGCCGGGCGCCGACGACGGCATCCCGCTGCCGTTCCGGTTCGAACGGGTGACCGCGATCGCGCGCGAGCTGACGTCGCTCGGCGCCGGACCCGTGCCGGTGTGGATCACCGAGATCGGTTGGAGCACGTGCGACAAGCGGCCGGACTGCGGCTCGGAGCAGGAGCAGGCGCAGCGGATCGCCGACGTCTTCACGCGCGTGCGGCGCAGACCGCTGTCAAACCGTGTGCGCGCCGTCTTCGTCTATCACCTGCACGACTTCCCTGGCCGCGCTGCCAGCGATCGCGAAGGCTGGTACGGGCTGTTGCGCGCGAACGGTTCGCGCAAGCCGGCGTGGAGTGTGGTGCGTCAGGAGGCGCGGCTGGCGGACGGCTGAGCGGCGCTCAGGCCGGCGTCGCGAGGAAGTTCCAGATCGGCGCTTCGAAGACCGCTTCGAAGCCGTCGCGCGTGTAGGGCCCGTCGCCTTCGAGGTCGAAGATTCGCAGGCCGCACTCGGTCAGCAGGTCGAACAGCTCGCCGGGCTTGGAGCCGTACAGGTCGGCGCCGCCGATGCCATGTTCGAAGATCACGACCGGACGATGACGTGCGAGCGTCTCGGCGGCACCGCGCAGCACGAGCAACTCCGCGCCCTCGACATCGATCTTCACCAGCGAGGGGATGTAGCCGTCGGGCAGCGCATCGTCGAGCTTGTCGAGCTGCACGGTGATGCGCTCGACGTCGTGTGCGTGTGCCGGCAGATCCGCGCGCTGCCGCAGGCCGCTCATCGCCGGCGCGTTTAGCACGTGCGTGAACTCGGCGCTGCCGGCCTCATCCGAGCAGGCGGCGTTGCGCACGTCGACCTGCGGGTAGCGGGTCGTGAGCCGCTGCGCCAGGCCGGGGAGCGGCTCGTACGCGATGTGCTGGCCGTCGGGTGCAACGGCAAGGATCAGCTCGAGCGTGTCACCCTGGTTGGCCCCGATGTCGATCGCGTTGCCGGTGTGCCGCAACGCGGTCGCGAGCACGACGCGCATCGCGTGCTCGTCGCGCAGCATCCGGCGCGACGAGGGGTCGAACGCCGAGCGCGCTTCGCGCATCCGCCCGACGACTATGCGCGCTTGCTCCTCGCGCCCGCTGCGTCGGACGACCGAGCGAGCTGAGCGGCGCAGCGCGTCGGCGGTGGAGCGAAGGGGGGACGCCATGCCGCGCGGATGCTAGTCGGTCGACGGGACGCCAGCCGATTGGGCGTGGACACACGTCGGGATGAAACCGGTAAGGACATCTGGCGTCATTTGTCTGACCGGACTAGGATGGCTTGCCGCTAGGGAACGGTGTACTCAGTGACCCAGCGGTATCGAACTTGCCGCCGTAGTGGCAAGTAGGTCGCATCGATTGGGGGACGATGACATTTCTCGATACCCGCCGCGAGGTGGGGCGACCTCCGCTGCGCGAAGCGCCGCGCTGGGATCGGCGGGCGCTCGCCTGCTGCGTTGCCGCCGTGCTGCTGCTCGCCGCCGGGCTCGGTCTCGTGGTCTCGCGCGCCGGGCGGCACCGCTCCGGCACGAACGGCGTCTTCGCCCAGGCGCACCTGATCGCGCCCGCAGGGACAACCGTCTGTCAAGCACGTGAGCTGCTGCCCGCCGGCACGTCGGCGGTGGAGATAACGGGCACGTCGAGTGCCCCTCCGCTCGTCGTCGTGCGGCGGCGCGGCCAGCCGCTCGCCCGCGTAGAGGCGAGGCTGGCCCGCAAGGACGGCGTCATCCGCGCACCGATCGCACGCACCGACCGCACGCTTGCCGGCGTCCAGATCTGCCTCACGATGCGCGCGGTAGCGGTGCTCGGGCGCGGAGCGACACCGCCGGGTGTCGGCACAGTGCGAAGTGGGCAGGTCTTCGCCGGCAGCTCGATCGCGATCGCCTACCAGAGGGACGGAGCCGACACGTGGTGGCGGTTCGCCGGAACGCTCGCCAGGCGACTTCGCGGCGATCATGGCGGCGACGGCGCATTCGGCTGGCACATCTGGGCGTTCCTGGGGCTGGTTGCGGCGTTGCTCGTGCTGACCGGACGCATCGTCATGCGGGTGCTCGTGCGCGACCGCCCGATGCCGCGTCTCGGTCTCGTGATCGCGGCCGTCGCCTTCCTCAATGCGGCGGCCTGGTCGCTTGTCACGCCGGCCTTCCAGGTGCCCGACGAGCCCGCCCACGTCGCCTACGTACAGTCGCTCGCCGAGACCGCCAGGCCGCCGCCGCATCCGCCTGCGCTCGTGCTCTCGCAGGAGCAGGCAACTCTGATGCGCGACAGCGGCTTCGGCAGTGTGAGGGCGACGACGTACCGCGCCGCCGCCTGGTCGCGCCACCAGGAGCGCGCGCTCGAGGCCGACCTCGCACGACCGCTCCCGCGCCGGCTGACGATTCTCGCCGGCGAAGCCGAGCCGGAGCCGCCGCTCTACTACGCGCTGCAGGCGATTCCCTATCGCGTCGCACATGACGGCACGCTGCTCGATCGCCTGCTGCTCATGCGCCTTTTCTCGGCGCTGTTGGCCGGCGTCACCGCGCTGCTGTGCTTCCAGTTTGTGCGCGAGTGCCTGCCTACCAAACCGTGGGCGTGGACGATCGGCGGTCTCGGCGTCGCGCTCATGCCGATGCTCGGCTTCATCGCCGGCGGCGTGAACCCTGACGCGTTGCTGTTTGCGCTCTCGGCCGCGCTGTTCCTGGGCATCGCGCGGGCGTGGCGGCGCGGAGCGACGATGCGACTGGCACTCGCAATCGGGCTGCTGCTCGCGGCCGGCATGCTGACGAAGGTGAATTTCTATGCGCTCGTCCCGGGCGCGCTGTTGGGCTTCGCGCTCGCGGCGCGCCGCACGACGCTCGCGTGGGACCGGCGCGTCGTCGCACTGGTCGGCAGCGCGGCGCTGCTCGCATGTGGTCTGTTCGCCGTGGGCGCCGCGTTCGAGGCGATCGCATGGCATCGCTCGATCGCGGCGGCACGTCCGGTCGCGCCGGAAAGCCACGTCGGTCTGTGGAGCCATGTCGGCTACATCTGGCAGGTGTTCCTGCCGCGGCTGCCGTTCCAGCCGCCGACCGCCTTGACCGAACCCGGCTACCAACAGCTGTTCGAGTCGTTCGCCGGCGCGTTCGGGCAGATGGTCGTGTGGTTTCCGACGTGGGTCTACCGGCTGCTCGCTGCTGGTGTCGCCCTCCTCGGCCTGCTCGTCGTGCGGGTCCTGCACGCCGATCCGCGCGAGCTCCGTTGGCGGCGTGGCGAGCTGCTCGGCTACGCCGCGATGGCGGGAACGCTGTTGATGTTGATCGGGCTCTCCGCCGATCTGCGCCGCAATCTCATCGCGATAGTCCAAGGGCGCTATCTGCTGCCGCTGTTGCCGTTGTTCGGGGCGTTCCTGGCCCTCGGGGCACGTGGGGCCGGTGAGCGCTGGGGTAGATCCGTCGGCGTCACGATCGTCGCCACTGTCGCCGCCCTCGGCGTGTTCGGGCAGCTGCTGACGATCGTCTGGTTCTACGGCTGAGGCGCCGGTCAGCGCCGGCCGCCGATCGCGGCCCGCAGCGCGCGCCGCAGACGGCCGAGCGTGACGACGCCGCGCAGCACGCCGCCGCCGTCGAGCACCATCATCGCGCCAAGCGTGCGCAGGCCGTCGGCGTCGAGCAACGCTCGCAGCGACTGGTCCTCGTCGATTCGCCAGCGACCGGCTTCGTCCGCCTCCATCAGCTCTCTGACGAGCTGAACCGGTCGCCCGTCCTCGACCGCGTGACGCGCGCCCTCCTCGCGCAGGACGCCGACGAAGCGGCCGGCCGCGTCCACCACGGGGAACCACGGCCAGCGGTAGCGCAGGAAGAACTCGTCGAGCGCCTGGGCGGCCGGCAGCATGTCCGGAACGCTCACGGGATCCGCGTCCATGATGTCGCCGACGCGCACATCCTCGAGCTGCTCGGTGATGGTCGTCTGCGCCAGCAGGGCGCGCGAGGCGCCACCGATCATCAGCCCGACGAACACGAACCAGATGCCGATCAGGCTCGCGAGCCCGATCGTGATCCACAGCCCGCCGCCGATCAGCATGACCGAGAAGGCCTGGCCGGAGCGTGCCGCCACGCGCGTGCCGCGGTTGCGGTCGCCGGTGAGACGCCATATGAGCGCCCGCAGGATCCGCCCGCCGTCGAGCGGGTACGCCGGCACCAGGTTGAAGACGAGGACGATCAAATTCATCGTGACGAGGAAGCCGATCGTCAAGAGCACCGGCGTGACGTCGCCGCTCGATGCGAGCAGCGCGGCGTCGACGAAGCGCCCAGGCCCGACGAGTGCAAAGCCCACGAGCACGCTCACGAGGACGATCGCCAGCGTTGCGAGCGGTCCTGCCCCGGCGACCTCCAGCTCCTCGCGCGGCGTGCGGCTTTCGCGACTCATCAGCGCGAACCCGCCGAGCGGCGAGATCGTGATGCCCGCGACCTCAATGCCGTGCCGCCGTGCCGCGAGCGCATGTCCGAGCTCGTGCACCACGATCGAGGCGAACAGCAGCAGCGCGCTTGCGACGGCGGTCAAGTAGGCCGTCGTATTCGAGCTGTCGAGCGTGTCCTGGAAGGAGCCCGACAGCCAGAAGATCACGAGGAAGAGGACGACGAACCAGCTCGCGTCGACCCCGACGCGGATCCCGAGGATGCGCGCCAGCTGGATCGATCCGGGACGCCCGAACATGGTGGAATGGTGGCACAGCGCACGCAACGTCCCTCGCGGCGCTCGACCGTCCGGCCATTCGATCCGACAAGGAACCACATGAGCGACGCCCTGACCGAGCTGCGCGAGCGACTTGCCGAGATCGCCGACCTCAACGCCGCCGGCGGCCTGCTCGGCTGGGATCAGCAGACGATGATGCCCGAGCGTGCCGCTCCGCAGCGGGCCGAGCAGCTCGGGACGCTCGGCAAGCTGGTCCACGAGCGCTTCACCGACGACGAGATCGGGCGCTTGCTCGACGCCGCCGAGGCCGGGGTGGGTGGGACCGAGTCCACCGACGAGGCGCTCGTGCGCGTGACGCGCCGCGACTGGGACAAGGCACGCCGCGTGCCGTCCGAGCTCGCCGCGGAGATCGCCCGCGCCGGCGCGCTCGGCCATCAGGCGTGGGTCGACGCGCGCGAGCGCTCCGACTTCGCCGCCTTCCTGCCGTTCCTGCGCCGCAACGTGGAGCTCAAGCTGCGCTATGTCGAGTGCTTCGACGGCTACGACGACCCCTACGACGTGCTGCTCGACGACTACGAGGAGGGCATGACGAGCGCGGAGGTCGACGCGCTCTTCGTGGAGCTGCGTGCTGGGCTCGTGCCCTTGATCGCGGCGATCACCGAGCGCGCCGACGCGGTCGACGCCTCACCGCTGCATGGCGAGTTCCCGGTCGAGCGACAGCGCGTGCTCGTGCGGCGCGTGATCGAGCGGCTCGGCTGGACGCCGGACGGCTGGCGGCTCGACGACGCCGCGCATCCGTTTGCGACGAGCTTCGGTCCCGGCGACGTGCGCCTCACGACGCGCTACGACCCGGGCTACGTCGGGATGGCGCTGTACGGCGCGATCCACGAGTTCGGGCACGGCCTGTACGAGTCGCAGGTGGATCCGTCGCTCGCGCGCAGCCCGCTCGGCGAGGGAGTCTCGCTCGGCGTGCACGAGTCGCAGTCGCGCTTGTGGGAGAACGTCGTGGGGCGCGGGCGACCGTTCGCCGGCTGGCTGCACGAACAGCTACGGGAGGTCTTCCCGCGGCAATTCGGCGCGGTCTCGTCGGACGCCTTCTACCGCGCCGTCAACAAGGTGCAGCCGTCGCTGATCCGCGTCGAGGCCGACGAGGCGACCTACGGGCTGCACATCATCCTGCGCTTCGAGCTGGAGCGGGCGATGATCGCCGGGACTGTTGCGCTGGAGGAGCTGCCCGAGGCGTGGAACGCGCGCATGCAGCAGTACCTGGGCGTCGACGTGCCGAACGACGCCGTCGGCGTGCTGCAGGACGTCCACTGGTCGGGCGGCGACATCGGTTACTTCGCCACCTACGCGCTCGGCAACCTGATCGGCGCGCAGCTGTGGGAGCGGGCGCGGGCGGACCTCCCGGAGCTCGACGCCGCGCTCGCCACCGGCGACGGGTCGGGGCTGCGGGCGTGGCTGGGTTCGCATGTCCATCGTTTCGGCCGCACCTATCCGCCGCGGGAGCTGGTTCGGCGGGTCGTGGGCGGCCCGATCGCCGTCGAGCCCTTCCTGGCGTACCTGCGCGGCAAGCTGGGGCCGATCTACGGGCTCGACGCGTAGCTGGCGCTCCGCTCGGGCGCTTGCGTCGTGCTGCCCGCGCCGGTTGACCACGAGGGAGGAGTGCGGCGGGGTCCGCGCCCCGGCGGCGCCCGCTCCTCAGAGGGGCTGCTCCCTGGTCTGGCATGCACCGGATTTAAGTCTGGTCATCTATGGCCGTATATCGCCCATAGATGACCAGAGTTCGGTGGCGGGCAACTGCTCCCTCCCCCTCGTGGTCAAACCGGCGGGCCGAGCCCGTCAGCTGCGGCCGCGCGGAGCTCAGAGCACCGGCCGATGCCGGTCCACGATCGCGCGGAAGTCCAGACCGGCTGGCAACGTGCCGAAGACGTGGCCGGCGTCGCCGGCCAAGCGTGAAGCGCAGAACGCGTCGGCGACCTCACGCGGCGCGCAGCGCACGATCAAGGACCCCTGCAACGCCAGCGCCATCGCCTCGACCACGCGACGCGCGCGCGCCTCGATCTCGACGGGGTCGGCCAGCTCTCTGCGCAGGCGCTCGACGTGCGCGTCGAGCCGCGGGTCTGCGCCGGCCGACTCGTCCAGCTCGGCGAACAGCGCCAGCGCCGCCTCAGGCTCCTTGATCAGCGCCCGCAAGACGTCGAGGCACATGACGTTGCCCGAGCCCTCCCAGACGGAGTTCAGCGGCGCCTCGCGGTAGAGGCGCGGCATGCCGGACTCCTCCACGTAGCCGTTGCCGCCCAGGACCTCCAACGCCTCCGCTGCGTGTGGCGGGGTGCGCTTGCAGACCCAGTACTTCAGCACCGCGGTCGCGATCCGCTTGAAGGCGTGATCCTGCTCGTCGTAGGCGCGCGCGAGTCGCATCGCCGACAGCGTCGCGGCCTCGGACTCGACGCACAGGTCGGCGAGCACGTTCGTCATCAGCGGCTGGTCGATCAGCAGCTTTCCGAACGCGCTGCGATAGGCGGCGTGATGCGTCGCGAGCGCCACCGCCCAGCGCATCCCTGCGGCCGAGCCGGTCACGCAGTCGAGCCGCGTGTGGTTGACCATCTCGATGATCGTGGGGACGCCGCGGCCGGGCTCGCCGATCAGCTGCGCCCACGCGCCGCGGAACTCGATCTCGCTCGACGCGTTGGAGCGGTTGCCGAGCTTGTCCTTCAGGCGCTGGAGCTGGAAGCCGTTGCGCGTGCCGTCCGGGCGCCAGCGCGGCATCGCGAAGCATGAGATCCCCGCATCCTCGACCTGCGCGAGGATCAGGAACAGGTCGCACATCGGCGCGGAGGTGAACCACTTGTGGCCGACGAGCTCCCAGCCGTCGGCAACCTGCGTCGCGATGGTCGCGTTGGCGCGCACGTCGGAGCCGCCTTGCTTCTCCGTCATGCCCATGCCGCACAGCGCGCCCGCCTTCTCGTCGGCCGGGATGTCGCGCGGGTCGTAGGTCGTCGAGGTGAGGCGTGGCTCCCACGTGGCGAGCACGTCGGGCTGCGCGCGCAGCGCCGGGATCGCCGCGAACGTCATCGTGATCGGGCAGCCGTGACCGGCCTCGACCTGCCCGCCCGTCAGCCCGAGCGCGGTCCGCACCGCGTGCGCGCCGGGGCGGTCGGTGCGCCACGGCAGCGCGTGCGCCTCGTGCGTCACGCTGTTCTCCATCAGGCGATGCCAGGACGGATGGAACTCGACCTGATCGACGCGGTTGCCGAAGCGGTCGTGCGTCTTCAGTCTCGGCGGGTTCTCGTTGGCCTCGAAGCCGAGGCGGATCCCTTCGCTTCCCGCCAGCGCGCCGACGGCTGATACCTCCTCGGCGCCCCAGCCGTCGGCGCGCTGGC
>Ga0207681_10001786_pt1 | contig 13808 bp, 13 predicted proteins | sample KBSS53metaG_FD_184324 | JGI IMG/M metagenome (GOLD analysis project Ga0207681, IMG submission 184324) | Switchgrass rhizosphere microbial communities from Kellogg Biological Station, Michigan, USA - KBS S5-3 metaG (SPAdes) (version 2) | ecosystem: Host-associated > Plants > Roots > Rhizosphere... | reverse complement strand
CATATCGTCAGGCCCGCATCAACAGTGGCCTGCTTTTACTCCGCCCCGATGGCCTGGAATCTGACCGCCGTTGACAATTTTACTCCCGCCGGACACATTGGGCCAGAATGGAGCTGACGAGCCGCCAGATAGTCGCGATTATCTAAAGACGGCTCCAGCGCGCCCTCTTCGCATATTCAAGGGCGATAGGATATAAGGTCAGAATGGAAGGGGCCTCGCCAGCTTTGGATGATCGTCGCGCGGCAGCGCGAAGCGCGGACGCTTTCACTGCTGGGAACGGATCCGGTACACTGCGCTTTCGTGCTTTTATCAGTTACAGCCATGCTGATGAGAGCGCTGCATCCAAATTACATCATTGGCTCGAAACCTATTCCTTGCCGCGAAACATCGTCGGCAAGCCGACGCTCAAGGGCGTGGTGCCCAGGCGCCTCAATCCCATATTCCGAGATCGGAACGAATTCGCTGCAGCTTCAGACTTAAGCGAAGAGGTCGCGGCCGCCCTGTCTGCGTCTCGGGCCTTGTTGGTTCTATGCTCTCCCGCCGCCAAGGCGTCGCGTTGGGTCGATAGCGAAATCCGCCTGTTCAGAGCATTGCATACCAAGGGCGACATCATTCTGGCCTTGCTCCAGGGTGAGCCGGCGGACGCCTTCCCCCGAGCTGTTCTCGAGGTCGAGGGCGGCCAGGCATCGCGTGAACCGATCGCGGCGGATTTTCGCAAGCATGGCGATGGCAAGCAGCTGGCCCGGCTGAAAATCGTCGCTGGCCTTGTTGGCTTGCCGCTCGACGAAGTCATCCAGCGGGAAAATCAGCGACAGCTTAGACGCGTGATGGGGATCACACTCGCGGCGATCCTGGCTGCGCTAATGCTGGGCTTTATGCTGGCCTTTGCCTTGACCGCCCGTAATCAGGCGGAACGGCAGCGGCAGCAAGCGGAAGGGCTCATTGAGTTCATGCTGACGGATTTGCGATCGCGATTGCAGGGGGTGGGCCGTCTCGACATATTAGGTGCGGTCAATGATCGAGCGCTGGCTTATTATGCCGCCGAGAAGGATCTGCACAAATTGCCAGACCCCTCTCTTGAGCGTCGCGCGCGCGTGCTCCATGCGATGGGCGAGGACGATCAACGCCGGGGACGTGCTGACATGGCGCGTCTGGAGTTTGAAGAGGCTCGGCGGGCGACCGCAGCCCTGCTGCGCAAAAGCCCCAATAATGCCGACCGCATCTTTGCGCATGCGCAGTCTGAGTTCTGGCTTGGCTACGTGTCCTACACACATAAGGACGCCAGACATGCTCTACCGCGCTTTGAAGCCTATCTGATGCTCGCCAGGCGCCTTCTGGCCGTTGCCCCCGATGCGCCACGGTCCATGCGGGAACTGGCTTATGCTTATGGCAATATCTGCTCCCTGCAACTCGACCAGAGCAAGGATGCTGTGGCCAGCCAGGTGGCTTGTCAGCAATCTCTCAACGCCATGCAAAAGGTCGCACAGGCATTGCCACAAGATCGCTCCGTCTGGAGCGATTTGGCCAATCGGGAAGCTTGGGTATCCCAGGCGCTGGAAGACGGGGGAAAGAAGGAGCAGGCCTTGGCGGCACGGCGTCATCAGATTGGCATTGTTGACAAGCTGCTTGCAAGCGATCCACATAATGCGACATTTCGTGAGGATTGGGTATTGGCACAGTTCTCGACGGCCAAATTGCTTAAAAAACTGGGGCAGAATGCCGCTGCGGCTTCTGCGGCACGGCAGGCAACAACAGGCCTCGACGCTTTGCTTCAGATTGACCCTGCAAATGTTGATTGGCGCTATTGGCGCCGTGATATGACTGCAACCTTTCCAGAATTGTCGCAGAAGGACTGATCATGCTCAAATTTCCCTTGGCACATTATCCTTTAAGCACGCGTCCCACGGCTGCGGAGGAGAATGACAACCTCATCAGCTTTGACGTGACATTCGAGGCTGCTGACAACCAGATCCTTCTCAAGATGGTTGATCGGGACGACCCTGAGCTTGATTATATCGCTGTGAGAAAGGACACCCGGGTCGAAATCAAGCTTCTAGGGGAGCAGATTTACTTCTCGAAGGACTATGACGGCATCACCACAAAGATCGCCCTGAACGAATTTTACGGCAGCCTATGCTATGGCGATTTTGATGAGCGCTTCGAGCGGTACAAAAGTCTGTCTTTTGTGGCGCGGTTTAACAAGGGCGGACAACGCGGCACCGTTCATCCCTTCAATATCAATATTGATCTGCTGCAGGAAGATGGTGCGAAAGAGCCGCGCTGGATCGCACTAAGCATCGATCCGGATATCAAAAATCCGCCGCCGCGACGCCTCTAGCGGATGATATGCTCAGCGCATGCTGCGACGGTCGGGCCATTGGATGCACGCAGGGGTAAATGTGGTGATTGCCGATAAGATTAATCGCATCCGGCGGCTAGCGCGGGCAGGCGAGACGGAAAGGGCATGGACACTTTTCGGACAGATTGGTCTGAAGGACTCTGATCAGCAGCCAGAATTGCTCAGCCTAAAAGGCCGTCTTATTAAAGACCGGGCTCTCAAGTCGGTAGGGGAGGACAGGATCGCCTTGCTGGAGCAAGCGCGCGATGCCTATCTTGATGCCGCAGCGCTGCGGCGCGCGACATATCCGCTTATCAATGCTGCGACAATCGCGCTGCTCATGGGCCGCAAGGAGCAAGCCAAGCAGTTAGCGCGTGACACGCTCGACATGCTCGATTCAGGCGATCATGAGGCGGAAACGCCCTATTGGTTGCGAGCCACCCGCGCTGAAGCGGCCTTACTTGTCGGGCAGTCCGATGCGGCACGTCTGGCGATGTCCAGTGCCATGGAAAGCGCGCCGCAGGCATGGGAAGATCACGCATCCACTCTCCGCCATCTGCGTCTGGTGCTTCAATGCCTAGGACAATCCGCCACTTGGCTGGACAGCCATCGCCCGCCACCAACGCTTCACTTCAGCGGCCTCATAGCTATTGCCGATGAACGGGCTCTTGCAGAAGAGATCGGGCCGATCTTGGACGAGATTTCGCCTGTCGGGGCTTATGGCGCGCTCGCAGCGGGAGCCGACATCGTCATTGCTGAGCTCCTCGTCCAGCGCGATGTCGCGCTTCATGTCATTCTTCCCGCGCAAGTCGCCACGTTTAAACGGACATCCGTCAGCTGTTTTGGTGCGCGGTGGGAGAGTCGCTTTGAGGTCTTGCTGGACGGGGCAGACTCTGTGGAAATCGTGCGCGGCCCGGACAGTGTGTCGCGGGCGAGCGTCATGATCGCAGATCAGGTCGCGATGGGCCTGGCGGTCGAAAATGCAGCATTACTGGAAAGCTATCCTATCGCGCTACGCGTGACCGATGGCAGTACGCGGCAGAGACTGAACGGGGATAGTGGAGCGCACGACATCATTGTGCACGATGTGCCAGCGGTCCGATCCGCAGACCCTATTCCTGCCATTCCCGAATTTGAACGACGCGCCTTAGTGGTTTTAGGGGGGGAATGGGATATTGCCGCACTTATTTCAGCGGGCGCGCATGTAGACGAACGGGCAGATCATCGCACATTGCTCTGGTTCGAACGTCCCGTGACAGCAGTTCAAGCCCTATTGGCTGATGCGTCACCAGGAGATTCTCCTCGGGTGGCGGCCATTGACTATCGGGCGGTCGATCCTCTCCAATGTGGGGACTGCTATGAGGTCGCCCGGATATTGGCACCTCTTGGGAATGCGCGAAATCTGGTCGTGTCACAGGTGGTTGCAATGGCTTTGAGGTTGGAAGCCCCGGATATGTGTCCTGAGAAAATGGGGCATGTCGCGACGCCTTTGGGCGATTTGACATTCCACGCCATAGCAGTGCCGGCGAAGTAGTAGGGGATCATCCCTTTTCTAAGCGATCATGTCCTGCAACATTCGCGGGGCGATTACGGTGAGGCCAGCGTCGTCGCGGCTGATTACACCACGCCGCTCGAGCGATGCGATCGCGCGCGATGTTGTTTCGCGAGTTGTGTTGGCGCGCAAGGCTAGCATTGTCATCTTGGGTGCTGGCGAGACCCTTTGATTCCCGTCGCAAATGCGGACCAATTCTGAATATACGCGCCCAGCCGCTGACAATGTCGACCGGGTGGCGATTCGGTCCAGCGCCGTGTCGAGCTGTCGGCCAAGCAAACGGGCAAGCCCTGCGCCAATGGCTGCGTTGCCGCTTGCCATCCTAGCAAGCAACTGCGTGCCGAGGCGAAGCAGGCGAACATCGCCATTGGCAACGAGGTCGGCGCGATTCGTCCCCGGTTCAGGATAAGCACCAAAAATTTCGCCGGGACCATGATAGGCGATTTGGACATGTTGGCCATCCAGGCCGAGTAGCTGAACATTGACAATGCCCTCAAGAACTAGCCAGCAAAAATCGCATTGGTCACCCTGATGCCCAATGATTGCTTTGTGCCGAAAGTCTTGAACCGCCGCCTCATGATTAATATGCTCTGCGACGCTTTCGTCACAGTCGAACATTGCGGCAATCGCGTCCAGGCGGTCAGCATTAAGCAATTGAGACCATCTCCAACGATATTCGCCCGCTACACTGTTGCGAAAATAAACACAGCAGTGAAGGCATTATAGCGCGTCAGAACCCTAACTTGATCATAGTTTTTCGCCGTGATGCGGATCACGGAAGTGAGGGCGAGATTGCGCCATATGGTCCTTGCGACCCGGGGACGGCCAATTCTGGTCGTCTCTCACTAGGCCCAGCCGCAAGGCTGGGCCCTTTTTCGTGAAGCGCCTGGCGATGGCTGGCAAAGATGAGCGTGATGCTTGTCACGACGCCCAATGGAGAATGTGGCTACAAGTCGGTGAGGACCGGGCGCATTCATTCCGGGCTATGGAGATAATATGCCGAGATTGTTCCAGATCGGTAGCCGTGGTGGACGGGCAGGCGGGCTACTCCTTGTCCTTTCCGCTTGCGCTGTTCTGGTAGCTTTATCGACTGGAAAGTCATCCGTTCCAATGACGCATTCATCGCATCTGACGATGTCGTGTTCACGCACAGTGCTGGGGCGTGATACGCCTGGGGAAGACCGGTCATTTCTGCTCATGTGAACAGGATGGTGCATTGCTATTTGCAGGCGCGGGGGAGGAGCAGAAGCAGTTAGCGATACGCTTGTCACGGGATGTGGGCTGACTGGCATTCTTAATTCGGCACGGCACTCGAGTGCGAATGCCGTGCCGAGTCCGAATAGAATGGGGTTCGCCTCGGACTTAAGCGATATTGCACAGATAATTTCACCTGTATCGGCAAAAGATGGTTAATGCATAGAGTAACTGTAGATAACAGATCCTCTGCACCGTCAAGTTTTACCACAGGACCTATGAGATGTGCGTATGGAGTCGCGTCATGCATAGGCTGGTCCACCATCGCTACTGAATTGCCGCCGCGGGGCGCCCGTTGCGTAGCTTATGCCATCGATAGAGCGGACTCGTTATCTCGAAGGGCCATATTTCCGTTCTTACCTCATCATTTTGCCCGTTTCTGATTAGCAAATCGCTTCATTTGCACCCAAAACGCACCCAAAATCAGATCGGCGCTTTGGCATAGCGCAAAAAAATTCCGCCGTCCCGCCCCTGCGGGGCGGCCGCGCTCTACCTCCCTGTGGTCGGCCGAGCCACGCGTGCCGCGCGTCTCGTCGGTTCCCGCGACGATCGCATGACGGGTGCAGGCCTTGCGGCCTCTTGGCGGTCGCGCTGCCGCGCGGCGTTGTAGGTCGGACCGCTCAGGGTGGCGGGGTGTGGGCGTCGTTACCCGATAGGCCCGCCGCGGGGGGCTGCAACCCGGACAAGCCCGGGTCCTTCTCTTCGTTGCGGTTCCTGAAGGAATGCAGCCCCCCTTCCTCGGTGCGCCTTGCGGTCCACTCCTGCCGCCCACCCCCCGCCACCCTCCGGCGGGCCGGTGCTGTGAAAGGCAGGAAGGTTTGAAGCAAGTTATCATGGACAATCAGAACAAGACGCCGGGTCGGAGCCTGTACGACGACGTCACCGCCACGATCATTGCCCAGCTGGAGGCAGGATGCTTGCCCTGGGTCCAGCCCTGGCAGGCTGACGATGCCGCGATCGGTATCCCCAGAAATGCCGCAACCGGAAGAAGCTATTCGGGGATCAATGTCCTCATTCTGTGGAATGCGCTGTTCGGGCACGGCTATGAGACACAGCGCTGGCTCACATATCGGCAGGCGATGGCTCTTGGCGGCAGTGTCCGCAAGGGCGAGAGCGGCACCAGCATCTGCTATGCCGACAGCTTCGTGCCGAAGAATAGCGGTGGTGGGGGCGAGGATGGCGTCAGCGCCGACGGCGAGCCAAGACGTATCCCGTTCCTGAAGCGCTTCACGGTGTTCAACATCGATCAATGTGTGGATCTTCCCGAGCAGGTCCATGCCCCTGACATCCTGCGTGGCCCCGAGGTCATCGTGCCGCAGGCCGAGACGCTGGTGAAAGCCACGGGCGCGGACATCCGGATCGGCGGGACTCTGGCCTATTATGACCCCAATACAGACCAGATCCATGTCCCCCGCCGGCAGCTATTCGGGGCGAGCATCGATTGGTACCGCACGGTCTTGCATGAACTCGGCCATTATGCCGAACGCAGGATTATGCCGGATGGCCTTTCGGAATGGGGGTTTTCCGTGGGTCAGCCATGCGGTAGTTCGGCATAATCAGAGCGCTTCGAGCCAGGCGAGCAGTTCGTCGTCAGGCCTAAACCTCCCGGGTTTGGTCTCCGGAGCAGCAATGCTGGCCAGTGCTTTTTCCTTCAGCCGCATGTCGGCATGGATATAGATTTGCGTTGTCTCGACGGACTCATGCCCGAGCCAGAGCGCAATGACGGACTGATCGACGCCATGGTGAAGCAACTCCATAGCGGTGCTGTGGCGCAGGGTGTGCGGGCTTACCCTCTTGCTGGCGAGGCTTGGGCAAGAGCGAGCCGCAGCTAGGCAGTGCTTGCGGACCAGATGTTCCAGGGCGTCACGCGAGAGTGGATCGCCACGGATGGAAGGGAACAGCGGCCCATCATCGTAGCTGCGCCATTCTTTCAACCAGTTTTGCAGGGCCTTGGCGGTATCCCGACGAAGCGGGGTGCAACGTTCCTTGCGACCTTTGCCCAGACAGCGGACATGTGCCCCGGTGCCGAGGACGACATCCCTGCGGCGCAGACCTGTCAGTTCCGATACCCGCAGGCCCGTTTGCAGGGCGACCAGCAGCAGGATGTGGTCTCGCCGACCGGTCCAGGTCGAACGGTCGGGCGCAGCCAGCAATGCCGCGATCTCAGGTCCATCGAGGAACGTGACGCTTCTCTTCACATAGCGCTTGTCCGGCAGAGCGAGGATTCTCTGGCAGTGCAGCAGCCACTCTGGCTCGTTCATGGCTACATAGCGGAAGAAGGACCGGATGGCGGCAAGGCGCGTATTGCGGCTTCGCGCGCCATTGCCTCGCGCCGTTTCGATATGGATGAGGAAGTCGCCGACCACGTCGGCATCAAGATCGGCGATGCCGAGGCTCGTCGGCGGCTTTCCCGACCGTGCGGCAGCAAAGCGGACCAGAAGCCGGAACGTATCGCGGTATCCCGCGATCGTGTGGCGGCTTGCCTCCATCTGTGTGCAAAGCCGGTCGGTGAAGAAGCGCTGGAGCAGCGCCGGGAACGTCATGCCGGTCATGAGCATATCTCCCGATCTTGAGGATCGGTGATCCGGGCTGACGCCAGGTCCAGCAGTTCCGGAACGGCCTCGATATACCAATAGGTGTGATCGGGATTGGCATGGCCAAGCCATGTGGTCAGCTTGATCATTTCGCGCGCAGGATCCTTGCCGGACCTGTACCAGTCGATCATCGTTCGCGCAGCAAAGCTGTGCCGTAGATCGTGGATGCGGGGACCACGGCCGTGGCGCCCCTCGGTCTGAGGTTCGCGCAGTCCGATGCGTTGGCACACATGTGCAAAGTTGTAGCGGGCGCCGCAATCGCCGAGCCTGCTTCCATCGCATTTGACGAAGAGGGGAACCGATGCGCCCCCCAGCAACCGGTCCCTCTGGGCAACATAGGCGCACAGCCGATCGAGAACAGTATCGTGGACGGGAAGCAGGCGCTCCTTGCCAAGCTTGCCGCAGCGGACGTGAACGATACCGGTATCGAGATCCACGTCACCGGTATCGAGGCTCAGCGCCTCATTGATCCGCATGCCCGTCACCGCGATCAACCCGAACAGGGTCGAGCAGGTCAGACCGCGCATGCCATAGATTGACGGCAGCTGCGTCGCCTCTTCGACGATGGCGACGATCTGCGCCGGGGTGAAGATATAGGGATGCGTTCTGCAAGAGCGGTAAGGGACCAGCCCACGGGGAAGCACTTCATGGGCAGCGTCCATGCCGTGGAGCCACTGGCTGAACAGGCGTACCATGATGAAGCGAGCCCCCCATGTCGATCGCCTGGCGTTGCCGAACGCTCCCTGCCAGCGCAGGAACAGGTCGGTCGTGACATGATCGACGCCCTGCTCATCGGCATATTGCACGAAGCGGCGCAGCGCCCTTTCGGCTGTGCCCAGATCATATCCGAGGCTGCGCCTAACGCTGAGATAGCGGTCAAGTTCATGAGCGAGAGTCATTGTGCCTCTCCCGCCACCGGCCACGGTTTTGCGATCGAGCGCAGGCCGTCGATATCCAGCTTCGCATAGATCATCGTCGAAGCGCGCGACCTGTGGCGCAACATGTCGCCGATTTCGGCAAGTGAGGCGCCGTTGCGTACCATGTTCGTTGCCAGGCTGTGGCGAAGGACGTGCGATCCTACATACGGGCCGGGCGGTGTGACGCCGGTCGCTGCGAACGCATCCTGCAATATGGTGTTGATGACCTGCCCATCCTTGAAGGCGCCATTTGGCGCCCGCAACGAGACGAACAGCGTCCGTGATCCCGATACGCGCTCCTGACGGATATAGGCTGCGATCGCTTCTCCAACATCCGGCGGAACAGGCAGGCGATCATGGCGCTGGCCCTTGCCCCGGACCAGCAACTCACCAGCGCGCCAGTCGATATCGTCAAGCTGGATGGCGATCACCTCCGGTGCCCGCAGCCCGAGCCGCGCCATCATCAGCAGCATCGCATGATCGCGCAGTCCATGCTTCGGATTATCGCGGACCCATGCGAGCAGGGCTTCGATCTGCTCAGGCGACAGGAAGCGCGGCAGTCTCGCACCCCAGCGCTGGGCGACGGTCGGCACGCACAGCGCAAGGTTGGTTTCCGTGACGCCGCGCTGGAACAGATATTGGAAGAAGTTGCGCAGGTGGGTGGCGGCGGTCTTGTCGCGATAGGGACCTTTTCTCCCGAGCAGATATTGAAGGAAGGATATTACATCGCCTGCGCTGATCGCCGCGAGATCGGTTTCGTCGCTGCCGAACCGATGGTCGAGGAAGCGGTCGGCAAAGCGCCAGGAATGGTAGATCGTACGCGGACTGATCCCGCGCTGCCTCACCAGATACTCTTCATAATCGACGCGCAACGCTGCACGGGCCATCTGCCCCGGTGTCGCGACCGGAGCTGGCACCGTGCCGCTGGTAATAAGATGGGCGACAAAGCGCCGTGCGATATTCTGGCATTTGTTGGGCTCGCGCCGGTTGCGTTCGTCATTGCGAACCAACTCGGCCGCCCGTTCCGCTGTCAGGTCTTGTGGCGATATTCCGGCGGCTTCGATCAGGGATACCAACCGCGTCAGCAGGACCCGATAGGCCTTTATCGTTTGAGGCTTGTAGTTTTCGGCGGTCAGCCGCTCCATGAACGTAGCGATATCTCGGTCGAACAGGCATTGCAGGTCGTTCGGCATTTTTCGTGCTCCTTGCTATGGAAGCACGATCCGACCCTTGCGACCGCCCCGACCGCAATACTATCGTCAGCTCGTCATTCCCGATTAGGGCATGACGATCATGATCTTTGTTGCGGGCGGGACGATATGAAGAAGGCGACCAAGGGGCCGAGCATTAAGACGGCCCAGGCATTGCTGGCGAAGCATGAGTGCCCCGTGCCGTTCCACGAGGTACGCACCCGCTTTCTGGGCAATATCGCAACGCCCGCGATTTCGGCCTCGCCGCTTCAGATCATCAAGGACCTTTGGGGTGGCGAACTGCCCCCCTTTGACAGCATCGAGGAGGTCAACGAACTGCTCGATACTCTGGTGCAAGGGCTCTGGAACGACCTCACCCGGCATCAGAAGCGCAGTCAGCCGTTCCGGTTGACCCGCCCGTCGACAGAGCCGACCGCCGTCGACCTGGGCCAATATGGCCTCGTTCGCCTCCAGGAACTGGATGGGTTCATTGAAGGCCTGTTCAATGGCGAAGACGTCATCGACCTGCCTGAACGGGCGCACGAGGCCGTCGACCGTCTTGCGGAGATGCGCGCTATGATGGCGGGTATTTGCGAGCTGGTTTCGCGCGCACCGGATGCCGATGACGCCGCCAAGCTCGACACGACCTTCAGGCATTTGCGCGAACTGACGCGGATCATGGAGACCGAGATCAACGAGGCCGTATTGTCCTGCACCCGCGCGCGCCGCCAGATGATCGAGGGCATCCTCACCGAGAAGCCGACGGTGCATTGACGGCCATGATATCCGAAGACCAACTCCGCGAGAAGCTACGCAAGATCGAAGCGCTCTACGCTGGTGCAAAGACCGATGGTGAGAAGTCCGCCGCTGGCGCAGCGGCGGAGCGCATCAGGGTCAAATTCGAGAATGCCAGCAAGCAGGAACGTGCCGAGGAGTTCAAATTCTCAATTTCCGATCCCTGGTCACGTCAGCTTTTTATCGCCCTATGCCGCCGATACGGCATCAAGCCCTTCCGCTACACGCGGATGCACCGTCAGACTGTCATTATCCGTGCCCCGGCCAGCTTCGTCCAGATGACGCTTTGGCCGGAGTTTGAGGAATTGAGCAGCGCCCTCACTGCTCATCTCGACGAGATCACCACGAAGATCATCCGCGAGGAAGTGCACGAAGGCACCCAGGATGCCGACGAGGTGCGTGAACCGCGCCAGCTACGGTGAGGGCGACGCGGCGATAAGCGAACGCGGTTCGACATCGGCCGCAAACGTCCCTAGCCGACGTGCGGAGCTGTCCAGAGCCAGCCGTTAAGCTGACGGAAGTCACGTTGATCGCGGTTCACCAACCTCATAGACGCGCAGGTTGCGATCACCGATGCCAAGGCTTGGCCAAGCCGCGCGCCACTCGGCAATATGCGCCGAGGCAAAGTGACCATCGAGGGCCTCCTGATCGGCCCAAAGCTCTTTGACGTGAATGACGCCTGGGACGAGTACATCCTCCGCGTAGCCATATTCAACGCAACCTTCTTCGGCACGACTGGCCTCAGTCATACGCTTCATGATCGGCCGAGCGGCCTCCATGTTGTGCGCAGGAAGACGAACGGTTCCGACAATCAACAGCATAAATCGAACATAACGGCGTGGCCGTTTGAAAGAAAGGCTTCGACTGCTTTTGTTCGATCACACTGAAACCCGATCATCCCCAAATTACCCCAGAGAATTGGTCATCACCAAGGCGGTCATTCGAAGCCGTCTGATTATGCCGAACTTCCGCATGGCTGATTCACGGAAAACCACCATTCTGAACGGCCATGCGGCATAATCCTGCGTTCGGCATAATGCCCGTTATGCCGATATCGGCATAAGACCCACTGGACTCGGCACAAGAGCCGCCTTGATCGCAATTTTGGTCGCGAGAAGTGGGGCGACGAGGGCTACGCGCGCGAGGAACTTGTTGCCGAATTAGGTGCGGCCTTCCTGGCCGCCGATCTTGGATTGGCGATTGAGCCACGTTCTGACCATGCCAGCTATATCGCGAGTTGGATCACAGTGCTGCAAAATGATGCCCGCGCCATCGTTCAGGCCGCCGCCCACGCCGAACGTGCCGTTGCCTTCCTTCACCAGTTGGCAAATCGCGATGAGGAAAAGGACGCGGCATAGGCAGAATTGAGGCCGCCCCGTTGGGGCGGCCAGTTTGTTTGCCGCCAACCCTCACCCACCGCCATCGAGAAGAAAAGAGCAGCATCGACAAATCTATCACTTAGTGCTAGGTAAGCGTCATGAGAGCGTTCAAGGGCAAGCAGTTCAGCCGTTGGGCAGCCGGGGAAGGGATCGACGATGCCGACCTATGCCATGCAGCCGCCGAAGCTTTTGCCGGTCAATATGATGCCGACCTGGGTGGCTATCTCTTCAAGAAGCGAATTGCCCGACAGGATGGCGGAAAATCCGGCGGCTTTCGAACGATCTTGGGGTTCAGAAAGTCGAATTCGAAGCGAATCTTCTTCTTGTACGGCTTCCCCAAGAATGTGCGGGCAAATATCACATCGAAAGAGCAGACTGCGCTTAGCGCAACCGCTTCCGCCTTGGTGGACGCGACTGACTCTCAGATTGATGGGTTGAAAGCAAAGGGAACGATTTCGGAACTGGAGTGCGGAAAATGAGCGACATTCTCGATATGGCCCATGACATGGCGAAGGACCTCCATGCTGTAGGTGCCATGGATACCATTACGATGCGGATGATGGACGAGCTTTGCCTGCCGAAGAAGCGCGCCTTCACTGCCGCCGAAATTCGCCGCATCCGTCAACGGACGCGGATGAGTCAGCCAATTTTTGCTGTCATGGTGGGCGTTGGCGCTAGCACCGTTGCCCAATGGGAACAGGGCAACAAGAAGCCCAGTGGCGCTTCGGCGCGGCTCCTCGATATCATCGACCGCAAGGGTATAGAGGCCATTGCGTAAACCTCCCGACACGCTTTCCGATATTCCCCCATTTCAGGCCGACCAGCTGCATTAACCGCTAGCCCCATACCTGTGCGGTTTCGGCGTCGTAAAACTCTACCTCTAGCGGCCACTTTTCGTGTCTGAGACTCGCCATCCATTTGGCGCGCCCGATGATCTCCTCGTTCCACGTCTCGAGCGGATCACCATAGAGGCCAACATACAGTTTTTTGAACCTGCCGCGGCCGATACGAGTGAGGATGTGGTCATCGTTCGCGGCGAGAGAATGCCCAAAGATGAACCAGCAGTGTTTCCCTTGAATCACATTATTGGTGAGTTGCTTGAGGCCTTGATAAAGATAGGCGTTGTGCCGGATCTTGTCTTTCTTTTGGTTGCTCGTTCCTTCTGCCACAAACAGCGGAAACTTGTTTCCGGCGAGCGCGGCGCGGGCTTGTTCGATCAGCGGGACGCCCTTCCTGACCCAAGTGTATTTCAACAGATCCTTTCCGGAATCGAAGAGATGTAGCGCGCCGTGGAGGAACATAACGCTGGCGCTATGTGCGTTTGTCTCTCCCTGCCACACGACATAGTCCGCGTCAGGTTCGTCCTCATCGTTGCCGAAGCCGTCGTTCTTGGCGAGATTGATCGCATCGCCGAACGGCAGGTCGTCGTGCATTAGCGTCCAGTAGAGCAATAGGTCGTAGTTTAGCGTAAAGACGCATCCACCTTTATCGCCAGAAAGAAAGTGAGAAAGGAAGCGGCGACAGGCCCAGAACTTGGCTTCCGATATTTCTGACGGGACATGCGGGTGGTTGCCTGCGATCGTCTGAACCAAGATTTCCTTCAGCATCGCTGCATGTTCGAGCATCTTAGCCGACGCTGCTCCCCCATCGGCGACGTAGGCGGGCAGAATTGTTGCCGCACTCTCCAGCGTACGGATGACCGCCTCGAAGTCCTTATACCAAATCTCTGAGAGGGTGACTCTGGAGGGGGTTGCCAAGAGGTGCGCGGCTTGATTCACCATGGCGAACC
>Ga0207681_10001784_pt1 | contig 13814 bp, 11 predicted proteins | sample KBSS53metaG_FD_184324 | JGI IMG/M metagenome (GOLD analysis project Ga0207681, IMG submission 184324) | Switchgrass rhizosphere microbial communities from Kellogg Biological Station, Michigan, USA - KBS S5-3 metaG (SPAdes) (version 2) | ecosystem: Host-associated > Plants > Roots > Rhizosphere... | reverse complement strand
CCGCGAAGTTGCGGAAGCTCGACTCGCGGTCGGTGCGGTAGTCGCGGATCGCCTTGTAGAGGCCCACGAGCCCCTCCTGGATCAGGTCGTCGCTGTCGCCGCCAGCGAGGAAGTACGACGACGCCTTGAGGCGGACGAAGCCGTAGTAGCGGCGCACGAGACGGTCGTACGCGTCTGGGTTTCCCTGCTTGGCAAGGGCAATCAGGAACCCGTCATCAACCTGAAGCTGAGACTGAGAGTTCTGGGAGATTCGAGCCACGAGATGTCCTTTCGAGGGTCGCGGAGACCGCGAACCGTCGCTTCGTGACGCTTTACCTCCCCAGGCGCCGCACCGATCTTGCTATCTGAGTCGGATGGGAGAGCCTCAAGCTCAAGTCCACCCTTATGAGCGCGGCAGAATGCCAAGTTATGGACCCCGTGTCAAGCGGCAGCCGCACGTTGCGTTGCAGCGGAAGGATCAGCCGCGTTGGCGAGTGATCTCGTACAGCAGCGCCGCGGCCGCTGCCGAGACGTTGAGCGACGCGATCTTCCCGTGCAGCGGCAGCGCGATCAGCTCGTCGCACGATCTCGCCACGCGGGGGCGCAGCCCACTCCCCTCCGAGCCCATCACGAGCACGACCTTGCCGCGGTAGTCCGGCTGTGTGTAGGCCGTACGCGCGTCGCCGGCGGCGCCGTACGACCACGCCCCGGCTCTGCCGGCGTCGAGCAGGAAGTCGGCGAGGTTGCGCACGCGTGCGATCGCGAGGTGCTCGACCGCGCCCGCCGATGCCTTGCAGACGGCCGGCGTCACGTCGGCGCTGCGGCGCTCGGGGATCACGACGCCAGTCGCGCCCGCGCACTCGGCGGTGCGGCAGATCGCGCCGAGGTTCTGTGGATCCTGGATCTCGTCGAGCGCGACGATCAGCGCATCCTCGCAAGCGAGCAGCTCGGCGGCGTCGGCGTAGCGGTACGCGGACACCTCGGCGCAGATGCCCTGATGGTCGGGCGAGCCGGCGCGCTGCTCGATCTGGTCGACCGAGGCCGTGGTGACGCGCGCGCCGCGCAGCCACGGCTCGCGCACGGCCCGCTCGGTCGCCCATACCTGCGTCACCGTGCGCGGTCCGCGCAGCGCCTCGTGGACAGCGTTGCGGCCATAGAGCACCATCGACCCGCCGGGCGCAGGCGTGAGCTCGGCGCGGTGACGCGGGGACGGCATCAGCCGCGCGGGACGAGCGTCGCGCCGTCCGCGCCGTCGCGGACCTCCCAGCCGCGCGCCGCCAGCTCGTCGCGCAGGCGGTCGGCCGCAGCGAAGTCCTTCGCCGCACGTGCCGCCTGGCGGAGCTGAAGCAGCTCCAGCGCCTCCGCGTCCGGCCCGCCGGCGGCCGCGTCGGCGTCGAGCAGCTGCGCGAGCGCGAACACGCTGAGCATCTCGCGCAGGTCGGCGTCGCCCACCTGCTCGCCCGCCTCGCTGCGACGGTTCGCCTCGCGCACCCACTCGAACACCGTCGCCAAAGCTCTCGGCGTGTTGAAGTCGTCCGCCAGCGCGTCGAAGAACGCCTCGCGCAGCGGCGCGAGCTCCGCCGGCGAGTCGCCCGCGACCAGCCGTCGCCCGGCGTCCTTGATCCGCTCCACGGAGCGCGCCGCCTCGCTCAGGCGCTCGTCCGAGTAGGCGATCGGCTGGCGGTAGTGGCCGGCGCAGAAATAGGCGATCAGCGCGTCGCGCCCGTGCGCGGCGAGCGCCTCGTGCAGCAGGAAGATGTTGCCGACCGACTTCGCCATCTTCTCGCCCTCGAGCCGCACCATCCCGTTGTGGACCCACAGGCGCGTGAGCGGCTCGCCGCGCGCAGCAGCCGTTTGGGCGGCCTCGTTCTCGTGATGCGGGAAGACGAGGTCGGAGCCGCCGCCGTGGATGTCGAAGCCGACGCCGAGCAGCGTCTCCGCCATCGCCGAGCACTCGATGTGCCAACCCGGGCGACCACGGCCCCACGGTGCGTCCCAGGCGGTGTCCTCCCCCTCCTTCTGTGCCTTCCAGAGGGCGAAGTCGAGCGGATCCTGCTTCAGGGCGGTGCCCTCGACGCCCTCACCCTGATCCATGTCATCGATCTGGCGGTGCGACAGCTCCCCGTACGCCGGGTAGGAGCGCACGTCGAAGTACACGTCGCCCTCGACTGCATAGGCATGGCCCTGCTCGATCAGCGACTGAATCAGCGCGACGATCTCATCGATCGTCTCGCTTGCGAGCGGCTCGTGGTCCGGACGCCCCAACCCGAGCCCGTCCGTGTCGGCGACGTAGGCGGCCGTCATCTCGCGCGCCAGCTGCGCGCTCGGCACGCCGGCGACGCGGGCCGCGTCATAGATCTTGTCGTTGACGTCGGTGACGTTGGCGACGAACGTCACCGCGTAGCCCTCGCGCTCAAGGAAGCGCTTCAGCAGCGAGAAGACGACATACGGCCGCGCGTTGCCGACGTGGATGCGCCCGTAGACGGTCGGCCCGCACGCGTACATCGACACGCGCCCCGGGTCGCGCGGCTGCAACGGCTGGAGCCGCCCGCTTCTCGTGTCATGCAGCTGGATTTGGCGCACGAAGGCGCACCCTACCGAGCCGGGCTCAGGCCGCGACGCCGGGGAGCTCGACGGTGGCTATCGCGAGCGCGGCGGCGCCCTCGACGCGGCCGACGAAGCCCATCCGCTCCCCGCGCGTCGCCTTCACGTTCACCCGGTCGGGCGCGAGCGCGAGCACGTCGGCGAGGTTCGCGCACATCGCGGCCTTGTGGTCGAGCAGCTTCGGCCGCTCGAGCATGATCGTGGCGTCGACGTTCACGACCGCCGCGCCGCGCTCCGCAAGCAGTGCGTCCACATGGCGCAGCAGCTCGAGCGAGTCGGCGTCCTTCCAGCGCTCGTCCGTGTCAGGGAAGTGTTCGCCGATGTCGCCAGCGCCGATCGCACCGAGCAAGGCGTCGATCACGGCATGCGTGAGCACGTCGGCGTCGGAATGGCCGTCGAGGCCGAGCTCGCTCTCGATCGTGACGCCGCCGAGGATCAGCGGCCGGCCCGCGACCAGTCGGTGGACATCCCAGCCGATGCCCGTGGCGATCACCCGATCGGCTCCAGCCGCCGCTGCCGCCCCTCGAACACGCACAGCTCGCGCACGCCCTGCGCCGCGAGCCACTCCACCGTCGAGGCGTACTCGAAGCCGACGTGTCTCGGATAGTGCGCGTCGCTGTTGAGCGCGATCGGGCAGCCAGCCTCCAGGCACATCGCGAGGAACGGCGCTGCCGGATAGCGCTCGCAAACCGGCTTGCGCAGGCCTGCTGTGGACACCTCTACTGCGATTCCCGACTCGGCGATCCCCTCGATCGCGAGCTCGTAGAAGCGGCGCAGATCGCCGTCCGGCCGCGGTCGGTCATTGCCCCACACCTTCACGAGATCGGGGTGCGCGAGGATGTCGAATAGGCCGCTGCGCGCCGCCTCACCGAGCCACTCGAAGTAGCGCTTCCAGACCTTCTCGGGGTCGACCGAGCGGGTCGACCAGATGTCCCAGTCGGGATGGTCGACGGCCTCGTCGCCGACGAAGTGCACCGAGCCGATCACGTAGTCCCACTCGCGGCCCTCGAGCAGGCTCGCCATGCGGTCCTCGCGCCCCGGCACAAAGTCGGCCTCGATCCCGACCTTCAAGCCCTGCTCGCGCGCGAACTCGCAGTACTCGTCGATGTCGTCGACCGCGTTCTCGCGCCAGAACGGGTGCTGCCACACGTCGAGCGCCTGGACGAAGCGATAGACGTGCTCGGAGCAGCCGAGCTCCGCGATCCCGCGATCCTGCGCAGCCTCCCGGTAGCGCTCGACGTTCGCGGGCGTGAAGTAGTCGGCGGCAAGCGTGCCGGCGCCGTCCGGGCGCAGGTGCACGTGATAGTCGGTGAGCATCAGCGGGAGCGTTCGGACAGCAGCAGCTCGGCGAGCCGCAGGTCCGTGAGGGTCGTGACCTTGAGGTTGCCGGCTGGGGACTCTACGACGTGGACCCGACCCCCCGCCTGCTCGACGAGCCCGGCGTCGTCGGTGGCAGCCGCAAGCACCTCGTCGGGCTGCGCGAGCGCGCGCGCGAGTGCGCCGCGGCGAAACACCTGCGGCGTCTGCACTGCCCACAGGGCCGAGCGGTCGAGCGTCTCAGACACCAGCAGGTCCTCGCCGTCCGCGCGCTTGATCGTGTCGGTCACGCGCGCGGCCGCCACAACGGCGTCGCAGCCGTACGCCGAGAGCGCGCCGAGCGCCCGCTCGAACAGCTCCGGCGTCACGAGTGGGCGCGCCGCGTCGTGCACGATCACCGGCTCGTCGGATGGACCGTCGCCCACCGCCTCCAGCGCCGCACGCACGGAGTGCGAGCGCTCGGCGCCGCCGACCACGCCGATCGTGCCGGCCGGCGCCGCCACGCCCTCCGGCAGCGCGACGACGATGCGCTCGACCGCCGGCACGAGCCGCAGCGCAGCCAGGCTCCACTCGAGCATCGGACGGCCGGCCAGCATGACGAACGCCTTGGGCCCGTCGGCGCCAAGGCGTTCGCCACGACCAGCGGCCACGAGCAGGGCGACCGCCATCTCGACTCCAGATCGCTCCGGCGGCTACTTCGCGGCGACCGCCACCTTGCCGTTGGCGGAGCTCGTGAGCAGCTCGTCGAGGTGCTCCTCCGCCTCCTCCTCACCCATCTCGAGCGCGTACATCAGCTCCGAGGCGAGGATCTTCTTCGCGCGCGTGAACATCTGCTTCTCGCCAGTCGACAGGCCCTTCTCCGCCTCTCGGATGGCGAGGTTCCGCACGACCTCGGCGAGCTCGTAAATGTCGCCCGTCTTGATCTTGTCGCGGTTGTGCTTGAAGCGGCGGTTCCAGTTCTTCGGCATGTCGGAGCACTCGTCCTGGAGCACGCCGAGCACTCTCTTCACGGTCTCCTCGTCGATCACGCGACGGAGGCCCGCTATCGCGGCGTTCTCCGTGGGGACCATGACGGTCATGTCGTTGTGGAGGATCTTGATCGTGAGGTACTCGCGCACCTCGCCCAACACGTCCTTCTGCTCCTTCTTCAGGACCTTGCCAGCCCCGTGGTGGGGATAGACGACGTTGTCGCCGATCTCGAACTCGATGTGCTCGACTTCGACGACGACGGTGGCCTCGAGGTCCTCCAGCTGCTCTTCGGTCAATTCGGTGATGGTGGCCTCCTTGTAAAAGCGGGCCGCCCAGCAGCCCCCGATGGTCTTCTGCGTCTAGGTTTGCAAGTAGCGGTCCACGAGGTTGATCTCCTGCTGCCGGCGCAGGCCCTCGCGGATGTCCTTCGCACGGATCTCGCCGACGCCCTCGACGGTCTCGAGCTCGCCGTCGCCGGCCGCCAGCAACTCCTCCAGCCCGCCGAACTCCTCCACGATTCGCTGCGTCACGAGTCGCGGGAGGCGCGGGATGCGACCGAGGATCCGGTATCCGCGCGGCGAGACGGGGAAGTCGAGCGTGTTGACCTTGCGGTCGTAGCCGAGCAGCTCGGCAAGCCGGCCGAAGTCGAGCAGGTCCTGGTGCGGCAGCCGCACGAGCTGGTCGATCGCGTCGGCGAAGCGCTCGTCGGTGTCGTCGGCCAGGTAGTCGCGCACGAGTGCGGCCTTGTCGCCGGCGACGCCAACCATCGTCTCATCGAGCTGCATCTCGATCAGGCGCCCCTCGGTGCCGAGCTCGACGATGTAGCGCTCGATCTCAACGCCCATGCGCGTCACCAGCTCGGAGCGCTGCAACACGGTGAGCACGTCGTGCAGCGTCGTGCCGCCCTCGAACTCGAGCGCCGTCAGGCGCGTGGAGACCTGGTCAAGGCGGCTGCGGTACTTGTCGAGCGTCGCGAGCGCCTGGTTGGCCTTCGCGAGCACGACCGGGATGTCCTCGAGGATGTACTTGGCCCCGTCGACGTAGAGCGAGACGACCTCACGCCGCTGGGAGATCGCGATCACGAGCGCTTCCGTCTGCTTGGAGATGCGCTCGGCAGTGCGGTGGCGCGTGCCGGTCTCGAGCGTGAGGATCGTCGGATCGGGCGTCAGCTGGACGTTGGCCCACACGATCTTCGTCGCGTTCGTGCTGAGCACGAGCGCCCCGTCCATCTTCGCCAGCTGGTAGAGAAAGGCCGGCGTGTAGTCGATCTCGAGCTTGAGGCCGCCGGAGAACAGGAAGGCGAGATCGTCCGCGTCGCCGACGACGATGAGGCCACCGGTGCGGGCGTGCACGATGTTGTCGATTCCCTCCCGCAGGGCGGTTCCGGGAGCGACCATCTCGAGCGCCTTCACGAGCCGGGGCTCTTGGCGAGACTCGAGCTCGTCTTTGAGCTCTTCCCCGGTACGTGGAGCCATACCAACCCGATTCTACCGGGTTTTCCTGTGTTTTTCCGCGATGACGCAGGGATTTCCGCGCGAACGGCGACGAAGCGGGGGCATTCGCCGGAACGGCTACGTTCAGACCGCCGCGGCCGACCGCGCTCCACCCCCGCGCTCGCGGGTGCGCAGCGTCCGCAGCGCGGCACGCAGCGTGCCGGCTTCGGGCGTGACGATCGCCTCCAGTCCGAACTTGCGCGCCTCACCGATCCGCCGCTCGGCGTGAGCGACAGTGCGTAGTTCGCCGGTCAGGCCCAACTCGCCGAAGCAGGCGAGCGGCGGCGCACCCTCCTCCGCGAAGGCGACCCCGCGCGCGGCGCTGGCAACCGCCAGCGCAACCGCCAGGTCCGCGCCCGGCTCGTCGACGCGCACGCCGCCGACGACGTTCACGAACACGTCGCTCGTCCCCACCCCCACGCCGCCATGGCGTGCGAGCACGGCCAGCACGAGCGCGAGGCGGTTGCGGTCGATGCCGGAGACGACGCGCCGCGGGATCTCCAGATCGGATTCCGACACGAGCGCCTGCACCTCGACGAGCAGCGGACGCGAGCCCTCCATCGCGGCGAGCACAACCGACCCCGGCGCGCGCGTCGCCTCGCCGACGAAGCGCGCGGAGGCGTCGAGCACCTCGACGAGCCCGTCCTGGCGCATCTCGAACACGCCTGCCTCGCTGGTCGACCCGAAGCGGTTCTTGAGCGCGCGCAGCGTGCGGTAGGTGCGCTCCCGCTCGCCCTCGAACTGCAGCACGCAGTCGACGAGATGCTCAAGCACGCGTGGACCGGCGAGCGCGCCCTCCTTCGTCACGTGGCCGACGAGCAGCACGGCGATGCCGTGTGTCTTCGCAACGCGCATGATCTCGCCGGCGACCTCGCGGACCTGCCCAACAGAGCCGGGTGCGCCAGAGAGGCCCGTGCTGTGCAGCGTCTGTACCGAGTCGACGACGCACACCTCCGGCTTCTCTCGCTCCAGCGTCGCCAGCACGGCGCCGAGGTCGGTCTCCGCGATCGTCGGGATCCGCAGCGCGTCGCGCGCCGAGCCGAGCCGCTCCGCACGCAGCTTGATCTGTGCCGCCGACTCCTCGGCGGAGACGTAGAGCGTGCGGCGGGCGGCCGCCACGAGGTTCGCGAGCGCCATCGTCGTCAGCGTCGACTTGCCGATCCCCGGCGAGCCGCCGATCAGCACCAGCGAGCCGGGAACGACGCCGCCGCCGAGCACGCGGTCAAGCTCGCCGATCCCGGTCGACAGGCGCGCGACCGCCTCGGCCCGCACGTCGCCGAGCGCAACCGGCGCGAGCGCGCGACCACCCGTGCCTCCGTTCCGGCCCGCTCTCGCCCCGGGCCGCGCGAGGGATTCCTCGACGAGCGTGTTCCAGGCACCGCAACCGGGGCACTGTCCGTGCCAGCGAGGGGTCTCATGCCCGCAGTCGGAGCAGACGTGGATAGAGGTCGAGCGTGCCACGGCCAGCCAGGGTACGGGCGTGAGAGGACAGCGCCGATCGAGCGGGTGGCGCTGAGGACGCACGTGCGCCGGCCACAAGGCCGGTGTGCGCGCCTGGGTGGGTGGGTCCGGGTCTGACAGGACCCGCCCGCAACAGCGTCAGGGCTCAGGCGGACCCACAGCAGCGCGCACGCACGAGGAGAACCCCGTCTCCCGATGCGCCTTGTCACAGAACGGCTTTGTCCGCGACCTCCCACACCGGCACAGCACCAACGGCCGCGAGGCGTCATACGGGATCTCGCGACCCTCCGGATCGATCAGCCGCACCGGCCCGCTCACCTTGTAGGGCCCGTCGTCACGCACTCTGATCTCGACCGGCTCGTCCACCAGTGGGAATCTACCCGCACGGACGGGGCGGCCACGACGGGCCGCCCCGCGTGCGATCACATGTTCTGTAGCACCAGGTTCTGGACGGGTTCGATCTGGAACGTACCTTCCACTCTGATGTTGAACGGACAGGGCATCGGCCCGAATAGCTGCAAGCTCAGCGGAACAAACTGATTCCTCTGGATTATTAGCCTGGTTATCCTGTTCGGCCCGCCACCGGTGTCGAAGCCCACCGGGCCCTGGAATAGGCACCCTATGGTGTTCAGCGGCATCACGACTTCTCTGTAGCGGATTAGTATCCGCAGCGGGTTGGCGATGAATAGCACCGAGTTTATGTTCGGTAGCACGCCCCTGAACGACTGATAGAGCTTGGGCGTGTTCTGCCCTAGCTGGAGTATCACGGCTTCGACGGCGACGATGCCGTTCCCGCCGACGCATTCTTCGGCTATGCCTTCCCTGATGACCGCGCCCGGCCTGCCGACGACCTTTTCTATGCGCGGCGCCCACATCTCTTCGTATTCGACTTCACACGTTATGACCACGCCGTTGCTGTCGGTTATGACCATCGGCATGCCCGGCAGCGTGAATTTTGCGACGGCTCCGGCCGGTTCCACGCCTATCGCCCTGTTCGCAGACGCGACGGACGGGACCGCCGCGAGACACGCGACAGCCACAAGCGCGAGCAGCGCTCCTCGCTTCCCCATGCTGTTCCCCCTGACGCTTAGGGCCGTGAACCCCCATTCACGGCGGGTATGTAAGCAGAGTAATAGCGCTGACACCTCATGTAAAGCGCTCCGAGGCGACCAGTTTGGCCGCCTCGGAGTCACGCAGGCAAGCGTGTCGGCTCGGTGCTACTCGCCGGGCGCTTCCGGCTCGGCGGCGTCGTCCTCGGGGGACTCGCCCTCGCCGCCCTTCGCCCCGACGCCGACCGGCGTCTTCGGCTGGACGACCTCGATCGAGACCTCGCGGTCGTCGCCCTCGGGCGCTCTGTCGACCAGCACGGTCCCGCCCGGGGTGAGCTCGGAGCGCAGCACGAAGTCGGCGAGCGGATCCTCGATGTAGCGCTGGATCGCGCGGCGCAGCGGACGCGCGCCCATCGACGGGTCCCAGCCCTTCTCGACGAGCAGGTCCTTCGCGTCCTCGGTCAGCTCCAGCTGCAGTTCCCGCTCCGCAAGCGACTCGCGGATCCGCAGCAGCAGCAGCTCGACGATCTGCTTGATCTCGTCCTTCGCCAGCTTGTGGAAGACGATCACGTCGTCGATGCGGTTCAGGAACTCGGGCCGGAAGACCTTCTTCAGCTCGCCCATGATCCGGTTCTTCATGTCGTCGTACGTGATCCCCGTCTCGTCGTCGGAGACGGCGAAGCCGAGCGGCGTGTTGCGGGCGATCTCGGACGCGCCGATGTTCGACGTCATGATCACGATCGCGTGGCGGAAGTCGACGGTGCGTCCCTGCGCGTCCGTCAGCCGCCCGTCCTCGAGGATCTGGAGCAGGATGTTGAAGACATCCGGGTGGGCCTTCTCGATCTCGTCGAGCAGCAGGACGCTGTATGGCTTGCGCCGCACGGCCTCGGTCAGCTGACCGCCCTCGTCGTAACCGATGTAACCCGGAGGCGAGCCGACGAGCCGCGAGACGGCGTGCTTCTCCATGTACTCCGACATGTCGATGCGCACCATCGCGTCCTCGTCGCCGAACAGGAACTCGGCGAGCGTGCGGGCGAGCTCGGTCTTCCCGACGCCCGAGGGGCCGAGGAAGATGAACGAGCCGGTCGGCCGCTTCGGGTCCTTCAGACCCGCGCGCGAGCGACGGATCGCCTTCGAGATGACCTCGACCGCGGCGTGCTGCCCGATGACGCGCTTGTGCAGCTCCTCTTCCATGCGCATCAGCTTCGCCGTCTCGGCCTCGGTGAGCTTGAAGACCGGGATCCCGGTCCACATCGAGACGATGTCCGCGATCTCCTCCTCGCCGATCGAGGGGCGCTCGCCGGACTCGCCGGACTCCCACGCCTCCTCCAGCTCGCGCTTTCTCTGCGTGAGCTGGCGCTCGGCGTCGCGCAGGTTCGCAGCCTTCTCGAACTCCTGCGCCTCGATCGCGGCCTCCTTGTTGCGCCGCGTCTCCTCGATCTCGTCCTCCAGCTCGCGGTAGACGGGCGGGGACGTCATCGACTTGATGCGCATGCGCGAGGCGGCCTCGTCGATCAGGTCGATCGCCTTGTCCGGCAGGAAGCGGTCGGAGATGTAGCGGTCGGCCAGATCGGCCGCAGCGGACAGCGCCTCGTCGGTGATGTTCACCTTGTGGTGCTGCTCGTAGCGGTCGCGCAGGCCGCGCAGGATCTGCACGGTCTCGTCGGTCGACGGCTGGTCGACGCGGATCTGCTGGAAGCGGCGCTCCAGCGCGGAGTCGCGCTCGAGGTACTTGCGGTACTCGTCGAGCGTCGTCGCGCCGATCGTCTGCAGCTCGCCGCGCGCCAGCGCCGGCTTGAGGATCGAGGCCGCGTCGATCGCGCCCTCGGCCGCGCCCGCGCCGACGAGGTTGTGGAGCTCGTCGATGAACAGGATGATGTCGCCGCGCTGGGTGATCTCCTTCATCACCTTCTTGAGGCGCTCCTCGAACTCGCCGCGGTATTTCGAGCCGGCGACGAGCGCCGCCAGATCGAGCGTGTAGATCTGCTTGTTCTTCAGCAGCTCGGGCACGTCCGCATTCGTGATCCGCTGCGCAAGCCCCTCCACGACGGCGGTCTTGCCAACGCCGGGCTCCCCAATCAGGACCGGGTTGTTTTTCGTGCGGCGCGAGAGGATCTGCATGATCCGCTCGATCTCCGTCTCGCGGCCGACGACCGGGTCGAGCTTGCCGTCGGCGGCCAGCTTCGTGAGGTTGCGGCCGAACTGGTCGAGCAGCTTCGAGGACTTCTTGCCCTCGCCCTGCGCGCTGCCCTGTGCGCCGCTCCCGCCGCTGCCGCCACCCTGGCGGCGGCCGCCGGGGCCGGACAGCATGCGGATGACCTCGTTGCGGATCTTCTCCGAGTCGGCGTCGAAGTCGAGCAGGATGCGTGCGGCGACGCCCTCGTTCTCGCGCACGAGGCCGAGCAGGATGTGCTCGGTGCCGATGTAGTTGTGCCCGAGGCTGAGCGCCTCGCGCAGGGCCAGCTCCAGCACCTTCTTCGCGCGCGGCGTGAAGGGGATCTGACCGGAGGTGACCTCCTCGCCCGAGCCGACGATCCGCACGACCTGCGCGCGAACCCGCTCCACGGTGATGTCGAGGCTCTCCAGCACGCGAGCTGCCAGGCCCTCCTCCTCCCGCAGGAGGCCGAGGAGGATGTGCTCGGTGCCGATGTAGTTGTGCTTGAGCGTCCGGGCCTCCTCTTGGGCGAGGACGACCACCTGGCGGGCTCGCTCTGTGAATCGCTCGAACATGGGTGCGACGTTCCTTCCCTACTGGGCGGTGAGGCGGCGGGATGGTCGAGAGGGTCGCAAGCGGACCCGCTCGCTCATGTCATCGGCCGGGGAGGCCTGTTCGCTGAGCGGCCGGGTTCGATTGCCGGGCATACGCCAGTCTATCAACCGGGTCGCCGGCACTTCTGCGCAGAGTTCGGCGCAGACTCCGCCACAACGGCACACATAGGCGCTCTGGCCTCGCCGCGGAGGACGACCGCATTCCGGCAGGTCGCGCGCAGCGCCCGCCGTCACCCGTCCCCCGCGAGCCGATAGGCGACGACGTTGGCGGTTTGCCTGATTTCCAGCGGCTCGCCGGCCGCCGCGATCAACGTGTCGCCGACGACCGCGAGCGGCGCGTCGACGCCGGCCGGAAGCCTCGCTCTCCATGCCACCGTGCCGTCGGCCGCGCGCAGCGCCCACAGCGTCCCCTCGTACGTCGGCGTGAAGACGAGATCGTTCACGACAACGACACCACCCCACGCCGACTCCGGCAGTCTGCGATCCCACTTGACCCGGCCGCTCGCCAGGTCGAGCGCCACCAGCTCGCCAGCGCCCTTGTCCAGCAGCGACTCGGTTTCGCCCGCTCCGACCCCGGTGTGGATCGAAGCAAGGTTCTCGACCGGCACGTAGACGGTGTCATTGTCGACCGCCATCGGTGTCTCGACGCCGCCGAGTTCGCCCGGCAGGATCCGTTCGCCCGAGCGCAGACCGCCGTTACCGCCGGACATCGTCTTGCGACCGTCGTCGTCGTGACCGTTGTGCAGCCCGACGGCACGCTTCCACACGAGCCGCCCGCTCACCCGGTCGAACGCATAGACGAAGCCCATCTTGCCGGCAACGACGACCAGCGGCCTCCCGCCCGCCTGCGTCAGGATCGGCGGGCACTCGAGATCCCAGTCGTACATGTCGTGCGGCAACACCTGGCGCCCCCACGTGAAATGACCCGTCTGCGCATCGAGCTTCACGAGCGAGTTGGTCCAGCGGTTCGGCCCCGGCCGACTGCTCCCCCACGGATATCGCGGCGTGCCCGCATACGGGCCCGGGTTCCCGACGCCGGCGAAGAGCTGACCGTCATCGTCGAACGCCGGCGGATACCACAGCCCGCCGCCCGAGTTGACGTCCGGCCGCCCCCACAGGTCCCGCGGCACCGTCATCCACCTCCAACGCGGCCGCCCAGTACCGGCGTCGAGCGCCCAGAGCGTGCCGCGCGCACCCGGCCCGTAGGTGATTCTGGGGTTCGCCGGCACGGTCGAGACGTAGACCGCACCCCGCCACAGCCCGGGAGCCATGTCGATCCCCTCGTGCTCGTTTCTCACCAACCGGCGCCTCCACAGCACTCTGCCGGTACGCGTCTGCTGCGCGAACGCTTCGGTCAACGTCGCGCCGTAGACGCGGTCCCCCTCCACCGCGACGCCGTTCGGGCCGATCGTCGGCTGCTCGAAGAAGTGGGTCCACAGCTCTCTCCCGCTGCGCAGGCCTATCGCTGTCACGTTCGAGTTCAGGTCCTGCACGTAGACGACGCCCCTCGCCACGACTGGGTTCGACACGATCCGGTCTATCGGGACCCTCCAGGCGACTCTGAGCCGCCTCACCGAGGAGGCGTCGATCGGTCCGCCGACGCGCCGGGTGTTGCTCGTGTCAGCGTTCGGCAGCCGCCACTCCGCGTTGTAGGTCCGTGTCGCCCTGCTTTTCGGCTCGTCCACACCGCCACAGCCAGCCACTGCTGCTGCAACCGTCAGGGCCGCCAGGCCCAGGGATCGCGCCCGCATGGTTCCCCCCTCATCGCCCGCCGTCACCGGTGAGGCGGTAGGCGACGACATTGGCGCTCTGCGCGATTTCCAACGGCTGGCCAGCCGCCGCGATCAGCGTGTCGCCGACGACCGCGAGCGGCGCGTTGACGCCGGCCGGAAGCCTCGCCTTCCACGCCACCGAGCCGTCGGCGGCGCGCAGCGCCCACACCGTCCCCTCGAACGTCGGCGTGAAGACGAGGTCGTTCACGACGACGACGCCACCCCACGCCGACTCCGGCAGTCTGCGATCCCACTTGACGCGGCCGCTGGCAAGGTCAAGCGCCACGACCTCGCCGCCGCCCTTGTCCAGCAGTGACTCCGACTCGCCCTGGGCGACCCCGGTGTGGATCGAGGCATTGTTCTCGACCGGTACGTAGACGGTGTCGCCCAGGGCGAGTCGG
>Ga0207681_10001779_pt1 | contig 13835 bp, 14 predicted proteins | sample KBSS53metaG_FD_184324 | JGI IMG/M metagenome (GOLD analysis project Ga0207681, IMG submission 184324) | Switchgrass rhizosphere microbial communities from Kellogg Biological Station, Michigan, USA - KBS S5-3 metaG (SPAdes) (version 2) | ecosystem: Host-associated > Plants > Roots > Rhizosphere... | reverse complement strand
GATTTATCAGCACGAATGCCGATCGCTTTCCCATTACGCGCGCTCACTTTGAGTCTCCAACTTGTGTTCAATGAACCGCAAAAACTCCTCCGGATCGTCTGCAGCTCTCGAGCCGGCCGGCACCTGGACGACGAGTCCGCCGTAATTGTGGCTATGGTGATGAACGTGACCGGACGACGCTCGCTCATTCAAAATCGCGTGCGCGGCCGCGGGCGTGAACTGCGCCGGCGTTACCGACGACGTCACGTTTGGACTGAAGCTGGTCTTCGGAAATATCTGGTAAGGACTCGCCGGCGCCGCGCCTGGAGTGGCGGTCGGCGCCGTGATCGTCGGCAGCTCAAAGCCGTCGAGCCGATTCGAAAATCGATCGAGAGCGCCAACGCCGCGCGTCGCCGCATCGCCAAACCGCGTGAGCGGAACAGGCAACGGGGTCAACGTCTGCTGTAGGTCCGTCAGACCTTTCGTTACCGACTGTGTTGCTTGCTGGTAGCTCTGCGGGAATGCCTGCTGCAGCGCAGAGGCTATGTCCTGGCGTTGCAGCGCCGCCAGTCCAAAGAGTCCTTGCTGCTCTGCCGGCAACTTGAACTTGCCCAACTCGGCGATGAACGCGCGCATCACTTGAGCGTTGGCTAGCTCTGGAGCTCGTTCCTTAACCGTCTGGCCAAATGCTTCTTTATCGAAGACGCCGCTGATCGTCCCCCGTGTGTAGGGATTCCCTGGTGACAGCGCGAACAATGCGTTCCAGTTTCTAAGGAAGTGACTGCCGGGCTCGAGCGCCTGCGTGAGCTCGCCCTGGGGCGCTCCGCTTACGCTTTCTCCTAACAAGCCTGCTTCAGTTTTCCGGTTGAGAGAAAACAAAATCGACGCGGCGCGCCCGGAGTAGACGTCCGCCGGCACTGCCTGCCCACGCTTTGCGTAGTCAGCTTCCAGACGAGAAAGGGATTGGACGCTTGCTGCGCCGGCCTTTCTTTCGCCTTCAGTCGCGACATTGAAGTCATGGACCGCGCCGATGAGTTCAATGAACTTTTGAATTGCAAACTCGACGCCGACTAATGCGATCGTCGTGGTTACGGCCGTAGGAATCCGGCCCACCGTGCTGGCGTAGAAACCAGCTCTGCCGGCGTTTGAAGTCATCACAGCGCCGGTCGCTGCCGTCTCGGTCCGTAGCGTGCGCAGGAAAGTGAGCTGGCCGGCTTCGTTCACGCCGATCGACGAAGCAATTCTCCAAAGCCGCCAACCGGTTGTCATGGCGCCGATGCCGCCGACGACTGTGAGAGTGATCGCGCCCATTCCGGTCAGGCTCCCAACCGTCTGTGTGATTCCAGGATTAACTTTGGACCACTCCTGCAGCTTGCCGACAATCTGGTTTGAGTTATCGAGGATCGGCTTCAGCGTGTCGAGCATCGGACTGAAGGCTGTGGCTTCGAGATTGGTGAGCGTCCCTTTAACCGCTTCCAGCTTGGCGTTGTAAGTTTCGGTTTTCTGATTTATCAGTTCCTGGAGCGGCGGTACCTTGTCGATCTTCTGATTGATCTTGCCCCAACCCTCGATGCCGGACTTCATGAACACCGAAGCGATCGCCATGCCCTCGCGATCGAAAAGCTTCTCGCCAAACTTCATCTGCTCCTGAGTCGACAAGCTGCGGAACTTTTCCATCTGCTTGAAGACATTTTCAACGCCGAGGAACGCTCCTTTGTCGTCGAAGAACTTGAGCTCGATACCTTTGGTGTTCTTCAGCTCCGCGATCGCTTTCTGTTTGTCTTTGGTGTTGAAGTTGAGCGAAAGCATGAAGCCGCCCAGCTCGCGACCGCCGATGCCGCCTTCGAGACCGTAGCTTCGGAGCGTGGCCAACAAGCGGCCGCTGATGTCGGCGCCCTGGAGACCAGTGAAGCCGAGCGGCAGACCGGCGCGCAATTGAAAGAACTTTGAACCCTCGATCAGTTCGGCCGGACGCAAGCCGGTTCCGAAATAGATCTTCGCCAAAGTGTCGGACAGTTTGACGGCTTCGTCACCGGTGAGTTTGAACTGCTGGGCATACTGCGCAAACGGCTCAGCCAAATCTTTAGGAACCTGGTTGGTAACGACGGCAAGGTGGGCCACTGATTCGCCGGCGCCGTCGATAATCGTCCGCGATTCAAGTCCGCCCTGCTTGAGCGTAGAAAACATTTCCACGAAATCCTGAGTCGTTCCCGGAAGGCGGTTGCCCAGGCGAACGGCGACCTGCTCCATTTGCCCGAAATCTTTCGCCAGCTTTTGGGTGTTTATTTTTCCGGTTTCGTCGACCTCTTCGATCGACATTCGGAGGTTGCCCATCGCCGCCTCGTAATCGCCGGCGACATCGATGCCTTTGCGCATCATCGACAGCACGCCGACGCCGAGTCCGGCTACGGCCAAATCTTTTTTGAGATCGGCGCGCAAGTCCTGGAATGTTTTGAGGGTGGCCCGCCCTTCTTTACCCATCGACTGGAGGCGGGCTTCGACGCGGTTGAATCCACCGCTGGCGAGGTCTTTCAGCGTGAGCAGAATCGCAAGTTCATAAACAGAGCCTGAAGCCATGATTGCATTTACTTTTTGTAGAGCTTGTTCAGCGCTTCAACATACGTGCTACGACGCTCCGGAGACATTGCTAGAATCTCTCGCTCGCTCCAGCCTGTTTTCATTGCCAGGATTAGCACCGTCAGGGCCTCGCCCGTTGCCCGATACTTTTCCTCTTCCGATTCGAAACGTCTGCCGCCATAGGTAGGCGGCTCCCCTTAGAATGACGAGGTCCATACCGTCTTCAAGCGCTTCGAAATCTTTCAGCGCGATCGGGCCGTCGATAACGCCGGCGCCATCCGCTGTCTTCAGCCTCGAGATCTGCTTACCGATGAGAAAGCATTCGCGGCTGAGGCCGGAGAGCTGCAGCTTGTCGGCTTCGACGGCGTCGCGACCGGTATTGTGAGCGCCAAACTCGACCTCGGTGTAGATCGCGTCGTTGATTTTGAAACCAAAAGGAAGCGTGGCGCCGTTATCGCGAATCTCGGCTTTACGTCCTTCGGAGCTCATCTCCGCAAACTCGTTTTGCGCGGCCATCAGTGGACAACGATCGGCGTCGACCAGGTCTAACAACACAGAAAGCGGGACCGGCATTTTCAGCGTACCGAACTCAGTGATTTCTTTAGCAACTATCAAGTCGGCTCGCTGAGTTGGAACCTGCGCCATTCGATCGTTGTCCAGATCGAGCATTTCTTTCGCCGTGATGCGATGGCCGAACACTACGCGGTTATGGCGCACGCCTTTGCCGTCGACGTAGCCGCCGGCCAGGATGACTTCATGTGTAACCTGCTCGCTCATGCTTTGCCTTTTAGAAGCGCTGCGAATCGTCAGGCTGAAAACTGAACGTGATAAACCCCGGATCGCTGCTGGTCGCGTCGAGCCCGTCGTGTTTGTAGTCCACGGGCACGCACTCGGTGAGCAGGTATTCCGCGGCAGGCGTTGCGCCGTCGTCGTCCAACTGGATGACTCTGGCGTTTCGCTTGCCGAGGTCGATTCTCTTGTGATAGTTCCGGTGCCACTCAAAAACTTCGCGCGCGGTTTGACCGAACGCTTCCGCATGGTTCACGGTGACAACTCCAACCTCGTAGTTACCTGGGCCATAGATCGCTCGGTTACGATTACCAGTATTTAACTTGGAAGGGGTGTGCTTAAACGCTTCGAGACCGTCGACCTTCGTCGCTTCAATTCGGGTTATCCCGTCGATCTCGACTATAAACTGATTCTTGTTCGGCATCTTTTCTCCTTAAAAATTCGAATCTCGAATTTCAAGATTTACTGTTGCAGGACGCTCAGGCTTTGAAACAGCGGCACGTTGTCGATATTGATAACAATGCGCTCGGCCGCGGAGACGATATGAACGCCCACCTGGATATGAACGATGCCGTTCTCAAGCTCCCCGGCGGGATTGTTCGAGCTGTCGCATACCACCGAGAACGCGCCAGCCTCGGTGTTGTCCGGGCTCCACAGCGCGCCCGACTCGTAGAGGCTGCGAAGGAAGGTGGTGGCGCTGTCGCGCAAGTCTCGGAACAGCCGACCCTGGGAATCGATAGGCGAAAACACGGCCCAGCCGAAACCTTTCTTCAGCGAGTAGTAAATGAGATTCATCACCCGGACCGCATGAATGGTCTGCAACCGGCGGTCGGCGGTCATCACGCGATTGCCATAGAGGCGCACGCCGGCTTCCGGAAGTGGCGTGACGACATTGATGTCGTGAGCGTTGAGCACGTCGCGAGTATTGTCGTCAGTTTGCGGCGCTCCATTAACGGAACGTTCGACATCCAACACGCCTGGCAGCGCGACCAGGTTCGCCGGCGCGCGATGGACCCCCAGCGTGCGATCGGCGCGCGCACATTCGCCCGCCACGATCGCCGAGGGCGGAATAAACTTCTTCAGTCCCGAGCCTTCGAAGTCGAGAACCTCTTCCCAGGGCCAGCAGAGCTCTGAGTACCAAGTGCCGAAGTTTGCGCGGATAGCAATGAGATCGTCTTTAACCGACGCAAGAGGTGGGTCGAGCAGAGCGACGCGATGATAGGTCGTTGCAGCGGCATCCAAGGCCGCGTGAACGGTATCTGAAGTGATGCCCGGTATCGCAACCTGGCCCGTGCCGAAGCGCTCGTCGTTGAACGCTTGCAAGCCGGTCCGCTTTTCACCGTCGTCGATGCCGATCAAGCTGGCGCTCGAGATGCCGGCGAAATCGTCGTCGCCGCCGGCAAGCGCCGTCGCAGCCAGGACGTCGGGAATATTGCCGGGCGCCGCGGTGATGCTGTTGAGGTTTGTCACCGTTACCAGCGCCTGGTTTTGATTGATGTAATCGATTGAAGCGGCGTCGATCTGCAGGTTGTCGAGCGTCTTCGAGTACTTGAGCAGCGCGCTGCGAACGGTGAGCTTGAAGGTTTCGGCGTCAGTGCCAGCCCCAATCGTCACCAGGATATCGACGCGCGACGACGGATACTTCGCGTCGACGCGCAGCGTGTCTTCGTCGTCGGTATCCTGGAGCGTGAGCGTGGCCACTGCCGCATCGCCGCCAACAACGCGGCTGACAATCGCTTGTGCGCCTGGAGCGTAATTGAAGAAATAGTAAAGCGCGTCATCGAGATATGAATTTACGTCGAAGCCTCCAAAGAGGCGCGCGTACTCGGCCCAGCTCGTGACGGTCGTCGGAGCCGCAGCTGGCCCCCAGGGCGAGTAGCCGGCTACAAAGAAAGTGGATGTCGGCTGACGCGCGACGGCACGCGCCACCTGGCCCGCATTCACAATCGCGGTCACACCAGGCGCGGAAACTTCAACGGTTAATGATTGCGTCATTTCTTGGAGTCTCCTTCCGCTTGCGGTTGCGCGCTCACAGCTGCGGCCGCAGACGCCGCCGCCGGCGCTTCCGGACGTTGGACTTTGGAGGTTGGACTTTGGGCTGGCTTCAGCGCTCCCGGCTTATCGCGCACTGAGATCGCGCCGCTTCGGACAAGGCGTTTCTCATCACCCTCGCTGACAGCCGCAACGGACTTGGTCGCGCCAAGTGTGCCGGCGGCGGCGAGAATGGTGCCGTCAGATAGCGTCTGCGGCCGTCGCGTTTGGTTAGTGACTTCCTTCATCGTTTTTCCTTTTGCTTAAAATCCGAAATCCGCAATCCGCAATTTAACTGAGTATCACGCCTGGCTTGCCATCCGCCGGCTGTCCTGGTCCACCGCGCGGCGTAACATCAAGAACCAACTCTTCAACTCCGTTATCCGCGGTGCGACGATCTGGCTCGGTCCATTGAAAGTAAGTTTCGTAATCCGCGGCGTAAACCGTCAGCCCCGGCAACTCCAAGTATCTTTCACCGGTCGGCGTCAGCGGCCCGTGCGTTAACAGCACGTCGCCGATCGGCAGCTTCCTTCCAGGAACAACAGCAACGGTCGCCTCACCGCGGCGCGCCAGCTGCAGACCGCTTAACGTCTCGCCCACGTCGCTAAACATCTTAATGACGCCAGGGCTGCCCGCGTCGCCGCGTAGCTGATCGACCACCCCGCGCAGGTTGTCGTCACAGCACATCACCGTGAACACACAATCGATGCGAAACGTGCGCGGCTGGCCCAGCGCGGCCGAGGTTGCCGGCGCCAGCTTTTTAACAGTGTCACCGAAGGCCACCAGCTCCGCGGGAAACCGAGGAACATGTTGCGCGATGAAGGCTTGAATTGAGTCGTCGTCTGACGGCCCGCCGTAAACTTCGACCGCGTTCAAATAACCTTGAGCGCCGCCATGCGCGGCCTCTAAAACTGTTTTCAAACCGTCCTGGATTCCGGTAATAAAGAAATGCTGATCGTGGCGTTCATCACTCATCACTACTTCGCCAGGTGCCGCTCGATGATCTCAGCAGCCTTAACTTGGTCTTCCGGAATCTGAATGACCATGAACGGCCGCGGCGTCAGCGGCGGATGCGTCACACGTCTTCGAACTATTTTCTGACCGCCAGAACCCATGAACGCCAGACCCTTTTTATTCTTGGCCACGATCGTGTACTTCTTTCTGCCACCGAAGTGTTGCACCGCCGCGTAGCTGACGTTGGTTCCTACTTCGACGCCGGCGCCGCCTCCGGAAGAAACCGGCTCCGACTGGATCGAGTTGATCAGGCGCGCAGTGTCTATTAAAGCCTTAGCACCACTACGGCCCTTACCTTTTCGCCTCCCCGCGATCGTGCTGGCCGCAAGCGGTGCAAATGGTTTCGGCCGGCCGCCGGTGCGAATCGTTTTCTGGATCGAGCCAACCAGGTAAACGCCGATCGTCTTCAGAGGTCGCTCAACATGCTTCGTGTCGGTCGCCAGTTTGCCGAGGCGACGCAACGCACTATCAAGACCGGTGATGCCTTCGTTAGCCATAACGAGTGATCAGTGGCCAGTGGTCAGTTAGTTCAAAGAGCTAAGCCGCTTTGCTTTCTTCCTGCGGCACCGGCGCTGCAGCGCGATCCATCAAGTCATCGCATTCCTGCCGCCGTGTACGATGGCACTCCTGACAAAAAGCAAAGACCAATATTCCCCGCACGCGCGTCGGGCCGTATGAGTCGCACTTGCCGCAAAGATGACAATGAATCGCGTGGTCCATTTTCTTTTCCAAAGACCTAAGACCCGGTGTTTAGTTCTCCGTAGTCAGTTTCCAGCGAGGATGCCCCCAAAAACTACGCCCCGACAACGCGCTTTCAAGGATCTGAGCTGGAAACTGACAACGCAAAACTAAAAACCTTTCAAGTGCTCGCTGCTGAACACGCCCGGCGTTGCTGGCCCACTCAGGACAGGATCCGCGCCGGCTGGTTTGCTAACCGTCTCTTCCGCTGCCGGGACATCAAGCGCTGCTTTACGCGACGCAACGTCTTTGAGATATGAGATTGCTTTGTCATAAGCCTTCTCTTTGATTTCGAAAACGCCCTTATCGGCCAACGTCGCGCGGCGCTGAAACAACAGGAAGACTGCGATATCCAGGCAAACGGCTTTGACTTTTTGCGTGGCCGAAACCGGCAGCGCGTAGCCGGCAGCGCGGGCGTAGGTTTCAAATGTCCCTTCCGCCTCTGAGATGGCCTCATTTACCACGTCAGCATTAACCTCGCCGACACGCACATCATCGGTGAGCTGCACGAGCTTCGTGAGCTCTATGCGCTTCGCAATGTCTGTCTGGCTGATGTAGTGGCCCATGTCAGTGCCACCTGCGGTTGCGGGTGGGTGTTTCCAAAGAGCTTAGAACTGAAAGACCGTCGCGCGAATCGTCACGGCCGCAGGGTTCGACAAGGCTGTGGTCGCGTTGGTTAAGTTGCAGCGCTTGACGGTCACGGTGTTCGCGGCCGAGACGAATCCCTGGATAGTCGCGTATTCAGTAGTGGCCCAGGCAGCAGCAGGAACGCCCATCGAAACGGAATCACCATCGACCGCACCGGTGACTGTGACGGTGAAGGTCTCACAGGCGCCGGCAGCAAGCGCGGTGAAGTCCACTGACGCTGTTCCGGAGAGGATCTTCTTCACCGGAGCGCCCCCGCCGATAGCAACGCCTTTACCTGATTTCGGCGTGACGTTAATTTGTCCATCGCTAACGATCGCCACCGTACTTCCAGTTCGAGACAGCGCCCAATTCACTGCGGCCGCTACTGGCGCCGGCGGCACAATGAAGAGTGCAAACACCAAACCGACCACCGCCACTACCGCTAGAAATGTTTTGTTCGTTAACTTCATCGTTCGTCTCCGTTTTCTGCCTACTGCTTTTACTGCCTGTTACTCGCTGCTTATTGCCCTCTAACTAGGTAACCTTCGCGTTGAAGTTGATAACCGACTTCGGATACAGGAGTCGTGGACCTCCGTAGAAGCCGCCAGTGATTTCTACTTTCGGGTTCTTGTGCCCGCCGAGTTCGGCAATCGTCACGACTCCCGGATTCGCTTGACCATTGACTTCAATGATCGAGAAGAAGCCGTGCTGCGCGCCGCCACCGCCCGCGGCAGCCATCGCCGCGTCGTGCAAACTCGGTGTCAGTATCACATCGCCAACTGTTTCGCCGGCCGCGCGCTTTCCAACGACAACGACTTCGCCGTCCGCCAGAGACAACTTGAAGTTGCCGTCCGAGTCGTAATAACCTTCGTCGTGCACCTCAATCGTGGGGCAGCTTTGCGCAACGAGAATCTTATTAACGTCGCTGATGCTGTAAGTGGCGTTCACGCTATCGCGATTTCGGTAGCCCCAAAGGTCATTGTCGTTGCGATTATTGACGGCCCAATTCGCGGTAGTTTGATTCATGTACGCGGTGGCGCCGGCTTTGAACGACACGCCCAGCCCGCGACCGCGAAGCGCCATTACTTGAAAGTCCTTGATGATGGTGGCCGTCGCGAACTCGTCCCAATCAACCAGCGCATTCTGCGTTTGCACGCCGAATGTCTCGTCGACTCGCACGCCGTTCTCGTTATATTGCAGATGGCCTTTAAGCGTCTGCCAGATGAGCCATTCGAGACGGAGGAAATTTTTGTCAACGCGCGCTTTTGAGATGCGGGCGATCTCGGCGCTGAGATCCAACACACCGCCCAGCGTGCCCGCCATTCGCGGCATCAACATATCTGACTCTTTCAGCACGTCCGTCTCTTTGAAGAAGAGCGGGGCGAACCTATGGGTCTTCTGACCCGGACGGCCGCTGACTCTCGGGTCCACGTTCATGTTGTGCGGCGCCGTCATGCCGGCCTCGTAGTCCAGCTCATCCCACTCGATGAACTGTGTGTCGCGCGGCCGCATAGGCAGCAACTTATTGCCGACCAGCTTGTCGCGCTGGATGGTGTATTCCTGGACCACTTCGGTCAGGCTGACGTTCGTCGGAAATCGATAAGTAATCATTACACTCTCCCTTAACTGAGGTGCTGTCAGCTACAAGCCGCCAGTTAGAACTTGAAGATGCCTCCAGGAAAACTCTTGCCGTTCAATTCAGCGCGCGCCGAATCATCGAGCCCAAGAAGCAGACTCTCTTTGACGGGGCCACCGATGATCGGGCTGAGCTGCGTGTCCTTTGTTTCGGTCGACGCGACACTTTCGTCAGCGATACAGGCCGCAACTTCCGAACCGTCCGAAGCGACAACCGCTTCACCGACCGCCACATTCACGCCGGCATTACCCGTCAGCGTGATCGTGTCCGGGTTCGTCGTTACATCAATCGATTGAATCGTGCCGATCGTGTCGCCGGCCTCGTTCTTCAGCACGTCGCCAGCTTCGAACCGCACGCCGTCGCCATTCGTCACCTGACCGGTCGGCGAGGAGTCGGAAAAGCCTGTGCCCGCCGACAGCGATCGCTTGCGCTCTCGCAGATAATCGTCCGCAGTCTTAACTCCGCATACGGCGCCGCGGCGAATCTCAGTGCCGGCTTTCACCGTCAACGGAACTTGTAACAGCTTATGGCCACCTATCGCTTCGAACTGTTCTCGCTTCGCAAAGGTTCTGATGACTTCTTGTGGCGGCATTGACCTTCTCCTTCGTCTCAACTCAAAACTTAGAACTTGAAAACTATTTCTTCGCGTCGTCCTCGATCCCCATCGCTGCGCGCATGGTTTTCTTGTCCGCTGCATTTTGCGGGTTCAGGACGTCGGTCCCGTCGCCCTGCAGCTTCAGGTCACCGAAGCGCTCACCGAAACTGACAATCGGATTCTTGGACCAGGTGGTGAGAAAATTCCTGAACCAGTCCGCGGCCGAGAAATCAACTTTCTTTTCCTCTTCCTTGCCGGCGCTTTCCGCGAACGTGATGACGGTGATTTTCTTTTTCGCGTCAACGGTGTCCAGCAAGTCCATGAATTCAACAATGCCGGCTTTCTTCATAGCCGGCAGCACAGTGCCCGGAAGCGACTCGCAGAACTTCGCGTTCCTATCGTGCGTCGAAGATCCAACCTGAGATTGCACCTGCGTCTCCAGCTCCTTGATCTTTTCGTCGCGCGTCTTCAGCTCTTCAGAGAACTTTGTTTCGATGGCATTCGTGATGTCGTCGGTCAGTCTTTTGCGATCGCTTTCACTGAACTCAGCCGTTGACGGCTTTGCATCGCCGCCGCCGAATGCCGTTTTGAAGAAGTCTTTAATTTGATCGCCGATCGTCTTCTTCAATTGTTCTTCGTTCATGTCTTCTCCTTCGCTGAATGAAATTGCAGTGTCGACTTCCACGTCGACGGTTTTTGTTTTTGCTGTGCCCTCGGCAAAGTGAATGTCGCGGATTCCTTTGATAGCTGGAGGTTGCGCGCCGAGGAAGCCGACGTGCCGAAGCGCGGGGACCAGACCGCCTGGCGCGATCTTTGGATCGAGGTAGAACGCGTCCGAGCGTTTTTTGTAGGCGCCCGACTTCACGATCCGCTCGAACTGAGGATGGACTTCGCTGAACTGTCTCTCGAGGCGGCCATTCTGGACGCGTAGCGCCGAAACATAACCATAGGCCGGTGCATCACTTTCCGGATGCCCGATCACCGCTGGCGGTTCGTGTAGGTTTTTTGTCTGCTCGAAATTCGCAACGACGGCTTCCAGAAATGCTGCATCGATCTTGACTATGTCGCCGTCTGAATCGACGTGGTCTCCGATCGGGGTACCGTCAACCCACTGTCCGCCGAAGCCGAGTTTCTTTTTTGTGTTCATTGTTTGAGGTTAAAAACAAAAAACGCCCGCCGATCCTGATTAGGAATCAACGGGCTGCTTGAGCCGCTTAATTAAGTTTTGGTTGAATGGCCCGCTGCGGGGCGCTCACTACGCGGCAGAGTCTAACGCATTCAATTCGTTTGCTGCAACTGGTTTCTTTGCCTGGAGAGGACTGCTGGCTTGCTGAACAGTTCGCAGGCCACGCGGGGTAATCACTATTTCCTTTACATATAGATCATGATTCTTCCGGCAAGTGCGGCAAACCACCACCAATTCGCCGACAGTTTTATAGCTGACGCTGAGTAAGTGACTGCTACACTTCTCACAGAGAATTTGAATCAGCTTCAACTGCTCGCTAGCTTCCATTGCAACTCGGATAATGCACAACCCGCGATCCTGGCGCAACCGGAATTTTCGCGCCGCCAGAGGGATGAGTCGGGACCAAAAAATAATGGCGCGGAAGGGTTGCCAATTTGCGTACAACGGCGCAAATACGCGTCGGCCTGCGAACCCTGTAGGGTAAGACCTGATTTCGGCAGAGGGCAAATAAACGCAAAGTCCGGGTTTCGCGCTTAGCAGCTCATTGCAGGCAGGATGCCTGCGCTCCCAGCCCTACCGCTTGGCCCGCTCCACGCCGGCCTCGATCGCTGAGAGTAACGACGCGCCCGGCGGCACGCCGGAGAAGTTCCCCACCTGCAGGTCGATGAGCGTTGTGCCAATCTCAGCCTTTGCCGGCGCGCCGTCATCGCCATAGGAGAGTTGGACCACCGGCTCGCCGAATTCGTCCAGCTCGCCGCTCGGGTTCCTGGGATCGTAGCCGGCCAGAATTTCATCCGTGGGGACCGCAGAGCACCGGCAGTTGAAATCCCAGGGCGGATAGTGTGACTGCCAAAAGGAATTGTTCGCTGGCAGGATCATTCCCTCGAGCGCAGTGTGCCGCGGCCGCACGCGATCGTCGCCCACCGTGTGATACTCCCAAAAAGGAAACACGTCGCTGACGCCTTCCATCGCATGGCGACGACCGACGCCGTAAGCCGTCTGCATGTTCGTACGGAAGACTGTCTCGAGGTGAAACTCGCCCAGCTCGCGATGACCGGCGCCGCCCAGGATATCTTTGAAACGTTTGACGGTCTGCTGCTGCGTGGCGCCGCTGCGCAATGCGGTGTCGATTTCACTCTTGAATCCACGGAGCACGTCATCTTTGTAGACACCGCCAACGGTGAACGCGCCTTGCCGCGCTTCCTTTGACAGTAGATTGAACTCTTTTTTGCGGACGATTTTCTTGCGATCGAAATACTCGATCGCCTGCTCAGGTGGTAAGTCGAATCGCGCCTCAGCGCGGGGTTGCTTTCTGGGTCCACCCTTGCGGTCGGCGAAGGCGACAGTCGATGGTCCACGGTCGACGGTCACGCTTTGGATTTGCTCACGGCCGAGCAAGTACGACGCGAAGAGAGCAGAACGGAGCAGCTCCGACAAATCTGCAATCTCTGCGTCGATGTTCGGTTCAACGCTCTGGCTGTTTGCTGATTGCTGATTGCTGGTGGCCGCGATCAGTCGCGTAAAGATTCGATCATAAACCGGCGCCGCCAGCTCGAGCGCGCGGTCTTCTAGGTTGGCTGCTTCAGCTGCATGCTGCTGAACCTTCGGCGAGGTTTTTTTTTTACGGTCTTCAGCAAGTCGATCAGCTCGCGATGTTCTTCGGCAAACTCAGCGAACGCGGCCGACTCGCCCAGCGTATCAATGGCTGCCGGTTCCTGTGTCGGCGGCGGCAAAACATCTTCTCCCTCGAGCGGCTTTCTCAGCTCCAGGTCCTCGTAGACTTGCGCAGTCGCGATCGGCAAACCCAAACCATGAGCGCGACCGATGATGTCAGAGCTAAGCTTCTTGTCCGCGCCCGGCTCGTAATGGATTTTTACGGTCGGATAAGCGTCCTGCGGCCCAAACTGGAAGTAGGTAATCGCCTCCACGATGCCGCCGCGCGCGTTCAACGCGCTCATCGCGCACTTCGCATCGACCTCAGTCTTCTTCTGGTCCACCCGCTCATGCACTTCGCCCAACGCATTCGATCCAGTCCCGCCTTCGTTGCCGCGTGAGGTCAACGTCTGGCCCTTGATGATTCGGGTAAGCGCGTTGTTGCAAACGTCGTCAACCAAATCTTTGTGCATCGATCCCATCTGCCCGCGGACGTGCTCGATCAACTCATACTCGAACCGTTTGGGAACCGCCACCTGGTTTTCGCTGGCAATCGCCTGGGCAGCTCCCAGGGCCTTCTCTGCGTCGGCCTCGCTTGTGTCGTACTTTGCCACTATGGTGCCTGGCCCTTTTTCCAACATCCTGAGCCAGGCGCGCAGTCCACCTTTCTTGAACCACGACCACCAGAAACAACGCCGCTTCGTGGGGCGGCCAAAGCGATTGCCCCACTTCGGCCGGAAGGTGCTCACCAGCCACTTATAAGGCATCTGTTCTTCCAGAGACTTGGACGGATCGAGGTTCAATTCCTCCATCAACATTTCCAGCCCAGGCCGGAAGCGGAGTTTATCGGTTTGCGGGTAACCGTAGCTGGCGAAGTTGCCGAAAGGCTGCGCCGAAAAAGAAAAAAGCTGTTGCTGCCTGAAATGAACTTTCTTTATGTAAACGCGATCGCGTCCGTTGGCCCATTCGTTCTCACCAATGGTGACGCCATCGCCGACCATATCCATCTG
>Ga0207681_10001776_pt1 | contig 13846 bp, 11 predicted proteins | sample KBSS53metaG_FD_184324 | JGI IMG/M metagenome (GOLD analysis project Ga0207681, IMG submission 184324) | Switchgrass rhizosphere microbial communities from Kellogg Biological Station, Michigan, USA - KBS S5-3 metaG (SPAdes) (version 2) | ecosystem: Host-associated > Plants > Roots > Rhizosphere... | reverse complement strand
CGCCGCCGGCTCCGTTGCCAGCGCTCCCGGTGGTCCCCGCGGTGCCGGTGCCCACCTGACCGCCGTCGCCTTGCAGCGATTTCGAGCCGCAACCTGCGCTGACCGCAAGCGCGAGTCCTGTCAAAGCGAGAGGGACGAACCGTGTTCGCATGGCCGACGGGCGAAGCATATCTGAATCGGGTGCCCGTTGACCGCCGGCCAAACCCGGTCGATAACCGCCCCGATGACGACGAAGGCATTCCTCGGAGCGGCGATGGTTCTGGCGGTGGTTGGCTGCGGCGGCAGCCGCCAGATGCCGCGCGAAGGCGGTACGACCGATGGTGCCGGCTCGATGGGCGATGCCGCCGCGGGTCAGGACGCACGCGACACGCAGTCGCCCGACACCGCCGGTACGACCGACGGCGCCGGAATGGACGCGACCGGCGGCGCCGACACGTCTGGTGACGGCTCGGGCGCAGACGCGCCCGATGGCGCGGCCGTGCAATGCACGCCGGGCACGAAGCAGTGCGCTGGCACCGGTCTATCGACCGCCGAGATCTGTCTCGCGACCGGCGATGGCTGGAATCGTCTTCCGTGCCCGAACGGATGCGAAGCCGGCGCCTGCAAGCCGATGTCGCTGGAGACGGGCTGGAAGGTGTACCAGTACAACCTCACCGACGACAGCATCCAGACGCCCGCCAGCTACACGTTCGAGATGAACGGCCTGGTGGCGGTGCAATCGGCCAATCCGATGGCGTCCGTCTACTACAACGACACGGTGCTGCCCGAGGGGATCGTGGTGACCGGGCGGTTCGGCGTGCACACGACGTCGGACGACGATCTCATCGGCTTCGTCTTCGGCTGGCAGGACCCCGAGCACACCTACCTGTTCGACTGGAAGCAGGCGACGCAGCCGGACGGCACCTGCAACACGGCAAACGCCGGCGCGTCGTTGAAGCTGATCTCGTCGGGCACGCCGCTCGACAAGTGCGCGGACCTCTGGGACAGCAATGGCACCACCAAGGTCACCCCGCTTGTAACCACCACCGTCAATCCGGCCGGCTGGATGGACAACGTCGACTACGACCTGACGCTCAGCTTCCGTCCGGGCGCGATCAAGATCGACGTCATGCAGGGCACGACCAAGGTCGTCTCGATCACCTCGAACGACACCACCTACCGCTCGGGCAAGTTCGGCTTCTTCAATTACTCGCAGGAAGCCGTCCGGTACGAGTTCTTCTCGATCTCGCCGATCCAGTAACGCCGCGATGGATCTCTAGCGTGCCGACGTTCCCAGCCGGCGCCGCGTTGTTCGTCGCGGTCGTGTTTGGCGCGAGCGTCGGCTGTTCGCGCGCGCGCGAGCCGAGCAACGAACTGCGCCAGCGCACCTCGTTCTGGCTGGTGCCGCACCAGCTGGACATCGCGCCCACGCCGGGGGCGGCTGCTTCGATCGTCAAGCTGCGAGACCTTGGCGCCTTCAAACGCGTCATCGACCAGGTGATCGTGCGGGCGCGCGTGATCAACGATTCCGATCGGCCTCAGTTACCGCTGGTCACCTTCACATTCAACGACGGGACCGGCCGCGCGCTGGGAGATGGCGCCTGCTCGATCGAGCGCAGCGTGCTGCGGCCGCACGAATCGGCGCCCTGCTGGGTGTCCGCAAGGAAGGGAGCTGTCAGCGCGCGCTTCGACATCTACCTGTCGCCGCAACCAGGCGTCGAAAGCGCTCTCGCACGCCGGCACGACCTCGACGTGACACGGGCCGAGATCGATCGCGTCCGCACGCCGCCCGGGCCCGGCGTACCGTCACAGTTCTTCTTCTCGGGGACGATCGCACGCGCGCGCGTGCCGAAGAGCGCGCTTCCGCGCGTCGACGTCGATTTCTACGCGGGCGACGTCTGGGTCGGCCACGTCGCGACGACCTTCTCGGTCGACGCGCTCGCGACAAAGGGCGCGACTTTCTCGGGAAGCACCGACGAGATCAATCTTCTGAAGGCGCCCACGCGTGTGCAGGCGACCGCGTTCGTCCAGGCCTACGAGGCTGCCCCGTGATGACGACAATCCAGTGATATCGTGGCGGCGGGGGTGCAATGCGCGGCAGTGTCAGGTACGCGTGCTTGTCTCTTGTCGTGACGGCTCTCGTGGCTTGCGGCAGCTCTCCGCCGTCCGGCGTTGACGCCGCGGCCAGTACGGACGCAGACGCGGCGGCCACCGACGTGTCGACAGCGGACATGGCCGTCACCGACGTGGATGCTGCGACCGATGCGGACGCGGACGCGAACGCGGACGCCGCGGCGAGCGACGCGGACGGGCCGGACACGAGCACCGACGTCGCGTCAGACGCGGATCTGCCCGCTGGATTCTTCGTCGTCGGCGACATCGACGGGAGCACCTGGCTGGCCACCTACAACATCACGCCATTCGCCAACAACTTCCTCGCCGTGAACGCGACCGTCGAACCCGCGACCGACTCCGCCATGTGGGCGCTCAACTTCACGCTCCCGACCAATCCCGTGTATCCGTACACCCTGGAGTGCGTCAGCAACTACATCGAGTTGCACGAGGCTCCCGGGCGAAAGTTCGTCTCGCGCACGTCGACCAGCTATTGCAACGCCACATTCGTCGCGCCCACCATGGCCGGCACCGTCGAAGGGACGTTTTCCGGCAACCTCAGGTTGTCAGGAACCACGCAGGACTTCCCGCTCACCAACGGCCGCTTCCGGCTTCCGATCGCCCAGTAGAACCCGCCGGCGTCGTCGCGGTCTACGCTGGAGCCTGGGCGCCCTATTTCTGGAAATCGGCCCCAGGCCCCTTCGTGTGCGATCGCGCGAACCGGCTCAGCGAAAGCGGTCGGCGGTGGTCCAGCGGGGGTCGGGCTGCCACGTGACACGAACGTCGCGGTCGGGGTGGCGCGCGGCCCACGCTTCCAGCGCCGGGCGGACCGGGTGGTCCGGCGCGACAAACCAGTGCAGCGCGCGCCGGCCGTGAACGGTCTCGCGCCCGAGGTAAGCGGCGGCGCCGGTGATCATGTCCTCCAGCTCGTCCTCGATGTCGCTGAGGGCCTCGGCCTCGTCGTCGGTCGGCATCCCGTCGGAGGTCGGCTCGCGGAGCGCGACGTCGACGCAGAGATGGGTGTCGCAATCCAGATGGGCGATCCGCTTGAGGGCTAGATTGATCGTCGCGAGCATCGGCTGGCCGTCGTCCGCCTCGCCACGAAGGGTGGCGAAGCGCTCGCCGGTCGCATCGCGGGCCAGCAACCCGACCGCCTCGACCAGCATCGCGACGGGCGCCCCCTTCTCCAGCGGCTCGACGCTGGTGCGAATGCCGCCCAGCCAGCGCTGAACGGTGTCCTCGCCCAGGACCCGATCCAGGACGATGAAGGTCGCCATCCCGCGCATGTCGTCGGGCATCGCGGCGAACGCGACGTGAAAGCTGGTGACCGTCATCAGCTCGCGGTGCGGATCCAGCGTCACCATGAAGCGCATCGCGCCGAGGTCGATCGTGTGCTCGGCGATCTGCAGGCGCGCCTCGGCGAGGTTGGGCGCCGCGCGCTTCGCCGGGTGGAATTCCCACACGGCGTCGGCCGGCGGGGCCGCGCGGAACCACCGTTCGGTCAATCGCCGCAGCTCCGGATCGCCGCCCGACGAGAGACAGAGCGCGTGTTGCGCGGCGCCCCCCGGGCCCATCTCCCAGGTGAGCTGCGGATGGATCGCCTGGACTTTCGCGGCCACCTCGGCGACCAGCGCTTCGTCCAGCTTGCGGTTCTCGATCGCGGCGCGGATGCGGGCGCCCGCCTCGGGCCACCACGTCCAGAATGCGTCTATCGCGGGTTCGGTCATGCGTGGACGCCGACCTTCGTCTGTTGGAGGCGCCGCCGTCAACTTCGTCGACGAGAGCGACGTCGATGAAACAGTAAGACAGGCAACAAGTCCGCGAGAGTTTGCTGAAAGACCCGCGCCCGGAAGCGTTGCCCGATCTGGCGGCAAAAAATTGCCGCAACGAACGCCCATTGTAAGGAAGCGACGAAAACCACGACACAGTTGTCGTGTTGGCTGACGGGTTTACCGGGCCGCGCGCGCCGTTTTGTTCGAACGGCAGCGAGGTTAGGTGATGCGCCGTCGACGGTACGCGCCTTGCTAACCCGCACGCCGTTTCTTGCGACGAAATTTTTCTGACCCTTTTTCTGACCGAATCTCGTCTTTTCCGCACGACTGAACTGGCCAAACGAGGACGACAGATCGTTCAGTCAACGAACGCAGTCTCGTCATTCGTAATTTTTCTTGAGCCGTTTGCGTACCCGACAAAAGGAGACCCCAATGAACGTGAAACCAGAATGTGACCGAGTGAGGCGCCGGCTGCACAGCCGCGCCCTCGTCGGCTCACTCCTGCTCGCATCGGCGGGCCTGAGTGCTTGCGGCGATGACCAGAGCTCTAACAGCGACGAGCTGCAAGCCATCCTCCGCGACGGCGATCTGACCCAGATCATGCAGAGCATGCTCACGACGGATCCTGGTACAGGCACCGGCGGCACCACGGGTGGCGGCGGCTCGTCGGGCACGGCCGGACGCGGCGGCCCCGGCAATGCGGGCACGACCGGCGTGGCCGGACGCGGCGGCCCCGGCATCGCGGGCACGACCGGCATCGCGGGCACGACCGGCATCGCGGGCACGACCGGCGTCGCCGGCGACGGCTCGGGCTCGGGCATCGCAGGCTCGTTCGGGACGGCCGGAACCGGCATGGACCCGGGCCCGACCCGCAACTTCCCTGCGGAGGCCCAGGGCTTCTGGCGCTTCGACGACTGCAACATGGACCGTACCGAGCTCGGCGACAGCAGCTTCTTCGGCCACACGGCGTTCCGCTCGGTGACGGCCTTCTGCCGTCCGGGCGTCCTGAATTTTGGTGTCGGCTTCGACGAGGACGACGACCTCGTCCTCGTGCCCGATCAGCCGAACTTCGTGTTCTCCGAGGGCTTCACGGTCGCGGCGTGGGTCAAGCCGACGGAACTCGGAGGCGTCCGCACGATTTTCCGGAAACGCATGGACGGCACGAGCACCTTCGTGCTCGCCGAGAACGGCCAGAACTTCCAGATCGTCATCAACCTCGCCAACGGTAAGGCGGCCGACGTACAGGCCAAGGCGACGCTGGACAAGTTCACGCACGTCGCTGCGACGTTCGACGGCATCTTCCTCAAGCTGTACCTCGATGGGAAGGAGGCCGCCTCGAAGCGCGTCGTCGGCCGGCTCAGCGACGGCGTGGGTCCCTTGCTGATGGGCAACGACGCCAACAAGCGCCGCATCTCCGGTGTCATCGACAACGTCGTCTTCGACACGGTCGCGGCGACGCCCTTCGAGATCAACAAGCTGCTGTGCCTCCCGCGGCCGTCGCAGATGACCGCGACGCCGGTCGATCCCGCGGCCGTACCGCCGGCAACGCCCGTCAGCTACGACATCGCGATCCAGAACAATACGTGCGAGGACGCGTCGTTCAACTTCAACGTGTTCCCGTTCAACTTCGTCCCCGGCATCATCGTGGACCCGAACTACGGGAGCATCTTCGTTCCGTCGGCCACCACGGCGCATATCCCGTTCACCGTGACCGCATCGGAGGACATCGAGCAGTTCGGAACGACGCCGATCGGCGTGAACGGCAACCTCAGCTCGCCGTCCACCTTCGAGTATTTCAACGCGGTCGTGAACTTCTCGGTCCTCGACACCTCGACGCCGTGCACGGTCAAGCCGCGGCGGGAGCTCCAGATCCGCGACGTCAGCGTCGTCGAGGATCGGATCCGCACCGGCCCCGGCGGCGCGTGGACGTTCCAGAAGTTGATGGAGAACATGGCGCCGACGCCTGCCGATGCGCCCGCGATGGTGGAGGCCATGCTGCGGTCGTTCCTCACGGCGCAGACCGTCAACGGCTTCACGCTGCCTGCGCGGCCCGGCATCCAGCGCGTCCTCGACAGCATGCGGGGCATGGATGGCAGGCTCGATCTCTCGCGGCCGACGTTCCGCCTGCTCGCGATCGTCAACCGCATCGACCTCAACGACACGTCACCGTCCAGCGATTCGGCCACCACGGCCGGCGAGGGTCGCTTCGTGTTCGGCTTCGCGCCGTTCGGCGGGATCAACTCGGCGACGCTGATCGTCGAGTACAGCATCCCCGCGACGTCGAAGGCGGAGGTCCTCGAGCTGGCGAACGCGTGGCACGCGCTCCGTGACGACGCGATCCCCTTCCCGTCGGAGCAGTACAACGCGGCCCTGCAGGCGGTGACCGAGCGCTTCACGGCGCGCGGCGCCGGCGGCACGGGACGCGTGAACGGCAGCGCCCTGGGGCAGATCCGCACGAACGACTTCTTCTCGTTCAGCGGGAATGCGTGGGAGTTCCGTGAGTTCCACCTCGACGCCACCACCGGGATGCTGGTGCCGGCGCCGGTCGCACTGACCCCTGATCGGCGATTCAACTTCTCGCCTCAACTGGGGCGGTTCGTCCTCGCCAACGAGGCGGCGATCCTCGCCGAGAAGCACACCGTGCCGCTGACGTTCGAAGGCGCGCCCTTCCAGGGCGGCGCCCTCGACGCCTTCGACTTCTTCCAGTGGCAGGTGCCGGGGGTGAGCCCCGAAACGCGTCATCGTTTTGCGCGCAACACCTGCAACGGGTGCCACACGGCGGGCGAGACGGGCGGCGACGCGTTCCAGGTCAGGCCGCGCGGCCCGTTCCAGGAGTCGTCGCTGTCCCCGTTCCTCACCGGCGCGGATTTTGACGACCCAGCCGCCGGCGTGAGGCGCCACTTCAACGAGCTCCGGCGGCGCGGGCGCATCCTGCACGACTTCGTCTGCCCGCAGGAGATGCTCCCGCCCCTCCCGCCTGACACGACGCCCATCGGCGGCGGCGTGGGCGGCACCGGCGGCGGCGTCGGCGGCACCGGTGGCGGCTTCCCGCCGCCCGTGGACGGTGGCATCGCCGGCACCGGTGGCGGCTTCCCACCGCCGATGGACGGCGGCGGCCCGATCGGCGGCAGCGGCGGCCCGATCGCTGGCAGAGGGGGCGCCAGCACGGGCTCCGGAGGCACGACGGGCAAGTAGACGTTCCAAGCAGTGACCCGGCAATGGCCGGCGACGCGCCGAATTCCCCCTCGCGCGCGTCGCCGGCCTTCGCCACGTGATTTTCACGCTGTCGCGCGCGGTGTAGCATCGCGTGGATGACGGTTCGGGCCGGGTTGGTCGTCGCGCTGGTGAGTGGGGCGGCGGCCTGCGGCGGAATGAGCACGCGCCCGGACGGCGGGCACGACGCCTCTGGACGGGCAGGTACGACCGGCCGGGGCGGTACCACCGGCCGCGGAGGCAGCGGCGCGGGGACCGGGTTCGCAGGGACCGGCGCGGCCGCACGCGGAGGCGCGGGCGGAACGGGCGTGGCGGGAGCCGGAACCGGCGGCGGCGGTGGCGGTGCCGGGACGGCGGGCGGCGGCGAGTGCACGCCGCGCTTGTTGATGGCCGGATCGCAGATCCTGATCGCGTTCTTCGTCGTCGATGAAGGGGTCATCACCGTGCTGTCCGATCAGGTGGCGCTGGTGGGTCGCAACGCGCAGGTCATCAAGTCGGTGCCGTTCCCGCGTGAGATCAAGGCGGCCGCATTCGACGGGACGACACTGGTCATCGCCGATCTCGCCGCGCTGACCGTCATGACGCGTTCGCTGGACACCGGACCGTCGGTGTTCGTGACCGAGACGTGCGCGGCGGGCGTGCTCGTCAGCGGCAACCGTTTCGTGTGCGGGCCCGCGAACGACTGGGACCGCATCTTCTACACGTACGACATCGGCGCCGCGACGCCCGTGCAGATCGCGATCTCCAGCCCCTACACGTACAACGGCACGCCGATGCGGCGCGTGCCGGGAACCGACGACTTCATCACCGTGACGACGAACCTGTCGCCCTCGGACTTCCACCTTTATCGCGTCGACGCCACCGGCAAGGCGGTCTACATCAACGAATCGCCCTACCACGGCGACTTCGCCGTGGGTGTGACGTATGCGTTCGACGGCAGCCCGGCCGGGCGCCTCATTCAAACCGCCGGCCTGATGCTGAAGATCTACGGCGACGGTTGCGACGCGACGATGAATCCCTTCACGACGGGCTGCTTCATCAAGGACGGCGTGCTGGGCACCCTGCGCACAGGCGAATCGTACGCCGGCCTCGCCGACGACGCCGCCGGCAGCGTGTTCGCGGTGGTCGCAGCGGGAAACACCTTCGACGCGCCCTGCAAGGGCGGCTGCACGTTCCAGCGCATCGACATCGCGACGCGCACGATCACGTCGCAGAAGACGCACGCGTTCACGAACTCGTACTACTACCCGATCATGACGGCCGCCGATCCGAAGTGCGCGAACATCGTCCTCGGCACCTCGACCTCCACCGACCCATTCACAAACGCAGCGGGCTTTCGCCTCGAGTCGTTCGACTACTGAAGGCTCCGATAGATCTCGAGCGCGCCGTCCGGCCCGGCCTCGCGCGTCAGCCAGGGCCGCGGAGGAAGCGAGAGGTCGACGCAGCAGATACGGAGCTGGCGCGTGCGCGCGATCGGTTCGAGATCGTCGAGCACCTTCGCCAGGCGGGCGCCGCTGAACGGACAGAAGAAAAAGAAGACCGAGCCGTCGACGAGGACGCCCGCGGCCGCCGCGGCGTCGCCTTCGATACACCGGACGCGGGACAGGCCGAGGCCAACCGCGAGGCCGTGGGCGGCGCGCACGAGCTGCGGCTGAACCTCGATGCCGATCGCCCCGGCGCCGGTGAGGAGGTGCACGAGCGCGATCGCCCTCCCCGGCCCGGCCCCGACGTCGACGAACACGTCTGTCGGACGAATCGGCGTCTCGTCGACCACGCGCAGCAGGACCTCGACCGAGCACGGCAGATAAGGCACGCCGCCGGCCGGGAGCGCCGGGCCGTCGCCGGGCAGATCGTCGATTCCCAGCACGAGATCGACCCAGGCGTCCCGGTCGCCCACGGGCATGCCCAGCAAGGCAGCGCGAAACGTTTCCGGATCGTGGAGCCCGCGCTCGATCGATCGACGAGCCTCCTCGGCCGATGTGAGGTGGCGCGCTTCCATCGCGACCGCAGTGTATCGCACGTGCGCCGGGCCGAAGGTGCCGTGACGGACCATCCACGGCTCAACATTGTGCGCGTCCCGGTCCGTTTCTTTCAGCGCGCAATTAACGGAAGTTAGTATTGCCGTTGTTTACGACATTATTGCCAAATAAACATCTGGTTCGTTGCTCTCGTTGTTTTAACCGTGCTACAGGCGCTCAAAATGCTCGGCCGCGCGATCGCGTGATCGCCCCGAACATTCAGGCGCAGGTTGGACAAGGAGAGAGCGATGATGAGACAGGCAAGGTCGACTGCGAAGATCGGGCTGATGTTGGGGGCCATCTGTTTCGCCGGCTGCGGCGAGCTGAGCGCCGACGGCGACGCGACATCAGAGGCATTGACGGGACATCGTCGGCCGGCCGGATCCGTCTCGGGGCCGGTGTCATTCGGATCGATCGATCAGACGGGCGGCCAGGGCGCGTGCACCGGCGTCGTCTCCGCCAGGCTGTGGACGTTGACCAACAAGCACGGCTTGATCGCGAAGCTCACGGACTTCGGCGCCACGCTGGTCGAGCTCCACGTCCCGGACAAGCGCGGCACGCTGGCCGACATCGTTCAAGGGTTCGACACCGTCGCGGGTTACGCCAATAGCCAGTTCGCGGGCGCGACGGTCGGCCGCGTGGGTAACCGCATCGTGGACGGCATCTTCACGCTCGACGGCACCACCTACCAGGTGACCGGCGCGGGTCCCGCGGGCTCGAACAACCACGCCCTGCACGGCGGTCCCTGCGGCTGGGACAAGCAACTGTGGGCCGCGACGACGAAGCTGACCGACGACGGTCCCGAGATCACGTTCACGCTCACGTCGCCTGACGGCGACATGGGCTTCCCGGGCCAGGTGAAGGCGAAGTCGATCTACCGGCTGAACAATCACGACGAGCTGGAGATCTCGATGACGGCGAAGGCCGGGGCGGCCACGCCGATCAACATGCTTCACCACAGCTACTTCAACCTCAACGGCGTGGCTTCGGGGACGTCGATCTACGACCACGTGCTGCAGATTCACGCCGACAGCTACACGCCCGCCGCGGCGGCGACCGGCGTGCCCGACGGAACGATCGCCGGCGTGGCCGGAACGCCGTTCGATTTCCGGAACCCGCACGCGATCGGTCAGTTCGCCGGCCAGCCTGGCGTCGGCGATCAGACGCCGCCCGGCTACGACCACAACTGGGTCGTGCGCGGCAAAGCCGATCAGCTTCGCCCGGTGGCGCGGGTCGAGGACCCTGCCTCGGGCCGGGTGATGACCATCAAGGCCGATCAGCCGGGCGTGCAGTTCTACACCACGAACTTCCGGCCCGATCCCACCGCGCCGGGGTACGTGCCGACGATCGGCAAGGGTGGACACGCGTACGACATTCACCAGGCGCTGGCGCTGGAAACGCAGAAACACCCGAACGCGATCAACTTCCCCGCCTCGGTGGTCCCGGGCCGCGAAGACGAGATCATCAGGCCCGCCCAGGGCGAGAGCTACCGGCACGAGATGGTCATCAAGTTCTCGGCGAAGTAACGCAGTCACGATCGATCGCCCGCGCGACAGACCTCCGTTCCTGTCGTCTTCATGAATGATGGGAATGGCTCGGTCCGCGCTGGCGGTCGTCCCGCTCGCGGCGCTGGCGGCGACGCCCGCGTTTGCCGAACCCGATGCCGGCGTCGCGACGCCCGATGCGGCGGCGCCGGCATCGTTCCATTACTACCGGGAAAGCGAACCCGGCTACCGCGCCCGATCCGGCAGCCGACGTGTGCCTGCGCAAGCTCGTCACGCGCGTCGCCTTCCCTGCTTCAGTCGGCCGGCCCACGCGGATCGCGTGCGTCCTCCGCTACACGGTCGAGGATCCGCGCCAGTTCGTTAAGGACCGCGCGGGCGATTGACCCGATCTACGTCGACACGTCCAGCGCATCGTCATACGCTGTCGGCGTGTCGCTCGTTCGCAAGCGTCGAGCGCTGATCGCAGCGTTCGTCTTTGCTGCCGCGGGTTGTGGCTCCGGCAGCAGCAAGACCGACGGCAGCGCGGGGAACGGCGCCGGCGGCGGTGGCTCGGGCAGCGGCGGGACCACGGCGGGTCTCGGTGGCGCGGGTGGAGCGGCCGGATCCGGCGGGACCGCGGGAACGGCGACGGCCGGATCGACCGGCGCCGGAGGCATCGCTGGTGTCACCGGGGCGTCCGGGAACGGCGGAACCGGCGCCGCGGGAAGCGCCGGAACGGGAGCTGGCGGCGCGGCCGGATCGGTTCTGAAAGTCATCTCGTTCGCCGCGCCCGTCACCTATGGGTACCTCCCGCAGGACGCCGTGACGCTGGCCGACCTCAACAAGGACGGCAAGCTCGACATCGCGAGCGTGACCTTCGACGGCTCCGTCAGCGTGCTGCTCGGGAACGGCGCCGGAACGTTTCAGCAACCGAAGACCTTCAAGTGCAGCGCCGACACGTCGGGCGCGGGAATCGTCGCGGCGGATTTCAACAATGACGGCAATCCGGATCTGGCCGTGTCGCAGTCTCGCTACGGCTTTGGTGTGTTGCTTGGAAAGGGCGACGGCACGTTTGGGGGCGGCACCCTCGGTCAGTCCGGCTACACCGAGGGTGGCCTCGCCGCGACGGATCTCAATAGCGACGGGAAAATGGACGTCTTGATGGCCATCTCGACTGGATATTTCGACGTGTCGTACGGTAACGGGAACGGCACCTTCCAGCAGTTCCCACCTCTCTACAGCGCGTCCCCGAGCATTTACGGCGGATTCGTCCTCATCGACTTCAACAAGGACGGGCGGCTGGATGTCGTCACCGCGGGAGGTAGCGTGGTCAGTGTGGCGCTCGGAAACGGCGACGATACCTTCGGGGACGTCAAACACTTCCCGGTCGACTCGGGCACGACCATCCGATCGGTCGCCGTGGGCGATCTCAACGGAGACGGCGTCCTCGACGCGGTCGCGCCCGACAGCGGCGGCGTGACGGTGAACGTCTTCCTCGGAAAAGGGGACGGAACGCTGCTGGCAGCGACCCAGTTCGCCACCGACTTCGACCCGGCTGACGTGAAGATCGCGGATCTGAACCTGGACGGAAAGGCCGACATCATCGCGACCAGCCTCGGCGGCAGCGCCACCGGCGTCCTGAACGTGTTGCCGGGAAAAGGCGATGGCACGTTCGAGTCATTCAAGCCCTTCGCGTCAGGAAGCGCCGGCCCTCGCGCCATCGCGGTTGCGGACCTGAACGGCGATGGGCTGCTCGACCTGGTGGTCGCGAACGACCAGGGCGGCATCCAGGGCAGCATCGGCGTGCTCATCAACAACAGCCACTGACCGTTCGTCGCCGTCACGCGCGCGCGACGACGACGAAAGCGGCGCCATCCATGTACACACCGCGCGCGCTCGCGAAGGGCGCGAACGCCTCGCGGAGCGCGGCCGCCAGCGCCGGCTTCAGCGTCTCGGGCGCGTCGGTCGTCGCGCGCGCCGCCGGTCCGATCTGAAGCGAGTACTCGACGACCTCGTCCAGCGTCGCGGCGCCGCCGAGGTGCAGCGGCATCTCGACGGGCTCGATCGACACGTCCGTCCAACCGGCGTCGCCGAGGATCGCGCGCACGCGCGCGGGATCGGACATGAAGAACGGCCCTGGCCGCCCCTCGCGCAGCATGTCGGGCATCGCCGACGCCGGTAGCAAGCGCATCACAGCCTCGAGCGGGAGCGACGCCCATGGGTTCTTCGCCATCTCCTGCCAGCAGACGAACGACAGACGGCCGCCGGACCGCGCCGCCCCGCGCAGGTTGCGGAACGCCGCGCGGTGATCGTCGAAGAACATGACGCCGAAGCGTGAGTACACGGCGTCGAACGCCGGGCAAGCGAAGGTGTACGTCTGCGCATCTCCGAGCGCCAGCGCGATGGTGGGCCGTCCCGCGACGCGCTCCCGCGCGCACCCGAGCATCGGCGGCGAGATGTCGACGCCCAGCACGTGTCCGGTCGGGCCGGCGATGTCAGCGAGCTGGAGCAGCGTCTGGCCGCAACCGCACCCGACGTCGAGGATGCGCTCGCCCGCGGCGACGCCCAGGCGCTCGATCGCGATGCGTCCCAGCGGCTCGATGAGCGCGTCGGTTTGATCCTGCATGCGCGCCCATGCTTCGCCTCCTTTCTCCACGAAGGACTGGCTCGCGCGCGGCGGATCGGGAGGGCTCATGACCGCCGGATCACTTGTCCATCCGCCCGACGATGACGGAACCGCCGGCGTCGACCGCGATCATGGTGCGATCGGAGATGAGCTCGAGGTCCGTGAGCGCTCGGATGATGCGCGGGATGTCCTCTTTCGTCACGGGATCGCCGCAAGACCCGTTGCGGACCGTCTCCACCTTCAGCTGTCGATCGATGACGAGGCTCCACCACCGCGTCTCCCGGGCGTCCTTCCCGCCCCACGCCTTCCGGGCGAGCAGCACATGACAGCGCCCGTCCACCTCGACGCGCTCGGCGAGCACGACCCGGCACCTTCCGTCCTCCGCCAGCTCGAGCACCCCGATCGTCTCGTTCGGCCCCTGCCGCCGTTCGCCCGTCTCCCAGGTGATTCGCGCGTCCGCCACGTGCCCAGGATAGCGCTTCTGACCGCCGTCAGACGCGGCTGGCGATGACCAGCAAGACGGTCAGGGCGGTCGCGGACACGGCGGCGATCACCATTCCGGCGCGCGGCCGCCGATCGCTCACCGTTTCATACGACGCCTCCTCGGAAACTTCCCCGGGTTCGCTCTCCTCGAACCAACCC
>Ga0207681_10001772_pt1 | contig 13868 bp, 10 predicted proteins | sample KBSS53metaG_FD_184324 | JGI IMG/M metagenome (GOLD analysis project Ga0207681, IMG submission 184324) | Switchgrass rhizosphere microbial communities from Kellogg Biological Station, Michigan, USA - KBS S5-3 metaG (SPAdes) (version 2) | ecosystem: Host-associated > Plants > Roots > Rhizosphere... | reverse complement strand
TGTTTCCTGTTATGATTGAAGTAAGCAGTGAGCAGTGAGCGGTAAGCAGTTTCAGAATCTGCGTGTTGCAGAACAAGTCTTCGTTGATCGCCCACCGCGCACTGCTTACTGCTTACTGCTTACTGACAACGGAGTCGAATATACTTGCATCCTTCAAGCCTTGCCAAGCGTGGCACTGTTTTCCTTTTCCTCGCCGTCATCGCGTTCTATTTCTACGGTCTTGGCCACTTTCCTTTGCTTGGCCCAGACGAACCACGTTACGCCCAGGTCGCGCGTGAGATGTTCATTCGAGGCGATCTGATTAGTCCAACACTGGGCGGACATCTCTGGTTTGAAAAGCCCGCACTGCTTTACTGGATGATGATTGGCAGCTTCAAACTGTTCGGTGTGTCGGAATGGGCGGCGCGTCTGCCGGCGGCCGTTGCCGGGCTGCTGACAATCGGCGCTGTGTATTTGGTGGCCCGTCAAACAACCGGCAGCGACGAAGACTTCCAATCATCACAGTACGCTTTTTGGTCCGTTCTCGCGGCTGCAACCAGCCTCGGCATCGTTGTGTTTTCGCGCGCGGCAAGTTTTGACATCGTTCTCACTATGACCATCGCCTGGGCGCTAGCGTTCTATCTGCTTCATGAATTCCGGTCGAACGAAAAACAGGGCGTCTCGTATCTGGCAGGCTTCTATGCTTTCATCGGTGTCTCGCTGCTGGCTAAAGGGCTGGTCGGCATAGTCGTTCCTTTCGGCATCATCGCTCTTTACTGCTTGTTTGAAAGAAAACTGCCGAAGCGCGCGGTCTGGCTTAGTCTGCTTTGGGGATTGCCGCTCGCGTTGATTATTGCCGGCGCCTGGTATCTCCCGGTTATGCGACGGCACGGCTGGCTGTTCATCGATCAGTTTTTTATCCAGCACCACTTCGCTCGTTACATCTCAAACAAATATCATCACCGCGCGGCGTTTTATTATTACCTGCTGATCTTGCCGCTGCTCGCAGTGCCCTGGACCGTTTTCTTTTTCGATGGCTTGCTGCAATCGAAGAAGTGGCTGGCCGGCGTTAACGTCGCCGCGGGCGATCGCCTCGGACAGCTGATGCGTTTTTCCCTCGCGTGGATTTTGTTTCCGCTCGTCTTCTTTAGTCTTTCGAGCTCGAAGCTTCCGGGCTACCTGTTGCCGGCGCTGCCGGCGGTTGCGTTCATCGTGGGCGAGCGATTGTTGAGACTGACTTCAAGCAGCCGCAACCAGGCGACCTTTGCGCCCCGGCAGTGGCCGATGAAAACGACTGCGATTCTGTGTTTGCTATTCGCAGTTATGACCTTGGCCTACACCTGGCGCGGAGGCAAACTCTCCCTGGCATTTGCGCTACTGTTAGCGGCGCCGATCTTTGCCACCGGATGCGTCGCGTTCCTGGCAGCGCGCCGGCCGGCTTCAGCGGTTTTGTTCATCGCGACGGCGACGGTGTTCGCTGTGCTCGTGGCGTTGAATGTCGCCGCGCCGGCGTACGCTGAGCGGCAATCCGCCAAGCGGCTGCTCGAGCTTGCCGATGCGCGCGGCTATTCACACGCGCCGGTGTACGGCTTGTTGCGAGACGATCGCAGTCCGGAGTTCTACGCCGCGGGTCGCGTTATTTACGAGCCTGACGGCGAGCCCACGATGTATGAAGGCGTGGGCCAGGTGGTGGCGGAAAGCCGCCGGCGACAGGCGACGATCTTGACGATGGCTCGGCTCAACGACGTGGAGCAGTTTAGGCAGTTGAGCTCGATGCGCGTGGACGTGATTGGGGATAACGGAAGGGTGGCGCTGATTGCGGTCGGACCGTAAAACAAGTCCAAGGTCCAAGGTCCAATGTCCAAAGTCCAACGTCCGAAGCAAGCGCGAGTTTAGCTGGGAGCGCGAGCTTAGCTGGGAGCGCAGGCATCCTGCCTGCAATGAGCGCGAAGCGCGAAAAGGTTTTGGTTACGAGCAGCTTCGCGCCCTGCGGCGCGTTTGCAGGCAAGATGCCTGCGCGCCCAGCGCGACTATCCAACTCTTCCGGACGTTGGACATTGGACTTTTTTCTACCGGAGGTTTTTTACGAAGAAGTCGATCACCGGCCGATCGTAACTTTCTCCCTGCTCCCCAGTGGCCGACGGCAGCGTGAGCCCGCTTAGCGGCAAGTCTGTTCTCGTTTCGACATTCGTGGGGTTGGCGAAGCAGGAGGTCAGGGCCTTGGTTGAGTCGCGTAGTTGTTTATTGTCTTCGCCGCCCAGCAACAGAATTTTGCGCGGACCAAGCGAACGCGCCAGGTCGCACGAACTCTTATTGTCATACTGTTTGACGAAATAGAGCCGGGTAGCGAGGCGGGCCAGGAACATGAGCGCCGGCGCGTTCACGCGCACGTCGCCATGGACAGCCGAATCAACCAGCTGGCCTTGATCCCGCGGCACCGAGTCCAGCGCCAGCACCTGAATCCCGGCGTCAACACTGGCAGCCCGCAGCGCCGCATAAGCACCCAGCTCCACTCCATACACACCGACGCGATCGCCAATCAGCTGGTTATGGCTCTCGGATTTGAGCGAACGAAGAAAGTCGATCGCTGCCAATGCGTCATTGCCTTCGCTGCCGCCAAATGAGGTCCATTGAACTGCCGGTTTGAGCGCGTGTCCGCGCGAATCCGGCCACAGAATCGTGCAGCCGGTCGCTTCGTTCACTTTCATTCCAAGGTTTAGCAGTAACGAGCGGTCGCCGCCGTAGCGATGAAGGAAAACTACCGCCGGTGCGCCCTCAACTCCGCGAAGTAGCCAGCCGCGCGCAGCCGTGCCGTCGCGGTTGGTCCACGTTTCGTCAGTCACTTTGAGCGCTCGACCGGTGCCGCTTAAGGTAGAGAAGGTTGCTGGAGTGACCAGATAAGAGCGTCGAGGCGGGCGCGTAATTCCGTAAACAATCGCGCCCAGGGCGATAGCCAGGGCTATCACCAGAACAATCAGGATGGGAACGATTAGCCGGAAAAGTTTTTTGCCGAATCGGCGTCGGGTAGCCATGAAAACAAGGAATGAAGGATGAAGGATGAAGGATGAAAGCAATGGCTCTCATTCGTTCTATTCATCCTTCATCCCTCATCCTTCATCCTTTCTACGGCGTCGTAGTCTTCAGGAGTGTTGATGTTATCAAAAAAGGAATTCGCGCCCTCGAGCCGGCTAAGTTCGCTAAACTCCAGCCAGCGAGTCTGCACAGATTGTAACAGAGCCACAGGTTTTCGTTCGCCGGATTTGATCAGATTCTCGGCTAAACGGAGACAAGGTTCGACTCGATAAAGGGAACAAAGCGGCTGCGGGATGCCGTCGCTTTGAATCGGGGCGACCGCTTCGAAGCTTTCGCGTCGGGAGGCGAGAGTCGCGAACAATTCGTGGGTTACGAACGGAAAATCGCAGGCCACGACGAAGGCCCACTCGGCGTCGCAAGCTGAAAGTGCGGCGTGAACGCCACCCAGCGCTCCCCAATGAGGATGTATGTCAGGCACAGTTTGCAGATCCGCTGCTGCCGAATCGCCGCCAACTAATTTGACGGTCTCTACAACTGGCAACAGCTCACCGGCGATCCTGGCAACGAAAGTCTTGCCGGCAACAAGCAGACGCGACTTGTCTCTGCCCATGCGGCGCGACTGGCCGCCTGTGAGAATGAATCCGTCAATTCCTTCGCGCATCGAACGAATCTTAGTTGCTGCGGAAGGAATCAGGAAATAGATATGATCGACCGAGGAACGTTTGTCCGTATTTGTGCGTCTAACTAAGGCGACTCTGATTTCGTGTTCCTTCGTTCCGCTTTTGTGTTATTTCGTGGTTTAGTGTTTATCAGGTCAGGCAAACCGCTCACCACGAAGGCACACAAACTGGAGACGAATCACACCAAGGAAATCCTGCGTCTAAGCGAAGACCTTGACCGGTGAATGAGCGAAAGTTATAGTCGCCCCTGAGCCTGGCCGGCCGGCGAGCGGCACAAATCAGCACTTGGCAATAAAGGTATTTTTCATGAAAAGTCTTATCAAAGTCCTCCTCATCTCCGCTCTCGTCTCCATCGTAGTCGCTCTCGGCAGCGTCGCGTCCCTGGCGCAAAAGCCAACGACTGAGTCAGCGAAACAGTTAACGAATCCGAGTGGCCGGGACGCTCGTTTTTTTCCACTTGAAGATTTGCGCGCGGGCATGAAGGGCACAGCTCGAACGGTGTTTTCCGGGACCGAACCTGAGGAGTTTGGCGTCGAAATACTAGGAATCTTGCCGGGTTATCCCGCGCCGCGCCAGACCGCGATCATTGCCCGGCTCTCCGGCGCGAACGCGGAAAAGACCGGCGTGTTCGCCGGAATGTCCGGCTCGCCGGTTTTCATCGACAACAAATTAGTCGGCGCCATCGCCTTCGCTTTTCCTTTTGCGAAAGAACCAATCGCCGGCATCACGCCGATCCAACAGATGATCGACGTGTTTGAGCGAGGCTCCGCCGATGCCGGTCGCCGTCCGAGCGAGCCGCGCGCAGTTTCGTTTGCTCAGCTGGCCGCCGCTGAATGGAAGCCGACTTTACCGAAGCCATCAGTTGGTTCAACTGCACTGCTCGCTCCGGTCTCTGAAGGCTCGCGCCTGTTGCCGCTGATGGGCCAACAAATGATGCCGATAGCGACGCCGCTCGTGTTTGGCGGCATCAGCCAGGAATCGCTCGCGATGTTTGCGCCGCAACTGATGGCCGGCGGGTTGCTGCCGGTTTCAGGCGTGGGCGGTTCCGCGGGCATCACACCGCTGGCGAAGGCCAACGAGAAAACACTGACGCCGGGAACGTCAGTCAGCGTGCAACTGGTGCGCGGAGACTATTCCATCGCTGCGTCCGGCACAGTCACGTTCCGCGATGGCGATCGCATCTACGCTTTCGGTCATCCGTTCCTGAGTCTCGGCGCGTCAGACATGCCGATGAGTGAGACGGCGGTGGTCACCGTCATTTCCAACCTGAACAATTCTTTCAAACTGTCGGTGCCGGGCGCGATGATGGGTTCGATTTCTCAGGACCGATCGTCGGGAGTGTTTGGACAGTTGGGCCAGGCGCCGAAGATGATTCCGGTGAAGATCAACCTGCACACCAGCAGGGATCGGACCGAAAGTTATTCCTATGAGATCGCCAACGATTCTTTCCTGACGCCGCTGCTTTTGAACATCACTGTGTTCAATACCATCACTTCCAGCGAGCGCGCGCTCGGCGATTCTACGATCACCATCAAAGGCGCCATCGACATCAAGGACCACGAGCCGATCGAAGTCGATCGTCGTTTTTCCGCGGGCAACTCGCCTATCCTGGCGGCGGGATCGGTCGCCGGTCCCATTAGTTCTCTACTGGGCAGTGGCTTCGATGATGTTCAGATTCAGGGCGTGAATCTCGACATTTCTTCGACCGACACCAAGTACGCCGGCACGCTGGAACGAATCGCGCTCAGCAAGACCGAAGCGCATCGCGGCGAGAAGATCGAGATTCAGGCTTACGTGCGAACGGAATCCGGCAAGCAGTTTGTGCAGCGCATCCCGGTGCAGATTCCCGAAGATGCGACGCCGGGACAGCTTTTGGTTTTCGTCGGCGACGGCGGCGCGCTTCAGGAGGGCTCCGCGGCGCGCGCGTTTGTGCCCCAGGACCTGGGCCAACTGGTGAAGGCGATCAATAAAGTGAAGAAGAGCGATCGCTTGTACGTAAAACTTTTCCGCATTACGCCCGGCGCGGTTATCGGCACTAGCGAACTGCCGAACCTGCCGCCCTCAGTTGTCGCGACGCTCAACAGCGACAGAAACTCCGGCGGCTATACGCCGACAGTTTTGTCGGCAGTTTACGAGATGGAGTTGCCGCCGGCGGAGTTTGTTATCTCAGGGCAGCAACTGATCGCGCTCGACGTCGTGCCGTAAGGCAGTCTCAATTCTCGGGTAGGGGCACGGCATGCCGTGCCCCTTTTTTTGTAGGGGCGGACCAGCGTGTCGGCCCTGGTCGGCTTGCGCCCGCAACGATCAGAAGGTAGCCAGAATCATCGCCGCGGAGCGGCGTTGAGAAGGTAGCCAGACGTGGAACGTCTGGATCAGGACGTAGGAAGATTTGAGCGCGTTGGAGACGCGCGAAGAATATCTGGCGCACCTTCAGTGCGCGATCCTTTGAAATCGTGATCCAGACGTTCCACGTCTGGCTACCTTCTGATTGCCGCTCCGCGGCCCGAAACCGAAAACAGAAACCTTCCCGTTGACCCCGGCATCAGCTCGGACGTACTGCTAAAGCCAAGGCCTTCGATGCGCGCCTCCAGGCGTTTTGCGCCAAAGAGTAGCAGCGTCGCTTGCGGCGGACTCCAATCCAGCAAGTGCGAAAGCATCCCCTCAAAACGCTCGAGCGCACGACAGGTGACAAAACCAACCGCGGGCGTGGGAACACTTTCAAAGCGCTCGTTGATTACTGTCGCTCTTACGGCGAGTCCGGTTTGGACCAAAGCCTCACGAAGAAAGATCGCCTTCTTCTGCGCCGCTTCGATTAGCACCGCGCGCAGGTCCGGCCGGACAATCAGGCAGGGAATGGTCGGCAACCCGGCGCCCGCTCCCACTTCCGCAATCTCCGCGTTGTTTGGCAGATGCTTCAACATCACTAGCGACTCGAGCACGTGGCGCTTCGCAAACTCCCGCGGCGTACATGGCGCCACCAGATGAATGCGTGCATTCCACTGACTAAGCAACTCGTAGTAGCGCGATAGCCCGGCAACAGCCTCCGTCGTCAACGTCACATCGTACGTGGGAGCTTCGCGATTCAGAGTGTCTCTAAACTTTTCGGTCGGCGCGTTAACGCTCATTTTGTCTTTGTCGGTTTGCAGTCAGACATGCGATGCTTGGAATTCAATTGAACGTAGTGTAGCAATTGACAATCTCACAGAGGAAAGCTTCCGACTTGAGTTTATGACTAACCGATTGGCTGAACAACTGACTGACGATTTCGTGGCGCAGCATGAACAACTGGCGGCCGCGGTAGGCGCGATCGTCGCTGCGCATGCCGCGAGTCTCGATGCCCGAAAGGTCACCTCCGAAGCCACGCCCCGCGATTTGGAAAAGCTGTTTGAAGAAACTCTTCCCGAACTGGGAATACCGCTCGAAGAAATTCTGTCGCAGTTTACCCGAGACGTGCTGCCCCATGCGATGCAGGTGGCGAGCCCGCGCTACTACGGCCAGTTCAATCCTACCCCGCTGCCGATTGGCGTCTGGGCTGACGTGCTGAGCTCGTCGCTCAATCAAAATGCGGGCGCGTGGCGCAATGGTCCAACCTCGGCGATGATCGAAGCGCGCGTGATTCGTTGGCTATGCGAGCTGATCGACTACGGGCCGAAAAGCTTTGGCGTGCTTGCAAGCGGCGGCACTGAAGCAAACTTGATTGCGCTCAAGTGTGCCCGCGACCGCGCGGGACAGGCGTTCCTGCCTGTCCACGTGAATGGCTTGCGTTCGATTCCCGCTGATCTCACCGTCTACGCCTCCGAACAATGTCACTTCTCGATCGAGCGCAGCGTTGACATCCTTGGTCTTGGTCGCAACAGCCTGCGCAAAATCCCTACCGACGAAAATTTTCATGTGCGTCCCGACGCATTGCGAGCACAACTCAACGAAGATCGCGCTGCGGGACTGATGCCTTGCTGCGTCGTCGGCATCGCCGGCGCGACTTCGACCGGAGTAATAGATCCGCTCGAAGAATTGGCCGCGATTGCGCGGGAGAACAATTGTTGGTTTCATGTCGATGCAGCATACGGGGGCGCCCTGGCGTTTTCCGAGCAGCACCGGCAAAAGCTGGCGGGCATTCAGCTCGCAGATTCGACCACGTTTGATCCGCACAAGTGGATGTTCCTTCCGTTTGCCTGTGGCGCGGTGCTGGTGCGCGAGGGCGGCGGCGTTTTGCGCGACGCTTTCGATATCACACCCGAGTATCTCAATGAGGATCGCGGCGGCGCCGACGTCGAGTTCGATTTCTTTCGCTATGGACAGATGGGCACCCGCCGGTTCAGTTCGTTGAAACTCTGGATGGCGCTGAAGTTCATGGGCCGCGCAGGTTACGCGGCGGTAATCGAACGTCAGATAGAGCTGACGCAGTATCTCGCGGATCGTATCGACGAGTTGCCGGACTTCAAACGCGTTTCTCCGGTTGAAACTGCGGTTTGCTGTTTCAAATTTCTGCCAGCCACGGCGGCGGATGCCCAAGGCATCGAGCAGGATCGACTACAGCAGCAACTGCAACAAACAATCGAACGCGGCGGCGAGGCATGGATCACGACTACCGTGCTCGACGGGCGACGAGCGCTGCGGGTGAACATTAATAGTTTTCTGACGCGGCGGCGTCATATCGATGATTTGATAGACTTGCTGGTGCGGACCGGGAAAGAACTTAAGTGAATTGAGAATGGGTGGCTGGGCCGTAGTTCAGAGTTCAAGCTTTAGCTTGTCTTCCACCCCAACCGCAACCTAAAGGTTGAACTCTGAAACTACTTGAGCTTTGCGCAACTGCTTTAATGCGTTATAGAAATCCTTCCATCATTTGTTTGCTGCTGCTTTGGGTTGGCATAGGCGTGCAGATCGTGGCGCAAACCGAAACGCCGCGTTCGCTGCCCGCAGTGCGTTCACAAGCTGAGTTCGATTCACTCTCCGTCACTTACGATCCTGACACACCTTACGCCCTGCCGCATCTGCTCTTCGTCGTCGACCGCAAAGACCGGAACAAGATCTACTACGTCAACACCAAGCGCTACGCATTTCATAAAGACTTCGTAAACGGAACTTATCTTTCCCTCGAACGCGGCCGCGAGTTTTTCGAAAACAACTATCTCAAGGCTAACCGGCGCTTCATCCTCGGGACGATTGCTTATCAAACACCGCTGAAGCGTTGGACCTTCGAGTTTTGGGAAGGCGATCTGATTCCGGCGGATCAAATCAAACTGGTCGCGGATTTGATCAAGCCGACCTTCTTCCGGCCGGTTGCTTACAAGCCAAACTCGCTCAGGCAGGATGACGAATCGCAAAAAATTGCGGGCCTCGAACGCGTTTCGCAAAGCGACATCGCGAAGGAGCAGGAGTATCAGGCGCTGAACGTGGCCAAGGGCCTGGGCCGCATTCACGTAATTCCCAAACTCGATGAACACGTCGAAATTGGCTTCAATGAAATTCTGGTGCTCGACGAAGTGCCGGTTCAGCTTCCTCCGGTCGCCGGGGTGATCACATCGCAGCCGTCTACGCCGCTTTCACACATCAACCTGCTCGCCAAAGGCTGGGGCATTCCCAACGCCTACGTGAAAAACGCGCAGACGCTGCTGAAGCAATACGACGGTTGGTGGGTGGAGTTTGACGCCAGGCGCGACGGCTATTCGATCAAACGCGCCGGGATTGATCAGCTGCGCGAGTATCAGCGCCGGCTGGCGCAGCGGCTGGACGTGATGAAGCCGCGCTTCAATCTTGCCGAAACGCGTCTGCTCGGCTTAAGGCAGCAGCGCGCGGCTTCGGCGATAGCTTTCGGTGGCAAGTCGGCGAATCTTGGCGAAGTGATGAGCGCGCGGTTGCCGGGAATCGTCGTTCCCAACGGCTTCACCATTCCTTTTTACTACTACGACCAATTTCTAAAAGCGAACAAATTAGACGACGCGATCTACACCCTCCTCAACGATCAGAAGTTTGTGCATGACCCTGCCTACCGGCGTGAAAAACTTACGAACCTGCGCGCGAGCATTCAGCACGCGAAGTTTGATGAATCGCTGCGCGCGCAGATTTTGCGACGGGTGAAGCTGGAGTTTGACGGCAAGGGACTGTTCGTGCGCAGCTCTTCAAATTCGGAAGACTTGCCCAACTTCAGCGGCGCCGGACTGTACACCACCGTGCCGAACGTCCGCGAAGCGGATCAACTGATCGAAGCAATCAAGACGGTCTGGGCGTCGTTGTGGAATTTCGAAGCTTACGAAGCACGCGAACGCGCCGTCATCGATCACTCGAAAATTTTCATGGCGGTGCTGATTCAGGAAGGCATCAATTCCGAAAGTTCGGGAGTGATGATTACGACCGATCCGTTTGACAAGGACAACCGCGGCGCGATTTATATCAGCGCGAAACGCGGTTTGGGTATCAAGGTGGTCGAAGGTAAGAAAGTTGCGGAGCAAATTATCTTTCGCGAACGCGCAAATGCGGTGCAGGTGCTGACGCGCTCGGACGAAGATAGCTTGCTGACGTTTGATGAGCGCGGCGGCGTGAAGGAGATTGCGATAACCGGCGAGCGCGTGGTGTTGACTGACGACGTGATTCGGCGTTTGGTGGCGGCGGCAAATGCGATCAAACGTGTGTTCGCGAATCGTGAACAGGACATCGAGTGGGCCTACATGAAGGGCCAGATTTATATTGTGCAATCTCGACCGTTCATTGCGGGAGGGTGAGTCTTGCGCATCAAAGATGCGTTCAGAAGGTAGCCAGAGGTGAAACCTCTGGATATATTCCCAGAGCAGTCTGCGCACTGGAAGTGCGCTTAGAACTTCTGCGCGCGCTTCCAGCGCGCCTTTGAAATTAACGTCCCACCCAGACGTTCCACGTCTGGCTACCTTCGCTACGCCGCTGCCGCGGCGCCGAAACTGTGAAGCGATTCATTCCTAGTATGGACAACATCTTCGTTAATGGAATTCTTAACGGCCACGTCGCCTTCGTAACCGGCGGCGGCACTGGCATCACTGGCGGTGTCGCGCGCGCACTCGCGGAAGCGGGCGCGAACGTTGCCCTCGTCAGCCGCAGCCTCGAACATCTCGAGCCTGCCGCGAAAGCAATCAACGACGCACGCGCCGAGCCGGGCAGAAGCCTGACTGGAAGAAGCCCGACCGTGAGGGAGGGCTTAGTCGGAGGCGAGGCCTTCGCCGTTGCCGCCGACGTGCGTAATCCCGAACAAGTCGAAAAAGCAATCGCCGACACCATCGCTCGCTTCGGCAAGATCGACATCGTTATCAACGGCGCTGCCGGAAATTTTCTTTCACCTGCCGAAGCGCTTTCCCCCAACGGCTTCGGCACTGTCGTCGACATAGATCTCAAAGGCACGTTCAATGTTTGCCGGGCCGCGTTCGCGCAGTTGAAAGAACACCGGGGGCAGATTCTGAACATCAGCGCCACGCTCCATTACCTCGGCACGCCAATGCAGCTTCACGTTTCCGCGGCGAAGGCTGGAGTGGACGCGCTCACGCGCAACCTCGCGGTCGAGTGGGGGCGCTACGGAATTCGGGTTAATGGGATCGCGCCGGGACCGATTGAAGACACCGAGGGAATGAAGCGGCTGGTTCCGGAGCCGGTAAAGGAAAAACTGAAAAAGAATATTCCGCTGGGTCGCTTCGGTCGCATCAGCGACATCGAAAAGGCCGCGGTGTTTCTGTGTTCCGACGCCGCGAGTTTTATCAACGGCGCGATTCTGGTTGTTGACGGCGGCCAGTGGCTGGCCGCAGCACGGATGGTTTGATTCAATTCAATCTCCAAGTTTAGAAAAGCGCACTTGTGCCCCGCCGGTTTCGCTCCGGCGGAGCGAGATGTTTATAGAATGCGCGCCTCCCCAAAGATCTTCGCTCCGTTAGGAGCGAAACAGCGGCTGAACCTTCGCCCGGGCAGTCAAAGCGATTACGCTCCTTCGGAGCTTACGAGTAAAGAAGGGAACTTTGGTCTATAACCATCTCGCCCCTCTGGGGCGAAACAACAAACGATGAAAGCGCATTTTTCCTACCGTCACCTGAACATTTTGTGTGCCTTGCTGGTCGTCCCGGCTTTCACGGCAACCTTCGCTCAGCAACAGACGCCGGCCGATACCCAAACTGACGCGGCGAAAAAAGCGAACGCGCGACCTGCTGAACCCGCCAGCGCGCCGGAACCTTTCGACGGCGCGAGCGTCGAGAAGATGGCAGCTAACTGCGTCAGTCTGGAAACCGAGGCTGGCGTTATCGAGATCGAGATGATTCCCGAAGTCGCGCCGGAGAGCGTTCGCAGTTTTCTAAACCTTGCCGCTACCGGCGCGCTCGACACGACCACCTTCAGCCGCACGGTCAAAGACTTTGTGATACAGGGCGGCAACCTGGCGACAAGCGAAAAGTGGAACTACGAATTGTCCCGTCGTATGGCTCGCAAGCTGCCCGATGAGCCTGGCCTGGTCAAGCACGTGCGCGGCATTGTCTCGATGGCCCGGCCGGAACAGGCAAACAGCGCCACTACGCACTTCTTCATTCTCGTGGGCGATGGCCATCATCTGGATGGAAAGTTTTCCGCGTTCGGCAGAGTGACGAAGGGGATTGAAGTGGCCGATGCGATCAACAAAGCGCCCGCCGAAGGCGAAAAGCCGAACAAGCCTGTCCGCATCAATCGCGCCCTCGTAATTCCGTGCAAGAAATAGACGAGCACTTGGAGTGCTTTGACCAGTCGGCGCTTTCGTCCGTGGCGACCTGTCGCCACGTGCCTTTTAGCTTGAGTCAACCGTGGTCGCGACAGGTCGCCACCGACCAAAGCGCTGACTGGTCAGCGCACTCCAAAAAGGTGCGCTGTCGCGTGGGCGCGGCGATTGTCATGGCGATGTTGACGCTCGCAGGCTGTGCCCAAACACGCAGTGACCGACCCACGCCGGAGGCTGCGAAGCGCTTTTTGAAACTGCGCGGTTATGATTTCAACGACAAGTCGTTTCTGGCGGCTGCGGCTGCAAACGATGTCAGCGCCGTCAACGGATTCCTCGCCGCGGGCATCGACCCAAATGTAAAAGATGAAGACTCCGGAGCGACCGCGCTCATTCGCGCCGCCGACCAGGATGACTCGGATATGGTCAAGGTGCTACTTCAGGGCGGCGCGAACCTGAATCTGAAAGATAGAGGTGGTTACACGGCGCTGCTGCGCGCTGTCGAAAAGAAAAACGAGACGAGTGCAGAGCTTTTGCTGTCGCGTCCGGAGGTTGACCTCAATGCTCAGGGCTTTAGTGGCGTGACGGTGTTGAGCTGGTATGTTGGCGCTGGAAGAGAAGACAAAGTGAAGCAGTTGCTCGAACGGGGCGCCGACCCCAAGCTAAGTGACAGCGACGGCGACACGCCTCTACACATCGCCAGCCAGCGCGGTAGTGTAAACATGATAAGAATGCTGGTCTCCGCAGGTGCAAATCCAAACGCGCCAAACAAACTGGGCGGAACGCCGCTGATGTGGGCGGCTGTTTTTGGGCATGAAGAAGCGGCACGGCTGCTGATAGAAAAAGGCGCACAGCCGGCGCTGAAAGATAACCAGGGCATGACCGCGTCGGATTGGGCCGCGCAGAACAAAAGAGACAAACTGGCTAAAGTGCTGCGCGATGCGCAAGCGAAATAGTTCGACTCCGTATATTGTTCCTTTCTTCAACGCGTAGCGTTGAATTGAGTTTAGCCCGGCCTTTCAAGGCCGGGAAAAAACCGGTAGGTGATCGCGTCGCGTAGCGACGCTTGACGCTTAATTCATTCGTCGCTACGCGACGACTCATGTGGTGGGCCGCTGCGGCGTTAAAACGCCGGGCTAAACTCAGGTCGACGCTACGCGTCGAAGTTCTTAATCAGTCGCTCGGAAACTCCAAACTTCAAATGTCCAACAACGTGCTGCGTTCCAGCTTAACTCGATTGCTAAACGGCGATGATCTCACTCGCCTGGAATCGGCGGAGTTGCTACAAGCCCTGTTGGCCGAAGACGCAACCGACGCGCAGATCGCAGCGACCTTGATTGCCCTGTCAGCCAAGGGGGAGACGGTCAACGAGCTTGCCGGCATGGCGGAGGCACTGCGAGCGCGCGCAGAGAGAGTCTATTCCTGCCACGCTGTTTTCATTGACACTGCGGGCACCGGATCGAGCCGCGCGAAAACTTTCAACG
>Ga0207681_10001760_pt1 | contig 13911 bp, 9 predicted proteins | sample KBSS53metaG_FD_184324 | JGI IMG/M metagenome (GOLD analysis project Ga0207681, IMG submission 184324) | Switchgrass rhizosphere microbial communities from Kellogg Biological Station, Michigan, USA - KBS S5-3 metaG (SPAdes) (version 2) | ecosystem: Host-associated > Plants > Roots > Rhizosphere >... | reverse complement strand
CTGCACATCGTTGATGTTTTGAATCTTATCGATGCGAGCGAGTTCGGGAACGAGCGGCTTCATGCCTTCGGCTTCGCGCTTGGCTTCATCTAAACAACTGGCGTAAAAGTCGCCAATCTTTTGTTCGTTGCTTCCCTTCGGAGCTTTGGTGTTCTTCGCCGCCTCTTCCAAAATGTCGTGCAGAGTTTTGCGATTATTTTCGGCAAGCACATTAAACGCGCCCCACGAAGAATAGGCGGCGGGTATTTCGGTGTTCTTCAACCAGGTGCCGTTTGCATACTGATAAAAGTCGGTGCAGGCCGCAGTGTTCTTGTCCATGTTCGCCGGGTCGTAACCGCGACCCGTTTGACCGAAAACCGCCGTGAGACTAATCGCCAGCAGGAGGGCGAAGGCCACCAGAGATTTTTGCGAGTTCTTCATAAGATTCTCCAGGAGTTCGTTTGATTACGCTGCAACGATTCGTGTGATTTAGTGGTTCGCTTTTTCTGAATGGACGGCGAGACCAACCACGAATTAACACCAAAGCCGCGAACCTACACGAAATCGATGCGTTTCGTTACTACGTCATGAGCACTAATTAGTTTCGGTAATTGACGCGCAAAGTTTACCGCGGTCGCGATTATTTTTTGTAGTGATCTGCAGAGTGCAGAGTCTCGTTTGATTTCCACTTTTTTGGAAACCTTCCAATGTCCAACGTCCAATGTCCAACGTCCCTTTTATGATCTTGACATTGGACTTTCGACGTTGGACTTTGGACATTCTTTTGATGGCGTACTTTCTTTCTTCGTGCTAAAAGACTCACGCAATCATCTGTCCCATCTGGAGGCAACCAACCACATGTTCAAGCCAACTTCATCGGCGGAACTGATCCGCCGCCTCTTCGTTCTTTCTCTGCTGTTGCTGTTCGCGAACGTGGCGACGCACGCACAAACCGCAGGACCAACTCGCCTGCTGCGTACGCCAACCGTCAGCGCTTCGCAAATTGCTTTCGCTTATGCAAACAACATCTGGTCGGTTCCGCGCAGCGGCGGCAGCGCGCGCCGCCTGACAAGTTTTCAGGGACAAACTCTGAACCCGCATTTTTCACCAGACGGAAAATGGATCGCGTTTAGCGCCGAGTATGCCGGCAACCTCGACGTGTATGTCGTGCCCGCGGAAGGAGGCGAACCGCGCCGGCTCACCTGGCACCCGGGCGCCGATCTGGTACAGGGTTGGACCGCTGACGGAAAATCGGTGCTGTTTACTTCGGCGCGCGCAAGCTGGGCCCCAGTCGGTGCGCCGCGCTTTTGGACTGTGCCCGCAACCGGCGGCATCGAAGCGCCGTTTCCGCTCCCGCGCGCTTACCAGGGGAAAATCTCTGCCGACGGTTCGCGCGTCGCTTATCGCATGAACAATTCCTGGGACGAAGAGCGCCGCAATTATCGCGGTGGTCAGAATCGACCGATCTGGATCGTCGATCTCAAGACTTACGATCTGGTGTCGCCGCCGTGGACGGATTCGAAAGACGTCGATCCGGTTTGGATCGATTCGGCCGTCTACTTCATTTCCGATCGCGACGGCGTGGCGAATGTTTGGGAGTATGAAACGAACACCAAAAAATTATCGCAGGTAACGAAGTTTACGGATTTCGACGTCAAGGCTCTCGACGCCGGTTCCGGCACGCTCGTTTTTGAACAAGCAGGTTACGTGCATGAACTCGATCCAAACGGCGGTAAGGACCACGTGGTCGACATCACAGTTGCCGGCGATTTTCCCTGGATGATGCCAAACTGGAAAGACGTCACCAGTCGCATGACCAACCTCGCCCTTTCGCCCACGGGCAAACGAGTCGTCGTCGAAGCGCGCGGTGAAGTGTTCACGATCCCGGCGGAGAAAGGCGACACGCGCAACCTGACAAACTCCAGCGCTTCGGCTGAGCGCGATCCGGCGTGGTCACCGGACGGCAAATACATTTCTTACTTCAGCGACAAATCCGGCGAGTACCGGCTCTACATCGAAGCGCAGGATGGGCTGACGCCGCCGCGCGAGATTGTGCTGCAGCATCCGGCTCACTATTACACGCCGTCGTGGTCGCCCGATTCAAAGAAGATTGTCTTCAGCGACACCAACCTGAAAGTTTGGGTGCTCGACGTGGCGAGCGGCGCGGCGAAAGTTGTCGGGAACGATCCCTGGATGGTCCCTAGTCGCACGCTCGATCCGGTTTGGAGTCCTGACTCGAAATGGATCGCCTACGCCAGCCGTTTGCGCTCGCTGTATCACGCGATCTTTGTGAGCAACGTGGAAACCGGCGCGACTAAACAGATCACTGACGGATTGGCCGACGCGGTTTCGCCGGCCTGGGACGCCAGCGGCAAGTATTTGTGGTTTCTCGCCTCGACGGATTTCGGCTTGCGCTCGCAATGGCTGGACATGACCTCTTACGATCATGACGAAAACTTTGGGCTCTATCTCGCGGTTTTGAAAAAGACTGAGGCGAGTCCACTCTTGCCGGAGAGCGACGAAGACAAAGGCCTCGCCGGCCCCCCGCCAACGTCGCCGGCTTCGCCAAGTCCGACGCCGACAGGCAATCGTCCGGCTGATGCCACCGATTCAACTTCTGACAGCGCGCCGCAAGATCAACCAACGCCGTCGCCATCTTCCCGCCGTCCCCGTCCTGCAGCGGTAGTTCAGATCGATTTTGACGGATTGCAGCAGCGCATTGTGTCGGTGCCTGGCATTCCGGAGCGGCAGTATTCCGACCTGCGCTCGGGTCCGGACGGCATGGTCTTCTTCACCGAGTCCAGCTCGCCGCGGGGACAGGAAGGCGCCGCTGGTCCAAGAGGCGACGAGCTCTGGCGCTATCGCTTGAGCGATCGCAAAGCGGTCTCGTTTGTAAACGGAGTAGCCGCCTACGACATAAGCGCCGACGGCCACAAGCTCGTTTATCGCACGCCGGCTCCGGGAGGTTTTGGCGCGCCGCCAGCTGGACCACCGCCGGCGCCGTCGCTGTTTCTGGTTGACGCCGACAAGAACCCGCCGACCGCCGGGCAGGGCCGGCTGAACGTGCGGCTGCGAATGTATCTCGATCCGCGTCAGGAATTTCAGCAAATTTTCAACGAAGGCTGGCGCAATGAGCGGGACTATCTTTACGTCACCAACATGCACGGCAGCGACTGGCCGAAGATGAAGGAGATGTATGGCGCGCTCCTGCCTTACGTAAATCATCGCGCCGATCTCAACTACCTGCTCGATATGATGGGTGCCGAGATTGCCATCGGCCACTCGTACGTGCGCGGCGGCGACATGCCGGAAGTGCCGGCGGTGCAGGGCGGACTGCTCGGCGCCGACTTCGCGATCGAAAACGGACGATATCGCGTGACCAGAATCTATGACAACGAAAGTTGGAATCCGGACTTGCGCGCGCCGCTCGCCGCGCCAGGCGCGAACGTTGCCGTCGGCGATTACATACTTGCAATCAACGGCGTGGAGCTGAAAGCGCCGGACAATATTTTCCGGCTGCTGGATGGGACCGCGAATCGACAGACTTCATTAACGGTAAACAGTACGCCGTCGATGAGCGGCGCGCGCAGCGTGACGGTCGTACCGGTCGCCGGCGAACAGGGCTTGCGCACGCGCGCCTGGGTTGAGTCAAACCGGCGTCTGGTTGAAAAACTTTCCGCCGGTCAGCTTGCCTACGTTTATCTTCCCAACACCGGACAGCCGGGCTACACGAGTTTCAATCGCTACTACTTTTCGCAGCAGGACAAGAAAGGCGTGGTGGTTGACGAGCGTTACAACGGCGGCGGCTCGGCGGCGGATTACATCATCGATGTTTTGGGTCGCGATTTTGACGGTTACTTCAATAACGTCGCCGGCGATCGTTATCCTTTCACCAGCCCGTCGGCGGGTATCTGGGGTCCAAAGATAATGATCATTAACGAGATGGCCGGCTCGGGCGGCGATCTGATGCCTTACATGTTCAAGCGGCGCAAGCTTGGGCCACTCGTGGGCAAAAGAACCTGGGGCGGGCTGGTCCATACGGCCGACACGCCGCCGTTTATCGATGGTGGCACGATGATCGCGCCGCGCGGCGGCTTCTTCACGCGGGACGGGAAGTGGGCCGTGGAGAACGAAGGCGTCGGGCCGGATATCGATGTGGAGAACTGGCCGAAAGATGTGATAGCCGGGCGCGATCCGCAACTCGAGCGCGCGGTTACTGAAGGGCTGCGACTCTTGAAGGAGCGACCGGTGGATCGCGCCGCGAAGGAACCGCCGCCGCCGACCTGGGGACAACGCCCGAAGTAGGCTTGCAAGGCGACCGAACACCGCAACCTAGCCTGCGGAGCAGGCGGTAGCGTAAAGCCTGGGGTGAAGCGTAGCGGAACCCCAGGGACGGTCGGTTAAAGAATAAAGCCCACGAAGTGGGCGGCAGTCTTCTCGCTACACTGCCGCCCACTTCGTGGGCTCAGGTTCGATTGGCTGTTTACCTGGGGTTCCACTACGCTCCACCCCAGGCTTTACGCTACCGCCTGCTCCGCAGGCTAAAATTCAAATAGAGTAATTCTTTGGAAGCTATGTGGAAATATATCGCTGCTGGTTTCTTTGTCCTGATCGGCGCTTTGGAAATTCTCCTGGCGCTCAACAGCCGCGTGCGCGAAGAGCTCATGAAAAATTCGCCCATGCGATCGACTCGCATCTCGCCGGTGTTGTTTCTCCTGGCGGGCATCTCAGCCTTCGCCTTCGCAATCGCAATTCTCTTCTACAACCGCTGGCTATGAGCTTCCGAGGCGCGGCAAAAACTAGCCGCGGATTTACGCGGAGAAACGCGGATCAGATTAAATCGTCAACAGATTGAAAAATGTTCTTCTCAGATCCGCGCCTATCCGCGGCCAAATCTTCACTTCTTCTTCAGCTTGCGAAATTTCCTCAACACCAGATCTCTTCTGAGCGGACTGAGGTGACGGATGAACAATATGCCGTCGCAGTGATCGGTCTCGTGTAAAAAGCAACGCGCGGCCAGTCCGGCCGCTTCTCGCTCAAAGATTTTTCCTTTGACGTCCTGCGCTCGCAGCACCACACGTTCCGCGCGTTTCAGGTCAGCATGTACTTTGCCGACCGACAAACAACCTTCTTCGCCGCTTTGCTCCCCGGTGGCGGAAAGAATTTCCGGATTCGCCGCCACCAGCTTGATGCCGTCGCAGTCCATCACGAACAGACGCAGACCCAACCCGATCTGTTGGGCCGCCAGACCCACGCCGCCATCGTCGTACATAGTTTCAAACATGTCCTGCGTCAGCGATTGCAGTTCCGCATCGAAGTTGGTAACAGGATCGCCCGGTGTCAGCAAAACTGCGGCGGGATATTGGACTATCGGTCTCAGCGGCATATGTTGGTTCGTAGTTTAACGTTTCGCTTGTGGCGACCAAAATCGTGAGTGAGCGTTATATGAACTGATTTGAAAACTCTGTGAAGATAAGAGCATGCCAATCTCGTGACGAACCTCACGCAGCGTGTTTTAAGTGTCACAAGAGTGCGGTGGATAGCCAACTAACAGCTCGCGTGTCCTATAATCCTCAAACTATGGAATTCAAGGATCCTCGAGCGACCTCCGCACTGCCACAGCTCGATACCATCAGCGACGCGCTGCCGAACGAGAGCGAAACTCCTCGGCCTGAACGCGACTCCGCGAATAAATTCTTGATTTTGGTAGTGGACGACTCTGCCGATAACGTGGCCATGCTGAGCCTGGATCTGCAACAGGAAGGTTATCGAGTGGTGACCGCGACTGACGGTGAAGAAGCGATCAGCGTCGCCTCTTGCACCTTGCCCAACTTGATTCTGATGGACATTAGTATGCCGCGGCTCGATGGACTGGGCGCCACGCGGCGGATCCGCGAGAAAGAAGCGCTGCGGCATGTTCCGGTGATTGCCGTAACTGCACACGGGACTGAAGGGTTTCAACGCGCGGCTTACGACGTCGGCGTTTCCGGTTACCTGACCAAGCCAATAGACTTTGGCCGCATGCATCACCTGGTCGCACGACTGCTCGCGCCCGGCGCCTCCGGCAACCTCACCGGGCTCGCGTAAACATAGCAAACGGCAGACAGCGAACAGCAAACAGCCAACCTGTTATTCAGATTCCGTTTCCAACTAACGGTCAGGCTGTGTACAGTTAGCTGTTGCCGTTAGCTGTTTGCTGTTTGCTGTCCGCTGTCCGCTATCAATCGATCTTAGGCGGACCGATTTGCGCAGCCTTCTTCTCGTCGGTCTGGGCTAGTTTGATTTGTTTCAAGTGACGGTAAGCCTTGGCGCGCTGCATGTAACTCCAGTAGTAGGTAGGATCGAGTTGGATCGACTTGGTTAGGTCGATGATAGCTTTCGCGTCCTGCCCAATCTCCAAATAACTATTCCCGCGCATGTAGTAGCTCTCGCCGTCAGGCTTCAGCTCGATCATCTTCGTGTAATCGGCGATTGCTAACGCGTCTTTGCGTTGCAGCAGATAAAGCACCGCGCGAGTTCGATAGGCATCGAAAAAGCGCGGGTTGAGTTCAATCGCTTTGTTGTAATCGCCCAGCGCGGCCGCTTGATCGTTCGCCAAGTCCTTATTCAAGCCGCGCTCGTAATAAGCCGCTGCGTAATCCGGCTTCAACTCAATAGCCTTGTCGAGATCGGCGTTGCCCTTGTCGCGATCCAATTGCAGCTTGCCGCGAAAACAGTAAGCCTCGGCTGATGACGGATCGAGTTTGACCGCCGCATCGAAAGCCTGGCTGGCGGCGTAATACTGTTTCTGTTCCAGCAATTCCTTGCCGCGCTTGATGAATTCAGCGGCGGTTGTCTGCGCTTGCGCCACGCCGCACAGCCAGCCAAAAGCGATCACACAAATAAGGAAATGAATTGATTTGGAAAAGGTGAATGTAAGGATGTTCGCTGGGTTTCGTTTCAAGCTATAACTAACTCCTCTACTGGTTTACTTAGAACTCAAAGGGCTCGACGATTTTGCCCAATAGCTGAAGCTGCGACCACGTATAGCGAACATGAGTAGGGCACGGCAACGCCCACGTCCTTCATCGTATCGAAGATACTTCGGATGGCGATTTCAACTCAGAATGAAAACCATGAACAGCTTCTTCCGCTCTGAGAGGGACACCGGGATCCGATCGCACTTGCGTGCCATTCAAATCGGAGAGTTTAATGATAGTAGCAAGCTGTTATGCTCCTGACCGACTTAATCCCGTGCAACTTTTCGTTAAGTCTGCGTATTCATTTTCGTAGACAGCCACAGACGTTGAGTTGCCATGGGCCAAATATCCCCTTATCTGTTCAATGTCCTTCAAACTGCTGATTTTCAGAGAAGCGCTTATCAAGCTTTTTTCACCTTGGATCCCATGTGTGTTCCAGTCAGCCACGCTTCTGCCGAGAGCTGCCAAGCCTTGTACCGAAAAGAAGTAAAACGAAACTAGAGTTTCATCTAAGAGGACGCCTTGAAGATCCCGCTGATTAAATCGAGCGAAGCAAAGGTTAGCTTCTGAAAGTACTGCGTTTTGCAGTTGTGCGCCGCGGAGGTCGGCTTCAGATAAGTTTGCACCCGACAGATTTGTATAAGTTAGATCTCTTCCAACCAAAGCGTCGTCAGACAAATAGCAAAGCAAAGTCGCACAATTGCCACCAAGACATTTCGCTCCGGCGTGTGAGGGTTTCTTCGTCCATTCAATCCAATCGAAAAGCTTTTCCGTGTTGGGCTTAAACTCAACCAAAAATTCCAGAACGATCGGATCGAGAAATATCCGTCGCATCAATTCAGGCTTTTGTTCATTAATCTCTTCTATCACCTGAGCTGCCACCAAATACTCAAGTATGGACTTGTGAGAGAAGTAATAGGCATCACCTCTGCGGATTAAGAAAGAATTTGTTAGGAACTCTCTCGTATATGACTCCAACTCTATCGCTGGTGGTGATACCTGGCTTTCGATTACCTTCCGGGCGTCAGGAAACGCGATTGCAGATATGGAATTTGAGTAGATATCTGCGGCTAACCGACGCAAAAGAGACAGCCGATTCTCTGCAGTAAATAGCAGCGTTCTCTTCTTAAGAATTTTTTGACGTTTAATCTCTTCCACCAGATAGGTTCGATACAGATTTGGGATATTAATCACTATGTCGGTTTCCAGCAGCTTCGGCAATGTCTTGACGATCATGTCCAAAAGCACAGGACGCTGTGAGAGATCGGAGAGACCTTTAATCGTCTTGATACGGTCACGATAGTAAATCCAAGATTTCTTAGCTTCACCGATTGAAGGAACCCGCCTCTTAAGAAAGGTTTCAATCTGTGTTTCATTCCACGGCATGACCCTCAAGAGTTCGTACTCCGTTCGGCGAGTAGGGATTATGTTTCCCGCAGGCGCGACAGCCCTCCGTTCTTCCTCGGCATTTATAAATAGTTCAGGTCTGCTCGTGATGAGCACTCGACTGTTGGGTGGACTCGACAGCTTTTCAATTTCAATCAAATTCAATTCCAAAGTATCAGAATCAACTTTAATGGCCATCTCGTCTAGTCCGTCAAAGATAAGCAAAAACAGACCAGCCTCGTTCATTGCCTTAAACAATTCAAATTTGGGATTCGCGACCCGGCATTCCTGATCCAAAAAAGAAGCTATGTATGCTTCCATTCGAATTGTGCCAATGAACTCTCTAAGATTGAGAAGAATCGGGATCCTGCTGTTCGCCGATTCGTAAACGCACGCCCTAGCAAGGTCGTGCGCAATCTTCTGACATAAGGACGATTTGCCTGAACCATATTCACCAAAGATGGCCAAGTGCTGGCCCGTTTGCCCAGCTTTCACCCGATGGTAAATATGATCACTCAGTGTGGGCACATAATGTTTCTTGCCATGACTTGTAGACTCGGCGCTCAGCTCCACATAGTAGGTCGCCAGAGCGGGCTCTCCCGGCCTACTCGGATCACCCTTTTCGAAAGCTGTGATCAACTGGATCATGTATGACCTGAAATCAATCAGTTGGGCAACCTTTTCCGAGTAAGTTAACAGACTAATACCCGAAGCTAGTGCGAAGCCCTTTGCCGCATCGCCCCACGAAACACGTGTGACAATTTCTGCGGAATCTGCGTCGCCAGTCTCCCGTGCTATATCTAATAGACCCTTGAACTGCATAACCCTTTGATTTGCATTGATGACTTTTTTCTCGTCTTTACATTCAACGATCACACGATGTTTTATTGGACCTCCTTGGATAGGAAATTGCGCGAAAACGTCCACCTTCTTTTGGCAAATCTCCACGTTGCGTATAACCTCGGCGCCGAGAAGCCGATACAAATCTGCTACTTCATCCTCAAACCGACGTCCCCTCCTAACAGATGAGCCTCCTTTTCTAGATCTTGTTGGCTGTAGGACTGTGTTTTTCACCATGGATGACTCTATGGGAGTAAGAAATCGTGAGACGCGCAAATAGCGCCAAGTTTTTAAACTTCCAGCAGCGCTGCTGCCGAAAGAAACTCAAACGGCTCGACGATCTTGCCGGCGATCGCGGAGGCAGCGACCACGTAAGGCGACGCGAGGTACAACTTTCCAGGTCCGCTGCGGCCGGGAAAGTTGCGGTTCTGCGCGCTGACCGTGACCGTCTCAGCAGACGGAGACGCGCCCGGGCCGGCGTTGATACAGGCGCCGCAGGAAGGGTCGATCAACTCCGCGCCCGCGCGTTCGAAAATTTCGAGATAACCTTTGGAGCGCGCGTACTGCTTGATCTTCTGCGAACCAAACTGCAGATAGAGATGAACGCCCGGCGCGACTCGCTTGCCCTGTGCCAGCGCGTTCCGCAACACCTCGGCGTACATATCCATGTCCGCCATCTTGCCGCCGGTACATGAACCGCCGTAGGCAGCGTCGATTCGCACTTCTTCTTCGAGTGAGTCGATGGGAATGCCGTTGCGCGGATCGCCCGGCAGGGCCACCATCGGCCGAATCTCGTCAAGATCAATTTCAAACACTGCGGCGTACTCGGCGTCCGGATCGCTGTAAGTAAATCCCTTCCGCACTTCCTCCGCATCCAGCCCGCGCATCTTTACAATGTACTCAAGCGTTTTCTCGTCAGGTTCGATGATGCCGGTCGTCCCGCCCGCTTCAACCGACATATTCGTTAACGTAGCCCGTTCATCCATCGCCCAATTCTTGAGATCGTCGCCCGCAAACTCCAAAACTTTGCCGATGCCTTTGCTGGTCTTCATGTAGTCGCTCGCCAGGATCACCAGCATCACATCTTTCGCCGCCACATCGGCGCGCTTGCGTCCTTTCAAAACATAACGAACCGTCTCGGGAACCTTGATGCGAATGTCTTTGGTGAACCAGGCGTTTGCCATGTCAGTCGAGCCGACGCCAAACGCAAAACAGCCGAGCACTCCAGCCATGCAGGTGTGCGAATCAGTGCCGATAACAATTTGACCGGGCAAAGCGAGGTCTTCGACGACCGCGTTATGGCAAATCGCTTCCGAGCCGCCCTCCGGATTTTCACCGTAAAGTCGAATGCCTTGCCTGGCAGTGAAGTCAGCCTGCGTAGTAGCCAGGCCATCCGCTTTTTCCAGTAGACCAAGCTCACGATGCTTGGGCGACATCACCTTGTTCAGAAACGTCAGATGATCGCGAAACGCAAACACTGATTCCGGCTCCGTCACGCGCGCCTCAGCGCCGAGCGACTGCTTGAAGAGCGACTCAGCCATCGGCGTCACATACTCGTGCGAGAAGCGCACATCAACTACCGCAAATAACGCGTCACCTGGTTTCACGGAGTCAACGCCGACTTGTCCGGCTTTGACGAAGACGTGGCGCGCGATAATTTTTTCGACGATCGTCATCGGCCGCTGCGGCTGTGAAGTACCAACAGCCTGCGCAATTACGTTTTGAAACGTTTGGCTGTCAGCCTCAGCGCGGCTTACCTCGCCCACCTCGACCAGTTGCCGGGTTAGTGACTGCGTGGCGACGGGTGGCGGAGATACTTCTCCACCAAGACGGGCTTTGTTGTAATTGAATAGACCACCATACTCCACGATTGATTGGGAGATCGGATCAAGGCCTTTGGTAAACTCGTCGAGCGCAATCTCCTCGCCCCGCCGAATACGCTCAATCAAACCAAAGTCAGTCGAGGTTAAGAGCCCGATGTTCTGCGAGTTTTGTCCGTAAATTTTTTCGATGCTTTTGGCAATGACCAGCTGGATGCCCGCAGCTTTCTCGGCGTATGGCGCGGTCTCGCGAGAAGAGCCACAGCCTTTCGACAAGCCGGAAACGACCACAGCAAAGCCGCCATTTTTAACTTCGTCTTTCTTCACTGCGGCTTCGCGCATGCCGACGTAAACATATTGGCCCAGTGTTTCGTCGTAGTAGAAACAAACCCAGCCGGGCGTGATCTCGTCGGTCGAGATGTTGCTCATCAAGGACAGGTCGTCGGCGAGCAGGCGATCGGAAAGTTCTGTTTCCAGCCGGCTGCGTTCATCGCCTTCAGCTTCCAGTTGCCGCCGGATAAGAGAAGTGTCTTCGGTAAGAAAAAGTATGCGGCCGTCAAAACGCACGCGCTGCGGGCGTGCTGAACCATTGTCGAAACTCATCAATATTCCTCGTTACGAATGCGTTGTTCTGTACGCGTCATTATAACCTTGCGCGCGCAAAAGCTTCGAGTGAGCTGAACTAGCCGCGGATGAACGCGGATACGCGCGGATCTGAACAGGAAAAAACCAGGCCTCAAACAGGTTAGTATTCAGTTCCCATTGATCTTCTGATCGGCGTTGCATCCGCGTAATTCCCCGCCAATATTCCTGTGTCACTCTTGACGCAGCGTCCTCAAAGAGCTAAATAGAACGCCCATGCGAACGACGATCGATGAAGCGCCAGCTGACGCGCCAATGACAGCGCCGGAAATATTCGAACGGCTCGACCGCGCGCGAAAGTTTATCGATCTTTGTTACGATCTCCCGCTCGATCTGGAACAGATTTCCCGTCACGCCTGTTTTTCTCGCTTTCATTTTCTGCGTTTGTTCCGGCAGGCGTTTAATAAAACTCCACACCAATACCTGATCGAGCGACGCATCGAACGAGCCAAAGAACTCCTGAGCGCGGACCAACTGCGCGTCACGGACGTTTGCTTCGAAGTGGGCTTCCAAAGCCTGGGATCGTTCAGCGCCTTGTTTCACAAGTCGGTGGGCCATGCGCCGATCACGTTTCGCGAGCAAAGCCGGCAGACACAGGCGGCGAAGCGCCAGGTGCCCGGATGTTTCCTCGTGATGTACGGCCTCGAGCCGCTTTAAATCAGTCCCATGTCCAACGTCCAACGTCCAATGTCCGCTACGCTATCCTGACTTTGGGCATTGGACGTTGGACTTTGGACGTAGCGTTTTAGCAATTTTCGATAAGCACCTTTCCCGAAGATCGCCTATCCTCATCAAAATCTTCCGCAGGAGAACTCAAATGATTCGCAAGATGTCGCACGCGACCATATTCGTTAACAACCAGGACGAGGCGCTGAATTTCTATCGCGACAAGCTCGGATTCAAGTTGCACACGGACGCGATGGTCGGCGCAGACTTTCGCTGGCTGACCGTTACGGCTCCCGATCAACCCGACTTTGAGCTGATCCTGATGGAACCAAAAGCGGGAATGTTGATGGACGAACCAACCGCAGCGCAGTTGCGAGAAATCATGAACAAGGGCGTGCTCGGCGCCGGCGCCTTCCATACCGACGACTGCCGGGGGACTTACGAAGAGTTGAAATCAAAAGGCGTGCAGTTTGTGTCCGAGCCCGCCGAACGGCCCTACGGAATCGAAGCCGTCTTCAAAGACAACTCCGGAAACTGGTTCAGCCTCACCGAGCCAAGCGACAAGTAAGGGCGAAGGGGAAAGAGGGTAAAAGGTGAAGCGTGCCAATTCCACTTGCTTCCGTTTCCCTCTTACCCTCTTACCCTTTTAACCCTTTACCCCTTTCCGCTTTGCCCTCTACCCTGTAATATGAGCGCGCTTCATTTCCGACCTCGCGGGCGTTGTTTTCCAATCCAACTACGAAGGAGATTTAACGTTCATGCTGAACAGAAATCGCGTACTGGGAATTGTCATCCTGCTCGTTTCTATCGCCGCGCTAGCCTACGCGGATCAACCTTTCATGCGAGCCGCGCGTGTTGATTTACAACAGGCCAGAGCTCAACTTCAGGCCGCTGTCGCCAACAAGGGCGGGCATCGCGTGAAGGCCATCGAGCACGTCAACCGGGCCATCGAGTATGTCAACGCCGGCATCGCCTATGATCGCCGTCACAATCATGCGGTAATCGCTGCACCTGATCAGCCACACATGCAGGCGGCGCTCGATAATCTAAAAGCTGCCAAAGAAAACCTCGAGCGCGCTACGTCTGATAAGGGCGGCTATCGTCGGAAAGCTATCGATGAAATCAACGACGCGATCAGCGAGACCAAGAAAGGGATCGATGCCGGTGAGTAGCTGTCGAGCACTTCACGGGTGAAGACAGAACGACATTTTCCATTTCTCATTTGAAATTTTTCATTTGTCATCGTTTTCCGTTCTTCGTTTAGCTAGGGCACTTGTGCCCCGCAGTGGCGGGCGGACAAGTCCGCTTTCTAAACGGATCGTTGCATTTCGGACAAGTCCGCTTCTACACAAGACTGACCGGGGGTGACAAATGGAAAATTTGAAATGAGAAATGGAAAATTGGCTTTCTTAAACGCTTGACCTAAGGCTCCCTCACAAATGTCGAAATATCTGAAATGGACTGACCGCACTTTCCAATTCACCTTTCCGGTTGAAGTTTTTCCGGAGATGATTGAACGTCTCCGCTGCACTCCGGCGCGACTCGAAGATCGGGTGAAGTCCATTTCACCTGAGATTCTGACCAAACGTGATGGCGAGCGCTGGCCGGTTCAGGAAAAC
>Ga0207681_10001758_pt1 | contig 13915 bp, 12 predicted proteins | sample KBSS53metaG_FD_184324 | JGI IMG/M metagenome (GOLD analysis project Ga0207681, IMG submission 184324) | Switchgrass rhizosphere microbial communities from Kellogg Biological Station, Michigan, USA - KBS S5-3 metaG (SPAdes) (version 2) | ecosystem: Host-associated > Plants > Roots > Rhizosphere... | reverse complement strand
AGATGCGACGTTCGCCGCCCCAAATACCGATCAGGAAAAACATCGGCACTAGTGAAGCCTCGAAGAACAGATAGAAAAGCAGCAGGTCCAACGACACGAAAACGCCCACCATCGCGCTCAACAACAGCAGCAGGAACATGTAGTAGGAGAGTTGGCGCTTTTGGATTGCGGTCCAGCTGGAAAGGATCGCGATGGGCATCAAGAGCGTCGTCAGCAGCACCAGCCATAAACTAATTCCATCAACGCCGACGTGGTAGTGCGCGCCGATCGAACCGATCCAAAGTACGTCGTCAGAAAAACTAAAACCCCGGCCACCCGTTCCGCGAATAAGAAAAAGGGAGACGGCAAACTCTACGACGCTGGTGATGAGCGCAATCCACTTGTAGTTCGATTCGCGCTTGCCGGGCAGCAGACTGTATCCGACGACGGCGAGGGCGCCGGCGAGCGGCAGAAGGATGATGATTGTTAGTAAGTGCTGCATGTTTTAAACGGGTATGCCGTGCCCTTCGCTAACGCGATGAACTACTCAAGCGTGACTGGGGCAGTAGCCCGACCGTCAGGGAGGGCTTGCCTCCGATGGTTCTAAACAAGCCCTTGCTTACGCGCGGGCTACTGCCCCGCACCTAAGGTCCACCGGGGCACGGCATGCCGTGCCCCTACCGCAGCGCGTGTAGCCCGTAGTAAGCGAAAAATCCGACAACTGCCAGCGCGCCTAAAAGAATTATCGCTGCATAACCGCGGACGAATCCGGCTTGCAGATGGCGAACCGCGCGTCCGGTCTCGGTCACCGCATCACCGAGCGAGTGCAGGAAGCCATCGATAACGCCAACATCGAACAGTTTCCAAAGTCCTTCACGCGAACCGACTTTGATGGGGTTGATGATCGTCGCGTCGTAGATTTCGTCGACGTAGTATTTGTTTTCGAGTATGCGCGGCAACTGCAATAGGGGACGCTTCTGGAAAATCAACCATCCGGCGGCGATACCAACGAGGGCAATCATCACCGACAACAACGCCAACAGGCGTTCTTCACGAATTTCTTCCGGTGAATGAAGCGCTTCACTGCTGCCGGATTCGCCGAGCCGTTCAAAAGCAGGCGCGCCGTCAACCCGCTGGGGCGGATGTGAAAGCCAGGTCGTTTCGTCTTTGAGCTGGGGCGCGTGCTCGGCTTCCGGAATAGGCGGAACAGTCGCAATCACCGGTTCTAAAGTTCGCTCGAGATAGTTTTCCGGATGACCGCCAACGAGCGAACTCAGGGCGTAGGGCACGCTAATGAAACCGCCGACGGTTGAGAGTATCGCCAGGACTATCAGCGGCGCCGTCATCAGCCAGGGCGATTCGTGTGGCTCGTGAACGCCGTGATCAGCATGATGCGCGTCGTCGTGCGTTGCCTCGTCCCCCGCTGCGGCGTGCTCAACATGCGACTCGCGGAAGCGTTCGCTGCCCCAGAACGTCATCACCATCATGCGCGTCATGTAAACCGCGGTGAGCAGCGCCGTGAGCGCGCCGACCGCCCAAAGCGCCTTGCTCCAAACTGGGCCAGGAAGCCCGGCGGCGCTCCAGGTGCGCCATAAGATTTCGTCCTTGGAAAAGAAACCGGCGAAGATCGGTATGCCTGAGATCGCGAGCCAACCAGTCAGCATGGTCGCAAAAGTTATCGGCAGGTATTTCTTGAGCCCACCCATGCGCCTCATGTCCTGTTCGTGATGCATGCCGTGAATCACCGAGCCGGAGCCGAGGAAGAGCAGCGCTTTGAAAAAAGCATGCGTGATGACATGAAAGATAGCCGCCGTAAAAGCGCCGACGCCGCAGGCCAAAAACATGTAGCCGAGCTGGGAAATGGTTGAATAGGCAAGCACCTTTTTGATGTCGTTCTGGGCCAGCCCAATAGTTGCGGCGAACAAGGCGGTGGCCGCGCCGATGACGGCGACTATGAACATGGCTGTTGGCGCGTGCACATAAATCGCGGAACAACGAACGATCATGTAGACGCCGGCGGTCACCATCGTCGCGGCATGAATCAAAGCGGAGACTGGTGTGGGCCCGGCCATCGCGTCGGGCAGCCAGACGTAAAGCGGAATTTGCGCGCTCTTGCCCGCCGCGCCAATGAACAGCAGCACGGCAACCGAGGTTAGACCGCCGGCGAAAATAGCTTTCCAGGCAAAAGCCTCGACGGGCAGGGAACTGATCACCTGAAAGGCGCTGGTCACGCCCGTCGCCGGCTGATTGAAGAAACTGATCGACGCGTTTCCGGCTGCCGAAGTAATGAAGAAGAGCAGCATGATGCCCATCACAAAACCCCAGTCGCCCACGCGGTTAGTAATAAACGCTTTCTTCGCAGCGTCGCCGGCTTCCTTGCGATCCAGATAAAAGCCGATCAGCAGATACGAACAAAGTCCGACGCCTTCCCAGCCGACAAACATCAGCAGGAAATTGTCTGCCAGCACGAGCGTCAGCATGGCAAACATGAAGAGATTCAGGTAGGCAAAGAAACGATAGAAGCCGCTGTCTTCATGCATGTAACCGACGGCAAAGACGTGTATCAGAAAACCGACAAACGTGATGAAGAGGACGTAGATGCCGCTGAGCCGATCCATCGCGAGACCGAAGTCTGCGCGAAAGCTGCCGACCTGTATCCAGGTCCAGAGGTGATCGAAAAGGGGCTCGGTAGAGCTGAGCGCACCGCCGGGTTTGAAGGCAAGGTAGAAAGCGACGACGGTTGAGATGGCCACCGACCCACAGGCGACGATGCCGATGAATCTCTCGTCGCGCACACGCCGGCCGAGGAGCCAATTGACGGCGGCGCCTGCCAGCGGTGCGAAGATGATTAGACTGAGAAGGTGGTTTTCCATTCAACGATACGATATCTTTTGCTTCGCCCCGGAGGGGCGAGATGTTTATAGCCACGTGATCCCGGCGTTGCTCCCAAGCTCCGTAGGAGCGCAACGCCGTTTTAACTACTGCGGTTGTTTCGCTAACAAGTTTCGCTCCTACCGGAGCGAAGAGCATTTGCCTGTACTTCGTTGCTATAAACATTTCGCTCCGCTGGAGCGAAAACAAATCCCAAAGTTCAAAGCACCAAGCACTAAGCTAAAAGCACAAAGCTCAAAGCTTCATCATGCTTGCATCATCAACATCCAGCGTTTCGCGGTTGCGAAAGATGGCGATAATGATGCCCAGACCCACCGCTGCCTCGGCTGCCGCGACCGTCATCACAATGAAAACAAAAAGTTGTCCGGTCACGTCCTGGAAGTAACTCGAAAAAGCGACGAACGTAAGATTGACTGCGTTGAGCATCAGCTCGATACACATGAACATCGCAATCACGTTGCGCTTGACGATCACGCCGACCGCGCCAATCGTAAAAAGGACTGCGGAGAGCGCGAGATACCAGGAAAGTTGCGGCCCCATAATTCTTTACTCCGGTTTGCTCCGGTCAGTTTGAAAATCCACGCCCAATAAATGCGCGGCTTCCTCAGTTGTTTGGGTCTCAACCGGACGCAGGTCGCCGACGGCGCGCGGATTGACGATGTCCATAGCCAGCACCTGAGCGCCCGGCACCACGCGCGCGCTGGCGGACAGCAAGTTTGAGCGGCGCGCGAGCGACATGGCGCCGACGATCGCCATCAGCAGCAACACCGAAGTCACTTCAAACGGCAACAGGTATCGGGTGAACAGGCCTTCGCCAATAGAATGCGTCAGGCCCACATTGGAAACGTTGCCGGGCAGGTGAGTGTCCGCAGCCTGGACTGAATAAAGAATGAACGCCGTCTCTGCGAGCAATATGCCGGCCATACCGACAGCCATTGGCACGAGAAACTTCAGGCGCCGCCGGCGCGGCTCAGCGTGCTCAACATTGAGCAGCATGATCACAAAGATCACCAGCACCATGATCGCGCCGGCGTAAACGATCACCTGAACGGCGGCGATGAAAGGCGCGGCGAGCGTGACGTAAATCGATGCCAGCGAAATGAAGACACCGATCAACGAGATCGCGCAGTAGAGCGGGTTAGTCTGCGACACCATCGCTATCGCGCAACCAATCGCCATGCCGGCGAAGATGATGAAGATGATTGTTGCCATTGAAATCAGTAAATCGTGAATCGTAAATCGTAAATAGCGAACGTTTAGAGGCGGGCACCGCCCGCCGTCTCAAGATTGCACCGGCGGGCAATGCCCCCCTCTAAACAAAACTCCGTTACGATTTACGATTCACTCGTCATGAGCCAACGAAAAACTGAATCGTAGCCGTCAGCACGATATTAAGAATCGCCGCCGGCAGCAGAAACTTCCAACCAAAGTTCATCAGTTGGTCAAAACGAAATCGCGGGAGGGTGCCGCGCAGCCAAATGTATAAAAACAGAAAGAATAAGATTTTCGCGAAAAAGTAAACTACGCCGAGGAGCGGGACCTGGGCCACGCCTGGGCCGTTCCAGCCACCGAGAAACAACGTCGTGGCCAACATCGATACGGTGATCATGTTGATGTATTCGGCGTTAAAGAACAGTAAAAATTTTATCGAACTGTATTCCGTGTGAAACCCGGCAACCAGTTCCGTCTCCGCTTCGGGCAAATCAAACGGCACGCGGTTCGTCTCCGCGATCGCGGCGATGAGATAGAGAATAAAACCAAGCGGCTGATAAAGAATGTTCCATTGCAAGCCCCACCAGCCGGATTGCTGCTCGACGATCTGGTAAATGTCGAGCGTGCCGGAAATCAGAATCACCCCAATCAAGGACAACCCGAGCGCCAGCTCGTAGGAAATCATCTGGGCTGAAGAGCGCAGGCCGCCCATCAAGCTGTATTTGTTGTTTGACGACCAACCGGCCAGGGCAATTCCATAAACGCCGACTGAAGTGACTCCGAGCACGTAGAGCAGGGCGACATCAAACTGGGCGATACGCAAAGGGAAGGTGCCGAGCAAGGGAAGCGTGACGGTTGGGCCAAACGGATAGACGATGATCGCCATGATGGCTGTCACCACCGCGATCATCGGCGCCAGCAGAAAAACAAATCTGGTTGACTGGTCGGGAACCAGGTCTTCCTTCATCATCGTTTTGATGAAGTCGGCAAAGGGCTGCAGCACGCCGCCGAAGCCGACGCGGTTGGGTCCAAGCCGCCCTTGAATGAGAGCTAACACTCGTCTTTCCGCCAGTACCGTAGCGGCCACCAGCAACATGATCGTCAGAAAAGCCACCGTGATCGCGACAATCAAGACGACGGAGTGAATGTATGGGTTATTCCAATCCATGGAAGAAGACAGTAAATAGTAAATCGTGAATCGTAAATAGAAACTGCGTTTGCCTGGTGGCGCGGACCCTTGTATTCACCCCCGTCGCTTTAGCGCAGTGCTCGATCAGATGAGGTCAGTACCACCAGGTAGCGGGGTGGGTCATGTCCACATCTTTAGTCTCTAGTCGGCCACTAAAGCTTCGCGCTGCAGATTCGCGTCGACAGTAATCTGGTACAGTGGCGACACTCTCATTGTTTCCGGCCGCGGGTTGCCGGCCGCCAGCAAATGAAACTGCGGCACCTTGTCAGTGAGCGTGCCAATCTCAAATAGCTCATGGCCCACCCGCGGCGTAACCGAAATTTTGTCGCCCGGTTCCGGTAGCGCTTCAATAGACTGCTCGAGGACCTTCATTTCGTCTGCCAGCTTTCGTTGTTCGATAGTCTTGTAGCGCGCCTGCACCGGCGTAGTTTCATCCTTCAACAACGGATAGCGCAGCCCTTCGTAAGCGGGCACGCGCTCCGAGATTTCCCGAAACACCGCGCTCGCCGACATCTCAAACCCGAGGTCCATTCCCAGTTCAGCCGCGAGTTGGGCCGTAATCATCCAATCAGCCTTCGATTGGTTGACCGGCGGAATCGACTGCCGCACGCGCTGAACGAAACCGTCGTTGTTGGTAAATGTGCCATCCACTTCAGCAAACGAAGCAGCCGGAAAAACAACGTCGGCGAAGGCAGTGGTATCCGTTTCAAACAGTTCCTGCACCACCAGGAAATCAAGCTTGCCCAGGGCTTCTTCACGCCCACGCAACTGCGCCGGCAGAAAACTTCCCGCCATGTAGATTGCGCGAATGGAGTCGCCGGCAAGATCGAGCATGCGGGCCGGACTAAGTTCCGCGTCCATCATTCCCATGTCGTGCGCGCCGACGCTGTTGTTGTAAAGCGGGAGCGGATGCAGCAGCACCCGGCGACCTTCGGCGGCTAGCGAATAAGGAAGCTGAGCGATAACAGCCTGCGCGGCCGCGTTCAGCTCGCCGCCAAACATCACCACGAGGTCGCCCTGGGTTCCGTCAATGGTTTCTCTGAGGGCGTGAAGCTCCTCGCCTTCAATCCCACACTTGGCCAGGCCGCTGTGATTCGATTTATCGGCGAACGCGAGGACAAAAGCGTTTTCCGTCCCGGGCGCAAGGTGGATGAATTGTGCGGCCTGTTCGGTCAAACGTATCGGAGTGCTGTTGACGACTATCAACTTCGCGCCGCCGTTGCGCACCGCCTGACGAATTTGTTTGCCGGTCAGAGGCTGCAGTTCTTCAGGTTCGCCACCAATCAAAAGAATTGTTTTGGCATAACGGATGTCGCGGTGAGTCGCGAGCGCACCGCCAAGGTTTGCGAAGAAAGGTTTCAGGCTGAACGCGTCTGTAGTTGTGAGATTGGTTGTGCCGACCAACTCGGTTGCAAACTTGTAGAGCAGATAGTTTGCCTCGTTCGTTATTCGCGGACTGCCGACTACGCCGACGGAGTTTGGTCCATGGGCCTCGGCGATCTCGTCAAGTTTTTGCGCCGTGTAACGAATAGCTTCGTCCCAGGTCGCCGGAATGAGCTTGCCGTTCTTCCGATAACGGATCATCGGCGTGCGCAGGCGAGCCTCATGATTCACGAACGGATGACCGAAGCGGCCTTTGATGCAAAGGAACTCGCCGTTCAAGCCATTCACGTAGCGATCGCGCGCCACGATGCGCATCAGTTCGTCAGCGCGTGAGCCGAGCGACATCTGGCAACCGTCAGAGCAGTAGGTGCAGGTGGATTTCGTCTGCGTCAATTCCCATGGGCGCGCCTGGTGGCGGTAGGTGCCGTCGAGCAGGGTGCCGGTCGGACACACCTCGATGCAGTTGCCGCATTGTGAACAATCGAGCCAGCCGCCGTAGGTGCCGATGACTGTGTTGGCGCCGCGTCCGCCGGCTTCAATCGCATCTTCGCCCATCCACTCATCGCAAACGCGCGTGCAGCGTTTGCAGAGAATGCAACGCTGCGGATCGTTCGCCACCATGGGCGAAAGGTAGCGTTCGGGTTGATAGTTCTTCTTTTCGATGAAGCGCTCTTCAAGGCCGCCCCAGTCAAACGTCATCTCCTGCAACTCACACTCGCCGCCGCGATCGCAGACGGGACAGTCAAGCGGATGATTGGCGAGCAGAAACTCGAGCATCGAGCGCTGCGCCTTTTCAATCTCGTCGCTTTGAGTGGTGACGATCATTCCGTCGGTGCAGATGATGGTGCAGGAAGTTTGCAGCTTCGGCATCTTCTCGATTCGCACCAGGCACATGCGACAGGAAGCTTGCAAAGCGAGGTCGGCGTAGTAACAGAAGGAGGGAATGTCGAAAGCCTTTTCGCGGCAGACGTCGATTAGCCGCGCACCTTTCGGCACCTCGAACTCCTGGCCGTTGATCGTAACCTTGATTACTTCAGTAGACATTGGCGACCTAGTTCTTGCTGATATACCGCTCGACTACATTGACCAGGGCGTTGATACGTTCGTCTGTTTCCGCTGACTTCTTGCCAATCTCCTCAAAGGTCTCCGCAATCTGCTGGAAACGCGCGTTCATTTGAGCGTTCGTATTTGCTATCTCTTGTTCGTGCATTTGCGCAATTATTAGAAGCGCGGCAATGCCTTCAGCATTGGTGTTCATTCGGTTATCAGTCGCGGCCATGCGAGCTTCGGCTTTTCTGTGGTTATCTTCGAATATCGCTTGTTGCTCGATGATCGCATTCAGGATGTTTTTCATCCGAAGATACTCTTCTTCAGTCATAACTTTGTCCTCACATCACAATGCGTTCTTCGACCGTCGGGATCAAGTGCTTCCGAAAGTCCTCCGGGAATCTTTTGATCGCCGACTGAATCGGCCACGAGGCTGCGTCGCCGAGCGGGCAAAACGACTTGCCTTCAATGTTGTCGCAGATGTCCAGCAGCAGTTGCGCATCTTCCGGCCGGCCGCCGCCGTTCGCCACGCGCTTGAAAACTTTTACCAGCCAGTCAGTGCCTTCACGGCACGGCGTACACCAACCACACGACTCGTGCTTATAAAACTCAGTCAGGTTCTTGGTCGACTCGAAAACATCGACCGACTCGTCCATCACAATGAAACCGCCCGACCCCACGCTCGATCCTCCAGCGACCAGGCCTTCGTAATCCATCCGCACGTCTTTCCCGATGATCTGATCCGCGCGCATGATGTACACCGACGAGCCACCCGGAATCACAGCCTTTAGCTTGGCGCCGCCAAGCATGCCGCCGCAGTCTTCCATGATGAACTTCTCCATGTCGTCGTAGCCCATCGGAAGTTCATAGACGCCCGGACGGTTCACGTGGCCCGAGACGGACCAGAGTTTGGTGCCGCCACTTTTTTCCGTCCCCAGTTTTTGATAAGCCTCGCCGCCCATCTTGATGATGTCAGGCACGGCGGTCAGCGTCTCGACGTTGTTGACGACAGTTGGACTCGCATACAAACCCGAGACGGCAGGGAAGGGCGGTTTCATGCGTGGATGGCCGCGCATGCCTTCAAGCGAACTTAACAAAGCCGTCTCTTCGCCGCAGATGTAAGCGCCGGCGCCGGTATGCGTGTAAATCTCGGCTGAGAACTTCGAGTCGAGAATATTTTCGCCCAGCAGTCCCGCCGCGCGTGCCTCGTCGAGCGCGCGATCCATGATGTCGATCAAATAGCGATACTCGCCGCGCGTGTAGATGTAGTTGACCTTCGCGCCCAGGGCGTAGGCCGCGATCAGCATGCCCTCGATCAGCATGTGCGGATCGCGTTCCATCAGGTAACGATCTTTAAAGGTGCCGGGCTCCGACTCGTCGGCATTGCAAACTACGTACTTCGGTTTCGGCGAATCCTTGGGAACGAAGCTCCACTTCATTCCGGTGGGAAACCCGGCGCCGCCACGTCCGCGCAACGCCGACTTCTTCACTTCATTGATCACGTCGTCAGGCGACATGCCCGACAAAACTTTCTTCAGTGCCTGGTAGCCGCCGTGCGCCCGGTAGACATCAAGCGACGCCGACTTGTCGAGGTGCACTCGCGCAAGCTGAAGAGGTTCACATCCTATGGCGCCGATAAACATGGTCAGTAAATGGTGAATCGTAAATCGTGAATAGTGCTTTTTGTGCTTTGAGCTTTGAACTTGGTGCTTGGCGCTTGGTGCTCTCGGCGTCACATCACTCAACTCAAGCGGCGCAAGTTCAATCCAAGCTCAAAGCACAAAGCTCAAAGTACAAAGCACGAAGTACCAAATACAAAGTTCAAAGTTCAAAATACATTTATGTCAGCGAATCCAGAATCTGGTCGACCTTCGCGGTCGTCAGGTTCTCGTGGTAATCAAAGCCAATCTGAAACATGGGCGCGGTGCCGCATGAGCCCAGACACTCGACAAGTGAAACGGTAAATCTGCCGTCGGCTGTCGTTTCGCCGGGTTTGATACCGAGCCGGCTGCAAACGTGCTCGGTGATTCCCGGCTCTCCCATGATCTTGCACGACAGTGTCTTGCAAATCTGAATGTGATACTTGCCCACCGGGCTCGTGTGCAGCATCGAGTAGAAAGTGGCCACTTCCCAAATGTCGGTGATACGCAGACCCAAACGCTGAGCCAGGTACGCCACCCCCGGCGGATCGAGATAACCGCGCTCACGCTGCACGATAAACATCAACGGCAAAATCGCGGACCGCTTCACCGGATACTTCGCCAGGTGACTGTCAATCTCCGCCTCAACTTCGGACGAAAACGACGCTACCTCGTCACCGATATCCACCGGCTGCGACATTGGCGCGATTTGTGTTAGTTGCTGACTCATGCTTGCGACTCAAGTGCGCGGTCTACCGAGTTTCAGAGAATTCATTGAGCGACAAAGTTGTAAGTGATCACGCCCGCAACCTTTACTGGCTGGCCGGATAGTTTCGTTGGAGAAAACTTTGAGCTACGCGCAGCCTCTACAGACACAGCTCGTAGCAAAGGATGTCCAGCTATGGCGTGCGCAGACATCACGTTTCCTTCTTCGTCAATCACCACCTGGACAGTAACGGTGCCGGAAGCGTGTGCCTGCCGCGCGATCAGCGGATAGATGGGCTTTGACAAGACCAGGGCCTTGCCATTGAGCACACCGCCCATGATCGGCGCCTTCGGTAGCGCCAACGGAATGGCTTCATCATTCTTGGCCGACGAATCATACGTGGCGGACGGATCCGAGGTCCCGATTAACGTGGTCACGCCTTTTCTAACTATTCCCGCGCTCACAAACTGTGGCGCCGCAGCCATCGTCCGTCCCAAACTACCTGGCTCCAGACGGATTTCAGCCGTGCCTTCAGCGTTCATTGCCCCGCACATGAAGTTCACGTCCTGAACGGCCCGCCTGAAACCGCGTTTGGTGATCGTCAACCGATATGCTCCGTCTCTCAGTCTTGGAAATTGAGGGCTACCAGAAACCAAAACGGCTGCAAAGCTTCGACGGCCATTCTTCCTTACGGCAACTGCTCGAGCGTTACGCACTTGTTTGCTCTGACCGTCCTTGTCGACGCTGGTCACGTTGAGAGTCAACGAGCAGGTGTTGCTCTGCGCAGACGCTTCGGTGCAGTTGAAAACGCCGAGAGCGACTAAGGCTACCAGTGCCGAAATCAGCGAAACGTTGCGCATGTTCTTTAATCTCAAACTCAAACTTACCGATCGATTTCCCCTAAAACAATATCCAGCGATCCAATGATCGCCACGATGTCTGCGACCATCGCGCCTTCGCTCATATGCGGCAAAGCCGACAGGTTTACGAAGCTGGGCCCTCGGAAATGCACGCGCGACGGCTTCGGTCCACCGTCGGATTTTACATAGACGCCCAGCTCGCCTTTTGACGCTTCGATCGGGTGATAAACCTCACCGGGCGGCACATCGAAACCTTCGGCAACGATCAGAAAGTGATGAATCAACGCATCCATATGCGTCTTCATCGCCTCGCGATCCGGCAAGACAACTTTCGGCGCGTCAGCTTTCACCGGGCCCGGCTTAAGCTTGCCCAGTGCCTGGGCGACAATCTTGTGCGACTCCTTCATCTCTCGCATGCGCACCAGGTAACGCGCCCAGACGTCGCAATCGGTTTCCGTCGGCACGTCGAAGTCATACTGCTCGTAACCCGAATAGGGATTGGCGCGGCGCACGTCGAGATCGATGCCGCTGCCGCGCAGGCATGGTCCCGAAAGTCCCCAGTCGATCGCATCTTCGGCGGAAATTACTCCCACCTCCTGCGTCCGCTTTTGGAAGATGCGGTTTCCGGTCAGGAGCGTGTGAAACTGTTCGACCGATTTCAGAAAGCCGTCCTGAAACTGTTGTACTCGCCGTTCGAATCCGGACGGCAGATCCATCATCAAACCGCCGATGCGGAAGTAGGACGGAGTAAGGCGTCCGCCGGAGGCAGCCTCGATCAGGTTGAGAATCTTTTCGCGCTCGCGGAAACAGTAAAAGAAGACGGTCATCGCGCCGATGTCGAGCGCGTGCGTCGCCAGCCAGACCAGGTGCGAGGCGATGCGCTGCAGTTCGCACATCAGCACGCGAATTGTTTGCGCGCGTTCGGGAATCTCCAGCTCGAGCAATTTCTCCACCGCCATCACGTAGGCGAGGTTGTTGCCGAGCGGGTTGAGATAATCCATGCGATCCGTAATTACGATCCCCTGCTGATACTTCTTATATTCAAAGAGCTTTTCCATCCCGGTGTGCAGGTAGCCGATGTCAGGCGTCGCCTTCACAACCATCTCGCCGTCGAGCACGAGCTCGAGCCGGAGCACGCCATGCGTCGAAGGATGCTGCGGCCCCATCGAGATCGTCATCTGCGTGTCGAGCGGTCGATCGACAATCTCGAATTGCGGTGGAATGTTAACTGCGGAAGCCATAACAGTTTCAAGTTTCAAGTTTCAAGTTTCAAGTTCCGAATTTCCTTTAACTTGGAACCTGAAACTTGAAACTTGAAACTACTTCAGTGAATAAGGTTCGTAGCCGCGCAGGGGGAAGTCCTTGCGCAGCGCGTGACCCTGCCAATCATCAGGCAACAGGATGCGGCGCAAATCGGGATGCCCGTCAAAAATTATTCCAAACAGATCGAACGTTTCGCGCTCATGCCAGTTTGCCGTTCGCCAAACTCCGGTCACCGTCGGCACGTGCGCATTTCCCTCGTCCAACAACACTTTCAATCGCAGCCGGTGATGTTTCGTCGTCGAGAAAAGATGGTAGTTAACTTCAAAGCGCGGCTCTTCTTCGACGCCGCGGTCGGCCCCACAAAGATCCGCCAGGAAATCAAACTTCCCGTCGGCATGTGATTTAAGCGCGGCGCAAGCTTCGGCGATGAATTGCGCCGGCACGATCGCGGTCACTTCGCGGTGCGCCTCGACAACTTCGGTTATCCAGTCGCCGTGCTCATGCTGCAACGCCGTCACCAATTGGGACGGCGTCGTTTTTGGATCTGAATTTACGGTTGGTCCAGGCAAAACGGTCTCGTTGTCAGTCTCGTTGTGTTCCCCTGTGATCATTAAACCCATTAACGGCAACGCACCGCTACGAAGAGCGGCGCCGTTCGTGTCTTGAAGCAATGGAATACGGCCTCGCCTCCGCCGCGGCGCCAGGCAAACCTGTTGAGCCGTCGGTTATCGGCAGCGTTCCCGGAACCGCAGCCAGGCGCGCTTCATCTTCCGGCACGTCTTTGCGATCGCGCGACGATTCCTTCATTACTTTGTCCTGCAACATCATCACCGCGTGAATCAACATCTCCGGACGTGGCGGACAGCCGGGAATGTAAACGTCAACCGGCACAATCTTGTCGACGCCCTGCACGATCGCATAGTTATCAAAGACGCCGCCCGAGGTGGCACAAGCGCCCATCGAGATGACCCACTTGGGCTCCGGCATCTGATCGTAAATTCGCCGCAGCACTGGCGCCATTTTTCTGGAGACGCGTCCGGAAACAATCATCACATCAGCCTGTCGCGGGCTGGCACGAAAAACTTCCGACCCAAAACGGGCCAGGTCGTTACGCGACGAGGTGGCGTTCATCATTTCGATGGCGCAACAGGCAAGACCAAAGGTCGCCGGCCAAAGGGAAGACTTCCTGGCCCAGTTGATCAGTGAATCGAGCCGGGTCGTCAGAACTTCCGGTAACGCTTCCGCGATGATGTTTTCTAATCCCAAAGTATTCCTTAATGCTGGGAGCGCAGGCATCTTGCCTGCAAACGCGCCGCAGGGCGCGCAACCCTTACCAAATAGTCCTCTTAAGAAAAAACCTTTTCGCGCTTCGCGCTCATTGCAGACAGGATGTCTGCGCTCCCAGCTAAGCGCTCCAGGCTTACGGTCCCAGCTTCAGGCGGCCTTGCGCTTTCGCTTATCCATATCCGAAAGCAGTCTTGCCTCGGCCTCAGCCTCGCGCCGCGCCGTTTCACCCCAATCGAACGCGCCCTTCTTAACGACGTAGATGTAGCCAACCAGCAACAGCGCCACAAACAGCATCATCTCGACATAAACCAGCGTCCGCAGTCCATAAGCCGGGCTGGCGAGCGTCTTAAACACCACCGCCCAGGGCACGAGAAAGATCACTTCAATGTCAAACAGAATAAAGATCATCGCGATCAAATAAAACTTGACCGAGAAGCGTTCGCGCGCCGTACCCACC
>Ga0207681_10001752_pt1 | contig 13932 bp, 16 predicted proteins | sample KBSS53metaG_FD_184324 | JGI IMG/M metagenome (GOLD analysis project Ga0207681, IMG submission 184324) | Switchgrass rhizosphere microbial communities from Kellogg Biological Station, Michigan, USA - KBS S5-3 metaG (SPAdes) (version 2) | ecosystem: Host-associated > Plants > Roots > Rhizosphere... | reverse complement strand
CCTTGGCTGATCACCATTCGGTCTGCGCGAGCGTTCGGCGAGCGGCGGCTGCGGTGAACGCGCGCTCCTCGGCGGAGAACTCGTCGGCAAGCTCATCGAGGGCACGGGTTACGGCACCGGGATCCCGTCGCGAGACGTAGTCAGCCAGCGCGTCGCGGTAGACCTCGCTGCGGCTCTTGCCCATGCGGCTTGCCAGCTCGTCGGCCTTGCGAAACAGGTCGTCAGGAATCGAGACAGCGGTTTTCATACCAGAAGTATAACCGCGAGGCAGCTCGAGACACCACCAGAACGGGGGACCCAGGAATCGAACCTGGCGTTGCGGTTTTGGAGACCGCCGTGTTACCGATACACCAGTCCCCCAGGACCGGCCGCTCATTGTAGGTGGGCGCGAAGCGAGGCGCTGGCAGCCGACCCGGCTGCGATCCTGGCCGGCGTGCTCTGCGCGATGACCGGCCAGCCGCACCGTCTCTTCTGGATGCGCTCGGCGTGGTGGTGCGCCGACTGCCGTCAGAAGGTCGAGTCGTGCTGTGAGGGCGGCGGCTGCCCGAGCGTGGTCGAGGCGCTTCAGCCCCCGCGTGCCTGAAGCCACTCCCGCGCCAGCCGTCTCGGCGCGCGGCACAGCCACGCCTCGGCGATCAGCTCCTCCAGCTCGCCGAGCGGGATCGCGTCGAGCCGCACGAGCACGGCCGGGTAGCCGTCGAAGTGCGGCGTCGTGAAGAAGACGCCGGACGGATCGGACGACAACGCCTCCTTCGCGCCGAGGTGCTCGACGCGCACGCCGAGGATCGGTCCGTCGGGCGCCGCGTCCCCGAGCGCCGCGAGGTCGGATCTGCGCAGCGGCCGCTCCCACACGAACAGCTTCTCGCGCACGCGCCAGTGCACGTTGCCGCGCGAGAGGTGCTCGTCGGTCTCCGGCAGCGCGAGCGCGATGCGGCGCACGTCGTCCCAGCTGGCCATCGAATGCGGGTGGAGGGATTCGAACCCACAGTGGCCTCTACCTGGCCACCGGCTTCTAAGGCCGGCGCGTCTACCGTTTCGCCACACCCGCAACTGCACCGTAGCGGAGCGGCGAGATTGTAGGCTGCGAGGACGATGGAGACGGGTTACGTGATCGAGCGGCCCAACCGCGAGAAGGCCTCGTCGAAGACGACCCGCGCGATCGTCGTCGGCCTGCTGCTGATCTCCGCGGCGCTGATGCTCGTCGTCATGCTCGGCGGCTGGTCGGCATTGCAGAGCGGCGCGGTGCTGCAGCTCGCTTACGTGGTCCTTTACGTCGGTATGGCCTACTACGTCGCGCAGTGGAACCGCGGCCCGCTGCCGGTGGCGGCGGCGCTCGCGATCATCCTCGGGATCTTCGCCGTGATCGCCGGGCCCGAGTGGTTCCAGCGCGATAAGGACGGCTTCTCCACGCCGGAATCGGTGTTCGGGACGACCGGGCTCGACGCCGCCACGCTCGGCACGATCACGCTGCTGCTGGTCCCGCTCCAGGCGCTGCTGATCTTCTTCTCGATGCAGGGCTTCCGGCAGGACTGGCACGTCGAGGTCGAGCGCCCGGTGGGGCGGCTGGATCGCGGCGCACACGCCGCCTGACGCGCCGGCCGGTCAGCCCCGCTACGGCACCAGCACGAGCTTGCGGTGCGCGCTGCGCTGCACGCGCTCCCACGCCTCCCCCCACCTGCCGCTCCACCTCCACGACGAGCTGCCCCGGCCCCGCGACGGGCTCCTCGAACGACTCGTTAGACGGGCGTCGCGCCGTGCGCGTGCAGAACCGCCGCGTGCATGCCTGCACGCTAGCGTCACCGCAGCGTGCAGCGCACCTTTGCGTCGGCCGTCACGCTCGCCGTCTGTCCGCTGCTCCAGTCCTTGAAGTCGAACACGCCGTGCATCGCTCGTCTCGGGCATCTGCGTGCTTTGAGGAACGGGAGGGTGACGCCGTTGCGACGGACGGCGCCGGTGAGCGTGACGTCGAAGTCCTGCACGCCGACGAACACCCCGGAGATGATCTCCTGCAGCGAGTGCGGCACCACGAGCGTCAGCTTCTCGCCGTACGTGCCGTGCAGCTGCGTGATCGGTGCGTCGATCGACTCGTTGATGTACGCGGGCAGGAGCGTCTGGATGTTGAACGTGATGCTCTTGCCGCGATGGCTGTTGAACATCCGCACGCGGCCGGTCGCGGTGACGCCGATCTGGAGCGCCTTCGCCGTGACGGTGCCGCCGCCGAGCTCGGAGCCCTGCGGACAGCGTCTGACGTTGCCGCGGAAGCGCTCGATCTGCGCGGCGTCGCACGACGGGAAGAAGCGTCCGTTCGTGCCCGCGTGGTCGGGGAAGTACACGACCGCCTGCTGGATCGTGAACAGATCCGCTCCGGGGGTGTCCGTCGAGAAGGCGGTGTCGACGTGGAACCGTGCTCCCGTCTCGTGGGTCAGCGACGCGTCGCCTCTGAGCTTGACGACCGGCGACGCGGCCTGTGCCCCCGCAGTGGTGCACAGGCCGACGATCGCCGCCGAGATGACCAGCGCCTCGATGAACTGCTTCATGGCACGCTCCTGTCCGTGTGCGAGGAGTGTCGAGTCCACCGACGCCGTCCGCCACGGGGCGCGCACCCAGAGATCGACCCTGAGATCGCATGAGCGCGTTGCTGGAGCGCGAACGGGAGCTGGCGGAACTCGACGCGACGACCGCGGCCGCATGCGCCGGCAACGGCTCGCTCGTCGTCATCGAGGCGCCCGCCGGGCTCGGCAAGACGCGCCTGCTGCACGCTGCCCGCGAGCGCGGGCTGACAGCGGAGATGCGCGTGCTCGCGGCGCGTGCGACGGAGCTTGAGCGCGACTATCCGTTCGCGCTCGTGCGTCAGCTGTTCGAGCCCGCGCTCGCGCCGCTCGACACGGCCGCCCGTGAGACGTTGCTGGACGGCGCGGCCGGTGCGGCGCGCGGCGCGCTCGGTCTCGGCGCCGACGGAGCGACCCGCGACAGCTTCGCGGTCCTGCATGGCATCTATTGGCTGACGGCCGCGCTCGCCGAACAGCGCCCGCTGCTGCTGGCGGTCGACGACGCGCACTGGTCCGACGCTGCCTCGCTCGACGCGCTCGCCTTCCTGCTGCCGCGACTGGAGGAGCTGCCGCTGCTGCTGGTGCTCGCATGCCGGCCCGATGAGACTGGCGCGGCGAGCAGCCTCGCGCGGATCGCGACCGATGCGCTCGCGCGCCGGCTCACGCCGGGTGCGCTCAGCACGGCGGGAGCCGGCGCCCTGCTCGGCGAGCAGCTCGGGCAGACACCCGAGCCGGCCTTCACCGCGACCTGCCACGAGGTCAGCGGCGGGAACCCGTTCCTGCTGTGCGAGCTGGCGCGGACGCTCGCGACCGAGCAGATCCAGCCTGGCGCCGCCCAGGCGCCGCGGGTGCGTGAGCTCGCGCCCGAGCGCGTGAGCCGCATCGTGCAGGTGCGGCTCGCGCGGCTCTCTGCCGCCGCACAGGCGGTCGCGCGGGCCGTCGTCGTGCTCGGCGACGACGCCGACGTCCGCCTCGTAGCCGAGCTGGCCGAGCTCGACGCGGCAGTCGTCGCACGTGCCGCCGACGAGCTGCGCAGCGCATCGATCCTCGACGCGAATGCGACGTTGCGCTTCATTCATCCGCTCGTGCGCACCGCGCTCGACGCCGAGCTGCCGGCTGGCGAGTGCGCCGCCGCGCACGCCCGCGCGGTCGAGCTGCTGCGCGCTCGCGGCGCCGGCGCACAGCAGCTCGCCGCACATCTGCTCGCGACCGATCCACGTGGCGAGCGCGCGACCGCCGAGACGCTGCTGGAGGCGGGTCGAGCGGCGCTGGCGACAGGCGGTCCACGCTCGGCGGCCGCCTACCTGAGCCGTGCGCTGTGCGAGCCCGCGCCGGACGACCTGCGCCCGAGACTCCTCAGCTCGCTCATGACCGCCGGCATCCGCGCATCCGATCCGGAGCTGTTCGCGGCCGTCCTGCCCGAGGTGCTGAGCGCATTGGAGCGCGATCCGTCGCTGCGCGTCCGATGGGGCTCAAAGCTGACGATCTGGATGATCCTCAACGGCCGCGCCGGCGACGCGCAGACGCTGCTTGAGCGCGCGATCGAGACCGCCAACGAACAGGGCAACGTCGAGGCCGCCTTCCGCCTGCAGGCGCAGCTGAACCTGCTCGCGCAGCGGTCGCTGCCCGCCGCGCGCGCGCAGCTGCTGTCGTACGTGGACCGGATCCCGGCCGACAGCACGAGCGGACGCCTCGCGGCCGCGCTCGAGTCGGAGTGGCACGCGTACGACGGCACCGCCGACGACGCGGTCGCGGCGGCTCGGCGGGCGCTCACGCATGACGGCGCGATCTTCCTCGAGCAGCCCGAGTTCTTTGCGCCGGGCCGGCCGGTGCTCGCGCTGATCCATGCGGATCAGCTGGACGAGGCGCAGCGCGCCGCCGACCGCGCGCTCGTGTACGCACGGCGCCGCGGCGCGACGCCCGAGCTGATCGCCGCCCTGTGGATGACCGGCGGGGTCGCATGGACGCGCGGCGACCTCGCTGCGGCCGAGGCAGATGCGCGTCAGGCGCTCGACGTCGCGCGCCTCAGCCGGCTGTGGATCGCCGAGGTGGTGGTCCGAGCGCTGCTCGCCGGCCTGCTCGTCCTGCGCGGCGAGCTCGATGCCGCGGAGGACGAGATCGAGGCCAGTGGCCTGACCGGGCACATTCCCGAGGTGTTCGCGTTCTCAATCGTGCTCGCTGCGCGCGGGCAGCTGCGCTTCGAGCAGGGACGGTTGGATGAGGCGGCCGCCGACCTGCTCGAGCTGGATCGCCTCTCGAAGGGCTGGGGGGTGATCGGGGCACCCGCGCCACCGGCACGCATCTGCGCGGCCCGTGTGCTCGCCGCGATCGGCGAGCGCGAGCGTGCGCACGCGAAGGCCGCGGCGGCGCTCGCACAGGCGCGGCGCTGGGGCGCACCGACTTTCCACGCCCACGCGCTGCGGGCGCTGGCGATCACGTCGACGGGCACCGAGCAGCTCGTCCTGCTGGAGGACGCAGTCACCCTGCTCGACGACTCGCCGGTGCGACTCGCTCGCGCCGAGGCGCTCGCCGACCTCGGCGCCGCGCTGCGCCGCGGCGGGCGCCGCGTCGACGCGCGTCAGCCGCTGCGGGAAGCGCTCGAGCTGGCGCGCCGCTGCGGCGCCGCCGGCGTCGCCCGCCGCGCGGCCGACGAGCTGGCCGCGACCGGCGAGCGGGTGCGCCGCTACACGCCGATCGGTGTCGAATCGCTGACGCCGAGCGAGCGGCGCGTCGCCGAGATGGCGGCGAGCGGCACGACGAACCGCCAGATCGCGCAGACGCTGTTCGTGACCGTCAAGACGGTCGAGACGCACCTCGCCGCGGTCTACGACAAGCTCGGCATCCGCTCGCGCCGCGAACTGCCCGCGGCGCTCGAGATGGGGCGGGCGGGAGTCGAACCCGCACGTCCGTGAGGACAGTCGCTTTTGAGGCGACCGCGTCTGCCATTCCGCCACCGCCCCGGTGACAGGCTCAGTCTACGCGGCAAGTGCTGAGTCAGCAGTCGCCGCTCACGAGCGCGAGCAGCTCGCTGGCGAACGCCGGCGGCGCGGCGAGCAGGCCCGCTGGCAGCCCGTCGCCGGCCGGCAGCTCGTGCAGCTCCAGCCCCGCGCGCGTGCACAGGAGCGAGCCGGCCGCGACGTCCCACGCCTTCACGCCGCGCTCCCAGTAGGCGTCGCAGCGGCCGAGCGCGGTCCAGGCGAGATCCATCGCCGCGCTGCCGCCGCGCCGCACGTCGCGCACGCGTGGCAGGACCCGCCGCAGCACCTCCGCCTGCCGCGCACGCACGCCGGCGTCGTAACCGAAGCCGGTCGCGACGAGCGCGACGTCGAGCGTCGTGGCGCGGGGACGCGCGCCGGGTGGGCGGGATCCCTCTCCTACTGGCGCGCCGTCGCGCAGCAGCGGCCCCGAGCGCGACGCGCCGACCTCCTCGTCGCGCAGCGGGTCGAGCACCACGCCGACGATCGTTCCTTCGTGGTCCTCGGCCGCCACGCTCACCGACCACTGCGGATAGCCGAACAGGTAGTTGACGGTCCCGTCGAGTGGATCGACGATCCAGCGCACGCGGCTGTCGCCTGCCCCGTCCGTCGCCCCGCCCTCCTCGCCGAGGATCGCGTCGCCGGGCCGCCGTTCTGCAAGCACGGCGCGGATCGCCGCCTCGGCCGCGCGGTCGGCGTCGCTGACCGGATCGGTCGCAGTCGTCTTCGTTGCGAGCCCCTCGACCGCCTGCTCGTAGCGCGCGAGCAGCTCGGCGGCGGCAGCGCGCGCGGCCGTGCGCGCGACGTCGAGCAGCTCCGCTTCGAAGGCGGTCGTCCCGCTCACGCCGCGAGCGGCGGACGCCGGTCGGCCCACGGCCGCGCCGCCTCGAGCTGCGCCGACAGCGCGAGCAGCGTCGCCTCGTCGTGTGAGCGGCCCATCAGCTGGACCGCGAGCGGGACGCCCTCCGGCGTAAAGCCGGCCGGGACCGATGCGGCTGGCTGGCCGATCACGTTCCACGCGGGCGTGTAGGGCGTGTAACGGGCGACGCCGTTGAACGTCCACAGCGCGCCGCGGCCCTCGTATCTGCCGATCGGCAGCGGCAGGCCCGCCGTACCCGGCGTCAGCACGACGTCATGGTCGGCCAGCACGCGATTGAGCCGCTCGGCGGTGGCCCCCTCATGCGCGCGCGCCCGCTCCACGACCGCGTCCGGGAGCATCCGCCCCATGCGTGCCATCGCGCGCGTGCGGCGCTCGAGCCGCCGCGGGTGCGCAAGCGTGGCAGCGTCGTCGGCAACGCCGCGCAGGTAGCGCGGGATGATGTCGCCGAGCACGTCGCCATAGGGCATGCTGACGTGCTCGACCGCATGGCCGAGCGAGCGCACCAACTCGACCGTCTGCTCGAACGCGGCGCGCTGCTCCTGCGCAAGCGGCGCGAACAGGGGGTTGTTCGTCGCACACGCGATTCGCAGCTTGCCGGGCTCGCGTCCCGCGGCCTCCAACCATGAGCCCGGCGCATCCGTCTCGAAGCGGTCCGCGACGACGTCCCACCACAGCGCCGTGTCACGCACCGAGCGGGTGACGCAGCCGAGGTGCGTCAGCCCCTGCCAGGAGATTTCGTAGGGCGCCGTCGGCACGCGCCCGCGCTGGGGCTTGAGCCCGTACAGCGCACAGCAGGAGGCCGGAATACGGATCGAGCCAGCACCGTCGCTCGCGCTCGCGGCGCCGACGAGGCCAGCCGCGACGGCGGCCGCCGAGCCGCCGCTGGAGCCGCCGGGCGAGCGGTCGAGCGCCCACGGGTTGCGTGTGATCCCCCACGTCGCGGACTCGGTGAAGGGCCACTGCATCAGCTCCGGCACGTGCGTCTTGCCGAGCACGATCGCGCCCGCGGCGCGCAGTCGCCGCACGACCTCCGCGTCGGCTTGGGCCGGCCGGTCCTCGGCGCCTGAGCCCTTGCAGGTGATCTCGCCCGCGACGTCGAGATCGTCCTTGATCAGCACCGGGACGCCGAGCAGGGGGCGTTCGTCGCCGGCGCCGTGCCGCCCCGCGGCCTGGTCGGCCTCGGCGAGCGCCCGTTCGGCGAACACGACGCGGACCGCGTTCAGCTGCGGATCGATCCGCGCGATCCGCTCGAGGCACAGCTCGACGAGCTCGCGCGGCGAGACCTCGCCCGCGCGCACCAGCTCGGCCTGGCGGGCGATGCCGGCGAATGCGAGATCGGCGCGGTCCATGGCGGCGGAGCGTACCGGCCCACGGGGCGGCGCAGTGCCGACCGGCCGAGACCGCTCGCGCTCGTCTCAGCCGAGCACCGGCATCACCGTCGAGGCGGGCCGCACCGCCATCTCGCGCCGCGCCGCCAGCCGCTCCAGCATCACGGCCGTATCGGCGAAGGCCACGCCCGTGAGGTGGTGCTCGCGCGCGGCGAAGTCCGCGACGATCGCGGTGACGGCGGTGCCATACGCGTCGCGGTCGACGACGGCAAGCGCGTGCAGCGCGTCGGCGGTGCGCTCGAAGGCGGCGTCGCCGCTCGCGCGCATGCCCTCGATCGCCGGCAGCGCGGCCTCATCGTCGCCTTGGATCGCCGCGGCGAGTGCGAGCGCGTAGCAACCCGGCGGCGAGTCGCAGCCGTCTCTGAGCGCGTCGCGCGCATACGCCGCCGCGTGTCCGCCCTCGCCCGACAGGACGGACGCCTTCAGGAAGCCGATCAGGCGCCCGAACGCGCGCGGGCCGGCTGCCTCCCACGACGCGCGGTAGCGCTCGGCGGCGTCGCGGAACAGCGTGCGCGAGCGCGCCGCGTCGCCGCGCAGCAGCGCTTGCTGCGCCACCCGCTCCAACCCGACGGCCTCGCGCAGGAGCTGCTGATCGTCCATCGCTGCGACCGTAACAGATGTATGTGGTAGACGACCGATGTATGGTCCGAAGAATGAAACGACTGCAGATCCACATCGAAGAGGAGCTCGACGACGCGCTTGCCGTCGCGGCTGCGCAACAGGGCACCTCGAAGGCCGCGCTGATCCGCGAGGCCGTCGCAGAGCGGTACGCGAACGTCGAGGACGGGCGAGAGGCGCTGCTGGCCATGGCGGGCATGCTCAAGGGCGGCAGCCCAGACGACTCGATGTCGGTCAACGACATCGTCTACGGCCGTCCGTGAGGTTCGTCGACACGTCGTTCTGGATCGCACTGCTGTCCGAGGAGGATCGCCACTACGCCACAGCGCAGAGACTCGTCGGAAGAGCACCCGGGCCGCTGCTCACAACGAATCATGTGCTCGGCGAGACGTGGACGTTGATACGGCGCAGGTTTGGACATGAACGCGCCGTCGCGTGCACCCGCGCAGTCCGCGCCGTGCCGACGCTGACGATCGTCCACGTCGACCCCGAGGAAGAGCAGGACGCCTGGCGCTGGCTCAACCGCCGCGACGAGCGCGAGTACTCGTTCGTCGACGCGACCAGCTTCGCGATCATGCGCCGGCGCCGCATGCGCGAGGCGCTCGCGTTCGACGGCGGCTTCACCGCCGCCGGCTTCGTCGAGCTGCGGCCCTGAGGGGTCAGGCGCTGCGGTCGCCGTCGCCGGAGCGCCGCGACGCCCACAGGCTGCCGGAGCCGGGCCCGGGCAGCGGCTCCGTCGGCGGCTCGCCGGGCCGGCCTCCCGGACCGGGCGGCTCGGGCGGCAGCTCGCGGCGCGGCCGCAGCCCGGCGGCGACCGCTGCTCCGCCGATCAGCAGCAGCACGAGCGGCCAGAACCACAGGCTCGCTCCGCCACCGCCGGGGATCCCGGCGAACGCCACGAACAGCAGCAGGATCAGCGTCCCGAGGTACGCCGGCCCCGACTCTCTGTCGACGCCCGCATACGCGACGAGCCCAAGCCCCGCCGCCAGCAGCACGAGCTTCCAGCCGCTGCCGGGCGCGCCCCCGGGGGCGCCCACGAACGTCAGTACGCCGAACAACGCGCCGATGAAGCTCAGGCCCAGCACGAGGATCGCCACCCCGGCCGCGTCGATCAGGTACACCGACTCGCGCCGCTTGCGGTCGCGCCACGCAAGCGCCGCGAGCACGAGCACGACCGCGGATGCCAGCAGCAGCCAGCGGATCGTCCCCGGCCCCTCCGGCGCGAAGACCCACGCGACGAACGCCAGCAACAGCTCGACGCCGGCGAGCGCCGCGATCAGCGCGCACACCGCGCTGCGGCGGGTGCGCGCGATCCACGCCGCACCGAGCGCGACGATCAGGAAGATCCACACGAGCGTGCCAGCCTTCGTGAGCGGGTCCTCGACCCCGAACACCTGCGCGAGCCGCACCAACGTGACGAAGCCGAGCAGCACGCCCGCCAGCAGCAGCACCTGCTGATAGGAGCGCGGCCGCTCCCCCTCCAGCGGCGCCAGCACGCCCATCCCCAGCACGAGCGCGCACCCGAGCGCCGTCAACACGAACAGCACCCCGATCCCCCACGGACCGTCCATCCGCACGTTGATCGACAGCACGCCGAGCGCGAGCGGCACCGCGCCCGCGGCGATCAGGTCCCCGCGGTGCGGATGCGGCGTGAGCGCCGCACGGCCCCGCTCGACGAGCGCGCCCAGGTCGTTCGGCTCGGCCATGCGAGCCAGCCTAACGGGCGCACCGGGCCGCACCGCCGGCCCGCTCTCGTACCATCGGCCGCGATGCCCGACGGCGAGCCGCCCCCGAGCCCTGCCCTGCGCGCCTCGGACGCCGAGCGCGAGCGCACCGCGACGCTGCTGCGCGACCACGCCGCCGCCGGCCGGCTGACGCCCGAGGAGCTCGACGAGCGACTCGACGCCGCCTACGCCGCCCGCACCGTCGGCGAGCTGGAGGCGCTCGCGCATGACCTGCCGGCGACGACGGGGCCGAGCGGGCAGGCGGGATCGGGTCGCCGCGCGCTCGAGCGCCCTGGCGCGCGCGAGCGGGCGCTGCACGCGATCGGCCTCGCCGTGCTCGTCAACGTCGCCTGCAACACGATCTGGCTGGCGACCGGCGCCGACGGCTCGTGGTGGCCGAAGTGGGTGCTGCTCGGGACGGGGCTGCGCCTCGCGTTCCAGCTGTGGGCGCTGTTGGGACCGGGCGCTGATGCACGGTCGCACGACGAGGCACGGCACGGCCGAGGCGGCTCGGAGCGCCCGCGCCGGCAGTAGCCTGCGAGCCGCGACCCGAACCAACCGCCCGGAGGCCTCCCATGGCACTCGTCGAGACCGAGGACCGCGGCGCGGTCCGCCACCTGATCCTCAACCGCCCCGAGAAGCGCAACGCGATGCACGGCGAGCTCGTGCTGGCGATCGGCGCGGCGCTGAAGGAGGCCGCGAACCTGCCGGAGGTCCACTGCGTCGTCGTGCGCGGCGCCGGCGCGATGTTCTCCTCGGGGATGGACTTCGCCGCGCTCGGCGGGCTGTCGGAGACGCCGCAACACCTGCGCGCGTTCCGGCGCGAGGTGCTCGAGGCATGGAACGTGGCCGAGGAGATGACGAAGCCGGTGATCTGCCAGATCCACGGCGGCTGCATCGGCGGGGCGATGGAGCTGGCGCTCGCGTGCGACCTGCGCACGATGGCAAGCGACGCGCTGATCGGAATGCCGGAGACGCGCGTGGGCCTGATACCGGACGTCGGCGGCTCCTCACGCCTGCCGTCGGTGGTGGGCCTCGGCCGCGCCAAGGAGCTGATCATGACCGGAAAGCTGATCGGCGCCGAGGAGGCCGAGCGGATCGGGCTCGTGAACCGCGTCGCGCCGCCCGAGGAGCTGGAGGCGGCGACCCAGCAGTTGGTGGACGAGCTGCTCGCGTGCGCGCCGGTCGCGGTCGGGCTCGCCAAGCGCGTGATGGACGCGGCCGCCAAGCCGGCGCTGGCGGCGACGCTCGAGCAGGAGGTCGCCGCGCAGCAGCTGTGCGCGCAGTCGGAGGACTTCGCCGAGGGCGCGAAAGCGCTCGCCGAGCGCCGGCTGCCGCAGTTTGCGGGGCGCTGAGCTCGCCGGCGCCGAGACGGCAGGGCGGCCGTTGCGTCGTCAACGATAGGCTCCGGCGCCATGCCCCCCACCCCCGTCACCATCATCGGCGCGACCGGCGACCTCGGCTTCGGCTTGGCGCTGCGACTCGCGCAGGCCGGCGTTCCCGTCACGATCGGCTCGCGCGACGCTGAGCGCGCCGCCGAGGCAGCAGAGCGCGTGCGCGCGGCCGTGCCCGGCGCCGACGTGCGCGGCCTTGCCAACCCCGACGCGGCGGCCGCGAACGATCTCGTCGTGTTGTCCGTCCCGTTCGCCAGCCAGGCGTCGACGCTCAGATCGATCAGAGAGACGCTGAGACCCGGAACGCTGCTGCTCGACGTGACCGTCCCGCTCGCGACCGCCGTCGGCGGGCGCCCGACGCGCACGTTGATCGTCCCGCAGGGCTCCGCCGCCGAGCAGGCGCAAGAGCTCGTCCCGGCGGGCGTGGCCGTCGTCTCCGGCCTACACACGGTCGCCGCCAAGCACCTGCAGGGGCTCGAGCACGCGCTCGACGAGGACGTGCTGCTGTGCGGCGACGACAGAGACGCGAAGGCGCGCGCCGCCGCGCTCGTCGCGCGCGTCCCCGGTCTGCGGCCGATCGACGCCGGGCGCCTGGAGACCTCCCGCATCGTCGAGCAGATCACCGCTTTGACGATCGGCATCAACATCCGCCACAAGGCCACCGCCGGCGTCAAGCTCACCGGCCTGCCGGCGGGCGGCTCCTGGGCGTGACCGCTCCCGTCGTCCTGCTCGCCGGTGGAACCGGCGGAGCGAAGCTCGCGCGCGGCATGGCAGACGTGGCCGGCAGCGACGCGCTCGTCGTGATCGCGAACACGGCCGACGACTGCGAGATCTACGGCGCGCACGTCTCGCCGGACCCGGACCTCGTCACGTTCCACCTCGCTGATCGCATCGACGAACGCGGCTGGGGGCTCGCAGGCGACACGTTCGAGGTGATGGCGGGTCTGCGCGCGCTCGGGCGCGACGTGTGGTTCAACCTCGGCGACCGCGACCTTGCGATCGGGATCGAGCGCGCGCGGCGACTCGCCGAGGGGGCGCGCTTGACGGACGCGATCGCGGAGCTGGGGAACGCCTTCGAGATCCCCGGGCGGGTCCTGCCGATGTGCGACGAGCCAGTTCGCACGCGCGTGTGCGCGCGCGGGCGCGAGTGGCCGTTCCAGGAATGGATGATCCTCGGCAGCGCCGAGGGTCCGATCGACGAGATCCAGTTCGACGGGATCGACACGGCGCGCCCCACTGCTGAGGTGCTCGACGCCGTCGCACGGGCGCGTGCGATCGTGATCGGCCCGTCAAACCCCGTCGTCTCGATCGGGCCGATTCTGGCGCTGCCGGGGATGCGCGAGGCACTGCGCCAAGCGCACGCACCGATCGTCGCGGTCAGCCCGATCGTCGGCGGCGCAGTGCTGAAGGGCCCGACGGCCGCCTGCCTCGCGTGGGCCGGGCAGCCGGCGAGCACGGCGGGCGTTGCCATGCACTACGGCGACCTGCTCGACGGCTTGGTCGCCGACGCGCGGCTGCCGGACGAGCTCGCGCTGCCGCTGCTCGAGACCGACCTGCTGATGGCCGACACCGGCGGTGCACAGCGTCTCGCGCGCGAGACGCTCGCGTTCGCAACCGCGCTCGCGGGCTGACGCAGATACCGTACGGCGCCTCATGCAGACCGTCGCGATCCTGCCGGTGAAGCGCTTCGCGAGCGCGAAGCGACGTCTCGAGGGCGCGCTCGCCAGCGGCGCCCGGCGCGCACTCGCCGAGGCGATGTTCGCCGACGTGCTGACCGCGCTGCGGCGCGTGGACGCGATCGACCAGATCCTCGTCGTCAGCGCCGACCCGGGCGCGCAACGGATCGCGGAGGGCTACGGCGCGCGCGCGATCGACGACCCGGCCGAGAGCGGGCAGGATCAGGCGGTCGCACGCGGTGCCGGCGTCGCACGCGAGCTGGGCGCCGCGCAGGTGCTCTGCCTCGCCGGCGACTGCCCGCTGATCGACCCGCTCGAGCTGGAGACGCTGCTCGGCAAGCCGCGCACCGCCGCGCGCTTCGTCGTGATCGTCCCCGACCGCCATGGGACCGGCACGAACGGGCTGCTGTTGTCGCCGCCCGACACGCTGGAGCCGCGCTACGGCCCCGGGAGCTTCGCGCGCCACCTCGAGCTGGCCCAGGCCGGCGGCGTGCCAGCCGAGGTCGCGGAGATCGGCTCGATCGGCCTCGACGTCGACACGCCCGACGATCTCACCGCCCTGCAGGAGCAGCTGGCGGCACGTCGCGGCGGCGCCGCGCACACGCGCGGGATGCTGCACCAGCTGCAGCGGACGAGCGGCCGGTGAGCGAGCGCGCATGGTGACCGCCCGCGCGCTTGGCGGCCTGCCGGAGATCGACGCCGGCACGGACCTCGGCGCGCTGATCGCC
>Ga0207681_10001748_pt1 | contig 13945 bp, 11 predicted proteins | sample KBSS53metaG_FD_184324 | JGI IMG/M metagenome (GOLD analysis project Ga0207681, IMG submission 184324) | Switchgrass rhizosphere microbial communities from Kellogg Biological Station, Michigan, USA - KBS S5-3 metaG (SPAdes) (version 2) | ecosystem: Host-associated > Plants > Roots > Rhizosphere... | reverse complement strand
GACCCGTCACGTGCTCGACCACATCCGGCCTCGCCACACCGTCGAACGTGCAGTCGATGACGCGCACGTCCTCGATCGTCCCCTTCTCGTAGCCGCGGAGGTAGAGTCCGTAGTTGCTCTTCCTGCTCGTGACCCGCCGCAGCTCGACGTCGCGCACGACCGGAGGAAAGTTGCCCTTCGCGCCTTCCTCGTAGAGGAAATCCACCTGGAGCACCGCGTCGGCGACCTGACCGACCTCGACGTCTCGCATGTAGATGTGTTCGAGCACCCCGCCGCGCATCGCGTTGTTCTTGAGGCGCAGCGCTCGCTCGAGCTGGGGGCTGTCCATCTTGTTCCGCTCGGCATAGACGTGGCGCACGTGTCCCGAGATCTCGCTGCCGATCGTCACCCCGCCGTGACCGTCGCGCATCTCGCAGTCGCGGATGATCACGTTCTCGGTCGGCACGTTCACACGGCGGCCGTCGGCGTTGCGCCCCGACTTGATGGCGATGCAATCGTCGCCCGTGTCGAAGCTGCAGCGCTCGATCAGCACGTCGCGGCACGACTCGGGGTCGCAGCCGTCGTTGTTCGGGCCATGGCTCGCGATCTGGACGCCGCGGACGGTCACGTTGCGACAAAGCACCGGATTGATCTCCCACATCGGGGAGTTTCGGATGCTGACCCCTTCGATCAGGACGTTCGTGCAGCCGTACGGCTGGATAAAATTCGGCCGGAGAAACGAGTCGACCCCGAACCGCCGCCCGGCGACGGGAACGTTGCGCTCCGCCATCTCGAAGAGACGCGCTCGCGCCGCGCGCTGGTTGCCCGCCCCCTGCTTCCATCCGTAGCGTGCGTTGCCGTTCCAGTGCCACCAGACGTCGTTCCCCGCCTGCCCGTCGAGCGTGCCGGCCCCCGTGATCGCGACGTCGCGTGCGTTCGACGCATAGATGAGCGGCGACAGCCCCATCATCTCGACGCCCTCGAAACGCGTCAGCACGTACTGCTCGTACGCTTTCGGGTCGGTGAGGAACGTGATCGTCGCGCCCTCCTTCACCTCGAGGTTGACGCGGCTCCGCAGATGGATCGGTCCCGTGAGGAAGGTGCCCCCGTCGACGACGACGCGTCCGCCTCCAGCCGCAGCGCACGCCGCGATGGCTCGCCGGAACGCCGCACTCGAGTCGGTAACGCCGTCGGACTTCGCGCCGTAGCGCGTCACGGGAAAGGCCCGCGCCGGGAACGTCGGCGGCTTGATGCGCGCCAGGATCGACGGCACGCGCTCCCATCCATGCTCCTCGGCGTCCGGTGACGCCGCACCGTCGAGCATGCGATCGTGCGCACGCTCCTGTAGCGCCGGCGGCACGAGCACCGCGCCCGCGGCGGCTGCGGCGAGCTTCACGAAGTCACGTCGGGATGGCGGCGACATCGAGGAGATGGTCAGGAGGTGGAGGCGTGACGCGCGGCGGAGGGCCGGTCACGCGAGCCGGACGGCAGGCCGCTACCGGCTTCTCACTGGAGCGAGGCCGAGCGCTTCGATCGCCGCCACGGCGCCCTGCTCGCGAATCGTCGTGAGGTGCTCCGTCACCACGTCGACGAAGCCGGGTTTGGCCGTGAGATCGGTGCCCCAGAGCTCCGCGTCGGCGCTGACGGCGCGCACCAGCGTCCCGACGGCGGCAGGGTCGTCGCCCAGCTCGCGCCAGCGCCTCTGAATCGACTCGCCGACGGCATCGGCCGGCACCGACGAGCCGTCGCGCCGCCGCGCCGCCTGGAGCGTGCCGTCCTGGAACGCCAGGAACCCGGCGAAGCCGAGTGCGAGCGCGCGAGGAACACTGCCGGTGGCGCGGACATGGTCGAGGATGCTCGGCACCACCCGTACGCGGAACTTCGTCGTGCCCTGCAGCGTGATGTCCCAGAGCTGATGCTGCAGATACGGATTGGCGAATCGAGCGAGCACGTCACGCGCGAATCCCTCCGCGCCGGGAACGTCCACGCTCGGGACGATCTCGTCGAGCAGGGCCGAATTGAGGAACGCCCCGACGGCCGGATGCTCCACCGCCTCGCGAACGGTCTGGCAGCCCGCGAGTATCGCCAGGGAGACGAAGCTCGTGTGCGCACCATTCAACAGTCTGACCTTCCGGAGGCGGTAGGGCGTGATGCTTCCGGCTACGATGATGCCTTCGTCGGCGCCGGCGAAGCGGAGCCGCGCACGCAGCGCGTCGTCCCCTTCGATGGCGAACAGCCGATACGGTTCGGCGATCGTGATCATGCCGTCGTCGTACGGGAGCACGTCGCGCAGCTCGGCCGCGTACTCCTCGTTCGGGGCGCCGGGTACGATGCGATCGACCAGCGTGTTGCAGAACGGCACCGCATCGAGCCATCGGAGGAACTCGGGCTCGACGCTCCAGCGGCGGGCGAGCGTCGCGACGATCTCGCGCAGCTTGTCGCCGTTGCCTTCGATCAGCTCGGTGGGGATCACGACCGGCGCACGCGCCCTGTCGAACCGGCACCAGCGCGCGCGATGGAGCAGGAAGGCGGCGAGCTTCGCGGGAAACGAGCGAGGCGACTCCGGCCCCGGAGGCGCTGCGGCGTCCGCCTCGTCGAGCACGATGCCGATCTCGGTGGTATTCGAGAAGATCAGCTCGAGGGCGGGATTCTCCGCGCATCGGAGCACATCCTGCCACTGCGTCGTCGCGGCGAGCGCGCGGCTCACCGACGACACGATGCGGAACTCGCGCCGCGCCTCGCCGTCGACGAGCCCCTGCACCACGAGCGTGAACAGACCACCCTGATCGTTGATCGCCCGATCGCGCCCACTGCCGGTCGAGCCGATCATGACGACGCGGCCGCCGAAGAGATCCTGGCGATTGGCGTCGTCGAGCAGCGCGTCGACGAGGCCGCGCAGCAAGGCGCCCGTGCCGAACTGCACGGCACGCTCCGGCAGCGCCAGCTGTGCGGCGGTGGGAACCGTGAGATCGGCTCGCGCGGCGAGCGTCGGAACGAGTGCGGGCGAGAGAGTCGGGCGGGGGGTCATCTAGAGCGTGACTCCTTCCTTCCAGATCGCGATCTCACGCACATCGTTCCGCTCGTTGTTGGTGAGGGTGCGGCCGCTCGCCACGTCGAGCACGAACGACAGCAGGCGGTCCGTCGTGTCTTCCATCGCCGCGGGATCGTCGAGCAGCGCGCCCGCGTCGAAGTCGATCCAGTGCGGCTTCTTGCTCGCGATCACGGAGTTCGACGCGACCTTGATCGTGGGCGCCGGGAAGCCAAGCGGCGTCCCGCGTCCGGTCGTGAAGCAGAGCACCGTCGCGCCGCTCGCGACCATCGCCGTGGACGACACGCCATCGTTCCCCGGCGCCTCGAGCAACGCGAGCCCGGGCGTGCGCACCTGCTGGCCGTAGCGCAGCACGGACGTCACCGTCGAGGATCCGCCCTTCTGGATGGCCCCGAGCGACTTCTCCTCCAGCGTCGTCAGACCGCCCGCCTTGTTGCCCGGCGATGGATTCTCGTACACCGGCTGCCCGTGACGGAGGAAGTACTCCTTGAAGGAGTTCACCATCGACACGACGTCGCGATACACCGACTCCGACGCGGCGCGGTTCATCAGCACGCGCTCGGCACCGAACATCTCGGGCACTTCGGTGAGCAGCACGGTTCCGCCCGCGGCGGTGAGCCGGTCGGCGACGCGGCCTACGAGCGGGTTCGCGGTGATACCGCTGAAACCGTCCGAGCCGCCGCACTTGTTGCCCAGTACCAGCGCCGAAGCGGGCACGGTCTCGCGCCGGTCGTCGCGCATGCGCTCGACGAGCTCGTTCAGCGCGGTGACGCCGGACTGGACTTCGTCGAACACGTCCTGCGTGTTGAAGAAGCGGATCCGGCTGCGATCGACGTCACCCGCTTCGGCGAGCAGGGCGTCGAGTTGGTTGTTCTCGCACCCGAGGCCGAGCACCAGCACGCCGCCGGCGTTCGGATGCCGCATCAGTCCCGCGAGCACCTGGCGGGTGTGACCCAGGTCGTCACCCAGCTGGCTGCATCCATATGGATGGGCGAACGCGTGGACGCCATCGATCACGCCGGCAAAGCGCTCGTTGGCCGAACGCGCGATCTTCTCCGCGGCCCAGTTGACGCAGCCGACGGTGTTGATGACCCAGACCTCGTTGCGCGTGCCGACGCGCCCATCGGCGCGCTTGAAGCCCTCCCACGTACGCTCCGGCGCGGGCGGCGTGGTCGAGCGCGAGATCGGCTCGTAGCTGTAGTCGAGCGTGCCCTCGAGCTGTGTCTTCAGGTTGTGCGAGTGGATCCACCCGCCCGCCTCGACGGCCACGGTGATCCGGCCGATCGCCCATCCGTACTTGTGGACGACCTCGCCCTCACGCAACGCATGGAGCGCGACCTTGTGCCCGGCGGGCACCGGCTCGCGAACCGTGACGGTGACGTCCTCGAAGCTGATCACGTCGCCCGCCTCGAGCGCGTCGACGGCGACCGCGACGTCGTCCGTCGGATGGACGCGGACGGCGCGCGCGAGCCGGGCGGGCGCGGAGGTCACGCCGTAGCCCCCGCGAGTGCGGAGCGCGGCGCGCCGACGTCGTCGCGCGCGGGCGGACCGAAGTTGTACGTGTCACGCGCGAGCTCGTAGGCGAGCGCCCGCCCCATGGCGTGCGCCTCGTCCATCTCGACGAGATGCCGCGCGACGAGCCCGCCGAGCCAGTTCGCGTCCACGCGACGCGCCAGGTCGTGACGCGCCGGGATCGAGCAGAAGGCGCGCGTATCGTCGTTGAAGCCGGCGGTGTTGTAGATCCCCGCCGTCTCCGTCGTGAGCTCGCGATAGCGCGTCATCCCTTCGATCGAATCGTGGAACCACCACGCCGGTCCGAGCCGGACCGCCGGATAGTGGCCAGCCAGCGGCGCGAGCTCGCGCGAGTACGTCGTCTCGTCGAGCGTGAACAGCACGATCCGGAAGCGCGGGTCGCTGCCGTACGCGTCCACCAGCGCGCGCAGGTTGCGCGTGTACTCCGTGCGGAGCGGGATGTCGGCGCCCTTGTCCGAGCCGAACTTGCCGAAGACGACGGAGTTGTGATCGCGCAGCGAGCCCGGGTGGAGCTGCATCACCAGCCCGTCCTCGACCGACATCGCGGCCATCTCCATCAGCATGTGCGCCTCGAACCGCTTCTGGTCGGCGGCCGTCGCGTCTCCCCGCAGCGCCTTGGTGAACAACGCGTCCACTTCACTCGCGGGAAGTCGCTCGGTGAGCGGCTCCTCGACGGCGTGATCGGTGGCCGTCGCGCCGAGGGCGCGGAACGCCGCGCGGCGGGCGACGAGCGCCTCACGGAATGCGGCGTACGTCGCGATCGAGCCTCCGCTCACTCGTTCCAGTGCCGCGAGCTCGTCGCGCCACGTCGGCAGCGCGATGCGGAAGAGCGCATCGGGTCTGAACGTCGGCACGACACGGCCGCTCCATCCCGACTTCCGGATCGCCTGGTGATGCCGCAGCTCGTCGGTGGCCGCGTCGGTCGTCGCCAGCACCTCGATGTTGAAGCTGTCGAACAACGCACGCGGCCTGAACTCCGCCGACTTCAGTCGCTCGCTGATCTGATCGTAGATGCGATCGGCCGACTCGGCGCAGAGCCGCTCACGAACGCCGAACAGCTCGTGGAGCTCATAGTCCAGCCAGGCGCGCGAGGGCGTGCCGCGGAACAGGTGGTAGTTGGAGGCGAACAGCCGCCACACCTTCCGCGGGTCGCGCTCGATGGCGGTCTTCGCGTCCCGCGCCGGCACCCCGAGCGACTCCATCGACACGCCCTGGGAGAAGAGCATGCGGAAGAGGTAGTGATCGGGGGTGATCAGGAGCGCCGCCGGCTCGGGGAAGGCCCGGTCCTCGGAGAGCAGCGACGGGTCGACGTGCCCATGGGGGCAGACGAGGGGGAGCTGCCGCATCTCCTCGTACAGCTCGCGGGCGGCGCGGCGAATCGCCGGGTCCGGATCGAAGAAACGGTCCGGATGCAGGGAGAATGAGGGGGCGGGCACAGCCGAAGAGCCGACGGTCATCGCGAGTGGGAACGAGGATGAGGTGGCCACGCCAGCGAGCCGAGCTCGGGCGTCGATTTGCTCTTTTGGTGAACAATCATCGTTCGCTGTAATGCCGGACGGCAGGCCTTCCCAGCGAATCGAACTCTTGTGCGGAGCACTCGTGCGCGCGAATGTTCTGGCAAAGAACAAAGTCGGCGGTTGATTGTACGCGTGCCTTCCCGGGAACGCAATATCTCCCCTGCCCCCCTCATGAGGAAGATCAACACCCGCAGCTTCGTTCGTGCCACGCGCTGGACTCCGCGCGAGATCAACCTCCAGATCGTGCTCAATCTCGTCCGCGAGCACGAGCCGATCTCGAGAGCGGAGCTCGCGCGCCGCATGAAGATCGGCCGAGGCATGGTCACCTATCTCACGGCCGAGCTGATCGCCCAGGGCGCGCTGTACGAGGGGGACACCGTGGACTCGCCGCGCGGGCGGCGGCCGCAGATGCTCTACGTCCGCACCCACGATCGGCTCGTGGTCGCGATCGACATTCGCTTCAGCAGCACGTTCGTGATGCTGACGGATTTCAGCGGCAACTCCATCGCACTCGAGTCGTTCGACACGATCACGGACCGTGACGCGCTGGTGCCGGAGCTGCAGACGCGCATCGGGCGCATGCTCGCGGCGCATGCGGGGATCCGCCGCTGCGAGGGGATCGGTCTCGTCGTTCCGGGCATGGTGGATCAGAGCACCGGACGCGTGCTGAACGCCCCGCAGCTCGGCTGGCGAAACGTGGACATCCGCGGACCGCTCGAGGCCGCGTTGGGGATCCCGGTGCACGTCGAGAATGCGCCGATCGCGTGCGCCCTCGCGCGCATGTGGCTCGGTCAGCCGGGCGCCACGGTGCCCACCGACTTCGTCTACGTCACCGTCTCGGACGGGATCGGCGCCGGCGTCGTGGTGAATGGCCAGGTCGTGCGGGGACAGACCAACTCCGCAGGAGAGTTCGGCCACGTCCCACTCACGGCCGACGGTCCGATCTGTCTGTGCGGCGGCCACGGGTGCCTCGAGGTGTACACGTCCAACCTGGCGACGCTGTGCCGCTATCTCGGCCAGGATTTCTCGCCCGACACGGCGCGGGCGCTGCTTCCGTCGTCGGGCGTCACCATCGCGGAAGTGGTGAGTCGAGCCGTCGCGGGCGAGAAGCCCGCGATGGACGCGCTGCAGGAGACGGCGCGCCACCTCGGCGCGGGCCTCGCCGTGATGATCAAGACGTTGAGCCCGAGCCAGATCATCGTCGGCGGCGAGATCACCGAGGCGTGGGATCAACTCGAGCCGACGATCCGGCGCGAGATCGCCGCGCGCTCGCTCACCGACCTCGCCGCCGCGACACCGATCGTCCCCGAGCTCGCGTCCGCCTACCCTCGCCTGCGCGGCGGCGCGGCGCTCGTGTCAGCACCGCTGTTCGCGGCGCCGCGCATCGCCTGACGAGCGCCGGAGCGACACCTCGGCAGTATATTTTCGTGGAGGCGCTTCCGGTCACGCCGGCGCGCGCCGTCTTCGCTCTCTCGTGTAGTGGACCCGGTAGCTCAGTTGGTAGAGCAACGGACTTTTAATCCGTAGGTCGCGGGTTCGAGACCCGCCCGGGTCATTGTCGCGGTGAGTTGGTGAGTTGGATGGCGGGTTGGTTGGAATTCAGGAACTCCCCATCCCGCCAACCAGCTCACCGGGGTGAAGGCTTGGCGAGCCACTCGCCACCATCGACGACCATGATCGCGCCGGTGATCCACTCCCCTGCCGGCGACGCCAGGAACGCCACCATGTTGGCGATGTCCTCCGGCGTGCCGAAGCGCTGCAGCGGGATCATCTTCTTCGCGTAGCTCTCCATCGCGCGCTCCTGCGCGAACACGTCGACGACCCCGTCGGCGGAGGGTGGCGGCGCGAAGGCCTTCTTCACCCCTTCCGTCGGGATCGGACCGGGCGCGATCGCGTTGATGCGCACGCGGTCGCGCGCCCACTCGAGCGCCAGCGTCTTCGTGAGCGCGTCGATCCCCGCCTTGGCCGCCGTGGCGTGCGCCATGAGCGGCCACCCACGATAGTGCAGCGTCATCGAGATGTTGACGATCGAGCCGCCCCCCTGCGCTCGCATCACCGGCAGCACCGCCTGCGAGCAGAAGAACGTGCCGTACAGGTCGATCTCGATCACGCTCTTCCACGCGTTGGGCGACAGCGACTCCGACGGCGAATAGAAGTTGCCCGCCGCGTTGTTCACGAGCAGATCGATGCGTCCATGCGCGCTCTGCACCTCGGCGACCGTGGCGCGCACGCGCTCGGGCTCACGCACGTCCACGGCGATCGCACTCGCCTTGCGGCCTCCGGCGCGGATCTCCGCCGCCGCCGTCTCGACGCGCTCGAGCTTCCGGCTGGCCAGCACGACGTGCGCACCGAGCGATGCGAGAACGTCGGCGATCCCTCGCCCGATGCCGCTTCCACCACCTGTGATCAGTGCGACCTGCCCATCGAAGAGTCCCTCGCGAAACACGGCGGGCTGGGTCACGGGCTGGCTTCCGATTGGAGGATGTCCTGCAGCACGACGGCGAGTGCGGGCGCTTCGGAGGGCGGCGCAACGGTGAGCGCGAGCGTGAGCTGCGAGACCGGGCCGAACGACCGACGATGATGCGGCGTGATGCCGTGCGACGCCAGGCCGGCGTGATGCTCGGGCGTTCCGTAGCCGACGTTCGATTCCCAGCGGTAGTGGGGGTGGCGTTTGGCGAGCGCGCGCATGAGGCGGTCGCGCGTGACCTTGGCGACGATCGACGCGCAGGCGATGGAGTGGCAGCATGCGTCCCCGCCGACGACGGCGGTGTGCTCGACCCCCAGCGTGCGAATCGGATTGCCGTCGATCACGACGTGATCCGGCGTGACGGGTAGCCTGGAGATCGCGCGCCGGATCGCGAGGACGGAGGCGTGATAGATGTTGACGCGATCGATCTCACGAACCGACGCGGCGCCGACGCCGATGCCCAGCGCGCGCTCACGGATGCGCTTCGCCAGCTTCTCGCGCTCGGGGCCGTCCAGCTCCTTGGAATCGTCGACGCCGCGGATGGCGCGCGCGTCAGGAGGCATCACGACGGCGCATGCGACGACGGGGCCCGCCAGGGGGCCCCGTCCGACCTCATCGACCCCGGCGAGCAGCGGACCGCGCGATTCGCGCAGGTCCCGCTCGAGCGCGCTCCAGCGGCGCGGCACGCTCGGGGAGAATCGAGTGCGGCTTACTCCGCCGCGGGCGCGCCGGTCTGGGGCACCGACACCTTCGCCTTGCGCTCCTTGATGCGCGTGGCCTTGCCGGTGAGGTGACGCAGGTAGTACAGCTTGGCGCGGCGCACGCGGCCGCGGCGCACGACCTGGATGTCGGCGAGCATGGGGCTGTGGAGCGGGAAGATGCGCTCGACGCCGACGCCGTTCGAGATCTTGCGAACGGTGAACGTCGCGCTCACACCCGAGCCGCGCCGGGCGATGCAGACTCCCTCGAACGCCTGGATGCGCTCCTTCTCGCCTTCCTTGACGCGCACGTTCACGCGCAGCGTGTCACCGGCCCGGAAGGCGGGAACATTCGTACGGAGCCACTCTTTCTGGGTCTCGATGAAGGCATGCATATGACGCTCGGGGCGAATGGTGCCCGGGTTTGAGGCGGAAAGTGTTGAGAACTCCCAACTTAGTGGGGGGCAGAGGGGGAGTCCAGTCCCGGCCCAGGGCCTCACGCGAGGCCGCCCCAACGAGCGCTCGTCGGGGCGGCCAGGGAGATCCGCGACTTCACCGCCTCAGGTCAGCTCAATTGCCGCCGTCCGCCTTCGCGACGGTCACGACCCAGTCGCCGATACGGTTCCCGTGTGCCTTCCCCTGCTTGATGTCCGAGGGGTAGTGGATGCCGCCGTACAGCCGCGAGATGCCGGCCTCGTCGGCCATCGCGTCGAAGGTGGCGCTGCCCTGCGGGAAGAAATAGGAGAGGGTCGTCGCGGCGGCGCCGGAGAAGGTGGAATGCCCTGATGGATACGCCGGGAAGTTCGGGAGTCCGATCACGGTCTTGATCGACGGATCGAGCTGCGCCGGGCGTGGGTTGAAGAACTTCATCTTCGTGTCCCAGCATCCCACGGCGACGTCGTGCATCGCCATGTTGAGCATCGCGTACACGCGCGCCGCCCGAACCTCGCTCATGCGCGCGTCGCGGACGTAGTCGGCGGCGATCGCGTTCCAGTGTCCGGGCGGGGTCGAGGTGCCGGGGCCGTCGTTCCACTTGAGCGCGATCGCGAGCTGGTCGCGCGACAGGTTCTCGACCGTGTTCTTCACGGTCGCGAGCTCGTCCTTCATCTGCTGGGACGACGTGGACGGTGGCGGGCCCGGCTCGAGCGCCGTCACCTGTGCGGGTGTCATCGTCCAGGCCTTCACCGAGCCGAAGTTCATCAGCAGTGGCGCGCGCACGGGCGATTCCTGGCTCAGCCAGGAGGTCTCTCCTCTCGCCGTCGCGGCATCGGAGAGCGACTTCCACATCGTCGGGCTCCCCGCCGCGGTGCCCATGCCGTCGGCGCGCGCCCGGGTGATGACGAGCGCCGCGACCGCCTTGCCGAGCGCGAGACCCGCCGCCACGTCGCTCGCCGTCGCACGGCCGGAGAGAATGGCCGCCTCGCGCTGATCGGCCGCCCGACGCGTGATCTCCTCGAGCGCAGTGGGAAAGAGGAGCTTCAGCATCTCCGCCGTGACGCCGGAGAGCACCGCGTCCTCCGACGGATAGCTCGGCAGCGCGCTCGCCGCCACCACCGTGGAGATCGCGGGATCGTTCCGGGCCGGCGACAACCGGTTGAACCTGTACTTCCAGTACCACGCGGCCTTGAGCGCCTCGTACTGCGCGACGCTCACGTAGCTGTAGGCGCGTGCGGCGTAGGGAGGATTGGAGAAGGGAAAGACGGGGTCCGAGAAGGGATTCTCGGCGTCTGGCGCCGGATAGCTGCCATCGGCGCGCGGCGCCGGCGGGAGGTTGAACCGGGCCACGAGCTCACGCTCGATCTCGTTCCAGCGCAGCACGCCGGCGCCAGTCCAGTACCGCGCGTTGGCGCGCTGGGCATCGGTCATGCTCGCCTGCGCCGTCTTCACGGCCTGCAGCTCCGCGGCGTAGGCGGCGCTCGAGACGGGCGCCGGGTCGGGAACGACGACCTGATCGGGCCCGGTGAGCACGATCATCTTCCACGTGCCTGCATTCGCGTCGACGCTCGCCGCCTCGACGGGGGGCAGCGACGCACTCGGCTCGACGATCGACTTGTCGCAGCTCGCGACCGGGATGGCGACGGCGAGCACCGCCAGCGCCGCGACGTGCGATCCCCGCATCGACGGCATACGCCGCGTCGTGTGGCGTGGCGACATATCAGAGATGGAGGGCATAGGTGAGGCCGGTCATGAACGAGGTGGACCGGCCGACGTTGCGGCCAGTGATCGTGTGCGCCGCGCCGAGGTCGAGGCGCAGGTTCGAGACGCCGGGGAGGAAGTACATCAACTCTGCGTGCGCCATGGTGGCGTTCATGCGGTTGGACACGAACGGCATGTCCTGGCGACGGATGTCGCCGCCGCCAAGGGTTCGCTGCGCCGTGAGACCGACGGGGATGCACCATGGGCCGCGCTGCCAGCCGAGCGTGCCGCGATACTTCGCGACGTCGGGCATCGCGACCTCGTTCGTCTCGTAGTACTGCCCGTCGGTGAAGTAGCCGGAGCGATCGAGCGTGACGTTCGCGCGCCAGATGCGCTCCGCGTAGCCGTCGACGAACCAGCCGGAGCGATCCTGCAGATGGGCCGCGAGCCGCGCGCTGGCGCTCTTGCTGTGCAGCCCGATCGACATCGGCTGGAAGTCGGGCGTGTAATCGCTGGTCGGCGTTGACAGCGCGCCGACGGCGAGCACCTTGAGCCGCGCGCGCCCGGCGATCCGCGGGTTCGCCACACGGTACTTGGCGAGCAGCGTGAAATCCTGTCGGCCGCGCATGCCGTGCAGCACGCCCTGGCTCGCCTCGGTCCAGACGTACGGCAGCGCGCCGATCACCGTGAGCCGCTCGGTCACGCCGACGCCGGCATTGAGCGCCACGCTGCGCGTGGTGACCGTGCCGACGTTCCCGTTGCTGCGACGGAGCGTTCCTTCCCAGTACTCGCTCCACGCGTCGCTGCCGAACATGACGGTCGCGTGCACTTCTCGCCGCTGGAGCAGCTCGGCGTCCTCGAGCGTCTGCGCGGGCGTGACGCGCGCGCCGAGCAGGGAGAGCGTCAGCGTCGTGGCGAGGCCGATGAATCGGGACGATGGCGCGCAGGCGGCGAAGCGCCGGCGCACGAGGGGGGCGCGGAGGGGCACTTGGGTTGCCTCGTGTCGAAGCAAAAGGGGAATGGTCCGCGACTGGCGGGCGAGTCGGGGCGGAGCAACCTCGGGCGCACTGGACGGTTTGTCAAGCAAACGCGCCCAAGATGATCACCCCGACCGATCACGTGCCGTCACACGTCCCCGCCGTCATCTCCGCCGAGCTCGCGAAGATCGCGCTCCCGCGTCAGCCGTTCCCCCTCTAAAAACCGCCATCGAGCGATCTTCCCATGATCACCCGACAGGAGCACCTCCGGCACCACGTGTCCCCGATATTCCGGCGGCCGCGTGTAGCTCGGCGCCGAGAGGCCGCGCTCCCAGAACGAGTCGCCGAATGCGCTCGCGTGGTCGCTCATCGCACCGGGCAGCAGCCGCACCGTGGCATCGATGATCGCGAGGGCGGCGGGCTCGCCGCCGCTCAACACGAAATCGCCGAGCGAGAGCTCCTCGGTCGCGAGATGATCGGCCACGCGCTGATCGACGTCCTTGTAGTGGCCGCAGAGGATGGTGAGCTCGGGCATCGTCGCGAAGCGCACCGCGTCGGCCTGGACGAAGCGGCGGCCGCGCGCGCTCATCAGCACGATCGGCCCGCTGGGCGCGAGGTCATCCACCGCCTCGAAGAAGGGCTCGGGCTTCATCACCATCCCCGCCCCGCCGCCGTACGGATAGTCGTCGACCGTGCGATGGCGGTCGTGGGTGAAGTCGCGCAGGTCGAGGATGCGATACTCGACCTGACCCGCCGCGGCGGCGCGCGCGGGGATGCTGATCGCGAGCGGCGCGGCGAAGTACTCGGGAAAGATCGTCACGACGTTGATCTTCACTCGAGCAACCCCTCGGGCGGCGTCACGACGATGCGCCGCGCCTCGCGATCGACCGACGCGATGGTCCGCTCGTCGAACAGCAGGAGCACCGTCTCGCCGTCGCGCGGCGCACCGCGGCGCACGTCGATCGCGAGACCCTGCGGAAGGTCGTACGTCGCGTCGACCGTCCCCAGGAGCTCGCCCGACTCGAGCTCGACCCGCATGCCGGGCAGCTCGTGGACGTACACCTCCTCGTCGGTCGGCGCCGGAACCTCGTCGGCGGGCACGAGGAGATAGCGGCCGCGCCAGGTCTCCGCGACGGTGCGGTCGTTCACCTCGGTGAAGGCGACGAGGAACCCGTCATTGAACGGACGGCTCGAGGCGACGTGGAGCTCGGTGCGGTTTGGGGCGAGATCACCGGTCGCGGTCCCCGCAAAAACGCGACGGCCGGACGCGAAGATCGCGTCCGGCGCATCGGTGATGGGCTCCACGACGACCTCACCGCGGACGCCGTGTGCCTTGCGGACCCGCCCGACGATGATGAACGCGGGCGTCGTCATGGCGCGTGGTCAGCCCTCGTCGGCCTTGGCCTCGGCGACGGGAACGGCGGCCGCCTGAAGCTTGCTCGCGAGACGCGTCTCGTGACGCTGCTTCAGGACCCCGGCCTTGCGGAGGAGCGAACGCACGGTGTCGGTCGGCTGCGCGCCGACGTTCAACCAGTGGTTCACTCGCTCGGTGTTCAGGTTGAGCGCGTGCTCACCGGTTCGCGGCTGAT
>Ga0207681_10001745_pt1 | contig 13958 bp, 14 predicted proteins | sample KBSS53metaG_FD_184324 | JGI IMG/M metagenome (GOLD analysis project Ga0207681, IMG submission 184324) | Switchgrass rhizosphere microbial communities from Kellogg Biological Station, Michigan, USA - KBS S5-3 metaG (SPAdes) (version 2) | ecosystem: Host-associated > Plants > Roots > Rhizosphere... | reverse complement strand
GTGAAAGGGCTGGGTACGATCTGGCGCCGGAGCAGGGGATTGAAGCCCAGAGAGTCTTTGAACGAAGAAGCACCGACAAGGCGGGACCGGCAGCCGTCGCAATCAGCGATATGAATAGCGCCGCGGCGCTGAGAATCAAACCGGATGAAAGCGCGGGTGCGTTGCAGCTCGAGGGCGTGCGGGTGCTGCTGGTTGAAGACGACGACGACTCGAGACACTTGCTAAGTTTGATACTGCGCCGTTATGGCGCTGACGTGGTGTCGGCAGCGTCGTCATCCGAAGCGCTCGACGCCTTTGTGCAAAGAATTCCACATGTGGTGATAAGCGACATCGGCATGTCCGAAGAAGATGGCTATGCGCTGCTTCGCAAGTTACGACTCTTGCCGCTGCAGGGGTCACTGCTTCCCGAAAGTTCATCAGCGAACTCCTCGCTCGCCGACGCGTCTACATCACTTCCTTCCACCATTCCGGCAATTGCCCTGACGGGCTACGCGACTATTAAAGACCGCGACCGCGCTTTGGCTGCCGGCTATCAACTACATATCGCTAAACCCGTCGAACCGGAAGATCTAGTGGCGGCAATCAAACAGCTTGTGTCGGCGGAGGAATAGTTGGTAGGACAGACATTCCGGTCTGTACTTTCTAGTAATACAAAAGCGGAGTTCTATTTTTTGGAAGGAATATGGATCAAATAGAAAATAAGCCCACAATCGAGGAGAACCGCACTCAGGATTATGAAGCTTCTGATCTTGTTAAAGCTAATCGCGCTGCCTTGAGCGCACTCTATGAAAAGAAAAACGATGCTGAGCTCTCATCGTCTGTTATGGCTAAAAAGCGTGTTAAACGGGTGCGGCTGCTCTTACTTTCTATTTTAATTATATTAATCCTTTTTCTAACTATGCGATCTCAGGGAGTTGCTATTGGCGTAATCGGAATTACGCTAGGGGTTATCGGTGTATTGTGGCTAGGCCCGAAATTGCAGGTTGCACACCTGAAGAATCTCAAGCCGGAAGAACGGTTTCAACAAGAAAATGAAGCCCGTAGAACTTTTGCTCAAGTTATTGGAGGAATCATCTTGATTGGAGGTCTTTTTTATACCGGCGAAAATATTAAGATTGCGCAAAAGTCAGCAGATGACTCACAGAAAGCGGCCACAGAGAGTAGAGAACTTACTCGCCAAGGTCAAATCACGGAGCGTTTTACTAAAGCTGTTGAGCAACTTGGTAGAGCAGACATACCGAATAAAGAAAACAACCTCGCCATACGTTTAGGAGGTATTTATGCGCTTGAGCGAATTGCTAATGAATCCAAAGAAGATCATTGGCCGATTATTGAGTTATTAACAGCTTACGTTCGACAAAACGCTCCTAGAAAACATGATCCAAATTATGTCCTGAAATTTGATGTCAAAGCCATCCTTACTGCTCTTGGGCGGCGAAAAGTTGAATATGAAACAGAGTTTCAACAACTCGATCTACGGGGCACTGATTTAAGCGGTGCTTATCTTGAGAACGCCAATTTAAATAAAGTGATGTTTGATGGGTCTGACTTAACGGGGGCAACTTTTGTCAACGTTCAGATGGAAAATGCATCATTCGTTTTTTCGGATTTAACCTACACGGCTTTCCTGCATGTTAAGTTAAAAGGATCAACCTTCAACACAAAATCTTCTGGCTCCGGATTTTTCCCTAGAACCATATTAACTGGTACTGATTTTTCTGATTGTGATATGTCTAATTTAAGAGGACTTGAATGTAAGGACATAGAAGCTGCCCATTTTCATTTTCATGAGACAACTGTCCCAACGGAACTCGAAAAATGTGGGGCAATCATGAGTCGCTAATAGCCCTGTAAGCGACGTTCATGACATTTCACCTGACGGACAACATCCTCCGCTGGATGGCCTCACCCCGAGCACCTACGCCTGTATCAAAACCGAGAGCGGTAGCGACCGGCCCTGAATTCAACTTGAAAACACCTGCGCAGCCAACGAATAAACATTAGTTGAGCTTAGGGCCAGTCGCTACGGCTCCCGGTTCTGACTTTGTGTGATCACCAGGCTGAGTTCCTGTGAGTTTGTCTGCCTCTTCTCCGAACACGTCGCTGTTGCGCTTCACTACGGTTTCGTTTCGGTTCCGCAGTTATTCCTTGTATCTGCCAACGGCATCTTGATTGCTCAGCGATCGCTACAGGAGACACGGCATGTCGTGGCCTACAGCATACGAAGGGAAGGCTATTCATCATGACTGATCGCGACACTCAAGCGGATGGGGAACGAATCGAGGAAAAGAATTGGGAGCCCGCAGCGCCTTCGGCTGAGGAAGAGTTAACGACGGAAGACCGCTCGCTGGATATCGGCGAATCGGGACAATTCGCGCCCGGCGGTTATTACAATCAGCAAGGGGTGAACGCGCCGGATCGTTCGGCACTCGATCCGGATCAAAAGAGCAGCAAGTTCTAAACTGCGACTCCTCTGCGCTTCCTTTGCGATCTCTGCGTCTCTGCGGTAAGGAAGATTTACCGCCGAGACGCCGGGCTCGCAGAGACAACGCAGAGAAAAACTTAGATTAGTACAACCGGCGTCAGTCTTCCGCTGGTTCTTCCCACAGATAGGTTCGACCATTCCAATATAGCAGACCGTCGCCGCCAACTTCAGTCGCCAGCAGAATCACATCGCCTTTAGAACCGCGGGGCAGAGTTTCTCCACGCCGTCGCTTCGCACGACGGTTTCGCAATCCGATTAGGTTCACACGATCGCCTGCTTCACTTGAGATCGCTCGTGCGTTTTGTAGTATGAGAATCGGCGACTCTCCAAGTAGCAGCAGCCTTTCAGCCAGCGCGGAATTGTTCCAATTGTGAATAATCGCCAGCGCCAGTTTGTCAGCTTTCACGGGTTTATTCGGAAACTCAACCGCGCCGCCCCGCTCGAAGGGATTCAAGAGCCTCACGTCAGCCGCCATCGTCAAACGTCGGGCTTTGAAACGCACTACCGCTGCCAGATCAGGCGCGCCATCACCGTTGAAATCTCCGATCACGTAGAAGGGTTGGAAGCTCGTCACTGGTTCTACTGTCGATCCGAAATATTTTTGCACTGCAAGCGCGACCGCTGTGGCTGAAGTTGGGCTTTGTGCATTGCCCGCGGGCGCGATGACTAAAATGCATAGCAAGAGACAGGCGGCAGTGGAGTATCGACGCGTTATGGTTTTCATTGTCGCAATATTGTCTTAGCCGATAGGGAAACTCAAACAAGACACCTGATGCTGATGCTGTTGCGGTTGGAGTGAGGTCTGTAGGGGCGCACCTATGTGTGCGCCCAGGGGGCGGACACACCAGGTCGGCCCCTACAGACCCGATACGTGGCCATTCGTAACGACTCGCTCGCTACCCCGTGGGGGTACTGACCTCACTCCCCGACTCGATAGCTCCAGGCGACTGCATCGTCGCAGCTAAAAAGAGACAGGCATTAGAAGTCGGACGTACCGGAGAAGTACAGGCACACGCCGAACTATTAGAGATTCGAATGCCGACGGCTTGGTATTCCAGTTGCTCTGCGAGGTCGAACTGTAGGGCAGTCGCAATTGCAGTAAGGGGTCCAAGGAATATGTCACAAAGAATCACAGCGCCGGCTTCAAATCTTTACGACTCACCCTGGTGGGCGCGTCTCGCCACCATCACCGCGGAAAATTCGGAACGGCCGCAACAGCGAAAACGTCGCTGGACAAGGACGTTACGACAGCTGATCAAAGGCCGACGATAAGCGTCGCTATCAGAACCGAGAGCGGTAGCGACCGGCCAAACACTCTCGTTTCGGAATAGGTGTCTCAGGAAGCTCATCTTTCACGTTGAATCTTTGGCCGGTCGCTACCGCTCTCGGTTCTGATGTCGCGAAGGCTCCCAGCGTCAGCGCTTGAAAGGCCGGCTCAGGATCTGGCCAGTCTTCTTAAAAAATGAGGCGACGCGAGACGGCGGCTTCGGCGTGGCTGGTTCCAGCCGCTTAAGCCGCAAGCGATTTTGCGCGACCACGGCTCCACCTGTTCCCGTCTTTTCTACTTTGTTGGCAGGCTTTATCGTTTTCGGTAAAGGAGCCTGGTTGCGTTCGATTGCTTTCACCTGGCTGCGCTTGAGAAACGTGACCATTCCGCCCTGGCGATACCAAACACCGTTCTTCGTCTGTCCCGCATCGTCGGCTTTGATAACCGCGCCATTAGCAAGCCTCAGCGTAACCGGCGACGAGCCGCGCGCGAGCGCTGCGTCTGAAGCAGTCGCTTCCAGCGCGCGTGCAGGCTCGTTCGGTTCCGCAGCTGGGGACGAAACAGGCGAAACGCTCGCGTCGGCGTTTGGTTCTCCCTGCAACGAAGCATCGATGACCGTATTCGCAATCGAGGCGGCCGGCGAACTTTGGGCAAGAGGCTCGCTCAAAGCGGGCTGCGTTGACCGAGCTGAAGCAGCACTGGTTTGCAACTGGCGACGCTGGGCCAGGTAGATAAAGGAAAGCAGTGATACCAACAACGCGGCCGCTGCGATTGCGAAGGCGAAGCGACGCGTGCGCGATTTTTTCAATTCCGGAGGTTTGGCCGAAACGGATTCTTGATCCGCAAACGGAGCGACCGCATTGAAGATGAGCTCCTTGCCGTCCATGTCGCAGAACGCCTGGTCGTCTTCGTAAATAAAATCGCACTGTGGGCATAGCTTCATCGCGTCCCTCCGAGAAGTTCAAATTGTGATCGGGGCGCGGATGGCAAGCCGTTGGCGTCGGCAGAAGGGGCTGTGAGACTCCGCTCAAATAGATTACACAGATCGGGCGGAACAGACAATAAGTATTCAAAGCCGCTTGTTTCCCGTTTAGAAAGGGCACTTGCGCCCCGGCGTCAGGCGGACAAGTCCGCCTTCTAAACGAACCTATCTTGTATGCTTATCTTAATGTTATTCAGAAGGGAGGTTTTCGGAGTCGGAAGGATCGGTAGCGGGTTGTTCGTCGGCGACCCAGGAGACGAACAGACGCAGCCAGTTTTCAGCGGACTCCGCAATCTGCACGCCGACGCGCGCGGTTCCGTAGATCGCCGGCGCAATGCGTATGACGACCGCGGTTACTTCAATCGGCGCGCCGTCCGGACGATGTGCGCGGAGATACAACCGCTCGCCGCGCGTAACTTTTTGATTGAGATGAAAAAGCGCACCCGAGGTCGAGATGTCGTCAGTCTCAGTCGGCTCGCTCCAGGCCGAACCATCCTCAGCGCGACCGGAAATCACGATCGGCAGACGCAGGGCCATGCGTAAAGCGAAGCGTCGTTCTTCGTTGTTGTATGGCGTGTTCATCAAATCGGTAACTGGCAGACAGCAAACAGCTGACAGCAGACAGCCAAACGAATGTCCAGCTTATGGTTGTTTGCTGTTCGCCGTTTGCTGTTTGCTGTTTGCTGTTTTACTTTCATCGTTCCAATTGTAAAAGCCTTCACCGCTCTTTTTGCCGAGCTTGCCTTCACTTACCAGGCGTCGCAAAACCTCCGGTGGCCGAAATGTTTCCGAGCCAAGTTCACGATACAGGTACTCTGCAATGTTAAGCCTTATGTCGAGCCCGACGTGGTCGGTCAGTTTTAGTGGACCCATCGGATGGTTGTAGCCGAGTTCCATCGCCGTATCGATGTCTTTGGCGCTGGCCACGCCCTGCTCGAGCATGCGCATCGCTTCGAGTCCAAGCGCGACGCCCAGCCGGCTGGAAGCAAAACCCGGAACATCGCGAACCACGATCGGTTCCTTGCGCAACTTCAGACTCACTTCGCGAACAAGCTCCACTGTATCATCGCCCGTCGCTTTTCCGACGACAATCTCAACCAGCCGCATCAGGTGGACCGGATTGAAAAAGTGCATGCCGACAACATTTTGAGGCCGTTCCGAAGCTTTGGCAATTTCGGTGATTGATAGCGACGAAGTGTTGCTGGCAAACACAAAAGCCTTTTGCGAATGCGCTTCGACGTCGCGAAGTATTTCCTGTTTCAGTTTCAGTTGCTCCGGCGCGGCTTCCACGATCAAGTCAGCAGTGGCGATCTGTTCCAGTTGGGTAGTTCCGCGAATGTGCTGCAGCGTGGAATCGCGATCGTCTTCAGTGAGTTTGCCGAGTTGAATTCCTTTGGCGAGATTGCGTTCGATAGCTTGAATGCCGCGCGCCAGTGAGTCGCGATCCACATCGCGGAGCAAAACCTTGTAGCCCGCCCCGGCCGCCACCTGCGCGATTCCGTGTCCCATGGTACCTGCGCCGATGACGCCGATGGTTTCAATGCTTTGCGGGACGGTGCCTGCGTTCAATCTTTTCCCTTTGTTCTCTGGCCGCTTCGGAATCGCTGCCAGTTGGGCCGTAGCTCGAATTCGACTACTCTAGTATGGCTAGTTATACTACACGCCTAACCGAAAAGGCTATACTTTCGGGCATTTAGTCCGGGATTTCACTTCACAAAAAGGGGACGAAAAGACTCCATGCCGACGCAGACACTCGATCGAGAGGTGGTAATTATTGGGTCCGGGCCCGCCGGCCTTACCGCTGCCATTTATTCCGCGCGCGCCAATCTCAACCCGTTGCTGATTGATGCGCCGGCTGATGCAGAAAAACAGACAACGCCCGGCGGACAGCTCATGATTACTACCGACGTGGAAAACTATCCCGGGTTTGCTGCCGGCATACAGGGTCCGGAATTGATGGTGCAGTTTCGCGCGCAAGCCGAACGTTTCGGCACCGAGTTTCTCGAGGAGTGGATTAACGAAGTGGATCTGAGCGAGCGCCCTTTCAGACTGCAGACTGACAACTACATCATCAACGCCGAGACTTTGATTATCGCCACGGGCGCCTCGGCGAAATGGCTGGGCATACCCGGCGAGGCTAAAGTTCCCGATGGCTTTGGCGGCAACGGCGTCTCCGCTTGCGCCACTTGCGATGGTCCGCTTCCCGGCTTTCGCAATAAAGAGCTCGTCGTTGTCGGCGGCGGTGATACGGCGATGGAAGAAGCGACGTTTCTGACGCGCTACGCTTCGAAAGTTTATCTGATTCATCGTCGCGACAAGCTGCGCGCGTCGAAAATCATGCAGGACAAAGCGTTCAAGAATCCGAAGATTGAGTTTGTCTGGGACACCGGCGTGGAAGAAATTGTGGGCGACGCTCAGGCGGGAGTACACGGCGTTCGCTTGAAGAATTTGAAGACGTTGCAAGAGCGCAGGCTGCCCTGTGCCGGCGTCTTCATCGCGATTGGACACAAGCCAAACACCGATCTATTCAAGGGACAACTGGAGATGGACGAGGTCGGCTACATCAAGACTTCGCATCGCTCGACAGCGACAAATGTGGCGGGCGTGTTTGCCTGCGGCGACGTGCAGGACGCAACCTATCGGCAGGCGGTGACTGCGGCGGGGACGGGTTGCATGGCGGCGCTCGATGCCGAGAGATTTCTGGATCACTTACCGGTGGCGACGCTCGAGGGCGACGAGGTGACGATGGAAGGGGAACACATCACGGCGGATCATAAAGCGATCATCGAACCCGACGGCAGCATGATCCCAAACTGACTTCTTGGAGATGCCCTCAGCCTGCGGAGCAGGCGATAGCATAAAGCCTGGGGTGAAGCGAAGCGGAACCCCAGGTTCATGGTCCAAAGACAATTCGAGCCCGCGGGAGCGGGCGACAGCGTCGGTGCCTTCAACTCTACCGCCCGCTCCGCGGGCTTTTCCTTTTCTAATTCAGCGTCCTGGGGTTCCGCTTCGCTCCACCCCAGGCTTTATGCCATCGCCCACTACACGGGCTGTCACAACAACACAATTGAATCGTCTCGTTGTGGCCGGCGGCGTGGAACCGGTCGTTCAAAAACTTCCGGCTCCGGCGTGCGAAAGTTCCTCGGACAAGCCTCACAGTAAAACCCCATGTGCTTTTTCCGGTCTTCGCACTGATTACAATCCATAGTTTGGCCCACTACGCGCAACGCTTCAACGAGCGGCAGCAACACGCGGCCGCGCTCGGTTAATTCATACTCGATGTGCGGAGGATTGCCGCCGTAGTCAGTACGCTCGACCAGTTTGTCTTTCACCATATCCCGCAACCGCGCCACGAGGGTGCGACTGCTGATCGGAAAAAGCCCGGCGTGCAATTCCATCGTGCGACGCGCGCCCGCAGCCAGATCGCGCGCGATCAGCAACGTCCATTTGTCGCCAATCATCTGTAGCGCGCCGGAAACCGGACAACCATCAATTTGACGTCGTCGCACTTTTTATCTCCAACTCACGCTTCATTCAAGAGGTTCAGAGTTCAGCCTTTAGGCTGCTGCTCGCGAAAACACAAGCTAAACCTTGAACTCTGAACTATGGGCCAGCTACTTCACCTGCTTCATTCAAGAAGTTCAGAGTTCAGCCTTTAGGCTGCCCCGCTCGCGCAAACACAAGCTAAAGCTTGAACTCTGAACTATGGGCCAGCTACTTCACCTTATGCTTCATTCAAGAAGTTCAGAGTTCAGCCTTTAGGCTGCTGCTTGCGAAAACACAAGCTAAAGCTTGAACTCTGAACTATGGGCCAGCTACTCAACAACGTTCGGGCCAGCTACTTCACCACGGTAATGTCGCGGCTCGTCGTATTGTAGCCGCCGTTTTCAACCGGCCGGCCATCCTTATCCAACAACTCCAGCCGAACCGTGTGCTTGCCATTGATCCAACCGCTCAACCAAATCGGTTCCCACTTGTCGATGAACTTCGGCTCGTCATCGTCGACGATATATCGCACGCGATACTCGCCGCCGTCGCCCTGCAGCTTCGCCCCGGTAAGCCAGAAGTCGATCATGATCGGATTGGAGTCTTCGCCTTTGTATTCGCCTTTCGGGCGGCTGTAGGTAAGCAAAGGTTTGGCAGCGTCGACGTCGCCCGCATGGGAAGACGCCATATCTTTCCCTTCGCGCGCTGCGGCTGCCGGACTGGCGCCTGGACTACTGTTGTTGTTCGCGACAGTCTGGCCGCTGTTTGTAGTCGTCGGCTTCGACGCATCGCCGCCGCCCTTGACCGTGAACGTCACCATTTGAAACGCGCCGTCGTTCTTATAGCTCTCATGCCATGGCCGCGACGGAAACACGCGCAGGGTGTGTTTGCCTTCGATTACATTGCGCAGCTCAAACGGCTGGCCCAGCTCGTAGTAAGCTTCGTAAGGCTGATTATCGAGAATCACATGGATGTGATTGCCCTTGCCGGTGGCCGGATCCTTGTGCGGCATGTAGCCCATCAGATCGCCGCTGAGATCAAGTTTGACCGGAACGGTTGAACCATTGATGACGGCGTCTTTTGCCGGCGTAACGATCTTCAACGTCGGCTTGGCCTGGTCCTGTTGCCCGCGCCCGGCCATCAGATCGGAAATTTTTTGCGGGCGCGGTATCACGCTCAAGGTTTGCGTAGGCGGCGGTGTGACGCTGCTGGTAGCTGTTGTGATGGTGTTGTCATTTGCCGCCGAACACGAAGCGAACAGAACACACATCGTCAGAGCTATCGACAACAAAGCAATCTTTAGAAATTGGCCCATGATGTCCTCACCTCTTTGGAATTGATTAAGACAACTGAAATTTTCGACAAGTGTACTCCGCCAGATTCCGTTCGCCAATAACGAAAGAGCGGGGGCGAGCCCGCCTTCCTGACCCTGAGACTCCGCACTCATGTGATAGGGGTTACCTTGAATGGCGTTTCGCAGGATTCCCAATCTCAACTTAAATCAGCTCGGGGTCAGGAAGGCGGGCTTGCCCCCGCTCTTTTGCTCGCTTACGCGCCGGCAGTCCTGATGCCTGTCGCCTTCTGCAAGCGGTTCTCAACCATCGTCCAGTCAATATTAGAAAAGAAAGCCTCGATATATTTCGGACGCTCGGCCGGTTTGTAGTCGAGCAGGTAGGCGTGTTCCCAAACGTCCATCACCAGGATTGGATCGAAGCCGGCCACATTGCCGGTCTCGTGAAGCGTGATCCAGTGATTCGACAGACGCCCGTTGGTAGGGTTCTGGTAACAGATGGCCCAACCGACGCCACGCATCTTGCCGATCCCGACAAAGTCAGCTTTCCAGATGTCGTAGCTGCCGAAACTCGCTTCAGCCGCCCTGGCAAACTTTGCCGTGCGTTCCGGGTCTCCCGAACCGCCGCCTGTCTTTAGATTGTCGAAATAGTATTCGTGAAGGACCATGCCGTTGTATTCAAAACCGAGGCGGCGCGTGAGCTCTGAGTATGCCGGCATCTCCTCCTGGTCCACCTGGCCATCCGCGATAAACTTGGTGATGGCTTCAGTCAGTTTGTTGGTTTCTTTCACGTAACCTTCGTAAAGCTTGAAGTGCATCTCGAGAGTTTGATCCGAGATGCCATTGAGCCCGCCCAGGTTGAACTCGCGCGCCTGGTAAGAATTCGTCGTACTCATGCTCACACCTCCGTTACTGAAAACTGGGAAGACGCCACAATTGCAGTGTTGTATTAAGAACCCTTGAGACTAATGGGCGAGTATGGCGAATCCGTGGAAACGCGAAGGAATTAGTGTGACGGAGGAGGAGTGGCCAGTGGTCAGTGGTCAGTAGGCACAAAGCAAAAGGCAGAAAGCAAAAGGCAGAAAGCATTTGCCTTCTGCCTTCTGCCTACTGCCTACTGCCTACTGTCTACAGTCTACTTTCCAAAAATCACCCAGTCGCCGTGCGACGTTCCCATGAACAGCAACAGCGGCAGCGACAGCCAGGTGTTTGTTCGTGACGCGATAAATGCCTGGCGCGCGAGTTCCGGAGGCGCTGCGGGTCCGGTGCCGGCGGTCGCCGCCAGAATGCGTTTGTTGTTGGGCCAGATAATTCCCCAGACGTTGAGCATCATCACCAGTCCATAGGCGCCGCCGAGGCCGATCGAGTAGCTTTTGTTGCTGGCGTAGCTTTGTCCGCCGACAGTCAACATGCCATCGAAAAACTTCACCAGCCCCCACGAAACAAAAAGCACCAGGATGATCATCAGGACCGCGAAAACTCGCCCGTCCTTTATCAGCGCCGGTACTTTCTTGATGATGGCAAACTCCACGATGAAAAGAACGATCGGATAGGTCAGCCAGGCAAACAGCACCCACCAAAGATTCACGTGTCCGCCGCCGAGCGTATTTGCGTTGGCAACATCAGCCTTGAGGATGTACATCGCAAAGTAGGCGAGCCCAGCAAGAACTGTTATCACCGCGCCCCAACGGAAATACCAGAGCGCTCGGCCGAGCAGATCCGGGTTCACTTTTTTCTTCGTGTCCGCGTCAATCCCTTTTTGGAATGGCACATTCACCAGATTGAAAAAGTAGAGCAAACCAATCCAGGTGATGCCCGCCACGAAGTGGGCCCAACGCAGAAGTATGCGCAGGAAGGCGTCGGCGTTAGGCGGATGAAACAGATCCTGAAACATAGCCAGACTGACGGGGAGATGCACAGTTGACTCAAGAAACATTTCGGAAACCTCCGTGGTGCGGTAGGACAGACATCTGTCTGTCCTTCAAGCGATGATGGATAAGGACAGACAGGAAGGTCTGTCCTACTGTTTGGGTTACGCCCGAGATTATACCTTGCAGCAGCTAAGACGCAATGAACGAATTGGCCGCGGCTTACGCGGATGCACGCGGATTCGGAAGAGGGAAGGAACAAGGCCGCTGTCCTGTTACTCTAATAGCTTGATCCGCGTACATTCCCGAAAAACCGCGGCTGAATTTTCACTTTATTCGTCGAACGGACGCGGGCCGGCGTCCATTCCTCGAACGCTTGCCTGATTAATCACGTTCACCTTCAGGTCGTTGTGAACGCGAATCTGGCAGGAAAGCCGCACATTTGGCGCGAGCTCGGCTTCCATCGCCAGGCGGTTTCGCTCCAGTTCTCCCATCTCACCAGCGTCCCCTTCAAGCAACTCAACCCGGCAGGTGGTACAGCGCGCGTTGCCGCCGCAGCGATGAAGAATGTCGATTCCGGCATCTTCGATTACCAGTACCAGCTTCTTTCCTTCGGGCGCTTCAATTGTTTGCGTCCCGCTTGCAGTTGTAGCTTCAACCTGTGGCATTAGTTATGACTCCGTAATTTAGTTTTGATTGCGCACTGAATTTGGCACAACCGGAAGACTTGAGCAAGCGGGGCAGTCTCTGTGCAACCTTTGTGTACTTTGTGTCTTTGTGGTAATTGCAGTTTAGTCAGAGTCACCACAGAGACACAAAGTACACAGAGGACGCACAGAGATCGGTTCACGCCCCGCCGATACATAACTCCATGAACACTGCGCTGGGCACCGGATTTTGATAGTAGGGTTCGATCTCCTGGAAGCCCAGTGATCGATACATCGCAATCGCGCGATCCATCTTGCCCGGCAAAGTGTCCAGCCGCATGCGATCGTAGCCAATCTCACGCGCTGCTTCGATTATCGACTCGGCCAGCGTCCGGCCCAACCCGGTGCCGCGGAATTCAGGACGAACGTACAAGCGCTTCATCTCACAAACGCCCTCGCCGACCTTTCGTAGCGCGACGCAGCCGATCGGCGCCTCATCTTCGAGCGCCAAGAACAATCGACCGGTTGGCGGCACGTAATCGCCGGGAAGCTGCGCCAGTTCTTTGTCGAAGTTTTGGAAACACAGATCGATTCCTAAACCAGACGCGTACTCCCTAAACAATTCGCGCGCACGTTCGATCTCTTCAGCCGTCTCCGCCTGGATTAGTTTCATAAAATATTTGCGTCGCTACGCGACTCCAGCAACTGTCTTCGTTCCCACGAGAAACCTTACTCCCAAAATGCGAAAGGCTCGATCGCCTCTTGCAAGACTATCGAGCCTGTTCGCGCACCGCGCTTTTAGTACGACAGACATTCTTGTCTGTCATTTTTTTAAGGGACAGACAGGAATGTCTGTCCTACCCTTTATGCCGTAAACGAGGTGCCGCAACCGCAGCTCCCAGTCGCGTTCGGATTTGTAAACGTGAAGCCCGAGCCCATCACGCCCGTAACGTAATCAATCTTTACGCCGTTCAGGTACTGGGCGCTAAACATGTCGACGAAAAGTTTCACGCCGCTCTGATCGAGAATGAAGTCGCCCTGGCGCGAATCTTCTTCGATGTTCAGGCTGTACTGGAAACCCGAACAGCCGCCCGGAACAACGCGTACCCGCAAGCCGGCCGTCTCCGGCAGACCTTCTTCTCCCGACATAAATTTCTTAATCTCGACAATCGCGCTCTCGGTGACGTCGAGGGTCATTGCCGGTGCTCCGGTCGGTGCGCCGGTGGCGGTCGAAGTGGTTTGTTGTGTAGACATATCTGTTATTGACTCCTGATTTTCAAAAATTGCTGTAATACCTGTGGTCTTTGGTCTTTATCCTTTAGCTCGGCTTGCATAATACCAAGACCAAAGACCCAAGTCCAAAGACCTTCACAAGCTGGGAGCGCAGACGCTGGGAGCGCCTGCCTGCAATGAGGCGGGGCTTTGCCCGCCGAACAATTCCTGCATCCAAGATACCTGCGCTCCCGGCAGAGCCTATTGGCCCTTACCCAAAACGACCAGCTCGGGTTTCATTGCCTCAATCGACACCTGGCGCGCCACTTCCTCGGCCACGCGCCGGAAAGCCGCGGCCTGTGGCGACTGCGGGTGGCTAATTACGACGGGCACGCCGCTATCGCCGCCTGCACGAACTTCAAGCCCGAGTGGCACGGTGCCGAGCAATGGCACGTGATACATCTCGGCGAGTTTTGCGCCGCCGCCTTCGCCGAAAATGTTGTAGCGCGTGCCCGTGTCGGGAGCGATGAAGTAGCTCATGTTCTCGATGATGCCGAGGATCGGAATAGCGACCGTCTCAAACATTCTGAGCGCGCGGCGCACGTCGGCGACGGCGACGTCCTGCGGCGTGGTCACCAGCACCGCGCCCTGAACCGGCACCAGTTGCGCGAGCGACAGTTGCACGTCGCCTGTTCCCGGCGGCATGTCAACAATCAAATA
>Ga0207681_10001737_pt1 | contig 13987 bp, 10 predicted proteins | sample KBSS53metaG_FD_184324 | JGI IMG/M metagenome (GOLD analysis project Ga0207681, IMG submission 184324) | Switchgrass rhizosphere microbial communities from Kellogg Biological Station, Michigan, USA - KBS S5-3 metaG (SPAdes) (version 2) | ecosystem: Host-associated > Plants > Roots > Rhizosphere... | reverse complement strand
GATGCGATAGTCGCGGATCTTGACCTGCTCGTCGGCGCGGCCCACGTAGTCAAGCTGCCCGTCGGCGCGCCACCGGACCAGGTCGCCTGTGCGATACATCCGCTGTCCGGGCTTACCGAACGGGCACGCCACGAACCGCGACGCCGTCAGACCGCCGCGCTGCCAATAGCCAACGCCCACACCGCGACCCGCGACGTACAACTCGCCGACCACGCCAGGCGGAACAGGCCGCAACCACGGGTCGAGGACGAACAGCGCCGAGCCCGGCACGGGCGCGCCGATGGGCGCCGCCCCCGATCCGGCCGTCAAGGGGGCACTCAACGCCACATAGATCGTCGTCTCAGTGGGACCGTAGGCGTTGACCATCGCGCGCCCAGGCGCCCACCGGTCGACCACGTCGGCCGAGCAGGCTTCGCCACCCATGATCAGTGCTGCCGATTCCAGCCCTTCGGGCGACAGCACTGCCACCGCGGTCGGGGTCTCGGTGACCACGTTCACCCGTTCGGCCACCAGCAGGTCGTGGAACTCGGTCGGCGACTGCGCGACCGACTCGGACACGACGACGAGACGACCACCACCGAGGAGTGCGGCCCAGATCTCCCAGACCGAGAAATCGAAGGCATACGAATGCCATTGCGGCCAAGCCTGTTCCGAAGCTACCGGAAGTCCGCCGGGGTGTGCGGAGCGACGGGAGAACAGATGGTCCTGGGTCAGGATCAGCTGGGTGAGGTTGTGGTGCGAGATGGCCACGCCCTTGGGCACGCCGGTAGTGCCCGATGTGTAGATCAGGTATGCGACGTCGTCCGGCGTCGCCGCCGAGATCGACGTCTTGGCGTCGCCGTCCTGGGCCGTTTGCGCCCAAACGTCGGTTTGGCCGGTGAGGTCGATGATCGGCACGTCGTAGGCGGCGACTCGGTCGGCAAGGGCGGCGGCGGTGACCACGGCGACGGGCGCCGCGTCGGAGAGCATGAACTCCAGCCGCGCCTCGGGCAGACTCGGGTCGATGGCGAGATAGGCCGCCCCGGTCTTCAACACCGCAAGCATCGCGACGACGGCCTGCGCGGACCGCTCGAAGAGCAGCGCGACGTTCGAGCCGGGTCCCACGCCTCGACCAATGAGCAAGCGTGCCAACCGATTCGAGTGCAGATCGATTTCACGGTAGCTCCACGAGCGGTCCTCGTAGGTGACGGCCACCGCGTCGGGCGTCCGTGCGACCTGGACGGCGAAGGCCTCCGGAATCGACACCCCGGCGGGTCCGGCCTGGGTCAGCACGGCCTGGTTGCCCCAGCTGTCGAGCCGGGCACGCTCGTCCTCGTCGAGCAGATCGATCGACGACACGCGCGTCGCCGGATCTTCCGTCATCGCCAGCAGCACCCGCTGGAGCCGCTCGACGAGCATTGCGATGCTCGTGCGGTCGTACACGTCGGTGCGGAACTGCACGGCGCCACCGACCCCTGCCGGGTCCCCGGTCTCGGTGAAGCGCTCGGTGAGTGAGAACGCCAGATCTACGGGGATGGTGTGCGTGTCGATGGGCATGCGGGTGATGCCGACCTCGCCAGCCCACATCTCGGGTGGCGGGGTGTTCTGCCACGCCAGCATCACCTGAACGAGCGGGTGGTGAGTTCGCGATCGCGGCGGGTTGAGCCGCTCGACGAGGGCCTCGAAGGGCACGTCCTGGTGCTCGTAGGCCGCCAGGCTGCGCTCGCGCACCTGGGCTAGCAACTCGGTGAAGGTGAGATCCTTGGCGACGTCGACCCGCAGGATCAACGTATTGACGAAGAAGCCGACCATTCGGTCCAGTGCGGCGTCGCCGCGACCAGAGATCGGGAATCCCACCGCCACATCGGAATTCGCAGTCATCGCACTCAGCAGCACCGAAAGTGCCGCCTGCACCACCATGAAGTTGGTGGCGTTGTTGGCGCGTGCAACCTCACGGATGCACTGGTGAAGTTCGGCAGGCCACTCCACGGCGACGCTGTCCGCGTGGTGATCGGCCACCAGTGGATAGGGCCGATCGGTCGGCAACTCGAGGCGATGGGGCATGCCCGCCAGTGCGTCTTCCCAGAACTTCAGCTGCGCCGACAACGGACTGTTTCCGTCGGTCAGCTCGCCGAGGTTCTCCCGCTGCCACAATGTGTAATCGATGTATTGAACGGGTAATTCGGTCCAGCCGGGGCCCTGTCCCGAGTCCCTGCCGAAGTACGCGATCCAGATGTCGGTGGCAAGCACGCTGATCGACCAGCCGTCGCCCGCGATGTGGTGTACCACCACGACCCAGACGTGCTCGGTTTCGGAGATACGAAAAAGCTTTGAGCGGAAGGGGACTTCGTTCGCGAGGTCGAAACAGTAGGAGACGGTTTCGGCGACGCCGGCATTCACCTGGTCCTCTGACCATCCCGCGGCATCGACCAGTTCCCAGCCGAACTCGATCCCCTCGGCGGGCAGGACTACCTGCTGCGGCACGCCCTCGACGGAGGTGAACACGGTCCGTAGGCTCTCGTGACGCTCCAATACGTCGCCGAGCGCCGCACCCAGCGCGTAGACGTCGAACGTGCCGTGCAAGCGCAACGCGACCGCTCGGTTGTAAACCGGTGAGGGGCCTTGCAATTGACCGATGAACCACAGCCGATTCTGCGAGAACGACAGCGGGATCACGTCGGGCCGCTCGAAGGCCCGCAGTGGTGTGAGCCGGCCAGCGCTCCCACCGATGCGCGAAGCCAGCTGCGTGATCGTCGGCGCGTTGAAGACCGTCCCCAGCGGAAGGTTCGTATCGAATGCCGTGTTTATTGCCGCGACCACGCGCATCGCCGCGAGCGAGTCGCCGCCGAGGTCGAAGAACGAGTCGTCGACGTCGAAGTCCTCGACCCCGAGCACCTGGGCGTAGATGCCTCTTAGGGCATCTTCGGTCTTCCGGTACCTGTCGGCGTCCTGGTACTGCGGTTTCGGCAGCGCACGCACGTCGAGCGAGCCGTCGTCGGACCTCGGCAGCGCGTCGACCACCACCACGGCGGCGGGAACCATGTAGGCGGGCAGCTGCTCGGCCAATGCGCCGCGTGCCGCGCCAGGGTCCACGGCGCCGAATGCGGCCTCGGTGACGTACCCGACCAATCGCTTGTCACCCGGGCGGTCCTCGCGCTCGATCACCGCCGCCTCGGCCACCCCCGGTAATGCAGCCAGCGCTACTTGCACGTCATTCGTCATTCGAGCACCACCCCCGTAGCGCGTAAATCAGTTGTCCGCGCTCTGTCCCAGCCTGTCGCGCAGACTCTTGGGCCGGATGTCGGTCCAGTTCTGTTCGATGTACTCCATGCACGCGGGCCGGTCTGCCTCCCCAAAGACGACGCGCCAACCAGGCGGAACGTCGGCGAATACCGGCCACAGGCTGTGCTGCTCCTCGTCGTTGACCAGGACGAAGTAGCTACCATCGTCGTCGTCGAACGGATTGACGCTCATACTCGTTCTCCCCATCGGCGTCTAGTAGTTGAGTGGCCGGGCCGCAGACCTTGCTGGGACACCGACCGTCAATTCCGTAGAACGTTATATCCCGAGCACCCGCGTAGCCGCGTAACGCGACATCCCGTCGGTTGCGTAGCAACGGGTACTGCGTGCGCTGCGGACCCATCGGATTCATTACGTGGTTACTCCCCCATCGTTGACAAGACCGTTGCCTTGATATCGACGGCCCAATACGTGGAGTTACTCGACTCGGAGACGGCGGGAGCATCGGCCGTCTCCTTCCAAGCGCGGTCGTGTGCAGGTCACAGCTGGTCAGGCCAATATTCCCGACGGTTCTTGGAGGATTCTTGGCGTTGCGGGAGGCAGCGCCTGGAGCTATCGCACACGCGGGGCAAATGCCGTCGAGGTCCTAAGTGAACCGTCCGTCGACGCGCAATCGCGAGTCCAAGAAGTCCTCTAGTCGCCTCCATTGGGTCGCGGCGGTGAGCCGTCGAGTGCCGCGGCTCGGCAACCACCCACCACCCCGCTACCAGTTCACTCCGGGATGAGGCTGCCCCGCAGCGCGCAACGGGCCGATGTGCAGGCCGTGGTTTCCGCCGCCACCGCGACGACATCGGCGATCCGTTGCATCGCGGTCACACCGTCACGGCTCGCCTGCTACCCAAATGCGCTGGCATGCGGGAGAATCCGCGTAGATTGACCAAACCCCGCCGTGGCGGGCGTTGGGTCAGGCGCATGTTTGGATACGCCTCGAATAGCGCACGGAGCGCAGTGACGCCCTCGATGCGAGCCAGCGCCGCACCGAGGCAGGCGTGCACGCCGGAGGCGAATGCCAAGTGTTCGCGTGCGTTCTCGCGGGTGATGTCGAAGCTGGCCGGGTTGGTGAACACCTGTGGATCGCGGTTGGCGCCGCCGAGTAGCAGCGCGACGGTGTCACCTTCTGCGATGCGGCGTCCTACGAGTTCGACGTCGCAGCTCGCGGTCCGCGCGGTCATCTGGACCGGGCTGTCGAACCGCAAGATCTCCTCGACGGCGGCAGGCCAGAGCGAGTGGTCCTCGCGCAGCAGTGCGAGCTGTTCGGAATGTTGCAGCAGCAGCGCGATGCCGTTGCCGATCAAGTTGACCGTGGTCTCGAAGCCCGCGCCGACGATCAGCGCGGCGTTGGCGGTGAGCTCGCGGTCGGTGAGGTTGCCGTCCGCGGCCATCCTGCTGAACGGATTCTGACTCGACCCGTTGGCCCGCATGCGGTTGAAGTGCTTCAGCAGGTAATCGTCGATGCCGCGCAGGCCGTCGATGGCATCGCGATATGTCTTCCATCCGATACCGATGTCCAACAATGGGGCGCCGCTATGTCCCCACGCCAACATCTGGTCGTGGGAGTCGGCGGGAAGGTCGAGGATCTCGGCGATGATCGCGACAGGGAGCCGTGCAGCGAAGTCGGCGATCAGGTCGGGGTTCGGAGTGCTTGCGAGCCTGTCGATCAGCTCACCGGTCACCTCGGCAACGCGGGTGCCGAGCGCGTCGGTCGCCCGCGGCGTGAAGCTCTGGGCCACCAGCTGCCGATAGCGCGTGTGATCCGGTGGGTTGACGATCACCATCGCGGGCGGCTCGACGGGATTTGCCACGCCGGGATCGTTTCGGGCCACCAACGATCGCAGCGGCCAAGGCAGCTCTAGCTCCGAAGGCGGGGTGACGCCAAACCTTCTGTCCCGCAGGATGTCCCGACAGTGCCCATGGTCGACGGTCGCCCACACGAAGGGCGTTCGCACCAGCGCTCCTCGATCGCGGAGCTCCTCCATCAGCGGATAGGGGTCGCAGCCACGGCCGTGGTTGGCGATCACGCGGGCAAGGGGATCACCCCGACGGGCCCGAACCGCCATGAACGCCCGCGGCACGCCGTGCATGGCGGCCCAACGCGACCAAAGTCCGATGCCCATATCGACCCCTACCCCATGGATGACCGCTATCATGAGACGACTGAGACAGAAAGACAATCATTGTCTCGCCATATCCAACGGCCACCTTACGGCGGTCCTGTCCAGTCGGCAAGGAGTACCGAGTGGCGTCGAGCAGAACTGCAGAATTCGTGCGGCGACTCACCGAGCCCGACCCGGCCGTGTTGGCTCAGGTTCTCGACCCCGACGAGATCACGACGACGATCATGCGTGCCACGCTCGAGCAAGCCGAACTCGTCGGTATTCGCCGCACCACCATGGAGGACGTCGCTCGCCGCAGCCGCGTCGGGCGAGCCACGCTTTACCGTCGCTTTCCCACCAAGGCGCTGCTCGTCGACGCCGTCGTGCTCGCGGAGGCGCGCCGCTTCATGGAGGGCAGCGCGCTCGCCCACTCGCACGCCGACAATCTCGAGGACAGCCTGGTGTTCAGCACGGTGTTCACGGTGACGTTCTTGCGGGAGCACTCCCTATTGCGCAAGCTATTGCGCACTGAGCCGGAGACGATCCTGCCCAGTCTTACCGTCGATGCAGGCGCCATCCTCGACTTCGCGACCCAACACTCCGCCGCACTGTTGCGGTCCGACGTCTACGGCGACGCGGACATCACACCCGCCCAAGAGCGTCACCTGCGCACCGTCGCCGAACTCCAGACGCGCCTCACGCTGTCCTTCATCGTCACGCCACACACCACCATCAACTTGACGAACATCGACGAGACCCGGGCGTACGTGCGGGATTACCTGTTGCCGATGGTGACGTCAATCAGCTGATACTCCAACGGTCTTCGGTCAGTCCGGCTGTGGTGGCGGGGACCGGACGAGTCCGACGAGGATCATGTCGAGTCCCTCGGAGAATCGTCGATCGCGGTCGCCGGTCAGGATGGCAATGAGGTCGTCCGCTCCTGGCGGTCGATCGTGGCCGCCATCGGATATTTGCTGCACAAGCGAATCCCACTCGCCTCTCGCTTCCAGCTCGAGGAACGCTTGCTCGTCGATCACGAAACCAATTGTGTAAGAACGCAATAGGGCCGAAAGCTGCCCTGGGCTGTATCCGGGTGCGATCACCGCGCCCAAGAGCGCCATCAGCGTCGCCGACAGTTCGAGCGTGGCAGTAAGGGGTGCGTAGGAGCCAGCGATGATGCGTCCGCCGTCGCGAAACGCAAGCTCGCGCTGCGCATCCGTCGGCAGCAGGTCTTGACCTGCTCGACAGTGGGGATGGCGGTGTCGACGTCCGAGAGGTCGATCGTGGCGTAAATGGCGTCAGCCATCGCACGTTGCAGGTCCTTGCGATCCCGAAAGTGCTTGTACAGCGCTCCCGGAGTTACCTCGGCCGCGGCAGCCAGTCGGCGCATGGTCAACGCATCGAGGCCATTGCCGGCAACATAGTCGTGGGCTTGCCGCACCAGCGCGTCCCGATTCAATCCACGCTTGACCATTGCGGCCAGCCTAGATGCGACGTCGTTGACAGCGGCCGATGACATTCCTAATCTGACCCAGGTAAACATTGTTTACCTAGTGAGGTCGCATGGCAGATGCCGAGGTGGTGGTCGCGGGCGCGGGTCCGACCGGTCTAATGCTGGCGGGCGAACTCGCGCTGGCCGGAATCGAGGTCACCGTGATCGAACGTCGAACGAGTCGCGATCTGGTGGGCTCCCGCGCGGGTGGCATGACGCCGCGTACGCTCGAGCTGCTCGATCAGCGTGGCATTGCCGAACGGTTCCTGGATGAGGGCACGATCGGGCAACTCGGCCACTACTCAGGCTTGTTCTTCGACGTCTCCGAACTTCCGAGCCGGCACAACTACGGTATTGCGCTGCTGCAGTACAGGATCGAAGCCATCCTCGCCGACTGGATCGGTGAAAGAGGAGTCTCGGTGAAGTATGGCCATGCGGTGGCCGACTTCGACCAAGACGACTTCGGCGTCGACGTCCAATTGTCGGACGGGACGACGATTCGCACGGCGTATCTGGTGGGGTGCGACGGGGGGCGAAGCACCGTCCGCAAGACCGCAGGCATCGCCTTCCCGGGATGGGAACCCTCGATCAGTTGCCTGGTCGCCGACGTCGACATGAAGGATGAACCGCCGTGGGGTCTGCATCGCGATGGCGGGTTCCATTCGTTCTTCAAGTTCGAGGGCGAAGACACCGTGCGGGTGATGGTGACGGAACCTCGTGTCGGAAGCGCAGATGTACCGACCTTGTCCGACCTCAGCGCGGCCCTGCTCGCCGCGAGGGGGACTGACTACGGATTGCGCAGTGCCACATGGGTTTCCCGATTCAACGACGCAACGCGTCAGGCGGTGGACTACCGTGCCCAGCGCGTGATGCTGGCGGGTGACGCCGCACACGTCCACTTCCCCATCGGGGGACAAGGCCTCAACACCGGCGTCCAGGACGCAGTCAACCTGGGTTGGAAGCTGGCTCAGGTCCTACGCGGGTCTGGCGAACGCCTACTCGATACCTATCACGATGAGCGGCATCCCGTCGCGGCGCGTGTACTACGGAACGCCATGGCCCAGACTGCACTCAACGGCCCCGGCGTGCGAATCGACGCGCTACGCGACACCGTGGCCGAACTACTCGAGACGAGCGAAGCCCGTGCACGAATCGCTGCGATGATGTGCGGGCTGGACATCACCTATGACTTCGGCGAGGGCCATCCGCTGCTCGGTCGCCGGATGCCAGATCTCGACCTTCACACGCCGGTCGGTCCGATACGGCTTTTCACACTCCTGCACCACGCCCGGGGCGTCTTGTTGAATTTGAGCGGCCACACGTTGGACTTCGAAGTCAAACCCTGGTCGAACCGACTGTCGAAATGCGACGCGAAGCACACCGGGGCGCTTCGTCTGCCGGTCGTCGGCGAGGTGACGAGCCCCGACGTCGTTCTCATCCGTCCCGACGGCCACGTCGCCTGGGTCGGCAACGGCGTCGGCGCCGGGTTGCGCGACGCGGTCGACCGATGGTTCGCGTGAACTTCGTCCGTTATGGGTCTCTAGGCAATCCCAACAACCGCTCGGCGATGATGTTGAGCTGTACCTCCGACGTACCGCCATAGATGGTGCTGGCACGGCTGGACAGCAGGTAGTTGGCCCACTGCCCCTCCAGTTCCTCGGGATCGGCGATGGCCCCGTCGACGCCGAAGGTCGCCAAGCCAAACTCTCCGAAGGCCTGCGCGGTGCGCATGGAAAGAAGTTTCGATATCGCGGCCGACGGCAGCGCGTCCCCACCCGCGAGCGTCAACAGCGTCGAGCGCATGTTGAGGATCTTGGCAGCGTGGCCCTCGGCCATCAGTTGGCCAGCGCGGTTCTGCGAGATCTCGTCGAGGTGTCCGCCGCGCGCGAGTTCGACGAGCCGGTCCAAGCTTGCCAAGTTGGGGTTCTCCGCACTGCCGATGCTCACTCGCTCGGCCGTCAGCGTGTTGCGGCTGACCTCCCAGCCGCGGTTGACCTCGCCGAGCACTTGGTCGTCGGGCACGAAGACGTCGTCGATGAACACCTCGTTGAAGAACTCGATGCCGGTGAGCTCACGCAAAGGCCGCACAGTGACGCCCTCGCTCGCCATGTCGAGCAGAAAGTAGCTGATGCCTTGATGTTTCGGCGCACTCGGATCGGTTCTCGCCAGCAGGGCGCCCCACTGTGAGAACTGGGCGAGGGTGGTCCAGATCTTCTGGCCGGTGATTCGCCAGCCGCCGTCGACCTTGACGGCCTTGGTGGACAGTCCAGCGAGGTCTGAACCCGCTCCCGGCTCGGAAAACAGTTGGCACCAGATCATTTCGCCACGCAGCGTCGACGGGAGGAAGCGCTGCTTCTGTTCCTCTGTGCCGTAGGCGACGATGGACGGGACGAGGAAACTCGCGATGCCCAGCATCGGTCGGCGGACCTTGGCCGCACCGAACTCCTGCGCGGTGATGATCTGCTCGATTGGCGGGGCAGCACGACCCCAAGGCTTGGGTAGGTACGGCATCACCCAGCCGCCCTCGACCAAGGCGGTCATGCGCACGTCGGCCGGAATCTCCTTGAGTGCAAGCACTTCGGCGCGAATCTCTTGTCGCAACTTCTCCGACTCGGGATCGAGGTCGATGTCGAGCTTGCGTACTCCCGTGCTCATTGCGGTGTCGACGACGCGCTGCGGATAGTCTGCCTGGCGGCCGAATGCTGCGGCGAGGCCGACCGAGCGGCGGTAGTACACGTTCGTATCGTGCTCCCAGGTGAAGCCAATGCCGCCGTGTACCTGAATGCAATCCTGCACGCAGGACTGCGCTGCGGCGGGTGCGAGCGTCGCCGCAACGGCTGCGGCGAAAATCGCCGCGGTTTCGGGCTTTTCGATGCCTTCGTCGATGGCACGTGCGGCGTCCCACACCGCGGCGGTGGCCCTCTCGGTCCTGGCGAACATCTCGGCGCACCTGTGCTTGATCGCCTGGAACTGGCCGATCGGCCTACCGAACTGTTCACGAATCTTGGCGTAGCCCGACGCGGTGTCGGTGGCCCAGCGCGCGACCCCGACTGCCTCGGCCGACAGAAGCGTGGACGCAATTGCCTGCGCGGCGTCGGCGTGCAGATTGTTCAGCAGCCTGTCGCTCGACACCTCGACCGCGTCGGCGCGAACGTGTGCGACGGGCCGTAGTGGGTCGACGCTCGCGACCGGCTCGACCTCCAGCGTGGACGCGTCGAACACCACCCAGTGCGTGCTGACGGCGGCGCCCAGGTCGACGGCGACCGGCAGCACCAGCGCTGACGCCTGCCCGGCGGCGAGCACCGATCGAGCGTGGCCGTTGACCACCAAGCCGTCGCCCTGCCGAACTCCCCTCAAGGATGACTCCAAGGCAAACGAGGCGATCACCTCTCCCGACGCCAACCCGCTGAGCAGCTTCTCGTCAGGATCGTTGGCCGAGATCAGTGCGCTGGCGATCGCGGACGGGACGAACGGACCAGGAACCGCGCCCCGTCCGAACTCGGCCAGCACCACCGCCAGTTCGACGATGCCAAATCCCTGTCCGCCAACGGATTCGGCAAGGTGTAGACCCTGCAGCCCCTGGTCGGCGGCGGCCCGCCAATACGGCGGCGGCGTGGCGATCGGCGTCTCCATCGCCCGATGCAGCAGCTCGGAGGGCACCGTCCGCTCGACCAGGGACCGGACCGAGTCGGCCAGGTCGACGTGCTCGGGAGTGATCGCAATCGGCATTTCGATGAGGCTACGCGCGCTCCCTTTTCGTGCCCCGGTTTTCGTGTCCTTGCCTAACGAATCGGGGGTACGATCCCGTTGCCGATTCGTCGTCAGAGCAGGCAGGGGGCGATCCATTGGCCGACCTTCTCCCCGATCAGCTCAGGCTGATGGCATCGGCCTACCCCGACGAGATGGCCTACCGGAACCTCGGCGATGATTCGTCGATCACGTTCGGCCGCTGGGAGCGGGAATCGAACCGTTTGGCTCGCGGCCTGCAGGCGCGGGGCGTCAGGAAGGGCGATCTGGTCGCCATCGACCTAGAGGCAGAGCAGATCCTCGACTTCATCGTGACCTATAGCGCGGTGCACAAGATCGGCGCGGTGGCGGTGCCGCTGAACTACCGGCTGTCGCCTCCCGAAGTGCGGGCAATCCTCGGACAAGCAGAGGTCACCGCCATCGTGTGCAGCGCCGCGTTCGTCGACGTCGTGGCGCCGCTGTGGGGATCACTTCCGTCGCTGACGCTGGTCGCCACGGTCGGCCCTTCGCGACTCTTCCCCGACGTAGAAGACGTGAAGAGCGTTGACAGCCAGGCGATTCAGGAGCCAATCGCCGACGAAGATCTCGCCGACGTGATGTACACCTCCGGCACGACCGGAACGCCGAAGGGCGTCGCAGTCCGGCACGGCAACATCACCGTGATGCCCAACGCACGGCCTGCATGGAGCGGGCTCAAGTGGCTCACCGCGACGCCGGTGTTCACGTTCGCGGGCCTCGGATTCGTCTACAGCCCAATGAAATCCGGCATGACGGTGTTGTACCTACCCAAGTTCGACGCGGGTCAGTGGCTAGATATCGTCGCGCGCGAGCGACCCGTGGTCGCGTTCGTGGTGCCGGCGATGGCCAGACTCCTCATCCATCATCCCGAGTTCGACTCCGCCGACCTCTCCAGCCTGAAGCGGCTCATCCTGGGCAGTGCCCCGCTGGCCCCCGCCACCGTGGAACGCCTGCAGGATCGCCTACCCGGCGCCGCCATTCTCAACAGCTACGGCATGACCGAAGGCGGCCACGCGACCTTCGCGATGGATCCCGACGGCGCTCGGACGCGACCAGGCGCCGTCGGCCGTCCAACGCCGCCGGTGGAAGTACGCATCGTCGACGACGGCGGCCGCGTTGTTCCCATTGGTGAGGTCGGCGAGGTCATCACGCGAAACCCCAAGGGCCACCGCGAATATTACCGAAACCCCGAAGCCACCGCGCTCACGTGGGCAGATGGTTGGTTGCACACGGGAGATCTCGGCCACCTCGACGCCGAGGGCTACCTCTACATCGTCGGACGTAAGAAGGAGATGGTCGTCCGTGGGGGCATGAACGTGTACGCCGACGAGGTCGAGGCGGTCCTGCAGGCCCACCCCGAGGTGGTGGAGGCTGCGGTCATCGGCGTTCCGCACGAGGTGCTTGGTGAGGACGTCGCGGCATACGTCGTCCTGCGACCCGACGCCGCGACCACGTCCTTGGAACTCGCGGCCTTCGCCGGTCAAAGGCTCGCCGACTACAAGGTGCCTCGTCAGTTCCACTACCTTGCATCGCTCCCGAGGAACCCGAACGGCAAAGTGCTGAAGTCCCAATTGGCCAACTAGAGGAGAAGCCTTGCAGGAACATAGGTTTGACTTCGTCGTCGATGGCACGCCCGACGAGGTGTGGGACGTGATGTGGAAACGCACCCGCGCGGGCGTCGAGACCGACGCCGTGAAGATCGAAATCCTCCACCCTGGCGACGAGGTGGGCAACGGGCTCGTCCGGCACTGCCACTTTCCCGTGCCCAAGTATCTGCTGTCTGGAGGAAGGGCACAGTCCTGGGAGTGGATCACCGAAGCGAACCGCCCAGTGTCGTGGCGTTACGACGCCGTTGGTAAACCGCTGTGGTCCAGAGCATCTGGGTTCACCAAACTGGAGGATCTCGGGGGCGGCAAGACGCGCGTGCACTTCCGCGAGACCTACGAGGTGTTCAATCCGCTCGTGCGGGTCTTGTTCGAGAAGCGGGTTCACGACTTCATCTCCGAGGACAACGACAGGTTGATCGAGGCGTCACTGGTGCACTCACTGCGAAAGCTCCACGCGCGCCGGAAGGAGGACGAGTCGACGGGTTGAGCGCGTCCTACTTGCCGCGGCGCCGCGTCGGTACCAACGCGATGCACACGGCGATGTTGTACGCGGCCAGCACGGCGTACAGCAGCGTGTCGCGCGGATCGAATCCCAGCACGCCCGGGAGGTGACGAGCTGCCTCGACCCCGGACACGATCGCCAACGCCGTCCAACCGGTGGCAGCGGTCGCGCTGAATGCGACCGTCGTCCAACGTGCAAGACAAGCCAGCACGGCCAACGCGGCACCGACGAGGAAGACGCCACCCTGCAGCGGGGTGACCGTGAGCCCAAAGATCGGGATGCCCTCGTTGGCGAACCCAGGGTTTGCCATGGACCACGCCAACGCGATTCCACCGAGCACGCCGGTGACGAGTCCCTGTGCCAACAGCGCGAGGTGAGCAATCCGAAATCGCGAGTTGACGCGGGCTTCTCGGGAGCCCATTGCCGTACGGGCAGAGTGCGCTTGTTCGTGCGCAGGTGGCATCACCGCGCGTACTGCGTATCGATGCCCGGGCACATGGTCTAGTCTCCCGCTGCCGGCATGGTGTTGGTTGATACGCAAGCTGATTGCCAGGTGATCCGGTCAGCACTCACAGGCACCGGACCGGGCGACACGCTTGGGTCGAGGTGATCCGGCTTTGCTCGAATCGGTATCGTCACACCCGATGATGAGGCGGTTCAAGGGAATGATCGCGGCGGCCACGGTCGCAGTGCTCTGTGCAACCGCCTGCGGCTCGCACCAGGATCCGACGATCCCAATCACCGTCTACGCGGCGTCGTCGCTGATCAAGAGCTTCACCGCGATCGGCAAGCAATTCGAGGCCGCCAATCCTGGATACTCGGTCGAGTTCATCTTTGCGAGTTCGTCGGATCTCGCGAGTGAACTAGCCAATGGCGCCGAGGCGGACGTGTTCGCATCGGGTGACCGCGCGAACATGCAAGCCGTCTCCGACGCTGGCGCAGCCTCGGGCACGCCGGTGCCGTTCGCGACGAACAGACTCGTCGTCGTCACCCCTGCAGGCAATCCCAGACATCTCAAGACCTTCGCCGACCTCGCCGCGCCCGGGCTGAGGGTGTCGACGTGCACCGGCGACGGCGCATGCGGGTCGCTGACCCAGCTGGCTGAAAGCCAGTTCGGTGTTCACCTTCGGTCCCAGGAGTCGGAAGCCACCGCGAGCCGCGTGGTCGGCGACGTGACGAGCGGTAGGGCCGACGCCGGGGTGGTCTTCATGACCAATGCCGTCGCAGCGGGCAACGACGGCATTGGTCA